>C687J13896_1000284_pt1 | contig 41563 bp, 40 predicted proteins | sample RifGroE2_FD_13896 | JGI IMG/M metagenome (IMG submission 13896)
CGAGATTAACAAACCCAAGCTGAGACCATTGAAAATATACAGAAGCATCATCAGTAAAAGCAAGAGAAGAGAACCATTAACCGGAACATTAAACCAGAATACTCCGGCAAAAAGAATGATAAGCCCGTCTATAAATCCAAGGATCAAATAGGGGATTAACTTCCCAATAATTATTTGTATTGGATTAATCGGACTCACCAGCACCTGTTCCATCGTGCCTTTTTCTTTTTCTCGAACAATTGCTAAACTGGTCAATAAAGCGCTTATCAGCAATAAAATAACGGCAACGAGCCCAGGCACAAAATAATTTGCAGATTTAAGGTCGGGATTATAAAGAAATCTCGGCAGTAAAGTAAACAGAGCCGAATTGCTTAGGCTCATTTCTAGGTTGCTTTGATTAACAATATTATTAACATAATTGCTGATTAGTTTAGCGCCATTAGGATCACTCGCATCAATTATCACCTGCAGATATGTCACAGGAGAATCAACAATACCGGTAGAATAATCTTTTGGAATAACAATGATACATTTGGCTTCTCTTCTTCGAAAAACCTTATCAATAGAAGATTCATCGATATGGTTGAGCTCTACTTCAAAGAAATTGCTGGAGACTAGCTTTTTAACAAATAACCGGCTTTCCGGTGTTTTCGACAAATCAGAAACGATAGTTGGAATATTTCTCATTTCTAACGTAATTGCATACCCATAGAGAAAGATCATCGCAATCGGCATTATTATGATAATGAGTAACGTTTGAGGATCCCTCAAAATATGAAAAAATTCTTTCTTAATAATACTCAGTAAGAGTGATTTCATTAATCTTCCCTTTTCACAATTGCCAGAAAAACATCTTGCATGGTAGTTAAATTATATTTTTCTTTTAATCTCTGAGGCTCATCAATTTCTGCGATTTTACCATCTTTCATAATACTCAAACGATTACAGTACTCGGCCTCATCCATATAATGCGTAGTAACGAAAATGGTCTTTCCCTTTTCGGCCAGCTCATAGATCAGCAACCAGAAATTCCTGCGCGATATTGGGTCGACTCCGCTTGTCGGTTCATCCAAAAAAATAATCGGCGGATCATGAAGGATCGCGGTACTTAAGGCTAATCGCTGCTTCCAGCCTACCGGCAACGAACCTGTTAAGTCATCGGCATGGTCCCATAAATGCAAATAAGCCAGTAATTCTTCTATTTTTAATTTAATTGCCTTACGGGAAAGGCCATAAACTCCCCCATAAAACTCAATATTTTCTCGAACAGTCAGATCTTCATAGAGGCTGAACTTCTGGCTCATATAGCCGATATTCAGCTTAATCTTCTCACTCTCGGTATAAAGATCATATCCAGCAACATACGCCTTCCCGGACGTAGGTAATAATAAACCGCACAACATCCTGATGGTTGTTGTTTTGCCTGCTCCGTTTGCGCCAAGGAACCCAAATATTTCCCCTTGTTTGACAGCAAAAGACACGTTGTTAACTGCTACGAACGAGCCAAACCGGCGAGTTAAATGTTCTACTTCTACAGCATAGTTACTTTCCACAAAATCAAACCCTTTGTTTACTTAATAAATTCAAAAAAACATCCTCTAACTTAGGCTGAATGGGGACGATGTCGTCAATATGGTATTCACTTAGCTGATCTTGAATCCGGGACAATCCCAGATTATATTCATCAACTAAATGAACTCCCTCGCCAAAAAGTTGGATAGAATCCATATATTCTGTTTGCTGCAATCGTTTAAAAGTTTGGTGGGGTGCCTGAGTTTTTAACAAATAAAGCGGTAACGTGAAATTATCAACAAACTCTTGCGGCGTATTTATGCCTAACATTTCGCCTTCGTAAATAAGACCGATCTTTGAACATTCAGCCGCTTCTTCCATATAGGGAGTAGAAATTAAAATCGTAATTCCCTTCTCAGACAATTCGTGCAATATCTGCCATAACTCATTTCGTGATAAAGGGTCAACACCAAAAGTCGGCTCATCCAAAATGATGACTTCCGGTTCATGCATGAGCATACACGATAAGGCTAACTTTTGCTTCATTCCACCGGATAGAGCGCCTGCTCGCCTACCACGAAAAGGTTCTAATCGAGAAAATCCGTACAATCGTTCTTTGCGCTTATCCTGAAGATCTTTTGGAACTCCAAAAAGATCACCAAAAAAATTCAGATTCTGCTCGACGGTAAGGTCCTGATAAAGGCTAAATCTCTGTGGCATATAGCCAATGTTGCTTCTTACATATCTGATGTTATCCGTAATATTTTTGGATTGAAATAAAACACTGCCGGTATCCATCTTTAGTAGCGTTACAATAATTCTCATTATCGTTGTTTTGCCGGCACCATCCGGCCCGATAAGTCCGAAAATCTCCTGTTTGTTTACTTCAAAAGAAATATCTTTAACAGCGTGCTTCATGCCATAGCTTTTTTTTAACCTATCAACAATTAATGGTTTCATAAAAAGCTACCTTGTAAGCGTTACTTCTACAGGCATTCCGATTTTTAAGGCTCCAGAAATATTATGGACCTTAATTTTGACTTCATAGACGAGCGATGTTCTGGTCTCTTTGGTTAATATCGTCTTTGGTGTAAACTCCGCTTCCGAGGCAATCCAGGACACCGTCCCTTCAATTGGAGCAGGACTTCCATCGACACTGACATAAGCAGTTTGACCAATCTTTATCGTCAATAACGTCTTGGTAGGGATATAAATATATACATTCATTTTTTCCAAATCCGCAATCTCTGCTAAAGGAGTCCCGGGACTTACGAGCTCTCCGGCATTACGGTACTTATTCACTACGGTTCCTCGAATTGGCGAAAGAACCTCTGAGTTCTTAAGCTGAATATTGGTTAATTGAATCACGGTATTCGCTTGTTCAATTCTGTTTTTTGCGAGATTATAATTGGTTATTAATGTCCTAAACTGCGCATCTGCTACCTTTGTCTGCGTTGCCAGCTCATCCCTTAGCTGTACGGTTGCCGCACCTTCGGTAACTAATAATTCTGTTTTCAATAAAAGCTCATGATTAAGATCAATTTGAGGCTGAAGTTGCTGCATTTGTGATTCGATCGATTCCAAGCTTAACTCTGCTTCCCGAACTTTTTCATACTGAAGCTGTCTTTGGACTGCTACATTCTCAGTATCAACTCTGGCGATAACCTGTCCGGTGACGATTGCATCTCCCTCTTCCAGATCGAATTGCCTGATAATTCCTGTTCCTTGAGAAGATAATTTTATTTTTGTTGCCTCAATCTGACCGCTATAAGTATCAAGTTTTTTGGTTGTTGTACATCCTTGAATCGTCACCATCAGCCCAATAATAAGAAATATTTTTAAGTTACCCATTAATTTAACCTCCACTCAGAAATCGGCATTCCACTCAAATAATCAATTTCTATAACTTTTAATGATATCTTTACTTTATGCTGTTCAAGCAGGAGTTCTGCTTCAGTAAATTCATTGTTTGCCGCATTAACATCGGTAAGAGTACTGAACCCACGATCAGCCTGATTTCTAACAAGCTCCATTTTGGTTCGGGCAAGGCTCGCAGATTCTTTCAAATAATCTAATTGTTTCAGCATTGTCTTGGATTCTCTTACTGTCGCGTCATAGGCAAGTTGTATCTGATCACGCGAATGTTGTTCTTGATAGTCAAGGACAGCCATTTCTTTATTTTGAGCGTTTACATTTGCCTTAGAGGTACCAGAGTCCCACAGGTTCCATCTAATTCCAGCGCCTACTGAGTAATACCCCATCCATTCATTATCTATAGGGTTCACTCCTGGTTTTGCATATTTATAAGTAGCGCTTAATGAAATATCAGGATAATCTTTGGATTTATTAATGATTTGATTAGCTTCTGATACTTGCTTTTTTATGAGATAGGTTTTGATTTCTTCCTTTTCTGCTAAATTTAACGTGGAGGCATTCATATCCGTCATATATTTTGAGGTGGCACTAATCGTAACCGGTTCGCCTACCATTGACTTGAGCTGATCTAAATTATTTGAGATATTTGAATTAATTTCCACAAGTTGCTGCTCATATCGTGATATTGAAAGCTTTAAAGTCAGTTCATCCGTTACCAATGCCATGCCTTGATTAATCAGCGCACGTATTTTTTGCACGTGGTTATTCACCCGTTCTTTTACAGCATTTATAATTTCTTTCTGGGCTAATAGAACGTTTGAATTCATATAAACTTTTGCGACATTAAACGCGATATCTTTTTCATTCTTCTTTAATTGCACTTCAGCCACCTGCTTCTGCAGATGTTTGAGCTGAATTGTCGCTTCCCTGGAATACCCATTGAATAACAAATATGATGTGCCTATTCCTAATTCATAATTATTATTAACTCCGGTCTCAATCTTCCGTGGCGGGAGCGCAATAGACGGGACCTCGCTAATATACCGGTATGAAGAATCTATTATCACAGAGGGAAGATATTGCTTCTGAACAGCCTCGATTTCGTAATCCGCTTTTTCTATTGTTTCACGTGAAGCTTTCATTATAAAATTATTTTTAACTGCTTTTGCGATGAGGCTACGCAAATTTTCTGCTTTCGCTTGATATGGAGATAAAAACAAAAACAATAATCCAACTATCATTACAATCTTTTTCCGATTCACTGGTTATCACCCCTTGGCTTTATACCATAATATATTGTCTCAAAAATTGACTGCTTTCGTTCCTCTATAAAACGACTGGTATCGTAACTATCCTTAACTATAAGAATTTTGATCAATGGTTCTGCCAAAAAATAATACACACAGGCACCGATTATTGTAATCATTAATTGCCGAACATTACCTTTTATAATGTTTCCATCCTTTTGAGCATTCTCCAGTAGTTTAATCAGTTTAACAGGAGGAATTGACTCGATCGCTTTGGTTATATTCGAAATCTGTTTATTTAAGACGGCTCCTCCTTCGCTTAGCTCTCGGCACATAAATGAGACAAATTTAGGATTGTCCCGCAAAATATCAATATACATATAAATGAACGTCCTGAGACTTTCTTCAAACGGTACATCGGCTTCTAATAAAATATTTATTTGGCTAAAGTATCGTACGAATATTGTTTCAAATATTTTTTCATACAGCGTTTCTTTATTTCTGAAATAGTAGTGCAGCAATGCCTTGTTCACTCCGGCTCGATTAGCGATATCCTGCATCCTTGCGCCTGAGCGGCCCTTCTCGATGAAAACATCCATTGCGGCTTTAATGATAAGCTCTTCTTTAGAAACATCTTGATTATTCATTCCCGCCAATTCCTGACCATTCGGTTAAACTATGTGGTTAATGTATAACATCTTTTAAATTTACATGTCAATGCTGCTATGTCAAAATTATCGGACCAGTCCATTGTTAGTTTTCTATAATTATTCAAAAAAATTTTAGATTCTTGATTTGGTCGAGACCAGATTTATCCAAAACAAGATATTCGCTGACACAAAAAAAGCCAAAAGCTCGAATTTTTGCCTATAACGGAAGATTTTTGCACAGAAGACGTATACACCATGATCTCTTGAAATTACAACCCAGAAACGATTTAAAAAGGGTGGTTAAATTAGCATTTTCAACAAATGAAAGCGCGTGTACCGTTATGTTAGTGCATAAATAATTTGTTCGATTTCACTTTAAAATATTGAATATACATTTTTTCCGGTAAAGCTTAAAATACTAAAATATAATGAAAAAAAACAACACAAGTAGTGATAAAAAAAAAGAAAAAATCTTAAGGAACGGATGGCTCTTCGGGGTTTGCGGAATCGGCTCCTCAGTAATTGCCTTATATTTAGGAAGATCTACGACACAGCTAGCTGATCTTATCAGAAAAAGCTGCGAGACTCTTGCTGTTTTTCTGTCCTGGCTTACCTTTCGGAAGTCTAGCGAGGAAACAAACCAAAGTTACAATTATGGATATGGCAAGCTGGAGAACCTGGCAAGCCTTATTGTCGCAGAAGTTATCATTATATCATTTTTTGTAATAGTCTATAATGCCATGACTCGTATGCAAAATCCAAGTCCTGTTGGTAATTTATGGTTCGGCTTTCTGCTGGCAATAAACGATTTTGCGCTCAATTCCTGGTTTTGGAATCAGAATTATAAATTGGCACAACAAACCTATACCCCAATAATGGAATCGCAATGGAGACTATATCGTATCAAAACCATTATTAATGGCTGTGTTATCCTTATTTTGGGTTTAACTATGCTTTTTAAAACTTACGCCTGGTCTCTATTCATCGATCCGGTGGGCTCTCTTCTGGTAGCAATATATTTACCTATCTCTGCATATCATATTGCCAGGCAATCAATTCGTGAGCTATTGGACCGAGCGATTGTCGACGTTGGCCTGCTTAATCTCATCAAGCAAGTAATTGGTTCCAGCGGTAACGATCACCCAAAACTAGTGAATATTCGATCAAGGCAAGTTGGCTGTCATAAGCATATTGAGCTTATTCTAGAATTTGATGGGAATACCTTATTAACTGACATTCAGTCGGTATCTTCTTTCATAGTGGCTGACCTTGAAATCCGAATTCCAAACAGCATAATAGCCTGTATCCCGGCGGCAAGAATATCTAAGCCTTTTTGATTAAAGAAGTCCCCGTTCACGATATTCATTAATTATTTTCGTTGAACCATCTATACATGAATATTTAGGCATATATTCAAGAACGTTTTGAGCTTTAGAAATATCTATCCGTCTTTGCCTGGTTAGCCGCTTGATGTACGATCGAGTTATTATTGGGTCCTTGTTGCTAAACCTCGAAACAAACTCATAAAACAAAGCAACAATATTAACTAACCAGATAGGAATACGCGTCGTAACTGCTGGCAGACCAAGCCCACGCCGAAAGGCCTTATAGACATTTTCATAGGTCATCGGTTCCTGATCTGCTATATTAAATATCTGCCCATAAGCTTTCTTGTTTCCTAAAACCAACAACAATACATCGGCTACGTCCTCAACATAAACTAAATGCCAATAATTCTTTCCGGAGCCCATTACAGGGATTCCCTTTTTTACCTTTTTAAATACATCTAACCATACAGGCTCTACTCCGTATACCATTGTTGGCCTGATTATGGTAATCGGTAAATTGTATTTTTTGTTAAATTCTAAGACTACTTTCTCTGCTTCACATTTAGTTTTCTCATAAGGAGTTTGTGGACAGTATAACGCATCTTCTTTTACCCCTTCTGCTGGCGTTGGCCCGAGGACTCCAATAGTACTGGCAAAAATAAATTGCTTAATATTCCATTTAACAGCTACCTCCAAAATATTTTTCGTAGTAATAACATTAGCTTGATAGAGTTCATTATAAGAGTATTTTTCTTCTTTAATACAAGCTAAATGGTATACGATATCATATTTGTTTTCTAGATTTAGCACTTCATCAAGATTTAAAAGGTTACATTCAACGATGTCACACCCGGCGATAGCCTGGCCATCTTTATTACGTGTAACTACGGTGATTAGATGATTTTCATTTTTTTTTAGTCTTTCTATTAAATGCCTACCGATAAAACCAGTTCCGCCAGTAATAAGTATTCTCATAAGCGCTCCTTTGAAAAGATTTTCAATATTATTATGGTTAATTATTTTATAAATTCTACGGCAAACTTTTAACAGTTAAATCGATATAACAAATTCATCCATTGCAATATAAATATAGATAAAGAAAGGAATTTTGTGACATACATAATAACATGAAATATTTAATTAATAAACTTTACTAGTTTAATATAGACTTTTTCACAGTAAACGCCTAAAATATAAGACATTGATTTTTGGATAAATTGAAAGAACCTTGCTATATTTATTTGTTAATTAACAAAACGGACAATACTTTTGCAAGCAAATAAAATCAAGAACTTATTTTATCTGAATATAGATTATATCGCTCATAACAGAGAAATTTGCTTACCTCGTAAAATGATTAGTAAATGAATAAGACAATGATTGCAAAAATAAATTGGATTCTTTCGAACCTAGTTGGAAAAACATTAGAACTAACTGTCTGGACCTATTTCACCTTTATTTGTAAGGGAAAAGTAAATCATATAGAAAAACTACCTAACGGACCATGTATTCTGGCATTTAATCATGAAAGTTATATGGATTGGATGTTTGTATATGATATTTTTAAAAGAAATTACAAAAAAAAGATATATTTTGTAGCCAAAAAAAAACTTTTTACTTCATACTTTTTTAATCTGCTAATGCAATATGGAAACGCTATCTGCTTAAATCAAGAAAAAGTAGACAAAAGCAGTATAAAAGAAATTCTTAGAGTCCTCAAAAAAGATTCTGGTATCATAGGAATATTTCCAGAAGGTACTCGTTCGCGAACAGGTAAATTATTAAAAGGATATCCTGGAATTGTAAAATTATGGAAGCTATCTAAAGTCCCAATCGTACCGGTAGGATTAAATGGCTTCTATGAAGTGCTCCCACCCTCGTGCATTATCCCAAGAAGATTTAGCTGCTCAATTGATATTGGAACCCCGTTATATTATGAACAGATAGTCAAAGGCTCTCATAATGACGACTTTTTAGTGAGTAATATTATGCAAGAGATAGCAAAATTAACCAATCAGGAATATGAATTTTGCATCGACTAAAAAGAGGGCATATAATATGCCCCCTTTTATGTGAAACTATTATTAACTTATTATCCTATTGCTACAGATCCCTTTTCTCCGGTCCTTATCCTTATGCATTCTTCCATATCGAACACAAAGATCTTTCCATCACCGATCTCACCTGTTTTTGCTCCCTTGATAATTGCCTTTACTGTCCTATCGGCATAATTATCATTAACCGCAATTTCTAACTTAAGCTTTCTAAGCAAATTGCCGCTTTCCTTAATTCCCCGGTAAACTTCAGTCACGCCCATTTGACGTCCATGCCCCAGCACCTCACTGACAGTCATGAGATTTACATCTTCATCATATAATGCTTCTTTTACTTCTTCCAACCTATGTGGCTGTATAATTGCTATTATATATTTCATTAATACACCTCCCTATTCGACTAATGTATAAGCACGTTCATTATGTTGTGATAGATCAAGCCCTAACAGTTCATCATTCTCAGAAACTCGAACGCCCATTATCATATCAAGCACTTTGAGTATAACGAACGTCACGACAAACGAGAAGGCCACTGTAATGGCAACTGCTTCTAATTGAACTATAAATTGATGTGCATTACCATAAAACAATCCATCTGCGCCTGCAGAATTAACTGCTTTTGTCGCAAATAGTCCGGTTGCCAGCGCTCCCCATATACCACCAATACCATGAACACCAAAAGCATCTAAAGTATCATCATATCCCAGCTTGGGTTTAATAATACCTACAAATACGTAACATATCACACTAACCATCAGCCCGATCGCAATCGCACCCATTATATTAACAAAACCAGCAGCAGGAGTTATTGCAACCAACCCGGCAACAGCACCGGTTATAGTACCAAGCATAGTTGGTTTGCCGGCAAAAAACCATTCAATACAAGCCCAGCTTAGCGCGGCTGCAGCTGCAGCTGTGTTAGTTACTACAAACGCATTTACGGCAAGTCCATTTGCACTTAAGGAACTTCCTGCGTTAAACCCAAACCAGCCAAACCATAATAACCCAGCTCCAAGGACAGAAAACGGCAAATTATGTGGATGAGTAGGATGGTTTTTATAGTTTTTTCTCTTTCCAATAACGAGCGCACAAACCAGTGCTGCAATGCCGGCATTAATATGTACAACAGTTCCGCCTGCAAAATCCAGTGCACCTAAATTCCTTAACCAGCCGCCAATTCCCCAGACCCAATGTGCAACCGGCGCGTATACCAGGGTAGACCACAGAAGTGTGAATACTACCATAGTTGAGAATTTCATTCTTTCAGCAAACGCACCGATAATTAAAGCTGGTGTAATAATTGCGAACATAGCTTGAAATATCATAAACGCTTGATGGGGTATCGTTGCAGAATAATCAGAATAGGGAGATAACTCCACTCCATTCAGCCCAAGCCATTGTAATCCGCCGATAAAGCCGTTTCCAGGTGCAAATGATAAACTATACCCAAACAACACCCATTGCAAGCTTATTACTGCTAATATCATAAAGCATTGCATAAGAACGCTAAGCATATTCTTTCTTCGAACCAATCCCCCATAAAAAAATGCTAACCCCGGAGTCATAAGCATTACTAACGCAGAGGCAATTAAAACCCAAGCAGTATCCCCGGTATCGATTGTAGGTACATCTGCTGCAAACGCAGCCATCGAACTCATGCTAAATATCATTGTCACTACTATTTTTCTTAATAATCCTTTCATTTTTCACCTCCAAAAATATTATGCTAATAAACCCTCTGTCTTTTCGATATTTCGCCTCCTTTTTATCATGAATTGAGAATTAACTAATTCCTGGTTCTTCTCCTAAACAAACAATTTCCCTGCCAATCTTTCAGATCAAGGATAAAAAAAGGAATTTCTTATAAAACCAGGGTAGAAAAAAGGTCAGAATATTACATTTTTGTAGACCGGGCCACATAGTACCAACATTTTTGTATCTTTATCAACACTAAAGTTTGTGAGCAAAAAAAAGGAGTGAACAAATTCACTCCTCCTTAATAGGCAAGACAAAAAAGGTTAACAGTTTTTAGGCGGCTTTTTTTGATTTCAAATTACCAAATCGCGTTTTAACTTTCTTCCGGGCTTTTGTTATGGTGATTTTTATTCCCTTTTGAGTGGCAATACTCGTTTTCGAGTTTTCATCCCCGTACTTGAGGACGAGATCGTTTCTAACATTTATAAATTCCTCATGAGATAACAACCCGTTTTTATTCGCATCACTGATTGGATAAATATTAGCTTCAATTGTGATGTTCTTAATTTTAGTATTATAGGCAACTGCCGCGGACATTCCACATTCATGCTTCTTTAGTACCCCGATACTAACCAAATCATTTTCACAAATACCGCTGATTACCTCTTCAACCTTAAATACAATTCCTGTTTTCTCAATAACTTCTTTAAGCTTATCGTCATCAAAGCAACCTCTATATTTAATCTCTTTATTTGTATTTTTCGGACAATTATTTTTTTTGATGTCACTCTTCTTCTCATAATAAGAATAATATTCTCTTTCACAAAACCTCATTAGTCCTTCGATTTCTTCAAATACAGGCAGATCTGCTTTGTTTACGTTTTCGATTTTCCCATTAACTAACAAAATAACACCATATTTCATGAAAATCCCCCCCCGACGATTTATTATGAACGTTTAATTATGGCTCTATTATTACCACTATTTTCGTTTTTTTACCAGATGTTTTATCAAGTTATTTGCACTTAATCATATCAATATATTATGATCTGATAATTTAGAAGTATTTAGAATGAAAAATCGTATATTTTTATGTTACCTCTACGAGACATAACTCAAATATCATATTTGTTCGGATGCAAATATTGCATAACACTTACCTCTTTAGAAAAAACCTGAATTATTCGGCACAAAAAAATTACTCCATTACAAAAAGAAGCTGAGAATACCAACGCTTATTGACATTCGTTTCAAATCTTATATTATGCACCCAATCTAGGGGGGATACATAAAAAGGAGGGACCATGATGGATTCAATGATACCTAAAGTACTCGATTGCGAAATGACCGATTGCACATATAATCAGGAAAAAACTTGTCATGCTGTCGCCATAACAGTAGGAGATATTGAGCCTGTTTGCGATACGTATATGAAAACAACGGCAAAAGGAGGGTTAGTCGATACCATTGGTGGAGTTGGTGCCTGCAAAGTCGATCGTTGTTTATATAATGAATCTTATGAATGCACGGCAGATGGGATACACGTTGGACTGCACGTTAATCATGCAGAATGCAGTACGTTCACTGCATTGTGATATTTGCATTATCCCCCCAGCTACAAAAAATGCAGAGGGTTATCCAATAACATTTTTCCATCAATGAATTAGTAAATTTACATTTGCTTTTTAGAGCGGAGAACTATAAAATAACTTCTGAATATACTAGCTGACCACCCGTTAGGTAAATAAAAGGACAAATTATGAGAAATCCATTCAACTATCCAACGACTTTATCATATACTCATAAATTCCAAACATAACAATTTAACATACCGGAGGATAGCATAAAAATATGCAAAAAAATATAAATATCGGACTTATACAGATGACTTGTACTGTTGATAGTATAAGCAATCTTGATAAAACGATTACCCTAATCAAAAATGCCGCAAACAAAGGTGCAAACATTATTTGTACCCAAGAGTTATTTAAAACACCCTATTTTTGCCAGACGGAAGATTACTCCAACTTTAAGCTCGGTGAATATATCGACGAAAATAATGAGACAATAAGAACCCTATCAAACCTTGCCAAGAAACTTAAGATCGTAATAATTGCCAGCTTATTTGAAAATAGGGCCGAGGGTCTCTATCATAATACAGCTGTTGTTTTGGATGCCGATGGAGCTTACCTGGGAAAATATCGCAAAATGCATATTCCAGACGATCCTCATTATTATGAAAAGTTCTATTTTTCACCTGGAGATCTTGGATATAAGGTATTCAAAACAAAATATGCAACACTAGGCGTTTTGATATGCTGGGATCAATGGTATCCTGAAGCGGCTCGGCTAACAGCGCTGCGGGGGGCACAGATATTATTTTATCCAACAGCTATCGGCTGGTTACCTTCCGATAAAATAAAGTTCGGAACACAGCAGCATAATGCCTGGGAAACAATCCAACGCTCCCATTCCGTCGCAAACGGCTGCTTTGTTGCCAGCATAAACAGAGTTGGCTTTGAAGCTAGTCCTGACCATAATGAGGGAATAGAGTTCTGGGGACAGAGTTTTGTCTCGGACACATCCGGCCAAATCCTACAAAAAGCATCTTCAGATAAAGAAGAGCTTTTAGTTGTCCCGATAGACCTTGCAGAAATAGAAAATACAAGGGTACATTGGCCCTTTTTCAGAGACCGAAGGATCTCAAGCTATGAATATATTACGAAAAAATATATTGATTAAAAAACAAATCGATTAGGTGAAACATTATGAATTATTCACAAGAGACGATACTCTTAAAACCATCAGAATTAGGTTACTATATGCCCCCGGAATGGGACCTGCATTATGGTACATGGCTGTCATATCCCCATAACACCAGATCTTTCTTTGATAAACTTGAAAAAGTCAGGGAATCGTTTCTCGAATTTGTCAAACATCTAGCACGAGGCGAAGCCGTTCATATTAATGTTAATAATGAGGAAATGAAAAAAGATCTTGAAAACAGGCTGGCCCAAAAAAAAATAACCACAAATGTATCTGCACATATATTCCCAACAAATGACACCTGGTGCAGAGATCATGGCGCTATCTTCATCAAAAATAAAAAAACCGGTAATATTGCCGCAACAAATTGGATGTTCAATGCCTGGGGAGAAAAATATCCGTACGAACTAGACAATAATATACCAAATTATATGGCAGAGTATCTTAAAATAAAGCAATTCAGGGTTGGTCAAATACTAGAAGGTGGTTCTATCGACACTAATGGCGAGGGAATATTATTAACTACAACAGCTTGCTTACTAAACAAAAACCGAAATCCTCACCTAAGTAAGTTTGAGATTGAGAATAATCTAAAAGAATACCTCGGAATACACAAAGTCTTATGGCTTGGCGATGGTGTGGCCGGAGATGATACCGACGGCCACGTTGATGATATTGCACGATTTATAAACAAAAATACCATAGTCACCGTAATAGAGAACAATAAAAATGACATTAATTATGAAGCACTAAAAGAAAACTATGAAAGACTGCAACACTTCACGGATATGAATGGGAAGAAGTTTTCGATTATTCCACTTCAAATGCCAGATCCGGTATACCATAGAGAGGAACGTTTGCCAGCCAGCTACGCAAACTTCTATATTTCTAACAAAACAATAATAGTCCCCATATTTAATTGCTCGAATGATCAACTAGCCTTGGATACATTGCACAAGCTGTTTCCAGACAGAGCTATTGTAGGAATTGACGCCTCAGATCTTGTAGTGGGCTTGGGAACCTTTCACTGCCTCTCACAACAAATACCATACGGAATTAAGCTATAGCTTGTACTAATCTCCCAAAGATAACGGTTTTCTTAATTTTATTGTAAACCCGCAGCCTGGAAGTAATTCCGGCTTAGCGACATAACGGACCAGGGGATAATTCCGGCATATTGCCGGCCTCAAATAATGTGATTTGCATATTCGTTTGGTACTGTCAAATTCGAGACAAGTAAATAGCAACACATTCTGTTCTTCCAAATACCTATCATATTTAAAACTGTTTACCCGCTGATAATAGAAAATTATAAATTTCAACAGAAATGGATTGTTTGCAAGTGTACCGTTAATCGCTAACCCAATATGTTGGCAGCAGCTACCGCACCTCAAACAGTTCCCGGAAACTTGGTAACGCGGCTTAATGATTCTTTTTGTAAACACTTTATCAATAAAGTAATCGATTACGACAATCCATCGTATAACAAGAATTAAGAGCTTCATGGTTCTATTCTATCAGTGTGAATAAGATTTGTAAGTATGAAAAAAGATTCTTTCTTAGAATATACAAATAATCATAAAAAAGTTTATAATAGATATATAAATTTCCAAAAAAAGGAGTCAAAATATGATTCTGAAGAAGAATACATTATTATTACTTGGTATATTCATCATAATAACCAGTGGGGTGTTATGTACTGAAAAGGCAGCACCAACTAACTTAATTCTTACACTTGAAGAACTGGCTCAATATGATGGACAAAATAGTAACCCCGCCTATGTTGCCGTAGATAATATTATTTATGATATAAGTAACTCTTCACTTCGGACTACCAAGACCTTTAAATCAGGAAAAAATGTAACAAAATACGTAAAAGAAAAAAACTCAAAAAATTATGATGCCTTAAAAAGCTGCCCGATTGTTGGAAAAATTATTAAAGTTTACACTATTGAGGAAATAAAGAGGTTCAATGGTAAAGATGGACAAGCAGCCTATATAGTTGCGAATGGTTATGTATACAATGTTTCAAATGTTCCTGAATGGAAAGATGGCACTTACCGAGGTTATTCTGCAGGACAGGATGTGAGTGCCTTAGAAAAGGCAAGTCCGTTTCTAAAAAATTACAATCGCATCGGAAAAATTATCAAGCCATCAGCAAACTAATAATTATCACAAACATTATTTAATCGCCTGTAGATTATAGTTACGTATCCACAGGCTCTCAGCTTACGCTGGAAAGGATTATTAATAAATGAAAAAAATATTACTCACCCTCATAATGGTTATAGGCCTGAGCACATCCGTTTTTGCCTATACAGTTAATGTTACACAAGAACAGCTGGATGACTATTCCTTTACAAATATTGAGATGTCTGGCAATAAAATCTCGCTCAATACTGGTAATCCACTTATGGAATGGATAAAAAAAAATATTCTTGGCGACAAATCTCACCTTAAAAATACTATTGTTGAATTAAATGCCCAGAAAATTGAAGCCGAAGGAACCCCGTCTGCCTATTTACTTATTTTAAAATTTATTGGTAATAAAAATAAATTACCTGATGTCAGCCAACCCTACCAGGTGTATTTCAAAATTGATTATGATACGTATGATGCCACCAGTCCCTCGAACAAAGTGTTAAAAGACAAACTAGCTGATGGAAAATTTGAAATAGATGTTATATTGGACATCAGCGAAGAGAATCTAAAGAAAATAGCCTTCGCTAAATCTCTGGAAATAGACCTGATCGATAAAATCAAAACGAAGAAGCGAACCTTTACGGCACATTTCAAACAAGAAAATTTCGAAAGATTCAAGGACTTTTTTAATAAATATATAGAGAAACTTCCGCAACAATAAAGTAACTGAATTCAATAATAATTATTATTGTACAATATTACCAGCTGTATAATTTACTTCACAACCATTACTCACTAGAGAATCAATAACAGCCTTATTGCTGGATTCTGGCCGCAAATCCATGTTATTCCAACGAATATCCAAACTCTTTAAATTTGAAAGATTTTGAAGGGGGGTTATGTCACTAATTTTATTACTTACCAAAGATATGCGCTTCAGATTTGTTAAAAACTGTAAGGGAGCAAGTGAGCTAATATTATTTGCGTCCAATACTAATTCTTCTAAACTGGTAAGGTTTTGAAGTGGGCTGAGATTACTTATATAATTAAGATAAAGTGTCAGCTTTGTTAACTTACTGAGAGATTGAAGCGGAGTTATATCCATAATCTGATTAACCGGCAATGAAATAGTGGATACATTTTTACAATACTGTATACCGCCTAATCTTACTACCTTTTTGTCATCGTTATATCCGGAGCTATAATTAACCTCTTTTATATCCCACAATTCTCCATCAAATATTGTTCCGCTAAGTTTCTTAATTTGCGCTCTGATAACGTTTTCTAGATTATTATCATCGACAGTAATTGCTAATGACCTGTACCCAAGAGAACTCTGGCTAAAATCCATGACCCCAAAATCAAAATGGGATTTAATTTTATAATAATATTGTATTCCGGCATCAGGCCTATCTTCACACTGCGCAACATTTAAACTGGCGGCAATTTCAGTATAATCTGCATTCTCTGAGGTCGATCTCCAGACAGAATAAGATCGGACACCTTTAATTGCATCCCAGTTGATTAGTACCTTATCTGGATATTTATAGCTTGAAGAAATATTAATCGAAGTCAGGCGTATATCGGTATCAACAGTTTCTTTTTGGGTTGTACCGCATCCGGATAATACTACCAAAAGAAATAAAAAAGCACGTTTTTTCATTAGGTATTCTCCTAAGTGTTTCTCATTCACTAAAAGACTTTACTATAAATATATCAATAAAAGAAAAATAACACTACAGAAAAACAAAATGGTTCAGGAAATTAAGAGTGTAAATCAAGCATTCTGGCTTTTTAAGCTGGCGGAGAGATAGAGATTCGAACTCTAGATATCTTGCGATATACACGCGTTCCAGGCGTGCGCCTTAAACCACTCGGCCATCTCTCCGCAAAATCAATGTTTGCCTTGTCCTGGGACTGCAGATTCAAAAATGCCTTCCTGATAAGACGTTATGGATTATATCACTACTAATAAGAAAGTTTCCACTAGTATGTTGAGATGACAATAGTATGCATCTCAAACTTACAGCCTAAGATTTCTGGCTCATGCCTTCAAGGTCTATCATATTCGTTCCGGTAACATATTCTTTACTTAGTATATTATCTGACTTTGCAGCTTTATTAAGCTGCTCAAGTGTATTCTGAATTTTGTAAATATATTCTATAATGGTAGACGTTCGCTCAGTAATTTCACTACGTAATTCCGGATTATTAACTACTTTATTTTTCATAACCTGCGCTAAAAGCATAATCGCTGTGAGCGGGTTATTAATTTCATGATTAACGCTAACAGCGATCTCACCTAAAACAGCTAATTTTTCAGCCTTTACAAGCTTTCCCTGAGTTTCTTCAAGCTCAATAAGTGTTCGTTCTTTTTCTTTTAAGGCTTGTTGCAATTTTTGGTTCATCTTAATATTTTTTTCATATATATCTGCTTCGATTATAGTAAGAGCTGCTAAATCTGCAAACTTTTCAATAATATTAATCTCGTCTTCTTTAAAATTATGCTCTTTCTCAGTAAATACATTAAGGACACCGATAGCCTCTCTGTCATTATCACCAATTAGGGGTATCGAGAGCATAGACAATAAACCTTCGGCAGCAGCTTTGCTCTTATTCGGATCTAAGTATTGTTCACTCACTGGTTGCTTCGTAAAAAAAGCTATGGAGCTTGTAGCCATCTTATCGGTATCTTTTTGTTTCTCCAGCTCAATAGAAGTAGAGTTGTTTATATAAGAGTTAAAATTCGCGGATACAGCTTTAACAACAAGTAACCCGTCTTCATAGAGCTTTATTGCGCACTTATCGATAAAAGCTAAATTATCGACGATTTTTACTATTTCATTAAGTCTTTCATTCAAGGTCATCTTAGCTGTAATATTCTTAATAATTTCTATTAATTTTTCACGCTGATCTATTTCTTCTTTTTTCCTTACGACTGCCAAAATAAGATTTGTAAATAACTCGGTATTTTTAGGATTAAACAGGTCATTGTCCTCTTTACTTTGAACTTTATATATCCTCTTTATCTGGTTATCCACCATTTTAGGAATTAAAAAGATTGACCCTTGATCTTTTCTTTTTAAATATTTACTTCCTTTTTCAATAAAAAAAGGTTCGCTGCTTCCGATAACGTTGAGTAAGGGTTGATTATATTCTTTATTAGGATCTATTTTGCTGCGATCGTGGTATTCAGAAACTTCCCTGACTCCCCATTCTTCCTGAAGCTTAATCCCCTCTTCAGTAATATCGTATTCAACAATAGATTCTACATTGACCAGGCGCAGAACTTCCATTAACTGATTTAAGTCATTGGCATATAGAGCTCTTTTTAGAAGAAAATTTTCTGCTAATAATTCTTCCTCTTTGCTTAACAATAGACAACCCTCTTAATATTTATAACTCTTATCCTCAATTTTATGATAAATTAATTTTATAATCTTTACAACATTATTTACCAATACAGAAATGAACAAAAATATTGTCTATTATCTGATCGGATATATCATCCCCGGTAATTTCACCCAGCGCAAGCAATGCTTCTCTTATATCGATGGACCACAAATCAATTGGCAATTTTTGCCGGGCAGTAATTCGCACTAACTCTAAAGCATTTTTAGCATGTATCAACTTTTCAATATGGCGAGAATTTGATACGGAAATATCACTCTCATTATTTCGCAGATTATGGATGTTGATACTTTTGAGCAATATTTTTTTTAAGTTTTCTAGCCCTGTTTTTTCTACAAGACTGATGATAACATCAGCTTTTCTCTCAATATTCAGTTTCCTATGATTTGATAATAAATCATATTTATTGCCTACAATAATACATTTTTTATTTTTTTCGATAATTAATGCTAATATTTCCTTTTCGTCAGCTTGCATTTCTGTAGATAAATCTACCACACATAAAACAAGGTCAGCCATTTCAATAGTTTGACGAGAACGACGAATACCTTCTACCTCAACTTTGTTTGATATCTCGCGAATTCCTGCAGTGTCAATAATTTTAAACGGAACGCCGTCAATATTGCAAAATTCCTCAATTGTGTCTCTCGTTGTCCCTGGAATTTCAGAGACAATAGCCCTTTCAGTACCTAGAAGATAATTTAATAAGCTTGATTTACCTACATTTGGAAGGCCGACAATGGCTACGGAAATACCTTCTCGATAAATCTGTCCTTCGTCTGAATGTTTGAGTAAGTTTTCTACCTCTCCTAAAGAATTTTCAAGAATTGTTTCATATTTACTAAGAACTTCACTAGCCATATCCTCTGGGAAATCTATTGTTGCTTCAATCTCCGACAGAACATTAAGCAATTGCACCCTAAGTGCCTTAATTCGGAGAGACAGCGTACCCTGCATCTGCCCAAGAGCAATCGCAGCACCAGCATCAGTTTTAGCAGATATTAAGTCCATTATAGCTTCTGCTTGAACGAGATCAATTTTTCCGTTAAGAAAAGCTCTTTTTGAAAATTCTCCAGGAGCGGCTAAACGGGCACCTTCATTCAATATCAATTCAATTATTGAATTGAGAACAACCCTGCCGCCATGACAATTAATTTCGATAACATCTTCACCTGTGAATGACCTTGGCCCAGGCATATAACTAATGAGTACTTGGTCAATTGTTTTTTGTGAGAGAGGATTGGTTATATAACATAGATTTAAAGTATTTGGCTTTATTGCTGCTTTTTTTAGGAATGACAGCCGCTCAATAATATTAAAAGCATTTTTGCCAGATATTCTAATTATACCTATAGCACCAACTCCAAAACCAGTCGCAATAGCTGTAATTGTATCCTGTATATACATTTGTTGATAATACCCGGGGTTAATAATCCCTGTCAGAGTATACGCTATTTGTATTTTTATTCGGAGCTATAATAACTTGTCTGTTATCTTTCTCACCACGGCTAAAAGTTCGGATACGTCTGTTATTCTCCAATGTCAGGTGAATTATTCTACGGTCTGATGCAGACATTGGTCCCATAGGTACCTCTATATTTTCAATTAAAGCCATTTTTGCTGCTTTGTTTGCTTTGATCTCCAAATTATTAATTCGTTTTTCTCTATATTGATTTGAATCAAGAATCAGATTATATTTTTTTTCATGCCCCTTATTGAGAACATTTCTCATTAAAAGTTGAAGTGCATTTAACGTCGCGCCTTCTTTACCGATAATCCTTCCGGTATCTTCACTCTTGATTTCCATTTCTATTTCATCGTCTTTAAAATTAACAATTTTAACAACAGAGACAAATCCCATTTCATCAAGTATTTCCTGTAATAAGTCTTTAATTTTCGCAATCTCTTCAGGATACCTTTCATTCTTATCTCTGTTATTTAGATCTCTAACATTTTCCGGAATATCTTCTACGTCCGGTTCATACTTTACAGGAACCTCTCCCTCTGCCTTTTTACTAAAAATCCCAAAAAATCCTTTTGCCATTTACACTTACTCCTTTCAAACATTCACTGTTTAAGCAATCTTTGTTTTTTCGTATTTTTTATTCATATATACTTGCTGGGCAATAGTTAGAATCTGTGATAAATTCCAATAAATAAGTACTCCAGCGGGGAAATTCAAACTAATAATTACCATTAAGAACGGCATAAACATAAACATTTTTGCCTGTTGCGGATCAACCGTCATCGTCTTCTGTGATAACCAGGTACTAATACCTAAAAGCGCCGGTAAAATATAAAAATGATCCGGTTTTACTAAGTTACTGATCCAAAGAAATGTTGCATTTGCTGAAGATACAGCCAGCATATTTTGAAAAGCTGGGCTTGTAAGAGTATAAAATAAGGCTATTAAAAAAGGTAACTGAATCAACAATGGAAGACACCCACTTAATGGATTCACTCCATTAGTTTTGTATAGTTTCATCATTTCAGCCTGCATTTTCTGGGGTTCGTCTTTAAACTTAGCTTGAATTTTCTTAAACATAGGTTGTAGTTCTGACATTTTTTTCATAGATATAAATTGCTTCTTATTAAGCGGATAAAATATTATTTTAACCACGAGAGTAAGAATCATTATTGCAAACGCATAACTATGACTGACAGAGTAGAACAGTTTTAATAATGGTAGCATTAAATTTTCGATAAGAAATTGGATCGGATGCATAATTAACCTCTATTACATAACAGGATCGATTCCACCCGGATGAAATGGGTGGCACTTGGATAATCGTTTTATTGTTAGATTAAACCCTTTTAATAATCCATATTTAAAAAAAGAATCTTTAGCATATTGTGAACAAGTTGGATAAAAACGGCATCGAGCAGGCCAGTAAGAAGAAATTAATTGATAACTACTGATCAGTTTTATAATGACTTTCGTTAAATAATTAACGTTCATCCCCCGATCCTCTCTAATTTTTTTAAAACCATATCCACTAACTCTGTTGATTTTTTCTTTAAAATGTCTTTTCTGGCAATTAAAATAATATGTTTAACATTACGACTAACTAAAAAATCTTTTGTATTATTTACCATTACTCGAAGGATTCTTTTAGCTCTGTTTCTTTTGACTGCTATGCCGACTTTTTTGCTGGCTATTATAAGATAGTCTATCAGATCAACCTGATCAGCTCTATAAAGATAGCAAACAAAAAAAGGTGAAACTATCTTTTCTCCTTTTTCGAATACAAGGTCAATTTCTTCTTTTTTGAGTAATTTTTTTATGTTAACTATTTTAGTTCCTAATTACATTATGATTACAGTATATTATTAGGCCGCTAACTGATACCTACCCTTAGATCGTCGGCTTTTTATAATATTCTGTCCACCATTTGTTTTCATTCTTGCTCTGAAACCATGTACTCTTTTTCGTTTTCTTGATTTTTGCTTCATATTCATTTTCATAATTTTCAATCCTCCTGAATGCTTCGTAATATATTAATTAAAAACTAGCATCTGGTCAAGTAAGTAAATACAAAAAGCTTTTTTCCCCTAAATTAATGGAAATTATCGAAGGTAAGAAATAATTGAAAATTTTTCAATATAAATATCCTTAATTAAAAGAATCAATGCTGTCAGCATAAACATTATTGCGTGGTCTCAAAAAAAAAGATCAAAAATTTATCATATATATGTAAAAAAATAATTGAAAAAACACTCCGATTCTGCTAAACTTAACNTTACAGCTGTGAATAACTTTATTAGAAACCTGTGGAAAACATGTGGATAAACAACAATAAATTCAATATAACCAGCAAATACGCGGATTTCATTCACTTTGTTTTAACTTTATTCTTTAGACAATTTAATGAATTTTCATTGTAATTATCATTATTATTATAATTAAGGATTATTTCTGTTATCCACAAGCATTGTTAATAACTGTAAAAAGCATTGTTGTGAAAAGCGTTAATTATTAAGGAGCCACTTTCATCTTGATTACTGATTATTCTATCGAAGACATTTGGCAGGAGCTCATTGCTTCTCTAAGAAAAAATCTTAGTACCCCCGGGTTTGAAACGTTCAAAACGACAGCTCAACCCATTTCCTTTAATGATGGAGTTTTAGTTATTGGCGTTCCAAATGAGTTTACAAAAAACTGGCTAAAAGAGCGTGTTGAACTATTAATAAAAAGTACCATCAAAAATGCCTTCTTTATTAGTGTGATGGTAGATTTTCAGGTTTCTTCTGAAGCTAAGAAAAGCTTGGAAACCGTGTCGGTGGAAGAAGAGCGCCGTACCAATGAAACCAAAGCAAACTCCAGTTCAGAGTATCACAACCGAAACAACAATAATGCCAGCAATTCTCTTGCAATGAAAGTAAGTAGCTCCAACCTAAATAGTAAGTATACTTTTGAATCATTTGTTGTCGGGCAATCAAATCGATTTGCCCATGCTGCCACGATTGCAGTTTCGTCGGCTCCGGGAAAAGCCTATAACCCATTGTTCATTTATGGTGGGGTAGGTTTAGGAAAAACCCATCTTATGCATGCTATCGGCATGAAAGCCATGGAAAATAATCCAGATATAAATGTTCTCTATGTATCGTCAGAAACATTTACAAATGAATTAATCAACGCCATAAGGGATGATAAAACCGCTAAATTCCGGGAAAAATATCGGAATATAGACGTCCTCCTAATTGATGATATCCAATTTTTAGCTGGAAAAGAAAGAACACAAGAAGAGTTTTTCCATACGTTTAACTCTTTGCATGAATATAACAAACAAATTGTCATCTCCTCTGATCGCCCGCCCAAAGACATACCGACGCTAGAGGACCGGTTAAAATCCCGGTTTGATTGGGGTTTATCGACAGATATTCAGGCTCCGGAGCTTGAAACCAGGATAGCTATTCTAAAAAAGAAAGCCGAACTGGAAGGTTTAGAGATTCCAATTAATGTCCTTAATTTTATTGCGACCCAAATTCCTTCGAATATCCGTGAGCTGGAAGGCGCACTTATACGAATAATAGCTTATGCCTCGTTAATTAATAGTCAGATAAGTATTGAACTCGCAAGCGATGTCATTAAAGATATCATCATACCGAAACAGAACAAACCGGTAACAATCGATCTTATTAAGAAAACTGTAGCCTCGTATTTTAATATTACGGTAGATAATATGTGCTCAAAAACACGTACCAAGGATCTGGCTATGTATCGACAAATAGCGATGTACCTGGCACGAGACCTGACAAATACCTCACTGCCTAATATCGGCAAAAGCTTTGGAGGTCGGGACCACACTACCGTTATGTATGCGTGCGATAAAGTAAAAGAAATGTTAGAAATTGATGAAGTAACAAAGAATTCTTTTAAAGATATTCTAACAAAATTAGGAAGAATCTAAGTTACTAACATTATCTAATAAGTCTTGTAGATAACCTGGTGATATTTTGTTAATAATTTGTTATTATGAAAAGGATGTTGATTGTTATAGAGTTATTCCATAAGATATAAACAATGTCTTTATTAAACAAACGTAGTAAACATATGAACCTTAGAAAGTTATCCACATATTAACCGACATTACTATAGACTACTAAAAAGTATAAATTAAACAAGAAGGAGATAAGAAATGGAATTTAGTTGTCAAAAAGAGGATTTAGCGAAGGCCGTACAAATTGTAGAAAAAGCCGTAGGAACAAAAAGCACTTTACCAATTATTGGTAATATATTAATTGAAACAACAGTGAATGGAATAAAATTAGCCTCTAATAATTTAGAAATAGGTATTGAAGTAATAATACCAGCTACAATTCTTTCCGCAGGTAAAATTTTAGCTCCTGCAAAAACCTTAGGCAGTATCGTGTCAAAACTACCGGATGCAGAAGTAAATATAGAGATATTTGATAATCAGGTAATCAAAATTAACTGCGGGCAATCAAAATTTAATATTCATGGTCTGGCAGCAGATGAATTTCTTATGCTCAACAAAGTAACAGATGGAGAAAATATTACTATTAATGCGATGCATTTTAAAGAAATGATAAGACAGGTTATTTTTTCTGTTTCTTTAGATGAAAGCAAGCATATTTTGAATGGTGTTTATTTTCAGTTCGGTTATAATCCTGAACAAAAAGAAAAATTCAGAATGGTATCTACCGATGGCTATAGACTGGCTTTAAAAGAAGGAGAAATTGAGCAGGCGGTAACTAATCCTATTAATTTCGTTATACCTACAAAAGCATTGAATGAAGTTGCGTCGATTATACAAACGAACGAAGAAGATAATATGGTCCTTAATTTTTCTTCAGATCAAGTAGCATTTACTTATAAAAATAATTATCTCGTTACAAGAATTATACAGGGGCAATTTCCAGATTTTAACCAAGTCATTCCAAAATCTTCATTAACAAAACTTTTGATTAACAGGAAAAACTTTCTAGAAGCAGCAGAGCGTTGTTCAATTATTGCCAGTTCAAGCGCAAATATTATCAAATTAGAGCTTTCAAATAACAAATTACTAATCACTGCTAGAACTCCGGATGTAGGTGAATTCTCTGAATTGATTGATGTCGATATGAGTGGCGATTCAGAAACACAAATATCGTTTAATGTACGTTTATTGATTGATGTGCTTAAGATAGTGAGTGATGAAAAGGTATCGCTTAATTTTTCCGGTACATTGAATCCAGGCGTAATAAAACCTGAGGGAAAAGAAAGTTATCTGTATGTTATAATGCCGATAAGAACTACGGACAACAGATAGAGTATTGTCGAATGTAATTAAAGTAATAGGGCGGTGTTATGCCGCCCATATATGCCAATAATGATTATAAAAAGCTTAGAGCTAGAGAATTTTAGAAATTATTCAAAAGCTAAAATAGATATTGATCCATATATAAATATTTTGGTTGGACTTAATGCTCAAGGAAAAACGAATATTCTTGAAGCAATTTTCCTTATTGCTACCTCAAAATCACATAGAATCCAAAAAAATAATGAGCTAATTAAGTTTCAAGAGGACCATGCTCTGGTTTCATTGCGAGCAGAGAGTTTACGAGGGAATAATTTTTTTAATATTCAGGTGATGAATGATAATAATAAGCAGATTCATGTTAATGGAAAAAGAATCAAGAGAGCTACCGAACTGCTTGGATATTTTAATGTTGTTCTTTTTTCGCCGGAAGATATTGATATAGTCTGCGGTTCTCCAATAGATAGAAGAAAATTTATTGATATTTTTGTTTCTCAGGTTAAGCCATCATATGCAGTTTTGCTAAGTGATTATTATAAGGTGCTGAAGCAACGAAATAAAACACTCAAAGATATAAGTAAGCAGAAGTGTAAAGAAGACATGCTTAATATGTGGGATGAGCAGCTTGTTAACCTCTCGTATACCATAGTTAACGAACGTTTACAGGCAATCAAATCAATAGAAGAAAAAGCGAATAAATTTTATAGTTATATTAGTGATTATCAAGAGCAGCTCACAATCGAATACTATTCTGGTATTGGCGGAAAAGACAAATATACAGCTCAAGAGTATAAACACATTTTTCAACAAAAGATTAAAAGCTCTTTAAAAATGGATATAATTTTAGGAACGACATCCTGTGGACCGCATAGGGATGATATGTTATTAAAACTAAATGATAAAGAAGCCAAGTTATATGCGTCCCAAGGTCAGAAAAGATTGGTGAGTTTAAGTCTTAAATATGCTGAAGTTGAATATATCAGAGAAAATACAGGTGAATACCCTGTTTTACTTTTTGATGATGTTTTATTAGAATTAGATTTAAAGAGAAAACATAAATTATTTGAAGAACTGATAAAAAAAGCTCAAATCATTATAACGACAACTGATTTGAAAAGATACCAGGAAGTAGTTGTAAAAGCGGCAACTATTTTTAGTATAAATCAAGGTGAAGTGATCAAGGGTACTTAATTGAACGATCTAAGTAGCGCGATAAGAAAAATAATCGAATCGAATGACACATTAAAAAAAGCTTACGAATTATTATTTTGGAATAAGCAATGGTCAAGAATTGTTAATAAAGATATATCTGATAAAACGTATGTAGAAAAAGTTTCAGGTACAACGATCTATATTTTAACGTGCAGTCCGGTATGGTCAAATCAACTTACGATCCTCAAACCTCACCTCATTAAGAAGATTAAAGAGGTTTTCAAAAATAGTTCCATAAAAGATATTCGCTTTCGCACAACATCACTTCAAGATATTAAAAAATTAAAATCTGAAATTTTAGGCACTGACGAACTTTCTGAAGAATCATCACCTTCTGAAAAATATTCAATAGATGTTGAAAAAAAAGAGCTTTTGAGGGATAATGAAGAGGGGATAAATGAAGAACTTTGCTGGAAAATTAACAGAATTTATTCTAAAGATCAACTATTAAAAAATACTAAACTACGAAGTGGTTGGAAACCGTGCGAAAAGTGCGGGATATTATGTAAAACACGAGGAAGAATTTGTCCGACTTGTTATTCCATTAGCAATCAAGAAAAAGAACAAAGAATACTCCGCTATCTAAGGGAAGCTCCGTGGACAAAATTTGAAGATTTTCAAAAAACTGACAGGACTATGAACGATTCATTTTTCTATAGAGTAAAAGAAAATTATAAGCTTAATAAAATCGAAGAGATTAGAAAAAAGACGGCCGTATTTGTCAATGAAGGCGATAACCGGCTAAAAGAACATATAAAAGAACAGATTAATTGTTATGTGATGCTAACGTCCGCGTTACAGCCTCAGTACATTACTGATGAGATTATAAAACAGAAAATCGGGAAAAGTATTTATTCTGTCATTTATGAAAATGGTAAACGATTGTTTAAGAGATCGAATAAAGGTAATTAGATATATTTTTGATTATACAAAAGTGTAAAGACGAGAGAAAGGAATAATTATGAGTGAATTACATTATGATGCTTCACAAATAAAAATATTAGAAGGTTTGGAAGCAGTGAGATTGAGACCTGCCATGTACATCGGGTCAACAGACAAAACAGGCCTTCATCATCTTGTGTGGGAAGCAGTAGATAATAGTATTGATGAGGCTTTAGCCGGGTACTGTACAGAGGTAGAAGTTATTATCGGTGAAGACAATATTATTTCGGTTATTGATAACGGGAGAGGAATCCCAATTGATATCCAAAAAGATAAAAACAGACCTGCTGCTGAAGTTGTGCTTACGGTACTTCATGCCGGAGGTAAGTTCGAGGGTGAAGGCTATAAGGTATCCGGTGGACTTCACGGGGTAGGTATTTCATGCGTTAATGCGCTCTCCGAAAAATTCGAAGTCGAAGTCTTCCGTGATGGTAAAAGGTATACTCAAACATTCGAAAAAGGAATCCCAAAAGAACCTGATGTAGTCACCTTTAAGTATGCAGGTACCGGAACTAGGGTGACTTTTAAACCTGACAGGACTATTTTTGATACTTATGTCTATGATTTCGAAATCTTGAAATACAGGCTTCGTGAATTAGCGTATTTGAATAAAGGAATCAAGATAATTCTTCGAGATAAACGAGGAGAAGCCATAGAAGAAGAAGTCTATAATTATGAAGGCGGAGTTATTTCCTATGTTGAACATTTAGACGAAGGGAAAGCACCGATTCTTTCAAAACCGGTTTATATTAATAAAGAAAAAGACGGAGTCGAGGTTGAAATAGCCCTGCAATATAATAAAGATTATTATGATGAATTGATTCTTTCGTTTGCAAATAATATTAAGACGAAAGAGGGCGGAAGCCATCTTTCTGGGTTTAGGGCCGCACTAACCCGCTCACTTAATTCGTTTGCAAAAAAATATAAGATATTCAAAGGTGATGAAAGCCTTTCTGGAAATGATGTGCGGGAAGGTCTTACCGCAATCGTAAGTGTTAAGCTGGCTAATCCCCAATTTGAAGGCCAGACCAAATCAAAACTTGGCAACAGCGACGTGAGGGGTATTGTTGATTCTATTGTTGATGAAGGATTGTCTAATTACTTTGATAGAGATCCTAATGGCGCAAAAGCTATTATCAATAAGGGGCTCGCAGCACTCAGAGTAAGAGAAGCCGTAAGAAAAGCCCAGGACCTTGCACGAAGAAAGACTGCCCTGGAAAGTACCACTCTCCCGGGTAAGTTAGCGGATTGCTCAGAAAGAGACCCTTCAAAATGTGAAATATATCTGGTTGAGGGAGATTCAGCCGGTGGTTCGGCAAAACAGGGCAGGGACAGGAACTTTCAGGCAATCCTGCCGCTTAAAGGAAAGATACTTAACGTTGAGAAAGCACGTATCGACAAAATCTTGGCGAATGAAGAAATTAAATCAATGATTACTGCTATTGGACCGGAGATAATCGCTAAGCTCGGAAATGTAAATGAAGAAACTGCTGAAGGTGGAGAAGAGAACGACGAAAAAGCCTTAGCGTTTCTTCTCAGTAAACTTAGATACCACAAAATTATTATCATGACCGATGCAGATGTTGATGGTGCGCATATNCGAACATTACTCCTTACGTTTTTCTATCGTTACGCTAAATCTATGATAGAAGCCGGNACCCTTTACATAGCACAACCGCCNCTGTATTTAATTAAAAAAGGCAGTTCAAAGATCTATGCCTATAACGAAGAAGAAAAGAAAAAAGTCATCAGCGAACTCAGCTTAGATAATGTATCGGTTTCCTCCCGGGAAGAAACTTATGTGTATAAGAAAAAAGAGATTCTTGACTTTTTAGAAAGAATAAATGAATACAATAAATTTTTGCAGCTCCTGGAAGAGCATAGTTATAATCTAAAGGAGTTTGAATCTGCAATTGATGTTGTTAATATGGATAAATTTCTCGATATTAAAATGAGAATAAAAGCAGAGACAATAGGTCAAATTTCGATTACCCCTTCTTTATTTGATACAACCCCCACTGAACAACCTACCAAAAACCAGGTTGATTTAGAGAAATTGTTTAAAGAACCTGAAGAGCGATTATTTGGCCAATTAATCCTGGATGAAAGAATGGATATTCAAGAAATTAAACACATAATTACCATGTACAAGGAAATTAATGAAAAGAACAATGCTCCATATACGATTATGACCGGTGAAGAGAAACAATTGATAGAAACGCTTAAAGATCTTATGGATTTTATAGATAAAAAAGTCAACAAAGGAATCGGACTCCAGAGATATAAAGGTTTAGGAGAAATGAATCCTGAACAGCTGTGGGATACTACCATGAATCCGGATGTAAGAACGTTACTTAAAGTTAATCTGGAAGATGCTGAAAAAGCCGATGAAATTTTTACGATCCTTATGGGGAGCGAAGTAGAACCAAGAAAAGATTTTATACAAAAATATGCCAGAAACGTACGATGGCTTGATATTTAGGAAGGAGAATAATCTTGATTAATCAAGACGGTTTATTTGAAAAGATTAGAATGATCAATATTGAAGATGAAATGAAGTCTTCTTATATAGATTATGCCATGAGTGTTATTGTAGGTCGAGCGTTGCCCGATGTGCGGGACGGACTGAAACCGGTTCACCGAAGAATTCTGTTTGGTATGAACGAGCAGGGGATGACTTCCGGAAAGCCGTACAAAAAATCTGCGAGAGTTGTCGGTGACGTTTTAGGTAAGTACCATCCGCATGGTGACTCCGCCGTGTATGATTCCTTAGTCCGTATGGCGCAACCGTTTTCCTTGCGTTATCCGCTTATCGATGGTCAAGGAAACTTTGGTTCGGTAGATGGAGATAATGCCGCGGCTATGCGTTATACGGAAGCTCGTATGGCCAAGATAGCCATGGAAATGATGTCTGATATCGATAAAAATACCGTTGACATGGTGCCTAACTTTGATGAATCTCTGGAAGAGCCGGCTGTTCTTCCTGCGAAACTACCTAATCTTCTGATTAATGGTACGTCAGGTATAGCGGTAGGTATGGCAACAAACATTCCGCCTCATAATCTTTGTGAGGTTGTTGATTGTATAGTGCATTTAGTTGATAATCCTGCTTCGTCAATTGACGAGCTAACTCAATTTATCAAAGGACCTGATTTTCCAACTGGAGGAGAAATCTGCGGAACTCGTGGAATATACGATGCTTATATGACCGGCAGAGGTCTCATTAGAGTCAAAGCCAAAGTGCATGTGGAAGAGACGAGAGGGAAAAAAGGCAGAGAATCAATTATCGTTGACGAGATTCCATATCAGGTTAATAAGGCACAATTAATAATTAAGATAGCAGATCTTGTAAAGGATAAAAAGATCGAAGATATTTCGGATCTTCGCGATGAGTCCGATAGAAAAGGTATGCGTATTTGTATCGAGCTCAAGAAGGATGCGAATGTCCAGGTTGTATTGAATTTGCTGTATAAGCATACGCCGATGTTTACAACCTTCGGAGCAAATATGGTTGCGCTGGTCAAAGGAGTTCCTAAGCAGCTCAACGTTAAGCAGATGCTTGAGCATTTCATTGATCACCGGGAAGAAGTAATCACGAGAAGAACACAATTTGAACTCGACAAAGCTCGTTCTAGGGCACACATCCTTGAAGGATTACGTATAGCCCTTGATAATCTCGATGCGGTTATAATTCTTATCAGAGGATCTGAAACGGTTGATGTTGCTCGGGAAGGATTAATGGCCAAGTTCTCATTATCAGAATTACAGGCCAATGCAATCCTTGATATGAGATTGCAGAAATTAACCGGACTCGAACAAGATAAAATTGAAGAAGAATATAATGCTTTGCTAATTGTTATCATAGATCTCGAAGATATTTTAGCGAGAAAACTCAGAAAGATGGAAATTATTAAAGCTGAGTTACTGGAAATTAAAGCTAAATATGGCGATGAGAGAAGGACTTCTTTTAGTGATGAAATGATTGATATGGATGAAGAAGACTTAATAGCTCAGGAAAAAGTAGCTATTTTCCTTACGAAGCAAGGCTTTGTGAAGAGAGTGAGCTTAGACACTTTTAGAAGCCAGTTGCGTGGCGGCAGGGGTATCGCCGGCATGTCAACTAGAGAAGATGATTTGATTGAGAACGTTTTTGTTATTTCGACTCATGATTATCTCATGTGCTTTTCCAGTAAAGGAAAAGTCTATTGGCTCAAAGCATATAAGATACCGGAAGCCGGTAGATTGGCAAAAGGTTTACACATTTCTCATCTTATCAGTTTAGACGAAGGTGAGAAAGTGACCGCCGCCGTTGATGTAACCAGTTTTGAAACAGAAGACTATTTCATAATGGCGACCGTAAAAGGCGTCATTAAGAAAACGAAGATCAACGAATTTAAAAATATAAGAAGTAATGGAGTCATTGCAATCAATTTGGATGAAGGTGACGATTTACAGTGGGTCAAGCATACGAATGGCAGTATGGAAGTGATGATGGCCACTCGAAACGGAATGATTATCAGATTTAGCGAAACCGATGTCCGTGAACTTGGTCGAGCTACTCGTGGTGTTCGAGGTATATTGTTGAAACCTACTGACAAAGTAGTGACCATGGATGTTCTCAAGGAAGATCATGATATCCTGATTGTGGGTGAAAGTGGTATCGGAAAGAGAACACGCTTATCTGAATATCGGCTGCAAAGAAGAGGCGGTTCAGGCTTAAGGGCAATTACTTTACGCAAGAAGCCTGCTGATTATGTAGCAAAAGTCCAGGTTGTAGAAAATGAAGATGAAATAATTATCGTAACCCAAAATGGAACTGTTTCAAGGCAAAGCGTAAGTAAGATTTCCAAACAACGCAGAGCAGCTCGAGGCGTACGAATACAAAAACTCGATGAAGGTGATAAGGTAGTCGACTTCACAAGAGTTATTGAAGACAACGTCGACACTAAAGAAGATTCTGAGTTGGATAGTAAGCCAGAAATGGAAACGATGCTGTCTGAAACGATACCTCAGTTTTCTGATAATTAAGGAGACATAGTGAAATGGGATTATCTTTAGGTATAGTTGGATTACCAAATGTTGGAAAGTCCACGTTGTTTAATGCCATAACTAAGGCAGGTGCGAAAGCAAACAATTTTCCTTTTTGTACCATTGATCCGAATATCGGCGTGGTAGCTGTCCCGGATGAACGCCTAGAAGTATTAGGTAAAATTAATAATTCAGTAAAAACAGTTCCGGCATCTATCGAGTTTGTTGATATTGCAGGACTGGTTAAAGGGGCTCATAAGGGCGAAGGGCTTGGCAACCAATTCTTAGCAAATATCAGAGAAGTTGAAGCTATACTTCATGTTGTAAGATGCTTTGAGGACGATGATATTATCCACGTCGACGGAAGTATTGATCCTGTACGCGATATAGAGATTATTGAGCTGGAATTATTGTTCGCTGACTTGGCTACTATTGAGAAACGATTATCAGGACAGAGCAAAAAAATTAAGTCTGGTGACAAGCAAGAAATAGCTAGAATGGAAGTTTATGAAAAAATNAAGAAACACCTGGATGATAATAAGCTTATCCGGTACCTGGAATTGACCGACAAAGAAAAGGAACTGATTAAGGAACTCCATTTTCTTACCGAAAAACCAGTTATATATGTGGCTAATATAGCAGAAGATTCTATTCTTACTTATGAATCAGATCCGTTTTTTAAACGTGTGAAAGAATATGCTGAAAAAAGTGACGATAAAGTTATTGCCATTTCTAGTAAGATAGAAGCCGAGCTGGCTGAGCTTACCGATGAAGAGGGCAAAGAATATCTTTTGTCATTAGGCTTAAATGAATCAGGGCTTAAACGGTTAATACGATTAAGTTACCAATTACTTAATTTGCAGACTTATTTGACTTCAGGGCCAACAGAGACAAGGGCTTGGACCATTCATACCGGATCAAAAGCGCCTGCCGCCGCCGGTGTTATCCACACTGATTTTGAGCGTGGCTTCATTAAAGCAGAAATCGTATCTTATAATGATCTTATTGCTGCCGGTACCTATGCGAAAGCGAAAGAGAAGGGTTTAATACGGCAAGAGGGCAAAGAATACGTTATGAATGATGGGGATATTGTTGAGTTTAAATTCAATGTCTAATAGGTGATGATTATGAGCATGAAAAGACACATTCTTAGTTTGTTTATTGTTTTTTTATTTCTTTCAACTATCGTTTATGCAGAATCGGATAATACATTTGTCAGTTCACGCTACAAGTGTTCAATCCAAGGTCAGCCAGACTGGCTGATGGAAACGTCTCCGCAAAAGGGGATATTGGTTGCTTATAATCACGTTGATGGGTACTCGACTATAACNCTGAAAGCCTTTACATTAACTGACGTCCCGTCGCTCAATGTTATTGCTGACAAAATATCTCAATCTGATTTTAACGGCTGGGTAAAAATCGGGGGGAAATATGGTAGTGGAAATGACATTTTTATTACTGGGGCCTCTAATAAATATGAATCCGTTTATCAGAAAATATTTCTTAACGATAAAGGGGAAAAAAGTTCTAATATAGCAGCTGTTGCCTATTATTTTAAGAATAAAAATGTTTACGTGATATCAGCAACTACCAAAAGCTTTACCTATCCTTCAATCAAAAAAGATATCAGAAAAATGATGAAGAGCTTTTATATCGACGAAAATCTATAATATTTAAAAAGTAAATAGAATTAAGTCTTATCTAGATTTCCGTTTAGGAGTTGGGGGCATTTCCTCGGAGATAAAAATGATAGGTTTATTGGTTTTTTGAATCTTAATAATGTGATATGGAGAAGTAAACGCACAAGTAACTATCGCATTACGGTCAGGTTTTTTTTCTTTTAAGTACACATACAATTGGTCATTACTCATTATTACTTTTTCAATCCTGATATCATAGCCACCAGTAGGTTTTAGCCCTTGAAAAACGGCTATCAAAATTTCTTTGTCGAAATTGATATATGGTATGCTACTTGGCGAGATATCCGGTATTTTTTTTAACAGACAGTTAAACTCAGCTGAATTCCTTATTGCATAACTTGAATACTCTTTTTGCTGGAAAAGAAAGCTTTCAAAAAAAATTGTTTCGAATTTAATATCTTCGTTTGCCCTGGCTGTTACCGTATTGAAAGAAGTTATTAAAAAGATATAAGCAATTATTGATAAAACTCTATATAGCATACTTGGAATCCTTGTACTATTTAACTCGACCATTATGAATAATACTATTTTTTCCCATATTAAATCAAGCTTTCTAAAATTTCCATTTATAATGTCATTATTGTTTAATTCCAAGGATACAGAGAGAAAATTAAAATACAACAAGATCTAACTGGTTGCACATAAAGAAGAAAAAGTTACTACTAACCCGAGTCGCCTAATTCATAAATGCTAATTGTGTTGAGTCTCTGTGATAATTGAAAAAATATGCGAGTATGGGACAGTAGACTCTAGCAATAAATCCTTGTACAGATCTGGTTAAATTGGAAACGGGAGCGAGCCTATCCTTCCTTTGCCTACAAGTAGCATTTATGGCAAAAGCAGTAAAATTACGTCAACTATTTTGTTGACATAATATAATTAACGTAATATAATTTCATTATTAAATAAATTAACGAAGGAGGAAACGAAAAATGAAAGGTTACAATCACGTAACTCTTGTTGGGAATCTTGTTAAAGATCCAGACAAGAAAAGCATTGGGACGTCACAGAAGACAAGTTTTGTTTTAGCAGTGAGCAGGAATTATAAAAAGAATGATGAGCAGGAGGTTGATTTCATTCCGATTATCAGCTGGGGGAAATTGGCGGAAATATGTGGGGAGTATCTCAACAAAGGTAAGCGGATATTAGTAGATGGGAAAATCCAGATAAGAAATTATGAAAAAGACGATCAAAAAAAATGGGTAACAGAAATAGTTGCAGATGAAATTACGATTCTTTCAGCTTTAGAAAAAGATATGAATAGCAATAAAGATAACTAAAAATAAAAAGTAAAAAAATATTACAAATAACTATAATCTGTCTCGCTGACAGATTATAGTTATTTGTAACCGTTGTTGACAATAAGGGACAAATAATATAAATATATCTGCCAATTAAACAGATTAATTGGAAAGACTCATGCAATCGCTAAGCTATTTTTTTCTTAAGGGGAGTGCCAGATCAATAAAGGCAAAAATCAATATAGTAGCTTCGATTTTTTTAAAAGGAGCAAGTGTAGGCATTACACTATTGTTAGTTCCTTTGACATTATCGTATTTAAATCCGACAAAATATGGTATTTGGTTAACCTTAAGTTCTTTAATCGGGTGGTTTGGTTATTTTGATATAGGACTTGGAAATGGGCTGAGAAATAAATTTGCCCAGGCACTTGCTAAAAATGATAGCGAACTAGCCCGTAAATATGTGAGTACAACATACGCATTGCTTATTATGATTGTTAGTACCCTGTATGTGCTTTTTTTGTTTTTAAATCCTTTTATAGATTGGTCGGTACTGTTAAATACCGATTATTCCATGAAAAACGAACTCTCCCGGTTGGCGCTGATAGTCTCCAGCTTTTTTGCTCTCCGGTTCGTGTGCCAATTGGTAAATGTTGTCCTTGTCGCTGACCAGAAACCTTCGCTAAGTTATAGTCTCAGTATTCTCTCGAACTTGTTTTCGTTAATTGTAATATATTTATTGGTGAAATATACTGCCGGATCTTTATTGTATCTGGGATTCGCAGCAAGTTCTATCCCGGTTATTGTTCTCTTAACAGCTTCAGCGTATTTTTTTTTCAATACTTATAAAAAGGTCCGACCATCAATAAAATATGTAGATTTTTCTGACGTTAACGAGTTGGCAGGGTTGGGGGTGCAATTTTTTATAATTCAAATTTCTATTGTAATTGTTTATTCAACTGATAACATTATTATTTCCCAACTTTTCGGACCGGAAGAAGTAACCTCTTATAATATTGCATTCAAATATTTTAGTCTTATTTCAATGGTATTTGGGATAGTTCTTGCTCCTTTTTGGAGCGCGTATACTGAAGCATATTTAAAAAACGATCTCTTATGGATAAAAAGGTCAGTTAATGGATTAATCAGGCTATGGCTATTATTTAGCATAGTTACTTTTTTTATGATTGTTTTTTCAAATTACTTTTATTCGTTATGGGTCGGGGACTCGGTAAAAGTTCCTTTTTTACTTTCGATAATGATGGGGGTATTTGTGGTAATAAGCATGTGGACAAAAATATTCAGCAATTTTAGTAGTGGAGTCGGTAAACTCAGATTACAGTTTTATGAAGCAATCATTATCGGGGTGATTAATATCCCTCTTTCTATATTTCTTGCTAAACAATTAAATATCGGGCCGGCCGGTGTTATGCTATCAACGATTCTTTGTCTTTTGGGAGGCGCGATTTGGACCCCAATTCAGTATCATAAGTTGATCAAAGGTAAGGCAACAGGTATATGGGCAAAATGAGAGTTAAATAAATGTTGACTAATATAATGATATTGTGATATATACGGAATTGGGCGGAAATCAGCCGTATTTTTTTGTATAGAAGCATATAGCAAAAATTGAGGTCAAATTTAGGTTTAATTTATGACATATAATGAAACAGAAAAAGTGTTATCTGATTTGTTGCAAAAGTTTCCGGCAATTCATATTCTAGGGAAAAGTATTTACAAGCGCCTGAATTATTTGATCTATAAAAAAAAATATAATTATAAATGTTATTATAAATTGCATCAATTTCAGGTGGGCGATAAAGAAACCTTTTTTGGCTATTACGATAAATCTCCTATTAATAGTACGAATGAATATGTAATTTTTCATGAAGCGGAAAGGGAGACAAATAAACTTCCAGATCCTTCTGTCCCGATAAGAATACATTTATATGATGTAAATGCAAATAAGGTAGTAAGTTCGTTTGCTTCAAAAACTTATAATTGGCAGCAAGGAACTAAATGCCAGTGGATAGATGCTACTCGCTTTATTTTTAACGATTATGATGAAAAAGCCGATAAATACACATCAAAAATAATAAACGCCCAGACTAGATCATTGGAAAAAATTATAGATTTTCCTATTTATGATGTTTACCAGAATACTGCATTATCATTGAATTATGATCGACTCGCGGTTCTTCGCCCTGATTATGGTTATCGTAATCGCCTGAATAAAAGAGTTACCGCTAACCTTTATGAAGATGGAATCTATATTGTTGATTTAAAGAAGAATAAAAGTGAACTTCTTATCTCCATTAAAGATGTAATTGCTCTTTCCTATAACGCCAAAATGTCTGAAGCACAGCATAAAGTTAATCACATTATGATAAGTCCCAATGGTAAAAAATTTATTTTTTTGCACAGATACTTTATTGATGGAAAAAAACAGGACAGGTTAATCTTGTCTGATATTAATGGAAAAGATCTAAAGGTCTTGGCTGACCACGATATGGTGAGCCATTGCTGTTGGTGGCAAAACGATAAAGTGGTTACTTTTAAACGAGATTTTAACCAAGGCGACAAATATTATGCAATAAATGTTGATAACGGTCATAAAGAGATTCTGGGCGGAAAGAAAATAAATGCTTTCGGAGACGGGCATCCGAGTATTTTTAATGAAAATATGATTTTTGATACCTTTCCCTATAAATCTCGAATGCGTGACCTGTATATGTTTAATATTAACACTGGGGAACTCAGAAAACTGGGAGAGTTTTTTGAGCCCTTTGCATATTTTGGAGAATGCAGATGTGATCTTCATCCCAAATGGTCCCTGGATGGAAAAAGAATATTTATAGATTCGGTCCATACGGGAAGAAGAAGTTTATATATGCTGGAATTAGATGATCAATTGGTTGACTTGAATGCTAAAGAACCTAGAAAAGAGGTAGTAAATGCATATTTGCCAAGTCATATGGAACATTGATGCTATCGGTGGAACCGAAAGGGTTGTCGTAAATCTGGCAAAAGGATTTAAACAGTTCGGAACTATGAAGGTTTCGGTCATATCGATAGTTGGAGATGGAAAAAGTCATTATTCACAAGAATTATTTGACGATGGTATCAACCTGATACATTTATTCCCGAAAGTCAGGAAGGTATACAATCCGACTATCACCATCAAACTAATGAAAACCATCCATGGTTTATCTCCTGACCTAATTCATAGTCATATTTGGGGAGCCTCTGTGCATAGTTTGCTTTCTGCAAAATTAATGAATTTACCTCTGGTTGTCCATGAACATAATATTAATCAAACGCAAAGGTCTTATAGAAATATTCTTGATAAAGCAACCTTCAGCCTCAGAAACAAAACGATTGCGTGTTCTCAATCTGTCCATCAATCACTTATTGAGTCATTTAAGCTAATTAACCACAAAGAGAAGTTATCGGTTATTAACAATTGTATTAACGAGCATAACATGCGACCCAGCCGAAATCGTAATGAAGTTCGTAAGGAGCTTGGTATCGGAGAAAGTGACTTTGTATTTATCAGTGTCGGAAGATTAAGTAAGGAAAAAAATCATCAATCTTTAGTCGAAGCATTCCATTCGATAGCAAAAACTTATAAGAATTCAAAATTATTGATAGCCGGAGACGGTCCTCTTTCAGAAGATTTGCGCAGTCAGCTCAAAGCCTTGCATCTTGAAAAAAGTGTTACTTTATTGGGTTTGATAAAAGATGTTCCTAGCTACCTGTCTGCTGCAGATGTTTTTGTTTTGCCTTCGTTATGGGAAGGCTTGCCCATGGTTGTTCTTGAAGCCATGTATCTTAACTTACCGCTCATTGCGAGTAATGTGGGCATCATAAACACGCTTGTTATCAATGGGAAAACAGGGTTTTTGATTGAACCTTTGGATATTAGTGCGATAAGCGGGTATATGAAAATGTTTATTGAGAACCGGGCACTGGTAAAAAAAATGGGACAGTCTGCTTCGGATCTTGTAAAAAATAGATTCTTGATCGAATCGTATGTAAGAAATCTTTCAAACATATATAAAGAAATTCTTTTGAGAAATTAGTCACGGGATATATTCCAGCCAATCTTTATAGGATTCACGTAAATAATTCGTTATGATATAATTATGTAAATTTTTCGATGGAGGATTAGCTGTGGCCTTAGTTGTGCAAAAATTTGGAGGAACATCCGTTGGCGATGTAACAAAAATACATAATGTTGCCAAAAGAATAATCAAAACCAAGCAAAATGGTAACAATGTTGTTGTGGTTGTATCGGCAATGGGTCATCAAACTGATCATCTCGTCAAATTAGCTTATGAAGTTTCAGATAATCCGAAAGCTCGTGAATACGATGCCTTACTGGCAACTGGGGAGCAGCAGTCAGCAGCGCTTGTCGCTATGGCAATTAATAGTTATGGATTTGATGCGGTTTCACTGAATGGGCATCAAGCCTGTATTTTTACTGAAGAACTTCATCTTAAGGCTCGCATATTGGATGTTGATGCGAAACGTTTGAAAAAAGAAATATTAGAAGGAAAGATCGTTATTGTAACTGGGTTCCAAGGGGTTAATTGTAATGGCGATACGACTACTATTGGCCGGGGAGGCTCTGATACTTCTGCGGTTGTTCTTGCGGCAGCTCTTAATGCAGATGTCTGCGAGATTTTTACTGATGTTGACGGGGTGTTTACAACGGATCCAAGAATGCTTCTAGATGCTCGTAAACTTGATGTCATTTCCTATGAAGAAATGTTGGAATTTGCAAGTTTAGGTTCTGGTGTTTTACATCCCAGAGCTGTTGAATGTGCTAAAGAAAATAATATAGTTTTACATGTACGGTCTAGTTTTCATGAAGGGGAAGGTACTATTGTTAAGGAGGTTACTAATATGGAAAGAAAGAAAGAAGTTACCGGAGTAGCGTTTGATACTAATACTGCAAAAATTGCTGTGCTTGGTGTTAAGGATGAGCCTGGAATGGCAGCAAAGTTATTCGGCTTATTAGCAACAGCTGCTATTAACGTCGATATGATAATTCAAAGTCAGGAAGAAGATATCAGGAACTCCATAACGTTCACGGTTCCTGAAACCGATGTCGAAAGAGCCGTTATAATATCAAAGCAGTTTAGCGAAGATAACAATGCCGGGCAAGTAATTTATGATACTAAAGTTGCTAAGATTTCTATTGTTGGTGTCGGAATGATTTCAACACCTGGCGTTGCCGCAAAAATGTTTCAAGCTCTGGCTGATAATTCCATTAATATTGAGTTAATTAGTACGTCAGAGATTAAAGTTTCTTGTGTTATTAATGAAAAATATACAAAAGAAGCTGTGGCGGCCTTGCATAAGATATTTTCATTAGATACTTCTAATTAAGGGATTATATGTACCAACTTGGCCTGGTAATACTTGTTGCTTTTTTGCTGGGAAGCATTCCTTTTTTTTCGCTTATTAACTATTATGTACGTACGATGCCCTTTGAGCGGGTAAAGACCCGAAGGTTTCCTGCAACGAAGACGTTTTTGTTTCCTATGTTTACGGTCTCCATGATGTCCGGTCTGGTCCTCCTCGATATTACCAAAGGTATCATCGCGATTTATATTGGAGATCAAGTTCTCGGGCAATCGGATTATTCTTTGATTGTGGCAACCGCCAGTTGTTTAGCCGGGAACCTTGCCAGTCAATTTATTTTCAGGAAAGACTTTGTCAGCTCATTCCTGCTCTGGGGAATTTTTTTTCGTATTAATCCCATTATTTCTCTTTTCGTTTTAGTATTTGGTATAATAATATATCTAATAATTAATAATATATCGATATTGGAATTGTCTACTGTTTCTGTTTTTCTGGTGTATTATTTGTCGAGTAATCAGCCGAAATCATTTGTAGTTTTTGCAATAATTGCACTATTTTATATCCTTATTAAGAATCAAGAATTTATAAGAAAAATAATCGATAAAGGAGCTTAATCTTTTTACTTCTTA
>C687J13896_1000291_pt1 | contig 41066 bp, 34 predicted proteins | sample RifGroE2_FD_13896 | JGI IMG/M metagenome (IMG submission 13896)
ACAAATAATTTAACAACAAAGAAAGCAAATATTGAAGATTTACAAACAAATAATTTAACAACAAAGAAAGCAAATATTGAAGATTTACAAACAAATAATTTGATAACGAAGAAAGCAAATATTGAAGATTTACAAACAAATAATTTAACAACGAAGAAAGCAAATATTGAAGAATCAAATATTAAAATATTATCGGTCGAAAATGGTGTTGTAAGTAATATAATTTTAAAATTAGCAAATATAGATAAAAGTATATTGAATGAAGCGAATATTAAATCATTAAATGTCGATAATATTGTATTACATGGTACAAATATGGATGAAGTATTTAATTTATTAAAAAATAATAAATTAAATGGAAAAATAAATGAACAATATGCTGGTGGATCAGAAGTAAAAAATAACATTGAAAAGATATATGAATCGAATAATAATGAACTGGAAATAAAAAGTAATAAGTTGGACACTAATGTTTGTAAAATAAATGAAATAGAGACAACAAAATTATCTGCTGGTAATTTAATAACAGAAAATTTTATTACAAAAAAAAGTTATACTGATGAATCAAATAATTTAGTACTAAATACACATAATTTAAATGTGATTAATGGTAAAATAAATATGTCGACAATAAATACAGAAAATTTAATAACAAAAAAGGAATATTCTGATGAATCAAATATTGTATTATTAAATGCAATAGACATAATAGCAAACAACATAAATAGTGTGACATCAGATATTTCAAATATTACATCCGATGTAATTGATACACGTATTATTGATGCACAAATAATAAATTGTTCATATTTAACATCGACGAATAATAATATTGATAAAATAGATACAAATTTTGTGATATCAAATATTGCTGAAATAAAAAGTTTGATAACAAAAAATATATCATCAGAAAAAGCAAATATTGAAGACATATTGACGACAAAAATTAATACAGAAAAAATAAATGCGAACACAGGTGATATTTGTGATTTATCGACAAATAAGTTTAAAAGTATTTCAGCAAATATTACGCAATTAAGTTCAGATATTTTAACTTCACAATCAATAACTACTGAAAGTATAGATGTCAAAAAAATATTTTCAGAAGATTCATCGATACAAAATATATCAAATAAAACATTAATATCAGAATATGCTGATTTAACAAAATTAAATGTCGAAGAATTAAATGGTGAAAATGTTATTTCACAAATTATAACTGGTAAAATAATAAATTCAGAAAGTACAATATCAACTAATTTAATATGTAATTGTGCTGACATAGATAGTATTAATTCAAAATTGATTGTTTGTCCGATAATAAATTCACACGATGTGCATACACATAATTTGACTGGTTTTGTTGCTAATATAGATGATATTAAATCAAATAATATTTGTGCATCGATAATTACATTAAAGGCGGAACAACCACAATACATAAATGTTTTGAAACTTAATGAGAAAAATGAGATATCGACATGTGATATCGATATTTTAATTAAAGAAAGAATTGGTAATATTATTGGTAACATGGGATTATATATTGACGAAAGTAATAATATTAAATGTATTGAACGATCTCCACATACAAACATACAATCACAAATTAATGAAAATATAACATATGGTAATAAAGTAGGTATGAATTTAAAAGTGGGTGATTTTAATACATTGTTTGGTAGTTTAACAGCGTATAATTTAATAAAAGGTTCAAAAAATATAATAATTGGTAAGGATGCAAGTTATTTAATGAAAGAAGGAGATGAAAATATTATAATCGGAACAGGAGCTGGTAAATTTATGTCAAAAGGTAACAAAAATATAATAATTGGTACAAACTCAAGCACACCATATGGAGTTAATTTAATGAATAGTAATAATATAATTGTTTTAGGTAATGATATTCAAATATTAGAACCTAATTCGACATGGATTGGTGGTATATTTGGATCAAAAGATATATCAGGTGTTCCTGTTTATGTATCACCAAAAGGACATTTATATACAGTATCGTCATCAATGAAATATAAAAAAAATATTAGGGATATGGAAAATGCGAGTGAAATAATATATAAACTTCAACCAAAAATATTCGAATATAATTTACCAAATATTGATCCAACATTAAATAATACAAATTATGGTCTTATAGCTGAAGATGTGTTAAAAGTCGATATAGATGAAAATTTAGTATGGCGAAGAAATGGCGAATTAGAAGGGGTATATTATGAGAAATTAATAATTTTAATGTTAAATGAAATTATTAAAATGAGACAAGAAATAAATGATATGAAAAAAATAATTAAAATATCATGTTGAAATATAATTAAAAATTATATATTTGGTTGTTAATTTTTTAAATAATAATCTTACCAAAACTATAAACAATTCAAAAAAAAGATAATATTCTTCAACAAATTCGTCATTAAAATATTTATTTGAATTAAGTCTAACATAATCATATAACACATCTTGAAAATTAATTTTTGGTAATACTGACGTAACAATATTAACATTTCTTTTATTAACTTTTTTAAATTGAATATACATATTTAATCCACCATAAACATTATAACATAATAGATCTTCTGTTTGTGATATATTTTGTTTAATAACAATATCAGTTAATGTTTCATTTATTTTTTCTTTAAAAAAACTCATTTTATTAATTTTATCTAATTTAGAATATTCAATATCATTCCTATATTTATCGAAAAAATCTATTTCGACATTAATTTTATTTTTTTTAAATATTTCGTCTGAATTTCTAAGAAAACTAGACAAAAATATTGTCTTCTCATTAAGCTCTAAAATTTTATTATTATTTGGTACGAATAATTTTGTTATTTTTTTAATTGTTTTGACGTTATTAAGTTCTAAACCAACTTCGGCTGCAAAATAATTTATAAAATCATTAACTAATATTGGGAATAACCAAAAAATAATAATTTTATTATAAGTATCATCATCAATTTTATTTAATTTTTCTGCCAAATTAATATCGCAATTTTTATCAAAATGAATATCGAGTAATTGACATATATTTTCTTTAGAATCAGTATCGATATCATATATTTTGTTTTTTTTAACGTAACCATATAATTTTGATAAGTAGAATAAAGTTAAATACAACTCACGCGAATCAGAATATTGGTTAGTTTTTAATAAAGAATTATTTGTATTTATAACGGAATGTGATATTAGATTTATATTATTAATATAATTATAAGATAACGATAAATGTTCACAAATATATTTAAACGAATTCAATTCGCTATTATTTAAACAAGATTGAATTTTATTGTTAATTTGGATGATCATAAGTTAATAATTAAATATACAAAATAAAAAAAAATAATATTTTAAAATTAATTAACACAAATCACAAGCCATTAAAACAAGTTTATATGCAATATTATTTTTTAATATATTTGGTAACTCATTAAACGTTTTTGCTTCTGTAAAGTTAATATTATTTTTATTAAGATTAATATTAATTGTTACATTTAATGATTTTGTTTCGTTTGTATCATTTTTACAAAAAAATTCAAAACCAATATAATTTCCACATTGTTGTGCACAAATAATAACCATTCCATTTAATCCTCGTGTGGGTTCCGGAATATTTCCATCATGTGGTGTATGTTGGATTGATGGAAATACACCTAATTTAGTCGGAAGATTAAAAATACGATTTAGTACATATTCAAATACATTATTTTTTTTTAAATCTACACGATCTGACTGACTCATTTGTGTCAAATATAAAAAAGTCGGATTATTATGAATATTAATATTCATTGTCATTGTTTATTATATTTTTATTAATAAGTGTATCATATATTAATAAAAATTCAATTTTTATCAATATTAGTGCGTTAAAGAAATCATATGAGAGTAAACAAATACATATTTAAGTGATAAATAATATAAATATAAAAACACGATTAATAATATAACAACGTGATGGTTTATTTTATTATATATGTTATTTATGTTTAATTAATTATAATAAATAATTTACATAATAATATTGTATCTGTCTTATGATAAGATTTTAAAAATAGAGTAAATAAAAATAAAAAAATTAAATTATAAAAAAAATATCTAAAATCAAATTTTTTATTTTAAAAAGTTTTAAAAATGTCCGCTCTCTCTCTCGCTAAAAGCTAATTTTTTAGGTACCTAATTTTTTAGGTATTTAAATTTTTTAGGTAAATTATATATCTAAAAAAATCATATTGTTTAGTTTATATAATTTATTTTTGTTAAATAGTTTTTTAAATATTTAAAATTGAATAAACTAACTTGTTTTATAAAATAAATTAGGTAAAAATAATTAAATAATAAAAATGTTTAGTTTATTTAAAATATATATTATGAATTAATATATATAAATGAAATATGAATGTATTAAATGTCATAAAATGTTTAATCAAAAATCTCATTATGAAAATCATTTAAAACGTAAAATACCATGCAAACAAAAAACTATAAAAAATTCAGATCTTAACATCACAAATAATATTGTAACAGATAACAATGTTGACAATGTTGACAATGTTGACAATGTTGACAATATGTTGACAAATAATGAAAATAAATTTGAATGTTTAATTTGTCATAAAAATTATAAAGAAAGAACGGGTTTATTTAAACATAATAAAAAAAATCATTGTAATTTGGATATTATTATGCAAAATAAAAATGAAGATAATAACAATATAAATATTGCCGTACCAAAATGTACAGAAATGGTACAAAATGTTGAAAATGATGTACCAAAATGTACAGAAATGGTACAAGATGTTGACAATAATATTGTCAACAATGAATGTTTAATTTGTCATAAAATATACGAAAACAAATCATCTTTAAATAGACACAAAAAAAATAAACATAAAAATTATGAAGAAGATTTACAAAAAATAATAACGACCAATAAAAATAATGAAGAAAATAGTTTATTAAAAAATAAACTAGAAGAAATAAAAAAAGAAGTCAACGAAATAAAACAAATTAACGAAGAATATAAAAATATAATTCAAACGAGCAAATCAAAAAAATCAGAAATTATTAAAAATACAAATACAACAAATAATAATACAACAAATAATACACAAAACACACAAAATAATGTCATAGTCAATAATAATAATTATATTGTTAATTTTGGAGAAGAAGATTTAACTAAATTGACAATTGACGATAAAAGAGAAATATTATGTTCAGGATCACAAATATATCCTACGCTAATATCAAAAATATACCTAAACGAAAAAATACCTCAAAATAACTGTATACGCATTACTAATTTACGTTCAGATGATATGTTTATTATGGAAGATGGGGTTTTTGTATCAGTAAATAAAAAGAAAACGATGGAAGATTTATTAAGTAACATGTCAATTTTTGCCAAACGAACATTTGAAGAAATTATTAAATCAAAAGAAGAAATCGAACAAGAAAAAAATAGTATTAATGAAACACAAGTACAAGTTGCGAATGATAATGAGCGAACACAAGGGAATAATTTGAGCGTTAGCGAAAATTATGGACTTGTTAAAGTGATCAACACACATGGCATGCATGAACATGTCATTAATAATGAACAAGAACTTGTTGATGTGAATAATACGAATGGAATGCAAAAACAAGTAAAAAGAAAATATAAAAAGCCAGAAATTATGTTATCTGAAGGTCAAAAAGAAAATATTAAAGAACAAATTATGTTTATTTATAGATATGATATAACAGGAGAAGATGAAGATGCTGAAGGTGTTATTAAATGTACACCAATAAATGTAAAAAGATATACACAAATCAAAAAAGATAGCGAAATTAAAATTTATAATTTTAGGAACAAAATTAATAAAAATTTAATTAAAAATTAATTTGCTTGTGTTTTTTGTTATTTTTATTATAATTATTTTATTAAATAATTATATAAATATTATCAAAATGGGTTGTTGTAATAGTTGTAACAATATTATTCACAAATCTGGTATTGAATATGATAAAATAATGAATAAAATTATGCCTCTTGATTTAATTTTATTTAAGGGTAATTCTTTTTTTTCTAATATTATTATGGATATAGAAAAAGAAGAATTTGGTAATGGTAATTGGTCTCACTGTGGAATTGTTGTAACAACTGATATATTACCAATAAAAAATGGAGTTGTTGGTGAAAAATATATATGGGAATCGATTGTACCAATGTTACCAACTGATGTTAAAAATTATGAAACTAATAAATTTTATGGAGGATTACAAATTAGAAAATTAAGTGATGTTATTGATAAAGAAAATGGAGGCAATAAAACAAAAGTTGGTTGGTGTATTTTAAAAAAAAATCCAACAATTATGAAAATTGATGATTGTGATGTAAGTTATATGATAAAACAAAACATACTCAAACAGACGCTAAATAGTATATATAATAATTTTAATCTTAAAAGTGGATATGAATTTGATTTTTTCAGATCAATTGGTTCATTAATACCATCATTAGAATTAGTTGCAAATAAACCAATAAATATAAGGCATAAATTTTTTTGTTCTGAATTTGTCGCATATGTTTATGAACAACTAGGTATAATAAATAAAAAATTTATTCCAGGGGATTTTGCACCAGTAACATTTTTAGGATATAATAATATACATCTTAAATCTGTCGTAAATAAACCTATAATTATAACAAGAAATTGGAGTAAATTAAACAAATTGGATAATATTAGCTTGTAAATTAATAAATAATTTATCAAAAGTATTTGACATCATATTAATATATTTAGTACATTCTTTTTCGTCAATATTATTTTTACCTAAATCTAAATATACGAAATATTTTTTAAGATACGACAAAATTTTTTCATCTTTTAAAAAATCATAAATAACATTTAAATCTTCATCACGTAAATATTTGTAATTAATTATAATTTTTATATCTTTAGAATAATTATTTTTTTGAATATGATTTATCAGTTCAACCATATCAAAACATATTGCCCTTATAGATATATTTTGATTACTATATTCAATAACTATTGTATTATTAAATATTTTTACATTCCCGTTAAACAGTTTATTTAAAATAAACATCATCATGTCATCACTTTTATCTGAGTTAATAATATTTGTAGTTTGCATAATTAAATCATTAATATTTTTTTCAAAAATTTGTTTAACAATTTCAACATTATTTATGATAGTATTTATTTGTTCGAAATTATTTATTTTTTTTAAATAATTTAGATCATTTTTTAAATTATCAATCACGTCATACTTATTATAATATTGTTTGTAACTTTTTGTTAAATGTATCAAATAATCAGGTTTGTTATTCATATAAATAAATATATATTAAAAACTTTTATATCAATAAAATGAGAGAATAACTTGTTATATTTTATATTTTATATTTTTATAATTATATTTATAATACATAAGAAATGGACAGATTTAATAAATGATGAAAAATATAAAAAATATTTTATGACCAACGAAGAAAATTGGCATGATAGTTTAAATGAAGTCAAAAAATATATCGACGAATATAATAAAAAACCATCAGAACATATTGGTGATAAAAAAACATTAGGAAGATGGATTAAAACTCAAATAAGTAATTATAAAAATAAAATAAATGAGTAATCAAGAAATATATGATGAATGGACAGAATTTATAAATAGTGTAAAATATAAAAAATTTTTTAACTAATTTAAACAAATTTACATTTTTTTATTTTCAAAGCACTTCGAACACTGATCCCATGCGTCTCCACAACAATTCATACAATTTTTTGTAAAAATGTCACCATCACATTGTTGCCAACAGTCTGCAACAATACCGGCACATCTGAAAAAATCTCCACCACTACATCCATTTGGTAATTGTTTATTAGGTGCAACTACGAAATTATTTTTCCCGATAGCATTTAATTTAATTGGTGGTTCGGTAAAACATTTTGAACAATCTTCATAATCTGTTCCCATACAGTCATAACAAGACCTGACGTAAATTGATTTTGAACAAAAAGAATAACAATTTGCTACAATCGACGAACATTTAAACCACGACAATCCATGACATGAATTACTAACCGTAGCGCTAAATCCAATTGCAAATAGGACACAAAGAATAATGAATTTCATTATGAATTAATAGATAGATAATAAACAAAAATAATAAGGTTTTCCAGTGAATTTATATTTCAATTTTTTTATATATGTAAATATAAAAAAATTGAAATCATAAATTTGATCACATTTTGAAATAATTTATTAATAAAATGACGTTAGTATAAATTTGTTATCAACATATAATAAAAAATATGTACAATAAAATATAAAATAAAAATCAATGTTTGTTCATAGTAATGATACGAATAAATTGTTGAGTGTGATGATAACATTTTTTAGGTTGTGTTTCATTTTGTTTGTTGACGTAAGAATGTGTGATCCTGTTTTTGGAAAGTTGAATCACACTTTTTGTGTAACGTGCTGACAACATTGATGAATGAAATTTTGATCGTTTATATCTCAATTCCATCGCGGCTTCGTCTTTATGAAAATCATCAAGAGTTTGTTTTATATCATCAGCATCTTCTTGATTTTTAAGACGTTCAAAAGTATCATCAAAAAATACTACAAATTCACTCGTGTCATATAATTTTTTAAAATCATTTTCACGTTTTTTGATGATTTTTTCTTCAGTAATAGCTTCTTGTTCAGCTTCGAGTCTCATCTTACGAAATTCATCACCAATACAAATAATTTTTGAATGATGTTGGTGATGCTTCTTATTTGGGTTATATCCTGTCGGATGTTTCAAATGAGCAAGTTCGTGAGAAGTCATATTTGAGTTTTGAGGAGAATTTATTAAATAAGCCATAACAATATCTTAAATATAATAGACTTTATATATTTATATTTTTTCAATTTTTTATAAAGTAAGTTTATATTTATAAACTTATTTAATAAAAAAATTTTCGAAGTGAATATATTTAACGAATCGCAGCCAAAAACATTTGATAATCATCTGATTTGATATAACGCATGATTGATTTTGTTGGAACGAATGGATTAAAGTGTGGATCAGGAAGACTTTTTTTTAATGAAATATATTCATTTCGAAAAGAAGGAAACACATCATAAAATATATTTTCCTGATATGTTGTTAAATAGTTTCCATTGATTTCGACACAATCTTGAGAATATAAACCATTTGTTACGATGATTTCGATTTTCGCCATAAATAAATATAATTGAAGCCTAATCTAATAAAATATCAAAAATTAATAAGGCACATACATAATAATTATTTCAATTTTTTTATATTAAATATAAAAAAATTGAAACAACGAAGTGGTTTCATGATACGATCTAAAATATGTTATTTATGTTTTATAAAAAGGTACAGGTTTTGAAAAATCATTACAATCAACAAATTGATTATCCCAAATATAATTCTTTTCTGGCGGATCAATATTAAATTTAAAATTAGAAATTATGTCTTTTACAACAGAAATATTAGCAATATAATGTTGTTCACTAACGTTCGCAACTTGCATTTGTTTAGTATTTTTTGTAAATATTTCGATCAAAGTTGGAACAATCATATTTGGGGTTTTATTAATAATTTTTTCATTCCTTGGATAATTACATGTATAATTATCTAGTAATATTTCATTAGAAAACACACTAAAATATCTTTCATTTGTTTCATGTAATTTAATTAATTGTTTGTTAGCATGAGTTGTAATGAAACTAGGACAAATTTTTTCAAATGGATCGGTTGAAGATTGACGTGTGGCGATATTTGGTAATATTGTTTGTTGAGTTTCAAATTGTGTTACAGTAACGCAATTTTTTTGGTCGGACTCAATATAACAATATGATGGGGTACTTAGATATATGAGATGTGAAATATTATTATATTGTTCGTTGTTTGGATTCATGAATACTGTATGTAAAAATCCATTTTTATTTGTCTCGCCATGCGCACAAAACACAAGAGAATATTTATTTTGTTTTAATAAATATTCATGAATATTATCAAAATCTTCATATAATGATCTTTCCGTTTGTGTCATTGGTGTGATCAAATTACTCGTTATATTCGGAATCGTGAAATATTTACAAGGACGTACCAATGTTAATATATCATTTCTTTTTAACATTGCATTGGAAATTGAATGAGTAAATATGATACGCTTACCTAACGCAATTACTTTAGCCATATATGGAAACATATTATTTTGAATACGATAATATAAAGATGTAACTTCATTTTCAGAAATATTATTAAATTGTTTCCATAACGAACTATATAATGAACTTATTGTTATTGGAACCATAGTCGAAACACCAGCATTAGTTGAGCAATAAAATTTTTTCACATTATGTTCGTCTAAAACACCATGAATATGGTAAGGAAAAGCAAATTTGTCAATTGGAAAATCTTCACATCCCCCTCGACAAAGAAAAACATTTGATGGATTAATTATTTTGAGAGCACCTAAGCACAATAAAATATTAGCACCGTCATCACCACCATCGAAATAGTCGCCCAAAAAGATAATACCGGTTGTATCAAGTTTATACAAAGTTTCATTTGGTTTAAAATGTAATGTGATTGTATTAAGAATATTAATTAGATTTTTAAAATTACCATTAATATTACCAATTACGATATAATTTTTATTTTCTGGAAGATCGATAAGAGATTTTTCTATACGTAGTATTGTGCTTAATTCTCTACAAACGTTATTATATTGTTGGAAATCGATAATAATTTTATTATCACAAAGAAAATTATAAATAACATCGTAACAAAATTTTTCCTTGTCGAATTTTTCAGAAAAATTCGGATACAAGTATTGACAATTTTCTGGTTCTGGATAATTATCATCAAACATTGAACTCAAATCAATTATCCAATGTGGTAATTCTTCATATTTTTTCCCCTCCATCCAAAACGCAATCGTTGAACCATGTTGTACAACACGCGGTACTCCTCTGGTCATTCGTTTTTTGGAATAATATACTACATTATGTGTTGATACATCTTCAATAACAATATCATTACTTAACATTTTTGTAATTTTAATTTGTTGTTGCGAAATACGGTATAGGCAATCAATACAATCACTACAATTGACTTTAACATCTTGACGACCAACAAAAATTGGCACATTACCATTTAACGAAACGATAATATCGTCGTAATTACGATTTTGGCTCAAAAATTTAATATGTTTGAATGTCATTTCAATATCTTTTATTTCTATAAATATTAAAATAAATAGATATAATAATTAAAAAAAATTTCAATTTTTTATATTTCAGGCTCGAACTAGTTCGAGCCTGAAATATAAAAAAGTTGTTATAGCGAGATAGTTTTAATTAAATGGAATTAATTATACAATAAATTAAAAATGATATTAATATGGTAAATCATTAGCTTGTAATTCTTGTGGTGGGACATTTGGTTGTGTAATATCAATTACTTGGTTTCCGTTGGTGTTATACACTTCATTAACTTGTTGATTTGGGGTGTTTATAATTTGTTCTTGCTGTTGAATTATAAATTTTTGTAAAATGTTTATTCTGATTAATTCAAGTGATTTATACAAAATAGATACATATGGTATATCATTATTGTTGCATGCAAAAACAAAATTATAATAAATATTTGAAAAAATACGCCAACACGGCGCAATGTATGGATATATAATTTCGATTAGTTTTGTTTCGACTTTTTTTTCAGAACAATAAAATATTCTGACTGGTGTTTGTGATAAATAACTAATGAATTTAATTAACAAACAATTGTGATCAGATGTCTGAATTAAATTTTTATTCATTATTGTATTATTGATTAATAACGATGATAAAAATATAAACGGACAAAAAATTTTTTTAACTTGTATAATATCATTGAACCTAATAATAGGGTTTAATGGCGTACCCATAATACAAATAAGATATGCCTGTAATAATGGTTCAATATCAATTAATTTTAAAAAAGTCGTCGTGTTCATTTTATAAAAACAACGTAAGATCACAAGTTGTAATGTAGCAATAAAATTATCACTTACAATATCTTTAAATATTAAAAACTCAATTTGTCTAAAATCATAATTTTTAAAAACATTGAGAAAAAGATTAAAAACTGGCTTAAAAAGTTGAATTAACCCATCGTTAATTAAAATATGATCAATACTTAACAAATCAAGTTCTGTTAGTTTGTAAGCCTCGCATTTATTATTAGAACAAAAATATTTGTTTAACAAAGTATCGATGATTTCAAATTTATCTTTGACTTGATATAATTTATCAAAAAATTTAATAATCGGCAAACAAACGAGTCGTAAAATTGAAGAAATTTTATAAATTTTAGTTTTGTCAATAATAAAAGTCATAAAAACCACTGATTCAATTAATGTTTCGATCAAATTATTTATAATTTTTATTTTTGGATCAGAAGTTGGTTTACAATAATTTTCTAAAATATTATTAACATTTTGTCTGTTAATATATTTAATAATTTCATTAATATATGAACTAATTAATGATAATGTACATCTGTTCGTATTAGTAACTGTAAATTCTGGTACTACATCGTTACCTTCATAATTTTCAAAATTGTATTTATTCGTGAGTCGATTATTATTTCGCAAATCTTGAACACCAATTGCAAATGCATCAGAAACTAATTCAATATCTTTTTCAGTTACGGTATTTAGAAATAATTTATTGGTCACATTAAATAATACTTCATCAATGTATGGTATTAAATTATTTTCACGTAACATGAATTTAAATACTTTCGGTCTTGTGATCGTTGAAATTTGAACATTTTCATTTTCAATTACATTTTGATCAATTTTTACGCTAAATAATTGTTTGTTTAAACCATAAAAATCAACATTTTTTAATCTTGAAAACTCGTCTAGAACTTTACTTTTGATATATTGAATTGTATCAGATGGATATACTTTTAAATTGAATTTCATATTTAAAAGTGATCTAAAAATTAATGACGGATAACAACAAATATCTAATTGTTGCATTTTATATGTGTTTAATAACGTTTTATTAACTTATTGTTGTAAGGTTCATAAAACATTTTTTTTTTCAATTTTTTATAATGGATATTCGAATAAATTATAATGACCAACATTATATGATTATTATTATTATAAAATAATATGTTTGACAATATTTTTTAAGTTATATTGTTCAGGATCATAACATTTATTACATTTATAACAAGGAAAACCATTTTTACAATCACATTTTTGTTGGCAAGTACATTTCAAAAAAAAAGTTCTTAATAATGATTTGCATTCTGGACATCTATATTCATATGTTTCAGTCCATTTTTTATGACAATTTTTACATAAAAAATAATTATTATCAACCAATATAACATTTTTACAATCACAATCCGTCATTTTTATATTTCGATATTAATTTTATTTAATAATCATTTCATGATTAATATTTTTCAATTTTTTCTTTAATAATTGCCATAATATATTTAAATATTAATGTCCAAACAAGTTAGAACATGAAATATAAATCAACTATTAATATAATTGTTATATAATAATTCAAATATTTTAAGCTTATTATTATTGTTTATGATATTGTCTAATATACAATCATAATTTTTTATATATTCGCATGAAAATTTTAAAAAATCGATTAAATAATTTCTTGAAATATTATTATTTATCGTAACAATAAAAAATTCAATTAATTCCAAAAGCGCATATTTTAACTTTTTATTATAATCATAATAATTGACCAAATCATTAATTTTACAAAATAATTTTTCTTCTGATAAATATTCGATTTCTGACATATCATTTGATTTTTGTTTAAGAATTGGTAACTCGATATCATAATTAATTTTGAAGTTATACATATTAATTGTGATATTTATAAACTAAATACATATCTGTTTTTTTTTCAATTTTTTATATTTCATGCTCGAACTAGTTCGAGCATGAAATATAATATAATTGCCATAGCATAGCGGCAATTTAAGATTGTTATCAATGTACAATCATTAATAGCCCAGCTATGTTTTTTTGTTATAATTTGTTATAAAAATATGATGAAAATACGTCGAAAATACATTTTCGACGTATTTTCATCATATTTTTATAACAAATTATAACAAAAAACACATGCGGTTTCAATTTTTTATTATAATATTTGTTACTACGTATCGACAATCTGAGTAGTAAGTATTAATAATATTTAAATTTATTTAATCAAATTAACTATATAATTACTAATCGCAATTTGATAAATTGGGTTTAAATTTTTGACAAATTTTATGTGACAGAATTTAATATTTGGAATATTTAAAATAGTAACATACATATTACAAATCGTACCATTATTTTTTTTACAACGCAATTTAAAACCAATATGTTTCCCACATTGTTGTGATTGTAATATAATTGCACCAAGCAATCCATATTCTGGTTCAGGTATTTGTTCTCCTTGTTGAAAAGGAGATTGTTGAATAGATGGACATAATGATAATGGAATTGGTTTATTTTTTATTAATTCAATAATTGCATCAAACTCTTTGGCACTAATAATATTATTTTCTTTATGTTTGTTTTGTTGGTTATATATTATTTTGTTGGAAAATTCAGTTAGTATTGTCATGTCGTGCGATAATCGTGATATTTCATTTATTTTAGCAAAATTTAATACGGATGTCATACTTGAGTAAGTAAATTAATATTTAAATATAATAATAAATATTTAATTCAATTTTTAATTTAATTATAATTTTTGATCCCATCATTATTTAAACATTTTGCATGTGTGATGTGTTTAAGTATATATAATTTGTTTTAATAAATTAAAACAAATTATAAACATCATATTCACATTATTTATAAAAAAAATTCATCAAACTTAACAATCATCTTCATCTTCATTATCATTTTTTTCACCTTCGCCAGACCCAGCCACAGCTGATCGTTCTTGACCGATTAGGTAAGGATCGTCAAATATTTCTCCTATTTCTCCCTCAGTAACGGGAATTTCTTTTCCATCGATGACACAAACGACCCCAAGAGAACGGATAAGAGAAGGCAATACCGTTATTACATAATCATATTCCCCCGCAGCATTAGGATCGTAATAATCGTCAAATTCTTCATCCTCTTCATCATATTCCGATTTTACATAATCACCGTTATCTTCTTCATATTCATCTTCTTTTTTTGGAAGGATCGTTTGTTCCCCATCACGTTCTGTTTCTTCAATGATTTTGAAAGGATCTTCTTTTGGAAGTGATTTGATTTCTTTGGAATTTGGGACATTTGTTGACATATTGTCTTTGACAATCATGGCAGAGTTGGTTTTTTCGCACATTTTTTGTTTGCGAATTTGGGTAACAATTTTGGACGAAAACCCAAAACATAATGAACATATCATATAATTTTTTTTTCAATTTTTTATATTAATAGTACACATGCAGGTGAATTATTAATATAATATAATTGATATAGCATAGTGGTTTCAATTATTTATTTAAATATTTTGCACAGTAACATACGTATTACAAATCATACCATTATTTTTTTTACAACGCAATTTAAAACCAATATGTTTCTCACATTGTTGTGATTGTAATATAATTGCATCAAACAATCCATATTCTGGTTCAGGTATTTGTTCTCCTTGTTGAAGAATATTATTGTATAGATGGACATAATGATAATGGGATTTATTTTTATTAGTTCAATAATTGTATCAAACTCTTTGGCATTAATAATATTATTTTCTTTATGTTTGTTTTGTTGAAAAATTCAATTAGTATTGTTATGTCGTGCGATAATCTTAATATTTTGTTTAATTATAATTTTTGATCCCATCATTATTTAAACATTTTGCATGTGTGATGTGTTTAAGTATATATATAATTTGTTTTAATAAATTAAAACAAATTATAAACATCATATTCACATTATTCACATAAAAATATTATCATATTATCATGGCATCAGAAACATCACCATAGATAAAGTCTTATACATCATCACTATCTTCCTCTTCTTCATCTTCATCATCGCTATCTTCCTCTTCTTCATCTTCATCACTATCTTCCTCTTCTTCATCTTCATCACTATCTTCCTCTTCTTCATCACTATCTTCCTCTTCATCATCGCTATCTTCATCTTCCTCTTCATCATCCTCTTTTTTTGGAAGGATTGATTGTTTAAGAGCGGTATTCCGTTCTTTTTCAACAATCTGCGCTGCAAAAAGCATAGCGTTTTGCTCTCCATCACGTTCTGCTTCTTCAATGATTTTGAAAGGATCTTCTTTTGAAAGTGATTTGATTTCTTTGGAATTCGCGACATGATTTTTATCACGGACAACAGGAGGACGAACTTCCATAACAATTCGAAAAACACGCTCGTTAGGATGAATCCAAAAACGAACACCAAATCCCTCTGTCTTAAGACGAGGCACATATTTCATAGCAAAGTCTGTAAGACGAGAACCAGCAAAAGCCAGCATGTTTGAGGACAAGATATTATGATTTTTCAAAAAGACTTGAGTATAAATGTAAAACAAATGGAGTTTGTTACAAGTTTATCGACGAGTCATATACGTCAAAAACATGTTCCAAATGTGGAAATTATAAAAAAGATTTAGGTAGATCAAAAATATATTTATGCGACAAATGTGATCTAATAACAGATAGAGATTTAAATGGGTCGAGAAATATATACATAAAATATTTATGTGATAATGAATAAAAATCACATAAAAGGCGAGCTACATGTCTATAAAAACTTGAAATAGTTAAAGAACCGTAAATGTGAAAGATATGTTTACATATTTATTAATGTGATTATAGTTCACTAAACAATTATTTCTTATAAATTTTTATAAGTATTTTATAAAGAAATATCAAGTTTGCTGTAGCGGGTACGACCATTAGGCAAATTCAATTTTTTATACTAACACATGTATTGAATTAATATAAAAAATGTCATAATAAAATGGTTCCTTATTTTTCATATTATATAACCACATAATATGATAAACAAAAAAATTGATTTATTATGTGTAAGACTATACAAATTAACAAAATATATATCACTTATTATATAATGGTCGAATATATTGAACTTAAATGTATCAAAGAAGGTTCAAAATTACGAATTAGAATAATAACACGAGGCTATTATAATCATGCAAATTGCCAATTTCCAAGAGACTTAAGGGAAGATGGTCTAAGATATAAAGTAAAAGCAGACGCAGTAAAATTAATTACGACGAGAGGCAAATGGTTTTATTCGATAAAAAAAAAAGAAGATATTGAAATAATTAGAAACAATGAAAATGAAATTATTAATACTAATTCATTGAAAGATATAAAAATATTCGAGGATGAAAAAGAAACATGTTGTGCAATATGTATGACATTAGATAAAGAAGTTGTGTTTTATCCATGTGGTCATTATCATACATGTACAAATTGTTCGAACTTAGTTAAAAATTGTCCGATGTGTATGAAACCAATTGAAATGAGAATTAATAGAAAATTAATTGAATAAATAAATACAACTTTACTATTTAATTATTTATTTATTTCATATAGTGATAGATTGACATTATTAAATTATTAATATCATTATTAATATTCGTAAAACATGTCTTATCAAAATCAAATAGTACGTATGTATTTAATTGTTTATCATAACCAATATTATCTAATCTAACATCATTATGAGATAAATTATGTTTTAACAAAATTCCAATAGTTTTGGTAATTTGGTTGTATATTTCATCAAAATCAATATTAATATTTTTATTAACTTCATTATGAATAATTAATGGTTCGATTCGTTTTGAAATTAATAAAACATACTTGTTAGTCGTATAATATTTATATATATATTCAATATTAATATTATTTATACTAATAATTTTATCTATTATATTTTTATATTTATCGATAAAAGTTTTTGTCTCACAAATACGCACGACACAATATTGTAAAACAAAAACTTTAAATATCATGTCTTCTTTAATATTAAGAATATCATATTTACTATTATTATAATTAACTGATATTTCATTCAATATATTAACAATTTGTTCTTTTAAATTATCTGAATCAATATATATGAACATATTTTTTTTATCAATATTACATCCACAAATATCAAAAAAATATTTATTCATATTGTTGTACAATAAATGACCAACACAATTATCACTATTTGACATGATTAATATAAATCAATAAAAAATATTTATATTAATATAATTTTCAATTTTTTATATTTCAGGCTCGAATTAATTCGAGCCTGAAATTATAATATAATTGTCATAACGTAGTGGTTTCAATTTTTTATATTAAAAATAAAAAAATTGTCATAGTGTGGTGGTTTCAATTTTTTATATTTAATATAATTGTCATAGCGTAATAGTTAATTTATATTTTTTTATAACAAATTATTACAAAAAAATATATGTTATAATTTAATATTGTTGCAATTTTTTATTGACGATAAATGTTTTGATAAAATTTAATGTGTTTATAAAAATATTATATAACAGAAAAGTATATTAAATGTCAAAAATAGATATTAACGATTTAATAATATTAAAACAAGCATTACACAATTTTAATAAACCATTTGAAGTTCCGATCGAATTTATTGATAATAATTTCGATTATATAGAACATGATGACTATTTAAATGATATATTATATTATTTTATTTATGGTTCCGAAAAAAATAAAAATAAGTGTAAAAATAATATTGAATTTCAATATTTGTGCGAAGATATTAATAATTATAATTTGACATTAGATCAAAAAATTAAAATAATTATTAAACAAACATATTCAGATAATGCTTCATCTTTAATTAAAAATAAAATTTCAGTAGCACCATCTTTACATGTAATATATGGTGATGCTAATCATCCAATATTAAATATGGCAATTTTATCATCACAATTAAACAAGACATATAAAATTAATGGTCAAAATATTAAATCATTTGTTGTACCATTAACATACTATCCGATTGGTATTGATAAAAAGTTAACAAAAAATATAAACATTATAATAGACGATAAATTTAAAGTGACAAAATATATTCCAGAATTATTATCAATTGATACGAATATGATCGACGTAATAAATAAAATGATAGATTTAATAATTAATGCAATATTATTTGTTGGTTATAATATTGACAACTGTCAAGACAAAAAAATTAAACAAACACAACCAAAAGAAAAACAAATCATCAAGTTAGGTAATGTTAAAGAACAAATATCATATGATAATTTTCAAATAATATTACCTATTATAAATTATGTTCCACCACAAATGATGCAATTAGTTCCCACAACAATATTATCAGAAAAACCAGAAGAAAAACCAGAAGAAAAACCAGAAGAAAAACCAGAAGAAAAACCAGAAGAAAAACCAGAAATATTAACGCCGACTAAAATATCAATACATAAACAACAAATAAAAGAATCAGAAAAAAAACTAGAAGAAAAACCAGAAGAAAAATCAGAAATATTAACGCCGACTAAAATATCAATACATAAACAACAAATAAAAGAATCAGAAGAAAAACCAGAAGAAAAAATAGAAGAAAAAATAGAAGAAAAACCAGAAGAAAAACCAGAAGAAAAAATAGAAAAACCAGAAATATTAACGCCAACTAAAATATCAATACATAAACAACAAATAGAAGAAAAAATAGAAAAACCAGAAATATTAACGCCAACTAAAATATCAATACATAAACAACAAATAGAAGAAAAAATAGAAGAAAAACCAGAAGAAAAAATAGAAGAAAAACCAGAAGAAAAAATAGAAGAAAAACCAGAAGAAAAACCAGAAGAAAAACCAGAAGAAAAACCAGAAGAAAAAATAGAAAAACCAGAAATATTAACGCCAACTAAAATATCAATACATAAACAACAAATAGAAGAAAAACCAGAAGAAAAAATAGAAAAACCAGAAATATTAACGCCAACTAAAATATCAATTTCTCCGCCGATACCAATTCAATCACCACAACCAGTTCAATATCAACAACCAATTCAATCACCACAACCAGTTCAATATCAACAACCAATTCAATCACCACAACTAGTTCAATATCAACAGCCAATTCAATATCAACAACCAGTTCAACAACCAGTTCAACAGCCAATTCAATATCAACAACCAGTTCAACAACCAGTTCAACAGCCAATTCAATATCAACAACCAGTTCAACAACCAGTTCAACAACCAGAAATATTAACACCAACCAAAATATCGATTCCTCCACCAATACCAACACCAAAATCGATTCCAAAACAATCAGAAACATTAACGCCGAATCGAGTTATGATGACACAACCAAAATCTCAACAAATTAAAAAACAAATTCAAGAAATGGGAAGAAAAAAAAAACCATCATCTAAAAAGACATCATCTAAAAAACCATCGTCAAAAAAACCATCATCTAAAAAGACATCATCTAAAAAACCATCGTCAAAAAAACCATCGTCAAAAAAACCATCATCTAAAAAGACATCATCTAAAAAACCATCGACAAAAAAGACATCATCTAAAAAACCATCATCAAAAAGATCATCATCAAAAAGATCATCATCAAAAAGATCATCATCAAAAAGATCATCATCAAAAAGATCATCATCAAAAAGATCATCTAAAAAATCATCTAAAAATTTATTTAATAAATTATTTAAAAAATCGTCAAAAAAAACATCAACTAAAAAATCATCTAAAAAATCGTCTAAAAATTTATTTAACAAATTATTTAAAAAATCATCTAAAAAATCATCATCAAAAAGATCACCCAAAAGATCATCAAAAAAATCATCAAATAATTTGTTTAAAAAATTATTTAAAAAATCAACTAAAAAATCAACTAAAAAATCATCCAAAAAACCACGTGTGATTTCATTGAGAGGGTTATTTAAAGAAAAATTACATGATGATCAATTAATTATACCAAATAAAACAAATAATAATGAGACTGACATAAATGGTGGTTATGAATTAAATGATTCAAAATCAAAAATAATCAAATGCGAAAACAATATTGATTTAATGAAGAACTGTTTACTTAATAATGAGCAAATAAATCAAATGACGGATTTTAATGAATATGGATATCATTTAATTATGCATGAAGGAAAATTTATATACGTACCAGTAATAATATTAACTAATACGTATTTTGAGCAAAAATATATTAACCCGAACAAATTTTATTTCAAGTTTATTGGTGATACATTAGTAGTAATGAAATAATTATATATCAAGTTTTAACACATATTTCATATAATTTTGAAGCACACGTCTTTTATATTTACAAGTAACATTATTTAATAAATCAGATGCTTGTGTTTTATTTAAATTCATATGATATAATAACTTTTGAAAATAATGACAGGTAATAATATTTTTATAATTTTTTTTAATAATATCATAATTCAAATTATGCTGAGTATTTTTAAGATATATACATAATGCACTGTACAACTTATTTGTATATAATCTGTTACAAAAATTAATATTAAAAATATAATTACAATTTTCGAGTAAATAAATCAAAATAAAATTTTGATTACCTAAATTTAATTTTAAAATTAATGTAATAAGTTTCATTTTCGTTATATTATTTAATTTGTTATTTTTAATCAAATATTTGGTTAAGTAATTGTTTTTAAAAATAAGATGTATATTATCGCTATCATCGAAATTAATAAGAATATTATGCTTGTCAAACAAACCGAACATTTTTTTACAAAAGTTATAAGATTCGATATAATTAAATAACCAAGTAACATCATTATTATTTTTGATAAAATATTTAAAAATTTTTTCGAATAATAGACTTCTAGAATTTTTAACTGTTAACATTGTAAGATAGTTGATTTGTTGTTTTGATAATTTATTAATAATATTTTTTTTCATTAACATTTTTAACAAAAACATGAAGTGTTTATACATAAATCGATATTTAATGCGAAACAAAGAAACTAATATATTAAAAAGTAAATCTATATCATTGTACAAATAATCATATGATACAAAATTTTGAGTATAAAAAATATTTACATGTTGAATAGCATTTATAATAAAAGTTTGTGGATTTAAATTAAATAAAGTAATACAATCATTATATATATTATAATTTTTTATATTTTTATTTATTAATGATATCATAATTTTATCCTTTATTAATTTAGATTCGTTTGGAAAATATTTGTATATATTAATATTGTTATTATTAACATCGGGATCTGTATATATATTTATAAAATCAATATCAACAGTAACGAAAATATCAATATATTTACTATATATATCACGACCATTTTTTTTAGAATAAAAAATTTCAATAATTTTTATTCTCTGTTGTTCGGGTATTTTAGTTAAAATTAATTTTAAAATGTTTATACAATTTAAATTTCCGTAAATATTTAAATTATTATTATTTTCAAAATTTTCAGTAAAATAAGGATCACAAATAAAATTTACCATCTCTTCTAAATTAATATTGTAACCCGAATTAATAGCTTTATCATATATAAAAGAAAAACAAGATTGATGGTCAATCACAGACAATAATTTAAGAAAATAAGAAAATAATAATTTGTTCCAACTTATTGAATTAATAAATATTATAAACATTTCGTCATTTAGTATATTGATATTTGTATAATTGTGATTGTATATTTGTTGTTCAGTATTGTCAAAATTAAAATTAGTTACAATTAAGTTATATATTTTTAACATATAACAAAATATACATTTAACCAACGTAAATTGCAAAAACATATAGTCATCAGAATTATAAATATTATTGACAATGTGTTCTAAATATTTTTTTACAATTTGTAAGTCTTCATTTTTTTTTGGATCCATTTTTTTTATGATATATATTATTAATGTGTTTGCAATAATATTATTATTATATTTTGTTAAATCAATTTCATTATCGTTAAAATTTATTAAACATAATTTTTCATATAATTCTTGTGATTTTGATTTTTTTTGAAAATCATCAATCATATTTTCATCTAAAAATTCATCATCTTCATTACCATTTACATTATCAGTATTTATATTTTCTTCGAAGAAAATATTATTTCCATTATCATTTTCATTATTCAAGTTAGTAATAAAATTCATATATATAATTGTTATATACATAAATATTCAAGCTTTATATATTATTATCTTCAATTTCTTCGTCAGATGAATTTGTTTCGTCATTATCAATATTTTTTTGTATATTTTTAAGATTTGATTGTGTCGAAATTTTTTTGGATTGATTTATGTTTCTTTTTTTTAGTTCCCATTTTTGACTACATAATGGGCATTTTTGAGATGCGGTTGCTAAGCCATTTGTATAGTTTTGAATACAACAATTATGGAACGCATGCCCACAAATACCAATAACACTAACACATTCGCTGTTTTTAATTTCATTACATTTAATACAACTATCACAAACATTTTCTCTACAAATAGCACACATGTCAGAAAGAATGTTAAGTGTGCTTTTGGCAAGTAATGTTATATGATTAATAGAAAATTTAACCGACATAATGTTTTATATAATTATTAATATGACATAAATTCAATATTAAAATTATTCAATTTTTTATATTAATAGTTTGTTTGTGTGAACAAACAAACTATTAATATAAAAAAATGTCATAATGTAATGGTTTCAATTTTTTATGTTTAACCATATAACACCACCCATAAATATTGTAAATAGTAAAACATTAATTTACAAAATACAAATAATTTTTATGACAGTTTTTGGACATTAAATTATTTTATCATATCCAATATTAATATACTTAACAATTATTATTGAATGCTATATTTTAATATTTGGGTATATTTAATGATGTCGTATCAAATTTTTTATTATAAAATAAAAAAGAATCAATACACATATCATCAATAGATTTAATAGGAATAAAATTTAATAAATTTTTAGCCTTATCAATATTTGCCCAACATACATCAATATCACCTTCTCTTTTTTCTGAAATATTAATTTTTAAGTTAACATTATTAACTTCATTAAATTTTTTGATAATAGAAAACACACTTATACAATTACCAGTTCCCAAATTAAAAATTTCTAAATTATTATGCATTTTTTCAATATAATTAATAGCTTTAATATGACCAATTGATAGATCATATATATGAATAAAATCTCGTAAACATGTTCCATCTGGAGTGTTATAAGTATTTCCATAAATTGATATTTCGTTTGTGGTTTTAAGTTTAGATAAAATAATTGGCATAAGATTATTAGGAATATTTTTTGGATTTTCACCTAATTTGTGAGTTATATCAGATCCTACAGGATTAAAATATCTTAAAATAATAAATTTAATTTTTGAAACTTTTGAAAAATCTTTAATCATTTGTTCGATCATATATTTTGTTTGTCCATAAGGATTTGTAATACCAATACCAGTTTCAGAATTTTCATTCAATGGAGATTTTGAACTACCATAAACTGTTGCTGAAGAACTAAAAATGTATGAAGAAATATTATATTTATCACACAATTTGACTAAATTTAAATGTACGAAAATATTGTTATAATAATATTCATTGGGTAAATTAATTGATTCATTTACAGATTTTTTACCAGCAAGATTAATGACATGATTAATATTATATACATCGAAAATATTTTTCGTATCAGAATAATTTGTTAAATCAATATTAACAAAATTAAGATTTTTATTATCGATGTTATATAACAAGCAAAGTTCATGTAAAATGTGTAAACAAGATATATCTGAGTTTGATAAATTATCAACAATCACAATATTATAATTTTTTTTAAGTAACTCAATAGCAATATTTGATCCAATAAACCCTAAACCTCCAGCTAAAAGAATCATATAACATAATTAATTACCATATTTTTATATTATTAATTATATATTTATTTCATATGCACACATAAACATTTTTGTTGTTGAATATTAGAAGAAGTAATAATATGAAAAATATTTTGTTCCAAAACAATACCAGAAGACAACACTGAATTTTTTGACATTAAAATTTGTTCAGGTAAACATCCATTTTCATTAATTTTGACTTGATAATATTCGAACCATTTTTTTAATTCAGTTTGATAAGATGTCATACATGCATGATCCCTACTTTGATCATTTGTAACAACAAAACAATTATTATATAATGCAGCATACAACCAAAACCAATCATCATTTGTGTTAATTGGTGCTGTAAAAATAACAATGTAGTTGTTATTTTTATAAGTTGTTTCGAGTTGATGTATTTCGTTAATATGACGTTGATGAATGACGAGTAAAATTTTTTTGTTAATTTTGTTTAAAACAGAATTAACGGCTTTTTGAATGGTTTTAATATTAATATTACCGAATTGATAAGCAATATTTGCACAATCGACAACAATATCAAAATTATTTTGTTCAAGCATTTGCTTAAATATATTCCATGTAGTTGATATATGTTGTTTTTCATTTTTTGACAAATTTTTACCTGATGAATGTTTAATAGTTATTTCATTAATGTTATTTTCAATGATATCCAATATTGTCGTTTTAGTTGTTGGACAAAGTATGTTATTTTTAATTTGTTTTCCACAATGTGAACAAATACCGTTTTCAATATTTGCAATTATTTGATGAGTTGAAAATGTGTTAAAAAATTTTATTAGTGTTGGCATTATTTCGTGTAATTGTGTTTGAATACCAGTAATAAATTTATTTACAAATTGAACATCATTATTTTCGATACCTAATTCAATAATTGATGTTATTACTGGAGTCGATAATTCAATCAAATTTTTATCACTACGTGGTGTTAACTCATCAAACATTTTCATATTTAAATTCGTTAAAACCTGATAAAATTGTTCACAAGGATTATAATTAAGAGATAAAGAACTGATTTCATTACAATTTTTATATAAATTTTCTGTTTGTTGTTTAATGATTTTTATTTTTTCATTAAACTTACTAATTTTATAATTATCTTCTTTAATTCTCATATTATCTTCGACGATAGCAACATTTTGTTCTAATAACATATTATACGTCCCCTTAATCGCATTAAAATTTTTATTTTCGATCAAATTATTAAAAATTGGTAAATAAGTAGATGTTTTGTGAATATTATATTTTTTAATTATTTCAATAGCATCCACATATTGATTTAATTTTTTAGAACAATAAATATTAACGAGTGATACGATATCGCCATCGTTAATTTTTTCTTCATTTTGAAGTGCGATTGTTCTTAAATTTACAATATCAAAATTTGTATACGGAAGATTAGAAGAAATGATTGTTTTATTATTTAAAATATTACTAACTAATTTAAGAGCAAGCGAAATATTAAGTTTACAAATCATTTCAATGTCAGCACATATATTAACAAAATCAGATAATGGAGTCGATGGGTCTTCTGTTTTTTTGATAAGGAGACCATAGTTAAATTGATTTTGAGTCATCTCGATTGTTAATATATTAACAATATATGGATTTTATATAATAATATTATTTCAATTTTTTATATTTCAAGCTCAAACTAGTTCGAGCTTGAAATATAAAAAAGTGGAATAAACAGGTGAGTTTCAATTTTTTATATTTCATGTCAAATGCTTGATAAAAATTTAAAAAAACAACAATTATTCATAACTCAATCGAATGGCATCATTAATTTTTGATATATTATGTTCAAATATGATTGAGTATAATATATTAAAAAATAATATCACATATTTGATATTATATCCAACCACCAATGATTAATATCAATTTTATCATTATTACAATCGTCAAATAATTTATTTCCTATATAATCTTCTAAATATGAAACAGATCTTAATATCAAAGTATCATTTGTATGAATATTATCATTTCTCGCAATAAAAGCAACTGATTGTTTATTTTTATCATCACAAATTGCGTTATAAAAATAATCTGGATAAGCAATATTATCAGTTAATCGTGTTGGATTGTTTCTATCATAATATCCGACACCAGTTATAACATACAAATTTAATTTGTTATTTAAAATAAAATTTATTTCATTTGTTTCAAGCTGTGACCATTTAATTTGATTTAATTTTGCATTTTGTGGTGCTATATTTGACATCATATAACAACAATACCATGGACCATCAATTGTTTTATTCCATGACATTGCATGACTTGGAGTTAAATGACCTCTATTAATTATGTTACTAAATGCTTTAGATGAAGGGTTTGCTTGGACGATACTCATTTTTTGTAAAACTGGATCATTTAAAAAAGATCGCCGACCACCTTTTAAATTAATCATATTTTCATATGTAAGATAAAATGCAGCATAATCTGGATTTATCATATCAGATGAATATGATAAATAAAAATAATCATTCTTACATAAATCAGTACCCCCAAAGTTGCCATATTTATGTCCTTTATAAAAAGAAGTTTGACAGTCGAAACAAAATAATGGATAAACTAATAATAAAAATAAAAATATCATTTTTATTATAAATAAATGAATAAATTTTAAATAAGTTAATTCAATTATTTTTATTCAATAATTATTGACCAAATATTTTTGGATAGTTTAAAGCCCAATGAATTTAAATAATTTTCATACTTATCAAGATCGTTAGTGTTAGTAATATTTAATATATATTTTGGTAAAGATTTATTTCTTTTGTTTTCAAAAATGCCATTATTTGATTTTTCGATTTTATAATCAATTTTGAATGGAATTTTATTTTCAATTTGTTTTTGTATAAACACAATTCTATCTTCTAAATTTAGTGGAAATGTATATACTGGATGATTATTTGGTATAATTAGATATGTGAATTTATTTTTATCTTTCGTTGTTGAATATTTTTCTAAATATAATAATCTATTTCTTATTAATTGGCATATACTAATTCGAGAGTTATTTATTTCTTCTTCTAATTTTTTGTCTATTTTAATACCCAAAAATTTTGCCACATCAATCAAATCTTTTTTTTTCTTCGAAGTTTCACAAACAGCACCAGTTAATGATGGTATACCTGTACCTCTTTTTTTTTTTAATATTTTTTCTCTTTTGGTTCGCAGTTTAAATGTGTCGGGTATTTCTTCATCGATGGATCTTTTGCGTAAACTTGATTTATCGATTATGCCAACATAATCAAATTCAGGTTTGTTGTCATAATATTCAATAATATCTTTAAAATTATAAATAATTTTTTTTGTTAGTTGTGTTTCTGATGTTTTTTCTTTTTTATCGTTATAAATTAATGACAAAATTTTCGTTGATTTTAAATATGTGTATAAACTTAAATCATTAAATAATTCTGAATGGAAAGTAGATCTATAATACATTGGTACATCTTCATTTTGTTCAAATGGTTGAAAAATATAATATTTGTCCCTATAAATTATATAGCCTGGGACATTAAATTTATCATAAATCGTGTCAGAAAAATTATTAAAATCATTTTCATAAATAGGAATTAGTTCATCTAATGCTTTAAAAACAAAAAAATCTTCAAAAAGTTCACGTTTTTCACCAATATAAGATTTTTTTATTTTATCGATACATTCTTGCAAAGTATATACATATCTAAATCTGAATAACTCTTTAATTTTTTCTTTAGCAAAATTGATTTCATTTCTAGCCAAAATATTAGTAAATGTCGAATAATCTAATTTTTCTTTAGTTATTTTTTTATATATTTCTTTATTCGCGTCATAATATTGCAAGTTAAGTTTTTCATCAAAACATTTATATGTACATTGTTGAAAATCACATTGTGATGGACATGTTTTTGCTGTTTTTCTTTCTTCAGGTGTTAACTTAACTAGTTGTTCGCCAGTTACACAATTAGCATATTTTGTTGTTTCTTCAGGAAATATATTAGCATGATAATTTAATGGACAATCAAACGCAACTTCTTTTAATGATCTTTCGGTATCTTTAATTAGAAGATATTTTTGTTCTGCTTTTTGGTACATTTGTTCTTCAGTAGTTAGTTCTTTATTTTGACCTAAAGATACGACATATCTATATATTTTGACTTTAGGAAAAGGATTTTCATCATTAATAATTTTATAATGTTTACATTCTCTTAATGCTCTTCCGATAACTTGATGAACTTTTCCAAGATTGTAATAAACATCCATAATATGAACTTCAGCGACATTTTCTAAAGTAATACCTTCGTTCATAACTTTAGAACCAAGAACGATTTTAATAAATTTACCATCTTTATTATTTACATGATTAAAAACATTATCCAAAATTTTTTTCTTTAATTCTTGAGATTTTTCTTCATCGACATCTTCACTTTTACCAGTCATAGTAATATATGTGGCAGGATAAAATTGTTCTTTAATTCCTTTTTCTTTATGTTCTTTGTAAGTTAAACCAGAAACAGCATCAATAACATTATCATTAATATTATAGTTTTTATCTTCGTTGTATTCTAAATACCCATTCATTTGTAATACCTCAGTAAAAAGATCAATGCCAACTTTAACAAGATTAAAATACATAAACACAGTACCTGCACCATTTTTATTTTTAAATAAATTTTCTAAATTTAAAAGAGCATTATAAAATTTAATAGAAAAATATTTAATATTTTCTTTCTTTAAAATTAAGCCAGAAATAGTTTTACCATTATCTGAATCTTTAATAATTTCATTTTGATTTAATTTTCCTTCATAAAAAGTATCATTAATAAGTTTTTGAATTAATTGTTTGTTTGATTTTAATTGCGATTTAATTGTATTTAAACCCTCTTTCGCAAAATAACCTTGTATACTTTTTTTATCTATCGATAACCCTGGAAAACAAAAATTTGAAACTGCTTGAGATCTGCGATCTAAACTATCATCTTGAGTACTAAGAACGTCTAAATAAGTTTTAATTTGAAAATCTAACATTTGACATCTATATAATTTAGTAAAAAATAATTCGATCGGTATTTCACCCATATCAACTCCTTCAGCAAAAGTTAATGGGTTTAATCCTCTAAAATGACTTACATAACCACTTGCCATGTCTTGTAAATATTTTCTTCCTCCTGTCTTAAATGCCATCAAATGTGACCTTTCTGATGTAAATACTTGATCTCTTATTATTTGATCATTCATTGGACGCAAATAATTTAATAATTCGACTATTTCGTCTGCGAAATTAATCATAGGTGTGGCCGTTAAGAGAACTACCTTAAGATTTTTAGAATTTTCGATAATTTTGCGAACGGCATTACCATATTCATTATCAGTAATGTTATGAGCTTCATCAATGATAAGAAGCGTATTATTTAAAGAATCAATTTTATCAATAGAAATATCGCGTTCATATTCACCTTCAGATGTTTTTCTATATTTTTTTTTTATTTTTTGTTCTCCAAATTGTTTTTCTGATATTTTTTGACCAAGAACTTTTTTATAAAATGATCTGAATGACATAATTTTATAATATTGTTGTGATATTAATTTAGCTTGTTTAATTTGTTTAATTTTTTCTTGCTCGTCAATAAACCCTGCATTAATTGATATATCTTTCAAATATTTTTCACCCGTACATTTAATAATTTCATCTTTCCAATTTTCTTTGATTAAAGGACCACTAACCAAAATATATATTTTAGTTCCATATTTTTTAACTTGTTCTTTAAAATTTTCAGCTATTTGAACAGCAGCACATGTTTTACCAGTGCCAACACCATGATAAATTAATATTCCTCTGAATGGAGTGTCTGGACTCATAAAATTAGCTAATAATGATTGTTGTGATCGTAAACGAAAACTACCACCACACGCTAAGTCTCTAAATTTTTTAATATCTTGATAATCACTAAGTAACGTTCTGGATGGAATTTTATGATAATAAAATTCTCGCTTTTTATATATTTTTTGTTGAAAATGTGGATCAGATTGTTCTGGATATGCATAATTTATTTTCATAATTTTTTTTAAATCATCAGCAGGAATATTATTGATGTCTATTTCTGTGTCAGACAAAATATCTGTATCATTATCAGATTTAATAGAGTTGTTTTCTTTATTTTCAGGTATAATATCTGTATCATTATCAGATTTGATAGAGTTGTTTTCTTTATTTTCAGGTGTAATATCTGTATCATTATCAGATTTGATAGAGTTGTTTTCTTTATTTTCAGGTGTAATATCAGTACTTTGTTGTTTTTCATTGAAATTTTCGTGATAATTTGATTCAAAAGAAGATGTTAAATCAAGTTTATTATATCGTGTATGTGGATTATAATATTTAATAACTTCTTCGTTGATAATATCATCGACGATATTGTTGATATTATTTAAATAATTATATTCTTGATTCATATATTTTGACTATAATATATACAAATATATTTTAGTGTTAAGATTGAGTATTATAAATATAATTTAAGTGAGTTTTAAATAATTAAATATTTTGTTTATATTAAATATACGTTAATATGATTGACTCTGAATGTACAGAAACAAATACAAGCGAAATATATGATAAAAATGTTATAAATAATAATGAACCACCAAAAGTATACACACATACTGAAAAAAAATTATTAGTTAAACGAATTGAAGATATTAAAATAAAAAAATGTTATATGAAAATTTTTAAAATAATTCATGCCGATGATTTTAAATATATTAAAAAAGAAAATGGAATATTTTTTAATTTAACAGAATTACCGGATGAAATATTAAATAAAATTGATAACATTGTTAAATATTATGAAAATAAAAAAAATAATATTGAATTTGCAAATAAATCAATGACAGAAAAACAAAAAACATAAACAAATATAACTCATTAAATATTATTATGCCGGAATATAACGTAGATAATTATTTGACATGGGGTTCTGAAATTCATGACTTAATTGAAAATGATTTAAGAACTGTTTGTCTACCAAACACAAAAATTATTGATGTTGTAAAATTTATTGAAATGAAAATTAATGATTATTGTGTTCAATATTTAAAAGATCATAATATAAATATTGAATGTGGATCAGCATTTCCAGTAGGTATTAATATAAATAATGTAGCAGCTCATTGGACGCCTTTAGAAAATGATATGACGAGAATAATGCACGATGATGTTGTTAAATTAGATTATGGGATTCATTTTGATGGTTATATATTGGATAGTGCATTTACATTTGCTTATAATAAAAAATATATAAATTTGATTGAATGTAATATAAATGCATGTCAGAAAGCAGCAATTATGGCAAAATATAATGTTCCAATATTTGATATTTCGACGTGTATATCAGATGAAATACAAAAGTATGGATTTAACACAATAAAAGATATTTGCGGACATCAGATCAAACCATATAAAATACATGCTGGATTTCCAATACCTAATTTTAAATTAGATCTTAAAATTAAATTTAATAAAGGTGATATTTTTGCGATTGAACCATTTGTTACGAATGGTAATGGAATAACATTTAAAAACATGAATGATGTGTCACATTATATGTTTAATTATTTAAAATATGATTTTAATAAAATTTCTAAAAAAAAAATTTTAACAGAAACAATAAAAAAATATAAAACACTTGCATTTAATTATAGACATATTGTCGATACGGAAAGTATAAATTTGTTGAAAATATTAACATCAAAAAATATATATGAAAAATATCCACCGATTACAGAAAACATGCAATCACAAATAAGTCAATTTGAAACGACAGTTTATATTAAATCGGAGACTGAAACAATAAATTATAAAAAACATCAATCTGTTGAAAAATATATTTTATGTTGAATTATTTAATACATGATTAATATATGAGCACATAGCTAATAATTGAATATAATCACCAGATCCTGTTGCTAATAAACTTGATATGTCTGACATTTTGATAAAAATTTGTGACTTTTTTATATCGGTGATATTTTTGTCGCTCATTAATATAGTCGATATATTATTTAACACATCAGAAGCAGAATAAGCGTCGTTTAAAATATTTGTAACAGTTTTCGCAATTAAATCATGTGTACTGTTTTTATCTTTTAATATTGAATATAAATTTAATATTGTGTCGTTTGATATTATACCAGCAACATCAATAATTAAATCACAACTTAATGGTTCATCATTAAGATTAGATACATAAACAACTCGTTGTAATAGTGTGATAGCTTTTCGTAAATCTCCACAAGAATATGAATTAAGTAGTTCAATAATATTGTCGATATAATTTTCGTCAAAAAATATATTTTCATTCTTTAATATGCTGGTAATAATTTTTTTCATTTCATCGTTTTTAATAATATTAAACCTATATTTAGAACATCTTGAAGATAATGGTGAAATAATTTTTGTGATATAATTACATATTAATATAAAACGTGTGTTGTTCGAATATTGTTCCATAATTCTTCTAAGCGCAAATTGTGAATCATTTGTCATGACATCTGCTTCATCTAATATTATTAGTTTATAATTTGGTATACCTTCATAGTTATTTAAAGCTTGACATGCAAAAAATTTAATTTTTTCTCGAACTACTTTTATACCTCTTTCATCAGATGCATTTAATTCAAGAACTCTTTCGTTAATAATTTTTTTATAAATATTAGAATGTTTAGGGTTAGAACAATATATGCATCTACAAATTGCTAATGCTGTTGATGTTTTTCCTGTACCTGATGGACCATAAAAAAGTAAATGAGGCAAATCTGATAGATCATTACATGAAATAAGTTGTTTGATTTCATTTTGTTGAACAATTTTAGAGATATTAGATGGTCTATATTTTTCGACCCATAATATATTATTTTTATTAATATCAACCATTAAATATATAACATTGGTATTAGTTTAAGCCATTAAATAATTAATTCAATTTTTTATTTAGATAGTTTGTATATGTGCAAACTATCAGACAAATTCAATTATTTATTTAGATAGTTTAAAAATTAATAAAACTAATTTCAATCATGCGTGTTAATAAAAAAAATTGATTTAATCATTGTAACATAATATATGATTTAAATATATGTTTATTAATATATATAAGATTCAATGAGCAATCAAAATTCACGTTCTCTTAAATCTATTATAAAAACACGAGAAAATAATTTAAATAAATCTAAAAGAGCTTCCAAACAAAAAATATCTACTAAATCAGAAAGTGTCGAAAGTGAAACAACAAGTTCTGAAGAATATAAAAATGTGAATATTAACGAGTTGATATATCCATGCAAAGATGCAATATTACAAACAAAAGTTATGTTATATCCACATCAAATGAATAATGATGCGTATATAAATTTAAAAAAGAATTTGATTGATAAAGTAGAGAACAAATGTACGAAAGATGGATATATAATGAAAGTATATAAAATCGTTGAATATAAAAATGGAATACTTGAGCCAGAAAACTTTACAGGTTCAGCTGTTTATGATATTAAATATTTAGCGAAAATATGTGTTGCATTAAAAGATTCAACAATAATTGGAAAAATATCATCATATTTTCCGAACGGTAATTTTGCGATAGCTGATTTTGGACCTATAATAAAAATAATTTTAACGAGAGATAAGCGTGATTTGAATACAAATATATTTTCGATAGGTAATGATAAAAGTATAATACATAATCTTACACAAAAAAAGATTGGTGTTGATGATTATATTAAAATACAACTAAAAACAGTAAAATTTTTTCAAAACGATACTATAATAAAATGTATTGGTTATCTCGAAAATTTACCAACTATTGAAGAAATTGAAAAATTCGCATACAAACCAGACGACAATAATAAAATAAATAATGAACCTAACAAACAAAAAACAATATATTTTAATGATGATAATGAGGTTGAAGAAAATAATATTGAAAAATCACTTATAAATCAAAAAACAGAAGAAGTAAATATTGAGAAGAAAAATAACTTTAGTGAAATCTAAAAAATCAATTTAAATCTATCCTATTTATTTATACACAGATAAATAGAATAAATGAATTCAAATGATAATCAAAATGATGAAAATGATGTTAAAAAATTTTTTTATATAAACGAAAAAAAAAAACAATGGAAAAAAAAAGAAAATTTGTATTGTTGTAATTGTGGTAAAATAGGTCATACTATTAAACGTTGTTATGAACCTGTTACATCTTATGGAATAATATGTATTAGGATAAATCATGAATCTAATAATAATCAAGATGGAAAAATAAATGATTTTTTTATTTCAAAATACAAATTTCCAGAAGATATGGAGCTATTAAAAAATATTTGTATCAACAAATATATACAGAAAAATATTAATTGTAATAACAGAAAAGATCTTGATATTTATGAAGATAAAGTTATTGATGGTTTAGAATATATTATTGTACGAAGAAAACAAACATTTAATTATATTTATTTAATTAGGGGAATTTATAATTTTGAAGTTGAGGATATAATAAAATCTATTAATTTAATAACGAATGAAGAATATGAAAAATTAATAACAAAAACATTTGATGAATTATGGGAGGATATTTGGGGAGAAAATGCAAAAAAAGTTGATTTTATGTGTGATTACGATAAAGCAAAAGAAAAATTTGCACTATTGAGGGATTTTATAATTCCACAAATTACGCACAGAATTAATATTACATATAAAATTCCTGAATGGGGTTTTCCAAAAGGAAGAAGAATTGAAAATGAAACGAATATTGAATGCGCTAAAAGAGAATTTATTGAAGAAACAGGTTTAAAAGAAGAAGATTTTATTTTATTGGATAGATTATTTCCGCTTATTGAAAATATTAAAGGAACAAACGGAATAAATTATAAACATGTGTATTATATTGCATTATTAAAAGATAATTTTAATACTAAAAATATTAAATTAAACCAAAATTTAAATCAACAATTTGAAATTGGTGATATCGGAATATTTAATATGGAACAAACTTGTAATATATTAAGAAAATATGATGTCGAAAGAAAAGAGTTATTAAATAATTTGAAATTATTTTTTATATACAACATGCGATATTTCGAAAAATTTTATCATGAAAAAACTAAATAACTTAATTTAAATAGGTTAAGCTTATTAAATTTTAAAATTTAACCAAATTTTTTCGTTTCGACATGGATATAAATTTAATTTTGTTAAATTTATTAAAGATTTAATATTTTCTTTTGTTTTTGTTATTTGTTGATTGAAACCTAAATCTAAATAAGTTAAATTAGTTAAATATTTTATCCCTTCATCTGTTATTTGATTATTCCAACCTAAATCTAAATAAGTTAAATTAGTTAAATGTTTTATCCCTTATTTGTTATTTGTCTATTGCAATCTAAAGTTAATTTTGTTAAATTAGTTAAATGTTTAATTCCTTCACTTGTTACTTTTATATTTAAACCTAAAATTAGTTCAGTTAAATTAGTTAAATGTTTAATTCCTTCATCTGTTATATGATCGCTATTTTTATAACAACCTAAATTTAAATGAGTTAATCTGATCAAATGTTTAATCCCATTATCTGTTATATTATATTTATTATTACCAAAATATCCTATATTCAAATGAGTCAAATTTGTTAAATGTTTAATTCCATCGTCTGTTATGCTACAGTTATCATATAAATTTAAATGAGTCAAATTTTTTAAATGTTTAATTCCTTTATCTGTTATTTTTTTGTTATTATATAAATTTAAATGAGTCAATCTTGTTAAATGTTGAATCCCATTGTTTGTTAAATTATAATTATTATATATATCTAAATCGGTCAAATTTATTAAATTTTTAATTTCTTTATCTATCATTTTATGTATATTTTTTATTTTTGTCATTTGTTTTATGTCATAAAATTTTAATCTGTTTTTATAATTAATTGCAAATTTCTTAAAAATAATTTGTTGAAATATACTTAAATTTTGTTTTGATGTTTGTGATAATTTAAATAATGTTGATAAATCGCATTCACTTTTTTGATTTCATAATTTTCGCTAACGCTCAAATTATTTTCTTGTATTTGATTCATTAGTATTAATTTATTTATATTTTTACAAACTAACGAATATAAAATAACTTCAATTTTTTATATTTCATGCACGAATCTATGTGCAAGCAAAATTAATAACTAGAATGTATTGGTAAGTTTCAAATTTTTTATAAATATTATTATGTCATTATATATTATTTATGTCTAAAGAAAAAATATTATTTGATTTATTGAAAACTCACGAATATAATAATTTGATTAATTTAATTAAAGTAAATGATAAACTTGATTTAAATCAACCTGACGAAACAAATACATATTTAATTCAATATGCAATTTTATTTAGACAAAAAGATTTAGTCGCTTTATTAATAAGTAAAAATTGTAAATTAGATATACTTGATAATGAAGGAAGAAATATATTTTATATTCCAATCAAATTTGGATACAATGATATTGTTGATTTATTAATAAAATTTTCAACAACTGTAATTGGGATACCATTACTTGAAATGCAAGATACAAAAAAAAATATACCATTACATTATGCCATTTTTTTTAATAAATTTGATATTATCGAAAATATATTAAAATCTAAATCTAATATAAATTTTAAAGATGAAGATGGTAATACAGCATTACATTTGATTGTTAAAAATATAAAACAAGAATATATATATTTAATTGACATGATGATAGAAAATAAGTTAGGTATCAATCATGTTAATAAGTTAGGTCAAAATGCTCTTCATATTGCTGTCGAAAATAATAAAAAAGAAGTTTGCGTGAAATTATTAAAATATAAAATTAATATAGATACAGAAACTATTAATAATCATTTAACATCTTTATTAGTTGCTACTATCCAAGATAATTATGATATTTGTGAACTTTTGCTTAAATTTAATCCAAATATTGATTGTCAGGATGCTTTAGGTAATAATGTTCTTAATCATGCAATCATCAATAAATCAAAAAAACTTGTCAACCTATTTTATAATAAAGTTGATGTTAATTTAATTAATATAGATGGTAATACAAGTGCAAATTTATTTTTTATTGAAAAATATGCTGTCAATAAATTGAATGAATATAAATTTGACGAAATATTGGTGAAGACAAAAATTAATATACAAAATAATACTGGTAAAACATTGTGGCATTATTTAATTGAAAATGATATTTGGGAGCAATATTCTGATATTTTAAAAGAAAAAAGAAATAAAATATTTATTCAAGACAATAATGGTATTACTCCATATTCGATGATAGAAAAAAATTATAAAAATAAGATAAATATTTTTATTGATATAATCGCAACAAGTTTTTACAATTATGTAATAAATAATCCATCAATAGAATTTGTTGTTAATGTTGATTGTATTAAACAATCAAAATCAAATAAAGATAAAGAAAATTGTATTTCGGAGATAAAAGATTTAATTATTAAAAAAAATATTAGTTATCCTGAAGATAAAAAATCACAACAATTAAATGATTTTCTATATGACAATATCAAATTTTCATCATATACAGGAATATCATTAGACGTCCTAATGGGATTAATTTATATTTGTAAAAAATTTAATACAGTCCAGACTACATTAACTAAAAATTTTATGAAAAATCAAATATTAGAAGATTATTATTCGGCTAATGGTATTCAGAAAGGATTATATGATGATTTTTTAAATTTTGAACTAATCTGGTCATATCAAAAATTATTTTTTCCGACAACACTAAAAACAACAATACATGATTTTTTAAAAAACAACAATAAACGATTTTTAATAATACCGATAGGAATTGAATTAACAGTTGGCGCTCATGCTAATATATTATTATATGATAAAATAAATAATGAAATGGAAAGATTCGAACCGTATGGTAAAGATTTTCCACCTGGGTTTAATTATAATCCATCAGGATTAGATAATAATTTAAAAAATTATTTTAAAAATTATTTTGACATCGATAATAATTTATTAATAACACGAGAACTCGATGGATCAAATAATACGAACGGAAAAAAACCTTTTAAATATATAACACCTTTTGAGTATGAATTAAAAATAGGATTCCAAACATTGGATACATTGGAATATTCAAAAGAAAAATATATTGGAGATCCAGGGGGATTTTGTGAAGTGTGGTCGTTATGGTATGTTGAAATGAGATTAACAAATTTAAATATTGAAAGAAAAGATATTATTTATAAACTTATTAACTATATTAGATCAAAACAAATATCATTTAGATCGATAATAAGAGGTTTTACAAAAAATATAACAGATATTAGAGATGAATATTTATTAAAAGTTGGTTTGGATATAAACAAATGGTTAAACGAAAATTACACTAAAGAACAATGGGAAAATTTAATTAATCTTATTAAAAATGATATTAAAAATGATGTTTGATATAAATATGTTATTAATGCACAATCATTAATAGCCCTGTGACTGTGACTTTTTTGTTATAACAAAAAAACATGCATTATATTAAGACCATTTTAATGTGATATAATTTTCATTAGGATCGATTATTGTTAAGTTAATTAAATTTAGTACATTATTTGAACAAAATATTTTTTTGCTATTATTTGTCAAATCGAATAATTCAAGCGAATTTGAATTATCTTGACATTTAAAATATTGTTTAAGTATTTCTTGAATATTTTGTGGATGGTTTTTAAAATTAATCAATCTTACCATTTTATAATTATTTTTTTTAATACAAAATGGATTATTTAAATATTCGAGATAATCCATATTTTTAAGCACGATATCATTATTTATTAACCATTCAATTAATAATAAATTTAATTTACAAAATATAATATTATTTATAACCTGATAATCAGTTGTTAGATCACATTTTAAAGATATAATTTTATTTAATGCTTGTGGTCTACATATTATTTTAGTAAAAATATTATTTCTTTCGATAATTATTTCATATTTTTTTTTATTGACATACCATAAATATGTAAATATCGGAATATGGATCATAATTTTATCAAAATATATTGTTCCTTTATTTGATATGTTTTTATTATTTATTGTCAATATTTTATCACCAATTTCAATGTTTGAAAATGTATAATTTTGTTTAACAATAAGCATCATTTTATTTTTAATCATTGCTTTTTGTTTGATAAAATTTTCATTATTCATTAAATCATATTCAAAAAATAAATTATTAAGTTCTGGACATGTTACAAATTTATTTAGTGTGATTGATGGTATTATATTAACAATATTATCAACAACGTTATACACAATACCAACAAATATTTGTGTTTGCTCATGTTGCACCTGTTTATTATTATTTTTATTATTAATATAATTTATATATACTGCTGACCCTGGGACAATACTTTCCATATCAATATTTACATTTTGGTCAAGTGTGGATTCAATCCAAATAAATGGATGAATATTATGGTTCATAATATTTTTAAAAACGATATGACTTTCTTTAAGATTAATTATATTATTATCAATTGTATGAATGTTTAAAATATTTTCTATCATTACATCTCGTAACGAAAAGTTTAAATTATTAAAATCAACCGGATTGATATTTTTCATGTCATTTTGTCGAACAAAATCATATACAGCTAATCTCGTAAAATAGCAATAATTATGTAAAATTAATTGATTTTCCGTATTATCCAAATTCAATATACTACATTTTGTATATGGAATATGAATTGAAAAAGGTGTTATGATATGTATTTTTGTATTAATTTTAATAGCAACACCGATTTGATATAATGTATCACATTCATCAGATATCTGATTTTCGACAATGTCTTTATCAAAATATTTTCTCCATGGTAATAATTTATTATTTATCACCTTATTTGATATTTCAAATTTGAGTATATATGTACTATTCATTTGATTATTATTGTTATTATATATATTATTAAATACTTATTTTATTCAATTTTTTATATTAATATAAAAAATT
>C687J13896_1000300_pt1 | contig 40276 bp, 38 predicted proteins | sample RifGroE2_FD_13896 | JGI IMG/M metagenome (IMG submission 13896)
GCAGTTACACTTTCTTCGAGATGCGACATATGCGTTTTTGTTAAGTGGTTAGATACCTAACATTCTACGCTATGTCGCATTTCTATTTAGAATAAAACGGGTTGGTAAGTGGTTTTTTGGCTAGTTTAAGCCAAAGTAAAAACCTTCAAAATGAGATGAGATATTAATACGTAGGGGCGGGGTAACCCCGCCCCTACGTATAAACACAGCAATGCGCCAAAAATGATTGTTTTTTATAACGAAAAGCGCCCTCCGGAACGCTTTTGCTACAACTCTGCCTAGGCAGAGGAACAAAGCGTCCGAAGGGCACACGCGGAAAAAAGGAAGAAAAACCCTAGTCAGCATCGTCACCGGCGGGGATGGGCACCCCAGAGGAGTTGTACGTGAACTGGATGAGCCAGTTCCCGCTCCCTTGGTAGGAGCACCAGTCGCCAGCGACATCCGACTCGCTCTCGCAGAAATCAAAGTTGTCCCACCAGTCGGCCGTGGCCGAATAGGTGGTGATGTCGTCGCCGTCGTCGTCCACGGCCGAGATCAGAGTCCCCTCGTAGGTTTCCCCGACCGTCAGCAGATCGGTATCGAGACAGTAGTAGTCGTCCTCGGTACCCGTGCCGGGCACGATCTCGATGGCTCCGCCATCGGTCACGTCCCAGTCCACGGGCTCGCCATAGCCGACAAAGAAGACGTTCTCACCACGCAGGGCCAAGTCGAGACCGAGCTCCGAGAAGCACACCTCGTCGCCGAGCACCTTCACGTAGTCCTTCCAGACGTCGGTGTCGGCGTCGGTGTCCGCATCGGTATCGGAGTCGGTGTCGGCATCGCTGTCGGCGTCGGTGTCCGCATCGGTATCGGAGTCGGTGTCGGCATCGCTGTCGCCGTCCGCATCCGTGTCGGTGTCCGTGTCGGTGTCCGTGTCCGTGTCGGTGTCGCCCTCGGCGGTGTCACAGGTGTCCTTGGGGACGCCGTTGAAGTAGGCGGGGCCGAAACAACCACAGAACAAAACCGAGAGAGCGATGAGCAGGTTGGTACGCATGGGAACTCCTTTGGTCGTTGATGGCGGGAATCCCGCCAATGGGGGGTGGGGATGTAGGTCTTGTCAATGCGGGAAACCCCGCAGGGTCCCCCGATGTTTGAGAACTCGGGGTATGTACAGATGATAATCATCTACACATATCCCAAGTTCTCTCTTCCTCATTGTAATAGAACTTTCTGATGCACAATAGTCGAACATTGCTCAACTATTCTGCAAAAGGGGCGGGATTTACTACCGCCCAGAAACGTACGTGACTTGTCAGAACTACCGGCCCTTGGGACCGGTGCCACCGCGGAACATCAGTTCGGCGCCCAGGATCATGCCCATCTGGGCATCAGCACCTTCACCATTCTCGATCTCGTACCGCGTCCCGAAGGACTCGGGGCCGCCATAGAGGCGCAGAACGGCCTCACCAGCACCATAGCCGTAGAACGGGGCCGCAGCCACGAACTCCAGACCGATCATGCCGTACCGTCCGACAACCTCACTTTCCACCGGGGGGGTCCCACCGGTCTCGTGCGTGCCGCCACCCAGGAACAGGCCAGCGCCGATCACGTCGTTGAAGAAGTACACGCCCTCGAGCCCAGAGACCCAAGAGCCACCATCGCTGTTCTTGAACAGACTGACCTCGCCACCGAGGCGCAGGTCACCGAAGTAACCACCGATAAGCCCGCCCGCACCGACACCAGCCACGCCAGTGCCGCGCAGGGACACTTCACTCACAGGATCGATGTAGGGCTTCTGCAGTCCACCGAAACCACCGACCTGGGCCATGAGCGTGAGCCCATCCCAGTTGTCAGCCTTGGTCATCTGCAAGTGCTGGTCGACATTGACGCGAGCTGCTACCTCTCGCGCATTGATCTCCTCGATCATTCCCGTGTGATACTCACCCGCATCATCTTCGTATCCACTCAGCGCGAGCAGTCCGCCTTCCAATCCGTCCTGCCGATCCGACAATTCCATGGACCTTTGGCGGAGCTGATCGACGCTCCCTTCCAGTCCAGAGACTCGAGTGTCCAGATGATCCAGTCGCGCACGGTCCCGAGCGAACTCGGCCGCCATCTCACCACGGAGCGTGGTGGCCGAAGCCTCCACGGCCGCATCCATGGTCTTCTTGCTCACACCGCCGGAACCGCGATAAGCGCGGAGGCGGGAATCGTCGGCCTTGTCGTCTTCATTCACGACAACTCGTCCGACCACGCCGTCACCGACGAGGTCCACGAAGAAGTATCCGGAAGACATGCTGAACTCCGCGGTCTCCTGGCAGGTGCCAGTGCAGGCCGGGGGGGTGGTGTACACGACGGAGCAATGAGCGCTCGCCTCGCAGCGAGCCAGCTCACGCCCCAGATGTTCGAGCGCGGACTTGGACGTCTTGCCGAACGCCTTGCTCTCGCGAGCAGTGGGCATACGGCGGGCGTCCTTGCCGTCACAGTTCTGATCGATGCCGTCCCAGGGGATGTCGGCCTCACCGGGGTTGATGTCCGCGTCGCCATCGTTGCAGTCGCCACTATCGGCCACGAAGCCCGTGGGCAGGGTGGCCGGAGCGACCTGAACCGTGGTGTCGTCGCCGTAGCCGTCACCATCGGTATCCGCGAACATGTTGCCGGCGAACGCCGGAGTGGGAACGGTCAGGGCGAAGAGCAGAGCGATCGAAAGGGTGGTACGCATGGGAACTCCTTGGTTGGTCGAATGGCGGGAATCCCGCCATGGGGGGGTAGGGACTTGGGGTTGGGGGGGGTTGGGGTTCTGTCACAAACCGCCAAGTGGCGGTCGTCCGGCAGGTGCCGAACTCCCGCCTCTTGCGAGACGGTCTAACCTTAAGTCACGTCTTGTAAGGAACGTGGCCCATGGTCAGGACAAAAGATTCTCCAAAGGAAAATCCTTTGTCCCGGCCATGTGCTCGAGTGGTTCGACAAGGTCAACACAGCAAGGAGGAGATGCTATGTGCTCTTGTCAAACCGCTTGAAAACACGCAAGAAATGGAAAAAATGATGGTTTCCTTTTTCAACTTACGAACGCGTTAAGATACCATAAATCCAGAAATCTGTCAATCCCTCCCCCCTTTTTTTTCCCTCTTTAGCCGTTCTTTCTTTGGTTGTGGTATTGACCAAAAAAAGGCCTTTTGTTATTCTTTTCCCGTAGTTCTTCTCTAAAAAATAAGTTTTTTTTAAAAAATCCTTATTTTTTTGAAGAAATATCAGTAAAGTCTATTTCAAAACTTGATGAAATTGCTTTGAACAGGCTGGTAATCGCCGAAAACGTACTCAAAAGTACGTTGAGGCGATACCTGGGTGCCTGTGAGAAGCAAGATCGCAAGTTTTAAATAGACTTAAAAGTCCGTTTGGACGATCTGGCACAGCGGTCCTCACGTCTCCTCCTCGTGATGATACGCCAGGCCAGGTCGTCTAAGCGGATTTTTTCTATAAAACACCAAAAATTAGCAATCTCTTGGTTCACGATTTCGGTCCTCATTCGCCGTACATTTTGGTACGGCTCATTCCGGTCCTTATCGTTCACCAATATCTCACTTCATTTTGGGTATTTTCGATGTGAACACAGTCACAAATCACAATCAACAAATGACGTGCGTGCATAAAGCTCGCCCCTACATATCAACAAAAAAACAGGGCATCCCTGTTTTCTTTTTTTCTCTACACCAACAGATGTTGATCCACACTCTAATACTCCCGATGTACTAATTGATGTCTTCTTCTCATCCGCTCGGCTTGCAAAAAGATGTATCCCACACCAACAAATCCCCCCAAAATAAATCCAGAAAAAATATTTGCCAAAATATTCGGCTTCACAGGCCACTTAGAATTGAGTGGCTCATCAATCAAAATCACTTCAATGTTTCCTCCAGAAGTATACTGATCTACATATTCCGTAAGCACGTAAGACACTGCCTGCACAATCTGCTCTGCTTGTTTAACATCTTTATCATAAGCTGTGATGGTCATAAGCCCAGTCCCTCGAGACACGGTTGCATCAATTGTTTTGATCCAATCCCGACGACGCTTATATTCATCTTTGTTGAAAAGACTTTCATCAATACTGAATCCAGCATCCATGACTTGATCAAAAAATGTTGTCGTGTAAATAAGCGTTGCAAGATTTTCTGCAATACGCTCCTCTGATCGGCTTGCCGTATACGCATCAACAGAGGAACCAACATTTTGAAGAACCATGAGTCGAACTGTGGAAGAATAGTGAAGTGGCTGAATGAACGTGACAATAAGAGCAAGAACGAGTCCTAATAATCCGAACATCAATATCGTTTGCCATCCGTGCCACAAAAGAGTTGTGTAATTACGACGTGCCATATGCGTATAGAATAGCGTATTTTAGAAAACAAATCTATTCTCCTAAAATAACTTTCACTTCTATTTCCTCCCCTTCTCGATCAATAAGAAAAGTGACTTCACTTCCAAAACGATATTGTGAAAGATATTCATCTAAGGTTTGAGAAGTATTGATTGTCTGTCCATCAACAGACAAAAGAATATCCCCTTCAAGAAGTCCTGCTTTATCCGCGGCACTTCCTTGTTCAACAGCTTGATATCCATAAAGAAGTGATCCATGAGTAAATCCTCGTGTCATTTCTTCTGTAAGCCCAAGAGTATGGGCAAGATCGATCACTTCTGCTCCAAGCGATGCTCGCAGGATCTCCGCATTTTCTAACAAGGAAGTAAAAGAAGGAAGGATTCCTTCAAGTGGAAGCACTCTAAGACGACCATCCTTTCCATTGGACTCTACAAGTCCAATCAATTCACCAGCAAGATTGGCAACCGGAGCCCCGCGTACGATTTCGTCAAAAACATCTTGCAAAATAATGCGTCGAGAAAGTTCTTCTGAAGAATGAAGGAGAGTGTTTCCCCAATCAAAGCCAGCAATAGAAGTAGAATAAAGCTGATCTTGGCTTGGAATCATAAAGACAAGTTCGCCTAACTTCACTTTCCATCCCTGCCCAAACGCAAGCACAGGAAGATGCTCTGCGGAAACTTTTACAAAAATAGCATCTGAAACAACATCCTTTACCACTTTCTCAACCTCATAAATTTTTCCTTGCACTGCAACAACCAAAGCACTTTCAGAAACTCCTGGAAGATCAAATGCCAAAATCCACCCATCAGCGGTCAACACAACTCCTTGCATCAAAGCATCATCAAGAGAATAACGAGTGGGTGTTTGCCAAGAGGGTTCAAAAAAAGTCACTACTCCAGGTACAACTTCTTCTGTGACAAGATCAATGGCTTCCGCATAAGTCTCTGGATATGTTGTTGGACGCTGTTCAGAAAGCCGAAGAGGTTGGGTATATTCTCCTAGTTCAATCGCATAATCAGAAAGAAAATTTGCAGTAAGCGCTGTTGCTAAAACACCACTCGCTCCTCCAAGCAAAAGAGAAAGAACAACAGTTCGAATCGTGATAGACCAAGAAAAAGGAAGTTCTCGCATAAAGAAAAAATTGAAAAATGAGAAAAAATTTTACAGCCATTGTGCTGTACCAACAACCAAGAAAAAAAGTAAACTGGCAATCAAAAGGTAATGGCGGACTAATCGATGTGTCAGAGCATCAAGAAAATGAGCTCGTGTTAATCCCAAAAAAAGATAAAAGAAAATCGCAAGAATCGCTGCATTGACATAAAAACCTGTGGGAAGAAAAGAAATGACGACAAAAATCTCCATGGCAAGAATAGCTCCTGCAATCGCATAAGGTTTTGCCATTTCTGTTTCTACTTTACTCACCCACAACATGTTGAGAATAACGAAAAAGGCACACACCGTAAAAACCAACGCAATCATCCAAAGTGGAATATGAAGAAACATTCGAAGACCAAATCCTGCACTGCTTATAAAATAGACTGTAAGAATATCAATCACCAAAGAAAGATGTTCAAGGGTATAAGCTTGATAACGCGCAGGGAGATGAATGTAATGAAATAAATGTTCAACAAAAAAGAACAACATAAGTGTAGAGAATCCTGCAAGCATCCATTGAAATAAAGAACTTTCAAGAAAAAGCAAAAACCCAAAAACAGAGATGAGGAAAAGAAGTGGGGTTCCAAAAAAGAAACGATTTTGTATTGAACTAAATTGAAATTCAAACAAACGTGCAAGAAGAAATCCGCAAAGAAGAAGAAGTAAAGGAATCACTAACAAAGGGTGAATCCTAAAAAAAATCAAACAACCTAAACCGATGAAAACAACAAAGGAAAAAAGGAAAGGAGTAATGCGATGAAGGAGAAGCATAGACTAAATAATCTCTACGGATAATTCTCCAATTAATGTCAGAGAGCCATTGTTGTATTCCACAGATTGAAGATTCACATACTGACGAAATTCTGAACTGATTTGCTGCATATTTCTTTCTAAGAAAGCTGATGCAAGAAAAGAAACAAGCATGTCTGGAACATGAAGCGACCCGATCCAAACATCTTTGACATCTAAAAGTATAGTTCCCTCTTCAGGAATCATCATGAGCTGAATCTTTACAGCAGTTTCTTGAGTAGAAGAACGCATTGGCAAAAAAATCTCAAACCCAATATCTTCATCAACCACAACTTGTGAATGAGCAACATCTATCACATAATCTCCATAAGCTTCTGAAAAACTTTGTAAAGAAGCTGTCAAAGCATTTTCTGGAAGAGTGACTTCAATGGAAGGATCTAAAAGCTGTCCTCTGCCTTGTTGAAGACGAGAAGCAAGTTCTGTCGTTACACTTGTTTGTATGTATGTTTCAACAGGAACCCCGGCAGAAACTTCTCGCAATGGTTCTGGTTTGGTATAAGCAATTCTTGAAAAAAATGGGATAGAAACGATCCCTGTCGCAGCAACAATCCACATTCCTGTAGCAATCAAAAAAACGATTCCCACAAAAAAAAGAATGGCACATGTTACAAAAGGATGATGTTTTTTCTTGAAAAAACCCTCCATAAATTATTCAATAATTACTTCTTGAAAAGAAGTTAATGATGATAAATGAGTGATTCCCATCCAAGGATAAGTGTTTGAAAGAAGATTTATTCTTTCTAAAGCAGAAGTTAAATCTCCTTCCCCTTGTAAAACTTCTCGCAATGCATTAAGTCCAAAAACAAGATCAAGATGAGCTTGTTGAAAATCAGAAGGTACCCGCAAAGTTAAAACGTCATTTAATGCATTATCAACTAAAACACCTTTTTCAAGTTCTGTTTGTGCTTCTCCAAAAGCAAAAGAAAAAGAAGAAAGAATCTCAGACACAGATGTTTGATATCCTTCACTTGTCACCACAACAGGAATATCTTCTGACTCTTGAACCTCAGAAGGAACATCAGAAATGAGTGTTTTCACCATGAAGACGATAAGCAAAATGGTTAAGACAATAAGAATGATTGGAAAAGCGTAAGCGTATCGACGAAACATATTATTTCATGTCTTTAAAAAGATCTTCCAAAATCACAACAAGAAGTGTTGCCACGGGAATAGAAAGGACGGCTCCGACAAGCCCACCCAACTTCACTCCAATGAGCAAAGCGGCAATGCTAATAATAGGATTAAGCCCTGTCACCTTTTGCATGATTTTTGGAACGAGGATGTTATTTTCAAGTTGTTGAATGAATAAATAAAGGGCAAGGACTAAAATGCCTTGAATCGGAGAATGAGCAAACCCAATAATCACTGCAGGGATCAAAGAAATAATAGGCCCAACATATGGAATCACTTCAAGCAAACCAGCAATGATTGCAAGTAGGAGTGCATACTCCACACCGAGTAAAGACAATCCAACGAACACTGCCAAACCAACAATGAGTCCTAGAATAATTTGACCACGAAGCCAAGAACCGATCTTTGTCTGAATCTTTTGTAAAAGCTGACCAATGTAAGGTTGATATTCTAAAGGGGCAAGATTCCGAAAATACTTTCGTGCATTCTCCTCTTCAACCACCATATAGAATGCCAAAACGAGAACGATAAAGAGAGCAACTAAACCACCAACAAATCCTTTCAAGGTGGAAAAAAGTGAACTGACAGAACCAGAAAGAGATTGATGGAAAGATTGAAGGGTTGGAAGAAGAGATTCAATGTTTGTTTGTTGTGACCCCCACACAAAACCTTCTCCAAAAAACTGTGTGACTCCACCGAATGTAGAAGAAAAATTTGAAAGAAGTTGAATGGATTGTTCGATCACCACAGGAACAAGCAATATGGTAATAGCGATTACAAGAGCTCCAAGAACCACATACACAATCAAAACAGCAAGTCCTCGAGGAATTCTTTTTTTTGCAAACCAATCTGCAAATGGATCAATTAAACCCGCAAGCAAAAGCGCCACTAAAAAAATCGCGACAATATCGCGAATGAACCATAAAAACCAAATTGCTAAAATAATCAAAACTACTTTCACGAATGTCATAGTTGAGACATTCACGGTTTGAGATTTTCCCATGGGATTGTGTGACATAGATAAAATTAGTATACCAAAAAGAGAAAAAAACGACCATTCAAACGATTGACAAAAACGTATTTTTCCGCTATCATTGTTCTGATCCTGAAAGATCCGATCATCACGCTGTGCTTCAAACAATTGTTTGAATCAAAGCGGGGCTGATCGGCTTCGATGGAAGTCCCTTTCCATACAATCAAGTCGAGGATGCATTTGTCCTCGTAAATCCCAGATGCAAAAAGATAATTGCCAACATCTTTACAAAAGCAAAGCAAGCATTTTCAATGCCTGCTTTCGCTCCGGTCGTCGCTTAAGTCGATGACTCATTCGCCCTTGTTCTGCTCGATTGCAAGGATGCGGGTGTAATATTTTCGAGCTTCCGCTAAAAAGCGGACCCCGCTTTGCGGGGCGATCAGAAGGTCACCTTTTCTTTCTGGTTTAAAAAGGCAAAAGGTACTGGAACGCGTATTTCTTCTCACTTTAAGCGCGGAACAGGATTAAAGTGAGAATGTACTTGGAAACGTTGTATGGTTAAACCTTACCAGACGGGGGTTCAATTCCCCCCAGCTCCACCAAAAGATCACCACGCATGTGGTGGTTTTTTGATGGAACACAAAGCAAGCCACCTGCGTGGCTTGCTTGGGAATTGAACGGCCGGAGCGATGTGTGGCCAGCAGACCACACCGCGAGGCCCGGTTCCGAACCCGAACCACTGCAGTGGTGAGAGGTGAGGACAATTCCCCCCAGCTCCACCAAAAACCCCTCAGCAAAGACTGGGGGATTTTTGTTATTTCCAAAGCCAGGGAATTGAGGATGGAACTCGGCATGATGGACAAACGATTGACAAAATGGCCGTTTTTTGGTATTATCTCTCGTCATTGTGACTACCTATCGGCAGGTATCCTAATCCTGGGAAAATGGGGTCAGTCGTAAATCCTGTGGAGTGACCAAACAAAAAGAGATATCCTATTAGAGATATCTCTTTTTGTTTGACCTATGTCCCAACCAATCACTACACAGCAAGATGTCTTGTCCCTTTTCCTTCCTCCAGACACCCTGGAGTGGTTTAACATTATTGAAGGGACAAACGACAAGGAAGGTATTCGTATTGTTTTGGAGGAAAAGAACAATCCTCCTCTTGGTCCAGAGCATGATGGACGTCGTGTGTCTTCGAAAGGATTCTATGACATTACCGTGACAGACTTTCCCATTCGAGGCAGACGAACCAACCTCGTGTTTCGTCGCCGACGTTGGCAGGTCGAAGGCGAACGCGAACTCCTTAAACGCGATATCCCCCTTACTGCTCCGGGAACATCGCTCGCAGCAGAGTTTGCGGATTTTTTAAAAGACGCAAGCAGAGACAAACGCCGTTTCTTTGGCGTGGATAGCCAGATGGAATCATCTGGATCCAAAGACATTTGAACGTCAGTACAAAGACCACCTCAGTGGGTTCCATGACTGGGACCAGAAAGAGCACGCCGATGAGTGGCTTGTGTTTGAACGAAATGTAGGCGAACACCTAAGCGTAGACGAAACCAGCATCTCAAATGGCGAACTCTACACCGTTCTTACGAATAAAGCCGGTAAGGGTGGAAAGAGTTCTTTGGTCGCTATAGTAGATGGAACAAAAGCAGAGGATATTTCTAAAGTTTTTAACAAAATTCCTTTGTCTGCTCGCTTATGTGTGAAGGAAGTAACCCTGGACTTCTCACCCAGTATGGAGCGAGCGGTTGTGATGTCGTTTCCTAAGGCCAGACTCGTTACAGACCGGTTCCACGTCCAAAAACTTGTAAGTGAAGCCTTGCAAGAGATTCGTGTGTCCTTGCGTTGGAAGGCGATTGAAGAAGAGAACAGGGCTACGGCTAAAGCTCGACAAGTAGGAACACACTTCACACCACAGACCTACACAAACGGAGATACAAAAAAACAACTCCTTGCCAGAAGTCGCTATCTTCTTTTCACTCCCTCTTCTAAATGGACTGACCATCAACAAGAACGGTCGGTTGTTTTGTTTGAAGAGTTCTCTGAGCTCAAAAGTGCCTATGATCTTACCATGTGCTTTCGTGGGATCTACGAGACGTCTAAAACCAGAGATGAAGCCCAACATCGATTTCATGACTGGTTTCAAACCATTGAAGACTCATCCTTTGATTCGTTTAAAACAACCGCTCAGTACCTGCAAGACCACCTTGATACCATCCTCAACTATTTCCCAGACCGCTCCACCAATGCTTCTGCTGAATCGTTCAATGCCAAGCTCAAAGGCTTCCGTGCACTTCTACGAGGAGTTTCAGACAAGAAGTTCTTCCTGTTTCGAGTAACGAAACTCTATGCTTAGAACATTCTGCTCCACAGGATTTACGTGTGATCCGGAAAATGCCTCTCTCGCGCAACAACGGAGGAATTCATGCGCTTCCACCCCCTGATGCTCGCCCCCATTGGACCCCTCATGGGTCTGATCTCGCTGGTCGCCTGTGACACCACGACTCCGGAAGACGGAACCCAGTACGACGTGATGGACAACGACCCGGCCAGCTTCGAGCGGGAAATCCACCCGCCGGAGTACTACATCGACGGCTACACCCACACCGACCCGACCGAGTTGATCCCCATGGCCGACATGCGGATGGTGGCGGTGCGCTACGACGACGACTCTACCAGCGACTCGCTGGTCCACGTCATGCACGTCCAGCGTTTCATCGATGCCACCATCGCGCTGCACGTCGACCCCGGGGTCAACCCCTACAACGGGGAGAAGACCAAGCCGGCGGTCAGCCTCGTCGTGTCCCGACCCAGCTTCGACGGCCCCTACTGGCACACCCAGCCCACGCTGGACGAGGATGCCAGCTTCTTCGACGGCGCCCAGCCCATCCGCTGGACCATCGAGAAGGTGTGGGACGTCGAGGAGAGCCGCTGGCTCTTCCACGGAGACGTCGCCTTCGGCGGGTTCTGAACTGCCTAGCTGACCCGACGGTCGGCGAGACCCAGCACTCCTCTTGGACAAACTCCGCAAGTGGTTGAGACAACCAACAACGGAGGAAATATGTCCAAGAAGCATGCGGTCATGATGAAGCTCTTTGTCCGGGGCCTGAACCAGACGGGATACTACCTGCGATTCGATGTTGTGAAGTACGGCAAGCAGATCGACATCGAGAACATCCAATTACAGGAAGATGACATTTCTCGGGATCAGCATGACAGTTTCTACGGTACGCCGGAGATTGAGGTCGAGTTCGTCACGGTCGATGGTAAGGCCTACTAGTTCTTCTAAACCCTCTCTCTCATCCGTAACGACTAGCTCGCGCACTTGCATCGAGCGGAAACACGCACCTGCGTGACGTCCGCCGATCGTGGGTGCGCTCTTTCTTTTCCGCTGTTTTTCATTTGATAATGTTGATCCCCTTCCAAAAACCCCTCAGCAAAGACTGGGGGATTTTTGTTATTTCCAAAGCCAGGGAATTGAGGATGGAACTCGATCCAAACCGGCCCTACAATTGACAGAAACTAAAGGAAAAGCTAGAGTTTAGTGTCGTTGTAAAAGGCAGCGACCCGGAGAACTCTCTCTCCGGCAGTGACAGGAGTGTTCATGAAACCAGAACGCATGGGTGAACTGGCATATAAACTTCTTCTTGAGAGAACTGCTCGGCGGGGTTACCGCTTGCGTAAAAGCATGAGCAGAGATATTCACAATCATGCACAGCAACTTGGTGTTGAGACCGCAGAACTCAAACAATTCACTATGATCGCTTTGAGAGATCTGATGGGAAAGATGTTTCCTAGCATGAATGTGACGTTTGTTTCTACGCTTTCGGATCAGCGACGCAATGAAATCGCTCTTCTGGTCGCCCGTCATGAGCTGCGCAAGGAATCAATTCGTCTCAATGGTGATCATGATCGTGAGCTTGCAGAACTTGCGCAGGCGATTGGTGAGAATGAACGGGAAGTCAAACAGCTCTTCACGATCCTGATGCGCGAACTCATGGATGAATTGTTTCCTGCTGTGTAATTGTTCTTTGTGAAAAAGAATCCGAAAGGGTTGAGCGCAAGCTCTTAAAAGGGTAATACCTCCCTCTGCCTAAGGCAGACTGGAGGAGAACAAGAACCTCTCCCCTCGTATTCTTTCTAAAGTCTTCTGATATTGCCGTAGCTAAGCCACGGCATTTTCTTTTTCAAAAAACAGCAGGGATTCCTACTGTTTTTTTATTCTTTTAATCTCTCTCTCATTTGACGATCAACATCTCGCTTTTTAATCGTCTCTCTTTTTTCATACTTCTTTTTTCCGCGCGCAAGAGCAAATTCCATTTTGATCATCCTGCGTTTTGTATATAAAGAAAGAGGAACAAGGGTTAGTTTTTCTTGTGTAACCTTCCCAATGAATCGATTAAGCTCTTTTGTATGCACTAACACTTTTCGATCTTGGTATGGATCGTACTCCTTTTGCACACCAGTTGCAGGTTCATACTTGGCAATAAAAGCATTCTTGAGCCAAAGCTCTCCTTTATGAATATACAAAAAAGCTCCTTTTAATTGAACATGTCCTGCTTTCACAGATTTCACCTCAGGTCCACTCAATACTAATCCGCCCTCGAACTTTTCCAGGATTTCATAATCAAATAAAGCTTTTTTATTCAAAGCAAGTGTACTCATACAAAAACAGTATAACATGACTTTCTGACATCTTCTTGTCTCCCTTTCCCCCCTCCCCTTGTTGTTTTTTCATTTTCTGCTAGAATAACCACATATTTTATCTCCTTATGCGCATTCACAGACACAGACAACAACAACCAAAACTCAATATTCCGCAATATCGTATCAATCGACGTATTCAAGCAGAACAAGTGCGTGTTATTGACGAGAATGGCGCTCCTCTTGGTATTTTACCAACAGAAGAGGCAATCACTCTTGCAGAAACCAAAGAACTAGATTTAGTGGAAGTTTCTCCAAAAGCAGAACCTCCTGTGTGTAAAATTCTTGATTTTGGACAATTTAAATATCAGAAAGAAAAGGAAGCAAAAAAACAAAAAGCACAATCAAAAGAAATTGAAATAAAAGGAATCCGTCTTTCTGTCCGTATTGGAGAACATGATTTTTCTGTACGATTAGACCAAGCTCTTAAATTCCTTGAAAGAGGAGATAAAGTGCGTATTGAATTACCTTTGCGTGGTCGAGAACGTGCTCATAGAGAAGTTGCGAACCAAGTTGTGGAACGTTTTATTCATTCTATTCGCGAAACATACCCAATTCGTCTAGAACAACCTACTACGTACCAAGGAGGACGTATCACGGCTATTGTTGCTCGTTCCTAATCATCCACAATTGACAAAAATAAGCTCTTCTTATACACTCTTGACACTTATCTTGATGTTTGTATGAAACTCAAAACACATAAAGCCCTTGCAAAGCGAATTAAAATCACAAAAACAGGAAAAGTCTTGAAGCGAACTGCAGGACAAGATCATTTTAATGGACGCGAAACCGGAAAAACAACTCGCAACAAGCGAAGTGATAAAACGATGTCAAAAGCACATACGCGGGCAATTAAAACCCTTATTCCAAAAATGTAAACTGATATGCCACGAGTTAAACGAGGAACACAACATACAAAGAAACGCCACAATCTTCTTGCAAAGACCAAAGGAATGATGTGGGGACGAAAATCAAAAATTCGTCTTGCACGTATTGCTTCTTTGAAAGCCGGTGTCTATGCATATAGGGATAGACGCAACAAAAAGCGTTATTTCCGACGCCTCTGGCAAATCCGCATCAATGCAGCTGTCAGACCTCTTGGTCTTAGTTATAGTAGATTCATTGATCTTCTTAAAAAAGCAAATGTTCTCCTTGACCGAAAGATTCTCTCTACCCTTGCAAAAGATCATCCAGCTGTTTTCGAAAAAGTTGTTGAATCCGTCAAAAAATAAAAGAAATCGTCCGAAAGGGCGATTTTTTGTATTCTAAATGGGGAAAGGATTGACAAAACCCTTTTTTCTTGATAGTCTTTACTGTTTTTTGTTCCTTCCACCCACACCCAGGAGGTTCCCATGTCTGCTGACAACTTCACGGTCGTAGCTCAGATGCCTGATCGCAATGGTGGTATTGAATTTCGTGTATCAAACCAAAGAGATTCACAGTATTATAGTGGTTGTTTCCTTGTGATTTTTTCTCAAAAGCAAGAACGTGCATGGAGAAAGAGAGAATATCGTAAGTTGCGCAAATGCCTCGAAAAACATGTTTCCCAATGGGATTTGGATCGAATCCGTTTTGGATCGCGTCCTCTGATTGCAAGAACGCGGGATCAGCGATGTGTATGGCAATGGGTTTTTTGGAAAAATTCTGCTGTTTATCACTCACATGAAGAGGCTCAAGCTGCTGCTGTTAAAATGGAAGAAGAAATGGAGTCTGAATATGGTATTGCTAATGAAGAATGGGGCACTCCGCTTCCTACGCGAGAAGAAGCGGTAGCTGCGGCAAAACGTGCAGGACCGATCTGGGAAGAATTTCTTCAGTATCCTGGATAGACAACCGCGCAGAAGCACCCGTACGGGGTGCTTTTTCTTTTCTCTAACCTTTTCTCTAACCTTGACAAAAACGACATGCTTGACTAGGGTTAAAAGCTCAATTTCGAGTACTCGTTCTTCTACAACCCTTGCAAAGGAGCTTCCCCATGGCCATTACCTTGATCATTGATGGAACCCGCCATTCTTGCAGTGAAAATTTTAAACTGGATCTTGAAATCGTCTCTGGTACCCCATTTGAGTGGAGTCTTGAGATTACAGACGTTGATCGACAGAAAGGTGATGAATTTACGATCAACACATTTGGTGATGATATTCTGACAGAAACACTCCTGACAACACCTGTACTCAACGGTGATGACCCTGTTGTTTTTTTCATTAAGAGCAAAACAGATGGATATCCTGTACCTGGTGTCCATCAGATCACTCTCATGCGCACTTCAGATCTTTTGAATCTGGCTGTGATCAATATTAATGTCAAAACATCTCCTTCCGTCGGATTGCCTCCTTCGGGAGTTCCCCCTGTTGGACCTATTCCACCAGCTTCCCCAATTCCTCCTGCCTCGCCAGTTCCTCCTCGTTCTTCTTCTCCCCCTCCCCCTGCTTCACCACCTCGATCTGCTCCACCCCCAGCCCCTGCAAAAGCAAAGCCACACCCAGCACCCTCCCCTGTTTCTCCTCCTGTTGATCCTTCTAAGGCGGAAGCTCGGACGTTTTCTCCTTTGTTTTTGCGAAAGCTAATAGCTGGCTTTCTGATCTTCTTGATGGTGATCTTTCTGAGTTGTACAGGATTCTTTGGATGGTTCTTTGTGAAGAGTTCCTCAATTTTCTTTCATTTGATTTCTCCTCAAACAGAAGAAGTGATGCAGCTCGAGGGAGAACAAGCAACAACTCCTCCGGTGATTGATCCTTCAATACCTGAATCTTCTTCAGCCTCCGAACAGACTCGTGTTCTTAGAGGCCGAGCTCCGACTTCGAAGAAGTAATTTCTCTTTGCGTCTCACTTGAGACGCTTTTTTCTTGCTCAAAATCCTTTCTCACGCTATGATCATCTCACTTATGAATACTATTCGCATTAACAAATATCTTGCAGAACACGGCTATGCTTCTCGCCGTGAAGCAGACAAACTTATCAAAGCTGGTCTTGTTTTTCTTAATGGAAAAAGAGCAAACCTAGGCGATCAAGTAACGGAAAAAGATGAGGTTGTCCTCAAAAATCAAAAACAAAAAACAAAAGCAAACTTGGTCTATCTTGTTTTTCATAAACCTGTCGGAATGATTACTACGACTGATCTCTCAAAAAGAGATAATGTCACTTCTTTTATTAATTACCCCGAACGTATTTTCCCAATCGGACGCTTAGATGTTATTTCTTCTGGTCTCCTCTTACTGACAAATGACGGAGAGCTTGCTAATCGTCTTATGCACCCAAAATATGAACATGAAAAAGAATATCTTGTGGAAGTGGAAGAATCTCTCAAAGGAATCGATCTAAAAAAAATGGAACAAGGTATTAAAATTGATGAAAAGAAAACTGCCCCTTCTAAAGCCATAAAACTTACAGATCACCAATTCCGTCTCACCCTCACAGAAGGACGTAATCGTCAAATTCGTCGTATGTGTGAAGCTCTTGGATATACCGTGACTTCCCTAAAACGTATCCGCATCCTGAATATTCATCTCAAAAATCTCCAAGAAGGAAAATGGCGAAAACTCACAAGTCAAGAACTGCGTACACTGAAGTATCAACTTGGAATCTCTAAAGAAAAATAGCCTCATAAGAGGCTATTTTTCTTACCATCTTTCTGGAACAGCTTGCCCTTCTCGAAAACCCGCAAGCGTTTGCACACCCACAATGGCTTTTTCATATAATTCTTCAAGATCATTCGCACCAGCATAGGAACAGGCGCTACGCAGACCTGCTACAATCAAATCTATACAATCTTCAACACTTTCCTCCCCTTCTTTCAAAGACATTTTTCCTTGACTAATCCCTTCGGCAAACAAACGTTTTTGATCTTGATCAAACGGCTCGAGTGCTTCTGTGCGATCACTCACAGCACGTGAAGAAGCCATGCCAAAATGTTCTTTAAAAAGTTTTCCTTCTCCATCACGTTGAACATCGGCTGGGCTTTCATAGGTTCCTGCAAACCAACTTCCAATCATGGCACAGTGAGCTCCCGCTGCAAGAGCGAGAACAACATCGCGTGGATGACGACAACCTCCATCAGCCCAGACTTCTCCTCCAGCTTGACGAGCCATTTGAGAAACATGATAAACCGCACTAAATTGTGGACGCCCCATTCCTGTGACCATACGCGTTGTACAAGCCGCTCCAGGCCCAACTCCCACTTTAAGAATATTCGCTCCTGCTTCCAAAAAATCCACGGCAGCTTGTTCAGTGACAATGTTCCCCGCACATAAAGGTCTTTCATTTCCTATTAAACCACGCACAAATCGAATCGCCTCAAGCATGCGCTTCTGATGCCCATGAGCCGTATCAAGAACAATCAAATCAACCCCCATTTCTAATAATGTCTCAACTTTCTTTTGTAAATCTCCATTCACCCCCACGGCTGCGGCCGTATAAAACTCTTGAGATGTATTCAAGGATGGTTGATACCAAGTCGAGCGAAGAATCCCTTTTCGTGTAAGCACCCCTTTGAGCACTCCTTGATCATCAACCACAGGAAGAATCTTTAATCGTCGTTTTTCAAGTGTTGCATAAGCATCACGAAGACTCACGGTATCTTCCAATGTTTCAAGGTTACGAGTCATCACTTGTGAAAGACGCAAGTACCGATCTTTTTGTCGTGCATCTTTTTCTGTAAATATTCCAACCGGACGCCTTTGTACATCAATAACGACCACAGCCCCATGAGAACGTTTGTTAATTAGGTTCAAAGCCGTCTGAATAGACTCTGTTTCTTCGAGTGTGACTGAAGTTTCAAAAACCGGATGACTCGTCTTTATGCTACGCACTACTTCCTTCAAATAGGACATAGGTTTATCTTGTGGCAAAACAACTAGCCCACCACGACGTGTTACGGTTTCTGCCATACGCTTTCCAGCCACGGAGTTCATATTGGAAACAACTAGAGGGAGTGTTAAAGGAAGACAACTCTTTGGATGCAAATCCACATTCATTCGAGATCCTACTTCTGAATAAGCTGGAAAAAGAAAGACATCCTGATAAGTGAGTTCACGATGAACATCATGAGGGTGAAAAAATTGCATAAGAAAGAAAAAACGGCAAAAATTGCCGAATGAATCAATAAAGTTTTTCAAATTTTTCTAAACAGACAGAGAGACTGCTCTCCTTTTTTTGAGAGATAAATTCGTCAATCATTACATCTTTCATGTCATTCAAAACCTTCCCTAGTTTACGGAACTTCCCTATTTGAAACAAGGTTACTCAGTGGATAAAAAGAAAACACCCTAAAGAAGGGTGTGAGAAGTAAGGAAACAAACGAGAATACCAATAAAAAGAAGTGTGATGAGAATAACGAAAACAACTGATTGAGGATTTGAAAATGTATCCACGATCGGACGCACGCAGGGCTGTTTTGTGATCCAATTGATCACTTGTTCATCTGTTGCATCTGGGGGAAGTTTGGAAAGACTCAAGATGTCACCTCTTTTGGTAGGAAAGAACCGGTCAACATCATACAAAATATTGAAATGAACCGCAAATCAGAAGAAATACTAAAATCAACAAGGAAATGAAAGAGAACGCGCTCTTGCAAAGAGAAGGTCTCTATGCTATTATTTTTCCACATTTCATGGATCGGTAGTGTAGTTGGTTAACACGTCGCCCTGTCACGGCGAAGATCGCGGGTTCGAGTCCCGTCCGGTCCGCCACGTAAAAATCCCAGCTTGTCTGGGGTTTTTACGTAGCCACGTGATCAACGAACGTCAGTGAGTTGATTTTACGTGGCACGATGATGATCGCCGGGATTCACGTGGCAAGCCATACTGATACAATACAAACTTATGTTTTACGTCTATCTAATTGAGAGCGAAACGTCAAACAAGTGGTATATCGGCTACTCAAGCGACTTACATGCACGGCTAAAGAAACATAATCAAAACGGGAATACTTCTACATCAAATCGTGGACCGTGGAAACAGATTTATTATGAAGTATACCTCTTAAAAGAGGACGCTATGGGACGAGAGAGATTTTTGAAAAGTGGTTCAGGATGGAGATTTCTAAAAAAGCAAATGAGGTACTATCTTGAATCAAAATAACAGAAAAGTATGCAACAACTTTTAGAAACGTGTGTGCAGTGTGGTTTCGTCCACAGGGACGATCGAACAAACACGCGCCAACGAAAAGCTCATTTTCACTGGGCTCCTCCAGGTGGAGAACGCAACATTAACGAGCTTATTTTACACGCCACAGTCTGTGTAGCATGTCTACAATCGCCGATTGATTGGAATGTATACGCAACCGCTCGTCGAGACACACCTGACGGGCACTATCTTTTTGACTCCTTCAACGCGACCCTTCCAACACACGCGCCACTCGATCTCCTCAATAAACGTTACGATGACTACTGCGCCGCGCTCATTCAAGACGCGGTACGGTGGCAAAATTAATTGTTTATATACAACTTTTCTTAACAACACATTAATAGCATTTTTGCGGTATTTAGAGTATGGAGGAACGTTTACTTCTTCCGTAAAATCTGCGGGAAGTAGCCCGACCCACATGCCTCAAAATTGCTTCCGAACTTATCGTTAAAAATCCCTTCAAAGACCCCTAGAACGGCGGTACTAAACCCACAGACACCGCCAGGACAACTTCTTATGCGTGAGTGAGCGAGCGGAAAGACAAAGCAAAGCTTTGCCTTTCCCGAGCGAGCGAACGCGATATGAACAAAGTTCATATCGGAGCGACCCGCGCGCCTTAGGGCAAGCGGGGCGACGGATCAGTCGTAAATCCTGTGGAGCAGGATGTTCTACACTCAGTGCACCCTACTTAAATCCCTTTACGTATATATCTTGACGCGCTAGTCTATTTTAAAGAGAAATGAATCTTCATCATTTCTTCATGATTCCCTATTTATACTGTATTTCTATGAAACTTCTTGTTGTTGAAGACGAACCAAAATTAAATAAAGGATTGGTTGAAGGATTAAAACAACGCGGGTATGGGGCTGTCCCAAAACTAAAAATACTCTCACTTCATGTGAGGGTATTTTGGTATAATATAGGTATTAACAGTGATATAACTTATGAATTTTAAAATCTACAATCGCTCTCAAAATATACTTCTTCCATCCAATTATTCTACATTTCTTGGTGAATCTCATGAAGCTGTTGTACTGGCAGAGCTTTTAGATGAATTAGATCTTTCATCTTTAGAAGAAAGTTATAGCAATGAATCCGGTGGTAGAAGTGCGTATCATCCTGTGATGTTATTGTCTGTTCTTGTTTATGGATACATGAACGGTATATTTTCCAGTAGGAAAATAGCCGGAAAGCTCAAGCAAGACTTGGCATTTATGTATCTAGCTGGAAATAATACCCCTAACTTCCGTACACTCGCACGGTTTAGAAAAGAAAAGGGTTTTTATCTTGAAACAATTCTCGCTGATGTTGTTAATAAAACACATATGCTTGGATTTATTTCTTTTGGGACAACTAGCTTGGATGGCACCAAAATTAAAGCTAATGCTTCCAAAGGCAAGAACGAAACACAAGATTCACTCGAGAAGAAAATTAAAGGTTTCTTAGAAGAGGCGGAGCGTATAGATGCCTTAGAAGATGAAGCGTTTGGTGATAATGAAGATGATGTGGATCCAGAGCTTAAAACAAAAGCGGGAAGAGATAAAAAGAAGCAAGAGCTTGAAAAGAAACGTGAACAGACAGAAGTGCATCTTCAAGCACGCAATATTTCACTCATCAACACTTCTCAAAATACAAAGATAAACACAACAGACGCAGACTCTAAGCTCATGAAAATGAAACAAGGCAACTTTGCTAATGGATACAATATACAGACAATAACAGAGAACGGTTTTGTCCTTTCAAGTTTTATAACCAACACAGGTGCTGACCAAAATCTACTTATCCCAACACTTCAAGCCTTTCAACGAATACATAAAACAATGCCTAGATATTTACTGGCAGATAAAGGTTACTCAAGTGAAGATAACTTCGTATATTGTGAACAAGAAGGAATTAATGCTTATATTCCTATTCATAAAGATCCAATTGATTTAACTCAATATCTATATGACAGCAAAAATAATACTTATACAGATACAATCGGTTGTGTATTTAGATTTAAGCAACATGTGGGTAGTAAAGGACAACGAAAAAAAGGAAGACCAAAAAAAACAGAAGAAGTTAAATTCTTCAAAAGAACTAAGTACCAATACATAGATGAAAAAACAAAGGAAAAGAAATATTTATCTGTGTCCTTAGAATGGCAAAGACTTGCAAACGAACATAAACAAAAGTTAGCCACCCCGAAAGGAAAAGAACGATACAAAAAACGAATGCCTGACGTGGAAGGAGTTTTTGGAAATATAAAGCATAATCTAAAATTCACCACGTTTCTACTCAGAGGACTAACAGGCGTAGCCATTGAGTGGAATCTCATCTCACTGGCACACAACTTAAAGAAAATTATCTAAATAAGATCTCCACTGGAGACTCTTTTTGTTTCAGATACACAAAACTCTCACTTACGTGAGAGTTTTGGGACAGCCCCTATGCCGTAGATTTTTCTTTTGATGGAGAAGAAGGAGAAAAACTCGCAAAGCTAGAAGGATATGATTTGATCATCCTTGACATCATGCTCCCTAAACGCGACGGTCTTACGGTTTGTCAAAACCTTAGAGGAAGTGGAATCCAAACTCCTATTTTATTTCTGACAGCGCGCGATACAACTGATGATAAAATTTTAGGTCTCGATTTAGGAGGTGATGACTATCTTGTGAAACCTTTCTCTTTTGAAGAACTTGTTGCGCGTGTCAGAACCCTCCTTCGTCGCACCCCTCAATTGACGCCGGATGTTCTCGAACTTGATGATCTTCAAGTAGATACTCGCGCTCAATTAGTAAACGTGGGAGGAAAAAAGATAGAGTTAACCTTACGTGAATATGGACTCCTTGAATATCTGCTTCGCAATCGCGGATTGGTAATCACACGTGAAGATGTTCTTTCCCATGTGTGGGATCGCTTCCATGATTCTTTTAGCAATGTTGTTGATGTCCACTTAAAAAACTTGCGAAAAAAACTTCCAAAAAATTATGCTAAGCGCATTCAAACAGTTTGGGGAAAAGGCTACAGAATCCTTTAGTCACCTGTTTGATAAAACAAGGATTGCTCTCACACTTGTTTATGTCATTATTTTGGCAGTGATTTTACTTGCCTCTGGCGGAATGAGTCGTTATGTTTTCACAGAACGTTTGAGTATTCGATTTGAACCAATGAATAATGGTTTAGAAATTATTGAACGACGCGAACCCCACATACCAAACATGAAAAATATTCAGTCAGATTTTCAAGACACGTTGTTCTTGTAAACGGCTTATTACTACTCTTAGCAGGGATTTTCAGTTATGGTCTTGCAGGCCTCACTCTTCGTCCTATCAAAACAGCTTATCATCGCCAACGTCAATTTCTGAGTGATGCTTCTCATGAACTCCGTACTCCTCTTGCGATTCTTCAAACAGATTTAGAAAATCAACAGACAAAAACTAAGACAATCGAAGAAAAAAAACAGATTGAAAGTCATTTAGAAGAAGTCTCTCGTATGACAGAGATTGTGAACAATCTCCTTAAACTTTCTCAATTAAGCGAAGATGGAGAAAAAAATATTCAAAAAGAACTTATTGATCTTTCTTCCCTTATTATTAAAACAACGGAACGCCTCAAGGGTCTTGCAGAAAAAAATGAGGTAAAAATCTTTTTCAAAAACGATTCAAAAGAAAAAATCACTCTCCTAGGTAATGAATTTTTCTTAATACAAGCACTCACAAATCTTATTAAAAACGCGATCATTTATAATGTCACAGGCGGACGAATAACGATCCATCTCAAAAAAAAGAAAAACAAAGCTCTTATAAATATCCTTGATACAGGAATCGGCATACACTCAAAAGATCTTGCTCATGTCTTTGACCGATTCTATCGTGTAGATAAAAGTCGCTCACGACAAACAGGTGGCAGTGGTCTTGGACTTCCGATTGTTCTCTCTGTCATCAAAGTTCACAAAGGAACTATTGAGATTCAAAGTGAGCCAAACAAAGGAACGTCTGTGACCGTTTCCTTACCTATCCACAAGGCTTCATAATTTCTTCATGACACTTTTTCTATGATGTCTTTGAAAGAAATAATTCATAAACAAATTCATTATGAATAAGAAAACATCCGCTCTTGCTCTCACAACACTGGTTGTAACATTAGGAGTTGGTATAGTCGGCATAAGTACGACATTTGCTGCTTCAAATATGGAAAGAACTCCCTTTGAAAATTTGCAACAAAGCCTTGTTAAACGTTTTGGGCTTAATCCAGATGAAGTCAAAGAAGTCTTTGATCAACATCACGATCTCATAAAACAAGATCACGACCAAAAAATGGAAGAACATTTTCAAACAATGATTGAAGATGGCACACTCACACAAGAGCAAGTAGACGCACTGAACATTCAAAAAGAAGAAATGAAAGCTTTTCAGGAAGCACTAAAAACCATGACCCCAGAAGAACGTCAAATAGCCATGGAAGCTCACCGAAAAAAAATGAATGCTTGGGCACAAGAAAATAATCTTCCAGAAATGCTTCTTTTTAAAGGAGATGGAAAAAATCCCCATCAAGGATTTAAGCAACATAGACCTTTTCAAGAAAACCAGACAGATGGGTCATAACATGAGCTATACGCAGCAGTTTAGCACGGTTCACAAAAACCACCCTGAGCTTGTCGAAGGGTGGTTTTTTATAGTGAATTCCCTTGACAAAAAAGCAAAAAACAGTCACAGTGGACCGTTCTTTTGAACACAAAAAGGAGGTGTCTCATGCTGCTGCCGTTTCAGCGTCCACCACCAAAACCAAAACCTGCGGAAGAAGAAAAAGGGGTTGAACTGACGATTGATATTGAGGAAGATGATGATGATTATGCAGATGCAGAAACGGAAATTATTGAAAGAGATCAGGAGCGTGGTTCTGAAGAGGATGTATTGCGCGACGAAGTCATCGATACTTCTATTAATGACAAGCTCTAAATTCTTCAAACATGCTTTCAATCACTCCTTTCTGCATAAGCTCCCAACTGGGAGTTTTTTCTTTTCTTCATCTCTCTATATTCTATTTTTGATTTTTTTCAAAAGACATTTATCAATGATCATCTTTTTCCAATCTGATCTCCTCTTCTCCCAATAAACCTTTTGTTTGTGCCTTTGTTGAATCGCACTCACTTTTTACTTCCCTTCTCGTTCTAATTTAAACTCTTTCAAAAATGTTTTCAAAAATTTTGTTCTCCGCTTAGCAATCTTCTTTGCTGTCTTAGTATGCATGCGCCCCTCCACTTTGAGTAATCGAATATAGAAAAGATCCAAAGCAAAGAGCTTAGCCATAGGCTCACGATGTTCACAAAATGGATCATCTGGATGATAAAAAGGTCTTTTCATTTGCCCAGTAGAAGAATAGGTTCTCATAATGGAAATAGCCCCTGTTGCTTCTAAACCATCAGCATCTTGTAAAATTTTCGATTCAAGCGAATCTGGAATAATCCCTTTACTAAACGAACATTCTCTAATACAACTCATCACATTTTCTCTTTTCTCTTGAGGATACCCCTCTACTTCTCCTAAGAGTTCTTTTGCTTTTTGAGCACTTTCTTCTTGTGATTGATCTGAGTTCGGATGATCTTTTGGATAAACCACAAGATCGTGAAATAAAGCTGCCGGAATAATAATATCAAGATCACCTCCCTCATTTCTCGTAATACGTTCTGCATTTGAAAGCACTCGCGAAGTATGTTCAAAATCGTGTGAGACATCTGTATTTGGGATGTGCTCCTTTGCTATCTCGATCAATTGATTTTTGAGTGATGCATTCATAAAGAAAAGATAAAAGAAAGTATTTTCGAAAAGAATAGCAGAAAAAAGGTAAACAAAAAAGGTGTGGAGAGAAACTCACACACCTCACGTTTAATTACCAGCTACCGCCAGAAGAAGACGAACCGCCTCCACCCCAGCTACCGCCAGAAGAAGACGAACCGCCTCCACCCCAGCTACTTCCAGAGGAATGATAAGAACGACGTCGACGCTCTTCTTCTTCCTTACGACGCTTACGTTCTTCTGCTTCACGACGTCGACATTCCTGTCTGCGTCGCTCTTCTTCTTCCTCACGAATCCGTCGCTGTTCTTCCTCATATGCTCGACGCGCCTCGCGTTCTTCCTGTTGCCACTGATGTCGCTGTTGATTCAGATACACCTGCAGAGTCGCGTAATCCTGTGCTTCTTCACGACAATAGGAAGGAGGCACATATCCCAGAGAGGACCGGCGACCATACCCAGAAATCTTCCGCTCCAGACGACGACGCTCTTCTTCCATACCCACGAGCTCACGCTCAAACGTCTGCTTGCTGCGGTCAAGATCATCACACCTATTCATGACCGTCTGATAGTCGGACTGTGCCTTGGTAAACAGCACCTGTGCCTCATTGGCCAGCTTCTGTGCACGCAAGAAACGCTTTTCCTCTTCCTCAGTAATAGCACTTGTCAGTTTTTCTCGACCCTGCATCCAATAAGAACGACCACTACTGATCTGACCATCGCTCACAGAGGAATGCACACAACGCGCGTCCTTTACACGCGTTTGGGTCGCATCATGCATCTCTTGCGATCTCGCATCCATCTGCTTGGCACTCTTGATCGCAAGTCCAGCATTCTTCACAGCACTTTGGACAATCGCATCCTGTTCCTTACACTTGCGATAAAGGGCATCGATTCGATTTGCCTGTGCCTCCACCTCTTCCACCCTCTGACTCGATGCCAAACACCCAGCAAGACGATTCCTCTCATGCAATGCTCGATCATAGGTCACGCGCGGGTCATCATCCGGATCCAAAACCATCTCTGGAATTGTTGGAACCGCAGTCAATTGATTGGCAGAAGCCTTCTTTACGGCACTGACAAGATGATCGAACTTAGCAACGATAACATCCTGCTCTTCCTTCAAAACAGCAATACGCTTGAGATAGGCCAGAGGATCCGTGCGACGAAGCAAATCAAGCTCGTCCCAGAATCGACGATCAGAAACATCATCTCCACTCAGCGGATGCTCTGCAAGCCAGGACTCTGGAATGTGATGTTGCTGAGCTTGCGCGAGCAGATCATCCAAAACCGCATGGGAATACAGCTCATGAGATGGTTTGAACGAAGCTTCGGCCGCTTGCTTGAGAGCATTCCACTTCTCCACCACGATCTTGAACCGACAGGTCAAATCACGTGTAAAAGCAGCAGGCTTCACATGTACAGTCACGGTCTCAGCTGCAAACAGATCATTCTTATTGGCTTCACCTGTTTCGAAATCAAACTCTTCTTCAAGACGAATCATCGCCTGACGCAAAGGTTCTAGATTCAAGAACCTGCCTTTCACTGCAAGTGCATTGCAACGATCCAAATGTGCTTCCATAGCACGAACTGCCGCATAAATCGCATCGACTTCAGAAGTTACTTCACTGTAAAGTTCTGCTGTCTTCCCTTCAATTGTTCCAAGAGAAACCAAACTGTCGCGCTCACCAAAAAAGTTGAAATAATGGACACTTGCATTCTTGACCTGTTCAGACCATTCATCACGACGAGCAAGCCACTCGAGACGAAGATCTCGAAGCTGATTCTTACGACGAATAATAAGCCATCCAAAAGCACAGATCAGAGAAAAAACAAACATCCAAAAAACAATCTGACCTGCCAGCTCTGCCCGAGCTACACTCTGACGTTTCCCCACTTCCTGCTCGAGAATATCAACACTCCCCTTCATGGAAGCAGAGAACTCACGCATAACAACAGGCTCACCAGCCTTACGTGTGCCACGTGCATCCATCAACAAAGATTCATAGCTAGACACATCTTCAGGGAGATAGTCTTTCTTGTTAAGAAGGTTGGAAAGTCGATTGATCTGCCCATCAATGTCTGCTTGTGCATTCTGCAAACGTCGGGCTTCCTTGGCTTTGAGTTCAGCTTCTTCACGCGCGATCCGTGCCTTGCGCTCGGCTTCTTGACGCGCTGCCACCTTAACAGGATCTGTCTGATCGAAAAGATAGTCATCACTTGCATTCATCATCTTGATAATTCCAGACTTTGGATCCTTAGGAGTTCCCGTCGCAGCCTTCAAAAATAGATTCGTATAGGGCTCATGAGCTTTTCCTTCAAATCCAATTTCATTCTTAAACTTTGCACCCGCCAAAAAACGAAACTTGCGAGGATTGAATGTGAGAAGAAAAATCTGTGAAGTGGAAACATCATAGTTCGGATCCTGCATCCAATCTTCTGCCAGACCATCCACGGCTTGTGCAGCACGATAATCTTCATCTCCACTCCCAGGCAACGTGTCGACAAGAACCACATAAAACGGAAAATGCAACATGCTTGCAGCAACATTCATTTCAGCAATGCCTCTTGCCCCAATCATCGGTGGATCAAATCCTGCCGGAATTGTATAAACATACTGGCCTTCGACCAATGCAGGTGCGGGCAAAGGCCCCGCATAAAGGTTTTTCATTGGAACCAACAAGGCTCCAAATAGAATAGTGAAAAGAGCAAGATAACGGGTCATCGTCTCCTCCGGTTGTTGGGTTTTTCACACGATTCCCTCAAGTTACACCTGCAACTTGATCGCGAACCCTAGCAATTTTCCTCCTTTCTGTCAACTCTCTTTCTTTACAAAAAAACCTCCTGAAGAGGAGGAAAAAGAAAGTGATTTGAAAAATTAGTTTTCTACACCAAGACGAATCAACTCAATATGTCGAATACCTGAAACCATTTCTCTTTGAAACAACCAAAAATTAAACCCAGGCCGAATCTTCACGTGAACTCTTCCAGAATGTGGGCGTCCAAAGGGACACGCAAATTGCTGAAGATTCTTTCGATCAAATTCATGGACTTCAAAAGATTCAGGTTGATCTAAAATCATCTTTGCGACATTTGTTGTGCCACGACGAGTGAGAAGAAGATCAAAAGCAAGATGATTACCAGGTCGAAAAAGAAAAGGATTGAGCATGAAGCCCTATTTTCCTTTGTTGGGGTTGAACGAAGAAAAGAACGCAAAACGGTTTATATCATGTAAGCAGAACATGGTCAAGATAGGACACGGCTTGACGGTCTCCTTATTGCTTGGCAAGCTAAGAGCAGCTCTTTACCCCATTGGAGACCTCATGACAAAAATCCCTCTTTCAGAAGAACAACAGCTCTATCGAGCCTATGCGCCTTTGGTCACAGAACTTGTGTTGTTACACAAAGCGTTGGGTGGTATACCAATCCCCAAAGCTGTCATTAGCACACTTTTCCGTTGGCATTTCTTTGCTGATCATAAAGAAGCACGAAAAGCACATGCCTATCTAACCGATCATGGCTATTGGGAACGGGAAAATCCTCTTCACCGCAATGGGTCTAGAGAATTAACAGAAGCTGCACACGTGGTTGCCCGTAGTGTTCTTCCAAAGTTTCCACGAAAAAATCTGGCAGAACTTTTGCGCGACCATGGTCTTACGCCTGTTCAAAGTTTCTTAAAAGAAGACACCCCTTCACCTTCACCTCCACCTTCACCTCCTCCAGAGCAATCGCCTTTAATGGAAGAATCTTCTCTTAATGAACCTCCGACAAAACGCCTTTTCCGCAAACGCCAGAGTTTGGTCAATCATGCGTTTGTTGAGGATCTTTTTCACGGAGCGATTCCTTCACCTTTATCTTTGTGGATTTTTCAACAAGTTTGGACAAATACCAGTAATGTCAGTCCACTCCGTTCACAAGAAAAAAGATCAGGACATCTTGAAAAAGAGTGGAGAACAGGATCAACGAACTTCTGGAAACTTACGAAAAGTGGCAGAAAAATCGTGAATGATAGTAGCCTTTCTCCCTCGCTAACAGAAGAACAAATTCTTTCTGCAATTCAAAAACTTGGCTATCGAGTTGATGCTCCAGAAGTTGATGAATTTTCCAAACAAGATGTTCCAACTCTAAGCATAGGTAGACGTTCAGAAAAAAGACGTTTTGAAGTACTTGCAGATCATCTTGCTGTTGAACATGTCTATGGTCAAAAAGGATTGCCTACTGTATTGAGTTTGGCTGTCTTTTCTCGTCATTACCCAAACAACATGAATCCGCAATCCCAACCGAATCGTTACAAACGTGATTACGGTTTCATGGATCGCGTAAAAAAGTCTGGAAATACCTATCTCTGGTTTGTGACAGAACAAGGAATCACAGCGCTCAAAGAAAGAACGATCAAGAGTCGTTTTGAAGATGAAGAAAGGGTAAGAGATTTTATTCGACAAATTTTGGAACAAAAGCAACAGCGCACTTCATGTGTTGCACGAAAACAAAAACGACGAATTTTCCGTGCGGATCATCTGCTTTTTGAAGCTTTGCTTGATGGCCCCCTTCCCTCAAATTTGTCTTCAGCTCTCCTTAAACATCACTGGCCCACCTCTAAGATGCCCTATAAACATCGACTCATTGAAAAAAATAAAGATTTTTTCGCTTTCATTGGTCCTGATGAAGAAGATATTGCTTCCTTTTGGACAGTCACGGAAACAGGAAAACAAGATCTACAAAATCATAAAGTTCAACCCTCTTTTTCTGAAGAAGAAGCAAAAACATTCTTGCGTTCCCATGGTTATCCCATTCAAGGTCAAGCTCCATTAAAAGAAACCCTCCCCTCTTTTTCTCCTTCTGAAGAAGAAAAAGATCGCCTTTGCAGAGAACTTGAGAATCTTGGAAAAGCAATTGCTCAACTTCAAAAACGTTTTGATGAGCTTCATCAACAACTTCACAGATAATCTCTTATGAATAAGCACCTCGACTGAGGTGTTTTTTTGACTGACGAAATGGAAAAAATGCGATAGAATAGAACTGATAAAATCCTTTTATGTATCCACAAAAAGCACAACAAGAATATTCATTTTTTGATGAACCACTTCACACCATTGAAGAATTGCGCAAACGTACACAAGAACGAGGTGGTGTTGAATTGCGACGCGTCTCAAAAGCAGAACAACAACGTCTGTATGACTGGTTTGAAATTACTATTACTTCTCTTCCTGACGATGAAAAAGAATCATTTTTTGAACAATTTCTTCTTGAGGGGTTTTTAGATGAAGATACCGCTTATGGTATGTTTCACACGTTTTCTCCAGAACAGAAAGCAACGGCAACGGTCTTTATTGGAACGGTTCTTGAGGGACATGCTTTTTCTCCCGTGTTTTATGCTGGCTGGTCAAGTTTAAGTCCTGAACAAAAAACTGACTTAAAGAAAAAACTCACCACACGTGCAAAACAAGGAGATTTTTCTGCAGCAATTCTGTTAGCTCCCTTTGAAGATTTAAATAAAGTGAAATTAGAAGTCCCTCTTGATGGCCGTCCTAGCACTCTTCTTTCTTGTCTTGCAGAAGATTTTACTTTTTCTGAATCACTTCTTCAGAATCTTCTAGACTTCTACAAACATGATTGTACGGAAGAATGGAAACAGTGGGATAACGTTAAGGGAGAAGATCATTACAGACGTCAAACGGATTTTTATCAATGGAGAGAAGACCGATATCATTTTCCTCCTAAAGATCCGACTCTGGAACGCACCTATGTCCGAACTTTCATAAAAACATTGCTCAGTAGTCATGCAGCGCTTCTTTATGAACACATTGATGAACTCAAAGATCTCCACTTGCTTGGTGAGGAGGAAGAAGAAATTCTCTTCGATTTTGAAAAACGAAATTTTTTTTCTTTAAGACTTCAGACACACGAAGAAAAGCAACGACTCGCGGAAATCGAAAAAGAAAAAAGCATGCGAAATATCTCTGATTATGATGAAATTCGTTTATCTGAGATCACCAAAGAACAATTTGCTATACAAGATCAAGGTAAAATTCGAGTAGCAGAAAGGATCATTCCTGCCTTTGTCACGCATTCACAAAAATTTGGTTTGGAAAAAAATGCATGGATCTCAAAAATGCTCGATGAAAATATCCCTGTTTTACTTTTTATAGATCGTCTTGGGATGAGTAAAGCAGAAGTTCGAGATGCTCTTTTTATTTATTCACAAAATTACGGATGGGATCTTCCAAAACTTTCAGATTGGGCAGATTTTTATGCACTCATAGAATTTGATAAATCAACACCTTCTTCTCCACCTGTTGATCTCACAGGATTATGTATGGCTCATCTTCTTGAAGAAATACAAAATTCAGGCATTTATTCTTATTCAGCAAGAACAGCTATACGAGAGTGGGAAACGTTGAAAGATCTTCTTCCACCACAACACACAAAACGTTTGTTAAAAGCCTTTCAGTCCTCACCATCTCTTTGGCTTATAAACATTCCTATTGCTCTTCAAGAAGGCTATCTATCAAAAGAGGTGCTTGAAAAAATTGCCACACAGGATCCAGAGACTTTCCTTGAAATGTATCGTGAACTTTTAGCCTCTTCTAAACAAATCTCTTCTCAAGAACAAAATGAAGCATCAGAACTCTCAATTACACATGAGATACGGAACCTTGCAAAAAAAACTTTTATCAATTTTCCCCAACTTTTTTTCAGAAAAAAATTCATCAATGTTCTTCATGATATTTTCTCAGAAGAAGAACAAAAACAACTGATTGAAAAATCTTTATCTTGGCCCGTGGCTCCTTACTGTGTTGTGACAATTTTCCAACAGGACACAGAAGAACAATATAAAGATTACCTGATCCCTCTTTTCTTAGAACATCCTGAAGTTGTTTGTGAAATTAGCAATGTTATTCCTCATCAAAAAAAACTGATCAAAATGGTAGGGGCAGAACGTCTTTTCCCTGTTCTAATTGATCATATGAAGGAAATAGATCTGACTCATTTTATAGAAGAGAGTGCAGAATTTCTTCTTTTTCTTTCAAAAAATAGAAAACGAATGAATGCATTTCTTGAGATTGCTTCCAAGCAACAACCAAGTCTCTTAGCCCATGCAATTTCAAAAGCAAGACACCCAGAGAACAATTATGATCATGATGCCATAGTAAACAACATGGTAAAAAAATCCTTAAGGTTACATCGTAATGCGCAAGCATCTGTCAAATCATCCCAAGCAAGACTTAATAAACTGAATGAAGAATATCAAAAAACAAGAAACCATGCTCTTTTGCAAGAAATAGAATATGAAAAGAAAAAATTATACGAAAACAAAAGAAATGAAAAAATGGCAAGAATAGATTTGCTTGCAAAAAGAAAACAATTAGTGGATTCTCTTGCAGGTGAAAAACCAAGAAATTTCATTCCTACGGAAGAAGAAAAAAAGCAATTAACAGAATTTGCAGATGAAACATTTGCTCACCTTTTGAGCATTTTAGAAAAAACTCCTGGAGCTGTTTTCGATCAGGATATTCTTAAACTTCAAGACGAAGCGTTATCCCCTCTTATCCGAAGAGATCTTGAACAAACCCTTGAAGCAAGACCTAATTTACTGGTTCTTGATGCTAAAACTTCTGAGATAATCTTAAAAGCTATTGGAAAAGAAGAGTTTACACGACTCGCACTAAAACACTCTCGTTTATTGCTTTTTGACGTAAGTTCTTCACAAAAAAATATCCAAGCTCTTGGTGGTCTTTTAGAAAAGGAAGATCTTGAACATTTTAGAAAAGAAAATCCTTTCCCTGACCTTGGGAAAGAAAAACTTTCAGAAGACTTTTACCAGCTAGCAATCAAAGGGGTCGCTTCTTCTGTGTTCTACCCATTATTTCAAAAAGAATTAGAACGACTCGCTAAACAATCTTTTGAGATATATGGCCCCTATCTCAACACGACTTATTTTCATAACGAAGCTTTTTTACAACCAATTCGAACGATCAAACTTTTAGAAATGTGTCCTCAAGCAAAGAAACAAGCCACTGAAATTCTTGCCATGGAAAATCTTCAAGAACGACAAGAACTCATCCAAGCTATTGAACTTTTAGTTCTTTATCACTATGAAGATGCCGTCAGTTTTGACGTGAGTCAAGAACCCGTCAAAGAAATTGTTCAACGAATTTTTGATGTTCTGAGCGGACGTTTTCAAGCGATCTTTGATCTACCAGAGGGAACCAAATTGGATTCTCGTTATCTCACCTTTAAATCAGTTCAAGCATTGGCGACTTATTATCAAAATACTTGTAAAAAAGAATATGGCATGATGATTGCTTTTCAAACATTTTTACCTCATGTGCTTGAAGGAACTTTTGATGCTTGGCGTGCATGGGGAACTTCAGAAGAGCCACAGACAAAAGACAAAAAAGAAACCTCTTTAACATCACTGAAAGAACAAGGATTGTTACCGGAAAATATTACACTTGAACAATATGAAGCCTGGCTTTCAGAAGAAACAGGAACCCTAGACGAAGTACTTGAATGGGATGTACAAGATGTGCGCCTTGGTATTCACCAAATTCTTAACCAAGCAATTGCAGACGGACATGCAACAAAAGAAGATCTAGAGTTTTCAGGAAAGGAACTCGATGAACAATTGCAAACACTTCTCGAACCTATTCAAGAAATTCAGCAAGAGTTTCAATCTCTTAAGAAAAAATTTGCAGAAGCACGCAAAGCAAAAAAAGCAGGAAAACCATACGAAAAAACTACAGAAGAAGATGAACGAAATTATAAACTTCTGCAATCACAATCTTTTTCTTTTTTCGAACAAAAAGGAGAAGAGATCAAAAAATTGGAAGCAAAAAGAATTTTAACCAGATTACGATTTTTAACCATTGAAGAAATTGAATCTGATCAACTCCATGTAGGAAAGGCTGTGCTCCCTCTCAAAAAAGCTTTAGAAACTCTTGAAGAAGGGTTGCTTGAAGATCATCCAGATTTGTCTACAGATCTTCAACACATCCGACAACATATCCATAAAGTTCGTTCTCAATTCGTTGGAAAGGAACGTATTTCTCGGTCGGTTCTCTCTTTAACAGATAGGATCGATCTGGAACGTTATATTTACATTGGAGCAGAACCAGTTCCTTCTTGCCAGCACTTTCAAAGCGAAGGAAGTCTAAATCAAGGACTTCTTTCTTACATCACAGACCCAAATGTCCGAATCATCCAATTGGAAAATGAGTATGGTGTCATTCAAGGACGATGTGTTTTACGACTTCTGGAAGATGAGCAAGGTAATCCACAATTGTTTATTGAACGCATGTACCTTTCAAACCCTCATGTCAAAGTAATGGAAGCAATGCAACGACTCGCAATCAACAAAGCAAAACGTATGGGAGTCTATGTTTATTCATTAGAAACAACCATGATTGAACAAGAAAGAATCATCATGGAAAAACCTGTAACATTGAGAAATAAGGCAAGTCGAAGTGGATACATTTATACAGATTCTGGAGGTGGAAAAGTGAAGGACGGAATTTTTACTGTTGTCACTTCAGAGGCTTTGGCAAGTGTATAGTGTATAGGGGTCAAGGCTTCAGTCTTCACTTTTAATCTTTTCTTGAGATTTTACTCACTAAAGCCTGACTTAATTTTAAAAATCTCGCTATCTCTGCAACTGAATATCCGCACAAAATTCGTGCCATTCTTATTTTTTTATCTCTCGCTTCTCTTGTAACACCCTCTTCTGAAAAAATATCCTCAAGCGAAAGCCTTCCTATTATTCTCTCTTCTTTAGGAATCGCTTCCACTAAAAAAGTTTTTTGCGATTGCTTCCACATCTCATGAATAAATTGTGGAGAACCCAAAATACCCTTGTGTTTCACACTTTTAAAAATCGAATCCCCATACAATCCATCCAATATAAACTGTTTATACTGCTGTTGAGCTTTAGCTTTATCTATTGAAAACATTGCAAGTATTCCGTCTGTTGTTAAAAAAGATTCTCCGTGAGACAGACCACAAGTAGCATTATAACTACTCCATTCCCAATCTTTTGGATGTTGAACTATTTGTGCACGAACTGGATTGAGCACAAGATAACGTGCTACTTCTAACAAATATGTCTCTTTTTCGATAATGAAAGAATGAAACCTCCCTTGAAGTAAGTACCCAACCGTTGAATGTGTTTTGTTGAACACTTGTGTGTAGTTGCTATTCAAATCACGCATGCCATCAGACAAGTTTCCATCAGGAGTTTCAATTAAAAGATGGTAATGATTGTCCATGAGACAATAGGCATGACAAATCCAATTATGAAGCTTGATAACTGACTTGATTGTTGAAAAAAAAGCCAAACGATCTTTTGGATTGTAAAAAATGGGTTCCTTTTTGTTCCCTCGAGAGGTGATGTGATAAACAGCACCTGGATACTTAATTCTTAATGCACGAGCCATATACCTTATATCGTATCACAAAAGTGAAGAGTGAAGCCTTGACCCCATAAAAAAACCGTCTCACAAGGAGGCGGTTTTGAAGATTACGTTTCAGGATAACGTGGAAGAGATTCTACCATCGAGATCCAACAAGAGAAATCAGCTTCAGAAGGCATGCGCCAGTCACCACGAGGCGACAAAGAAACGGTTCCGATCTTTGGCCCACCCGGCACACAATCACGCTTAAACTGACTTCCGCGACCAAACCGCTTGTAGAAGATCAGGAGTGTGTCAAGAATCTGATTCCAATGGTAATTGCCGGCAAAGGCTTCCATGGCAAGATAAGCAATGACCTCAGGAGACTTGCCAAAACGCACAAACCAATACAAATAGAAATCATGAAGCTCGTACGGACCGAGAATATCTTCACTCTTCTGAATAATCTCTTCTCCATCAGTCTTGATCAACTCTGGTGATACAGGTGTCAGAAGAACATCGCGCAGACACGATTCCACACAAGCAAATTGTTCCTGACTCGCCAAGTACCTGATCACATGCTTAACCAAAGTCTTGGGCAAAGAAGCATTCACATTGTACATACTCATGTGGTCCGCATTGTATGTGCACCATCCAAGAGCAATTTCTGTAAGATCCCCTGTTCCAAGAACGAAATAACCAGTACTCATGAGAATCATGGTTCGTGCACGCGCTTGAGCATTTTCACACTTCAGACATTTCCAACAAGGCTTATGACCTGTGCGTCGAAGTGCCTCAGCAGCAAGTGCCTCAATAGGCTCTTCATAAACCGTGACGCCCAATCCTTCCATGAGCTCAAAAGCATTCCCCTTTGTACGAGAAGTTGTCCCAGGGCCTGGCATGGTATAAGCATGAATCAAAGATCGATCCCAACCAAGCTCATCATAAGTCTGTACGGCAATCAACAAAGTCAGGGTTGAATCTGCTCCTCCAGAAACACCGATCACAGAAGAAATGGGACGACCTCCATTCACACTCTTAAGACGCTGCTTCAAAGCAGAAACCTGCATCCCGACAATTTCTTCACACAACTCCTCGCATGTTGCTGGATCACTTGGCACAAAAGGATGAGGATCAATAAATCGACAAAGCGGAGAAATCTCCTCAAAAAAATTTGATGCCAGCTGAGCACTATTTGTCATGACCGGAGGAGGAGTAAGCGAAATGTGACGAAACACATCGTGATACTTTGTCACCTGCTGACGAAAAGCATAACTATCCTGTCGATCATGAAGAAGAGCATCTACATCAACATCCTGAACAATCATCCCTGCTTCATCTGGAATAACGCTCTGCTTGAGGATTCGCCCGCGCTCGGCAATCAAGAGATGTCCGCTCCAAACCACATCCGTGGTGGATTCGCCTGCTCCACAACTTGCATAAACATAAGAAGCAATACAGCGTCCAGATTGACTAGCCACAAGCTGTTTACGAATCTGCTTCTTCCCCACTACGCGAGTGGAGGCAGAAGTATTAACAAGAATGGTAGCGCCACCCAAAGCCTGGAACTGGCTTGGATTGATAACTCCCCAAATATCTTCACAAATCTCCACACCAAAAGTAAACGGTTTATGACCGCTTGTTTCGATCAACAAATCTGTTCCAATAGGAACTTCATCACTCATGAAGGAAACGGTCTTCACATCTGGAGGAAGCTGATCTGCACTGGCAAACCAACGTGCCTCATAAAATTCTTGCCCGTTGGGAAGTAGAGTTTTTGGGATAAAAGCCATTACCTTCCCGCTTGAATGCACAACTGCAGCGACATTGAAAAGCATATTTCTCACTCGAAGCGGAAGACCAACAACCACATACTGATTCAGACCATTTTGTAGATAACGCTTTCGTAGTTCATTGGAAAATGTGTCAAGACCTTCCAAAGCAGATGACAAAAGTATTTCCTGCTTAAAAAGTTCTCCGCAAGAATACCCTGTAAGACAGAGTTCAGGAAAAACAATAAGATCTGCCCCATTCATCTGATGTGTATCATCCACAAGCTGAAGCAAGCGCTTTACGTTTTCTGGAACATTGGCGATCGCGACTTCATGAACAGCCGAGGCAACACGGACAAAAGGAAGATTTGAGTTTCGCATAAGTTTTTTCCTTGGTTTGTTGTTTGTGTTGGAAAGAACGATTTTTTTGTCATCCCGAGCGGAAACATACCACTACCCCTTGTCTTCCCGAGCGAGGTTATAAATACCTCTGTCTTCCCGAGCGAGGTTATAAATACCTCTGTCATCCCGAGCGAGATAATAAATCCCCCCGTCATCCCGAGCGAGAACACAACCCTCTCTGTCATCCCGAGCGAGAACACAACCCTCTCTGTCATCCCGAGCGAGAACACAACCCTCTCTGTCATCCCGAGCGAGAACACAACCCTCTCTGTCATCCCGAGCGGAAACATACCACTACCCCNTGTCTTCCCGAGCGAGGTTATCGTCGAGCCGAGGGATCTCATGTAATCCGAGTGGGGGTGAACAACTGTTCGCCCATACATCAATGTCTTCCGGTGAAACGTCGATTTTCATCAACATTTCGCAGAAAGGCCCGAACAAGTTCGGGCGTAGGGCAACCCCACTGTGGGTTGCCGGTATTTCGGTGTGAACAAATTATCGTTCGCCCCTACGTCAACGTTTCAATAGGCTGATTCTTCTGCCACAAATTGTGCAAAAGATCATAAAGCTTCTGACTCACCGTCACTTTGTAGGGTGTCGGATTCAAAGGTCGCTTGTGATCTTCTCGCAAGCTTGCTACCTGACAAAGAGCACGATCACGAATCACGTGGATATTTGGCAGTTCAATGGTCTGACCTTTATCCCACAAAATCTGATCAAGCCGCTCAACACGAGCAGGCACCACACGCACACGCTTACTTTCCTCAAACGGATGACGGCACAAAATCGGTACACCGATCTGAGGAGCTTTTTCATCCTCGCAACAAATCAAATCTACGACAGGAAATCCATCCGATAGGAACAAACGATAGACATTCTTGGAACCAGAAAGGAGGATCTTCACCATGCTCTGAGAAATTTTCATGACCGGAACTTCACTGCCGTCTGCACCTTCATAAGAAACCAACTTGTACACGCCACCAAAAGCAGGTTGCTTCTCACAAGTAACCAAATTAGTCCCTACAAGAAACGTATCAATTTCATGTCCCTGTTGCGCCATGGAATAAAGAGAATCCTCATTGATGTCATTGCTCGCTGTAATCTTGAGCTGATCAAAATTATTCATCAAAAATTCCCGCGCTGCCTTTGCAAACAGTTGACGTGCTTGCCGAGAAAGATAGGCAAGATCGCCGGAGTCCAATCGAATCCCCTTGGCCTGATAACCAAAATCATCCAGAGCCATAGCTACAGCAAGGAAATTCACTACACCAGATTTGAGCGTGTCATAAGTATCTACCAATGCCAGAAAAGCATCCGGATAACACATCGCATACGTGATAAAAGCTGCAAGCTCCCCATTGTGAGGATCTGCGAAAGGAAAAAGAGCCAGAAGAGCATCTCGACAACCCTTCACCTTTGCAAGAAAATTTCTCTCCTTCCCTTCTTTATCTTTGAGCATGCCAGAGTTGGGAACTTGATCCAGACTCTGGAATGAACTCACAAAAGCATGCGCAAACGTGCCTCCAATGGGAACACCGTAAAGCTTACCTGCAAGCACATTGCTGCTGGCATTAAATCCGCCCATGTAGGCATAACGCGAAGCCGAAAGCCCACCATCTGGTCCCTGAGCGCGACGCAAACCGCCCTCCAGAAGTTTCTTATCATCCCCAACAGCCTGACGAATTCGTGCCGCATTGGTCATAACTAAGCTGGCATAATTGCAAATATTGAGAAGTGGAGTTTCAAGAAGTTGTCCAACAATCTGAGGACCATGCACGCGTACCAAAGGTTCGCGCGGAAATACAAGGTTCCCCTCAGACATGGTCCACACTGTCATCTCGCTTGCACCAACGGTTGCCAGATAATCCCAGAAAGCATCTTCAATATGGGGAAGTTGTGTCTTGAAATAGGCAATTTCGTCTGTTGTAAATCCAAAGGTTTGAAGCAACTGCTTCACATCCGCAACACCTCCGAACAAAGCGTACTCTCCACCGAACGGACACTTGCGAAAAAACAGTTCATAGGTCGCCATCCGCTCATGAATCCCAGCTTTCCAATAGGCATAGGCCATGGTGATCTGATAAAGATCTGTATGCGAAGCGCGAATGTAAGGACTGAATGCGGAAGCGTCTCGGAGCTGTGGCATGTTGGTCTCCTTTGGGTTGTTTTGGTTGTAGTGTTTCGAAACGTTATTGTGTTTGAAAGAACGTTTTTTTATTATCCCGTATGTGGAAATTTCTTAAAGCCTTTTGTCATTCCGAGCGAGAACACAACCCTCTCTGTCTTCCCGAGCGAGGTTATAAATACCCCTGTCATCCCGAGCGAGAACATAACTCCTTCTGTCATCTTGAGCGGGAACATACCACTACCCCTTGTCTTCCCGAGCGAGGTTATCGTCGAGCCGAGGGATCTCACGTAATCCGAGTAGGGGTGAACAACTGTTCTCCTATACATCAATGTCTTCCGGTGAAACGTCGATTTTCATCAACATCTCGCAGAAAGGCCCGAATGTATTCGGGCAAGAACGTGGGGGTCGGGTTTCCCGACCCTGAATTTACAAACATCGGGTTTCCCGACTCTGTGTTTTCAAATAGCCGAAAGAATAGCTTCAATGGGATGCATGGTCCCAAGATTTGGTCGACGAAAGTCAAACAGGGAAAAACGACTTTTTTCAAGAAC
>C687J13896_1000341_pt1 | contig 37614 bp, 32 predicted proteins | sample RifGroE2_FD_13896 | JGI IMG/M metagenome (IMG submission 13896)
CAATATAGCCAACAAACGAAGTCTTGTCAATTTTAATAATAATTCTATGCTGAAAAGCAGATAATAATTTCAAGACGTGCTTATGGATTTAAAAACTTTGGGTGTACTATATCTGTCATACAATGCAGAAGAGGCTGCCCCTTTTGGGACAGCCACTTTAATTATATATGCTTGGTGAGCCGGGAGGGATTCGAACCCTCGACCACTTGATTAAAAGTCAAGTGCTCTACCACCTGAGCTACCGGCCCATTTTGTTGTTATAAATAACAAACAACGGTTAAGAATATTACCAGTTTCAGCATAACCTGTCAACAGCGTTTACTATGCGAAAATATTAAATGTCGATAATCTGGTCTCTACTCGAACCTACAGAAATCTTAGATATTTTAATTTTGGTAATTTGCTCTATTCTTTTCAAATAATCTTGAGCATTTTTCGGAAGGTCAGAGAATTTACGCACATTAGAAATATCCTCTTTCCAGCCGGGAACTTCTTCATAAAGAGGTTTGCATTGATCAAACAAACTATAATCAACTGGAATGTAATTAACAGGCTTGCCATTGAGTTCATAAGCGTAACAGATCTTTAAAGTATCCAGACCACTCAGAACATCAAGCTTCGTAATGACAACTTCGGTCAATCCGTTAATTATTCGCGAATAATTCATAATAACCGCATCGAACCAGCCACACCGTCTCTTTCTCCCGGTTGTCGTTCCATACTCGCAACCTTTCTCAGTTAGAAAGTTACCTGTCGAATCAAACAGTTCGGTAGGAAAAGGTCCTTCGCCCACTCTAGTTACATATGCCTTAGCAACACCAATGATAGTATTGATCTGGGAAGGACCGATACCGCTACCGGTACAGGCACCTCCAGAAGTAGGATTAGAGGAGGTAACAAATGGATAGGTACCATGATCAATGTCAAGCATAGTCCCTTGTGCGCCTTCGAGAAGTATATTCTTACCACTCTCAACAGCATCATTAATGAAGTATACGGAATCGATTATATAACTTTTCAATTTCTGTCCGATTGCATAAAGATCTTCTACAGTTGAGTCAATATCCAAATTATTATTCTCAAGCAATTCAGGCCAATTTCTATGAAGTATTTTGTCTTTTAGTATTATTTTCGAGAAAAGATCTCCGACTCTCACACCAGTACGACTAACTTTGTCGGAATAAGCAGGACCGATACCGCGGCATGTAGTACCGATTTTTTTACCTTCTTTTCTTTTATCTTCTTGAAGTTTATCAAGCATTCTGTGATAAGGAATAATAACGTGTGCTGAACTGCTTATTTTAAGATTATCTACACTTATATCTCGTTTTTTCAAATCTTCTATCTCTTCGAGCAGCACTTCAGGATCTATAACAACGCCATTACCTATAATACATGTTGTTTTCGGATATAATATTCCGGAAGGGATAAGATGGAGTTTAAAAACCTGTCCGTCAACAACAACAGTATGCCCGGCATTATTTCCCCCTTGATACCTAACCACCATATCAACCTGGCTTGATAAAAGGTCAGTAATCTTACCTTTACCTTCATCGCCCCACTGAGCACCCACCAAAACTTTTACACCCATAGATTAACTCCTACTAATTTTATAGATATATTAACTATTAATTTTTCAAAAAAAACCGGATATAAGCAAATAGGTCATTTACTTACAAAAGAAATAATTTTAGGCAATAATAAACCCCACCGTGCCGTGTGTTGGATAGGCATATGAACCCTAATGCCAAGGTGGGTTCTAGCAATGCTAGATTGCAGGTAACCCCATCAGAGCCACAGCTTTAGATGGCAATTACCACCCTTCATCAATGTGTTGGCTCAACGCAAATACACATCACGTACACAGTCGGGTTTTATAAAAAAGATTATAACACTTACAATTTGTTTTTTCAATAAAAACATATAAGCAGATATCTATTATCTCAGCGATAAATACAAGACAATCGAATCACCATTTTACATCTTAAACTGAGAGATACTATCATGAAGTTTTACCGCCAAGTCCGCCACGTCATTCGCAGATTCCTTGATCATGTTAACTGATGAAGTAATTTCTTCAGTCGACGCCGTTGTTTCTTCGGCGATCGAAGAATTATCTTCCGCCACAGAAAGGATTGATAGAATCTGGCCAGAAAAATTCCCCATCTTTTTCACCATTTCTTCAGAAATAGAGGCACTATCTTTAGCAATTTTATATACAGTTAATATAGATTGGACAACTCCCTCTGATGAGGCGGCAACCTCTTCCACAGAAGCAGTACTGCTTCCAGCCATCTCCGAAAGGTTTTTAACATTTTGAGCAACTTCGTTAGATGAAGCAGCCATTTGCTCTGTAGCCGCAGAAATACTTTCAATCTGGCTCACAGTATCCCTTACCGCATTAATTATGCTTACCATCGCTTGACGTGTCTGATTTACAAGGAGAGCACCCGAATGGACTTCAGACGTTCCCTCATTCATAAAGTTAACAGCAATGTCTGTAGCTTCCTGTATGCTCTTAATCAAGATAGCAATCTCTTTTGTTGCTTTACTTGATTTCTCAGCAAGCTTTCTCACTTCATCAGCAACAACAGCAAAGCCCCGGCCATGCTCACCCGCTCGAGCTGCTTCGATCGCAGCATTAAGGGCCAATAAATTCGTTTGTCCTGCAATATCGTCAATAACATCAATAATTTCGCCAATCTTCATTGAATTCTTACCAAGTTCAGTAATTTTATCAGCAGCAATTAAGACTTTTTCTTTTATTCTATCCATACCATCAACAGTCTCTGCGAGTATCTGTTCACCGTTCAAGGCGATATCCCTTGTCTGCTTGGAATTTGCAGCTGCCTTTGAGGTATCATTCGCCGCCTGACCTAGGGCTCTTGTCATTTCAGAGACTATAACCATGACCTTCTCAACGCTTGCAGCTTGATTAGTTGCGAAGGTAGAAATCTCAATCATCGCTTCATTTGATTGCTTCGCAACGCTCATTGTTTTTTCTGAATTAAGATTCTGCTCTTCCGCTCCACTTGCAATCTTAGCAATCATTATCGTCAGCTCATCAAGAGAAATTGTTGCGTCCTGAATATTTTTGGACTGGGAAGTCGTACCTTTTACAACCTCACCCATAGCTGTATTTATGTGTGAAATCCCTACTACACTCCCTGAGGCTATGGAAGAAAGATCTGAAGAAAAGTTCTTAACTTTAACAGAACTTTCTTTTACCTCAGTTAGTATCCCTTGCATATAGCTAAAAAAGTTGTTAACATGTTTCGCCATTTCACCCAACTCATCTATTCGATCAACTTCTATCCTTTGAGTAAAATCTCGCTGCCCTTCCAATATGTCCTTCAGAACATGCGAAGTTTTCTTAATTTGTTTTATGATAGTTCTATTGAGTACAAAATATGCAAACAAAACAAAACCGATGATAATAATACTAAAAGCAGTGACAAGAGTTATTCGGTTCCGGCTATATTCTTCCAGATCATTAACCGTCTTATTATAAAGCTCCTGGCTCTCAGACCCTAACTTATTCAAAGCAATAGTCAAATCAGCAGCATTCTTATTAAATTCTGCCATATAAATGTTACCGACATCCGGTCCAAGATCTACATAAATTTGAGCCATTGACGTCCCCATTGAATAATATGGCGCAAATTTTTTCTTTATCTCTACAAGTTGTTTCAAAGTATCAGGCTCATTTTTAGCTAGCTCTTCATATTTTGAAAGATATTCAGTGACACATTTAGCAGCTTCTACTGCCTTCTTAAAACCTTCATCAAGACCGTCTTTTCCACGGGTGGCACTAATATTTACCAGCCAATGCTGAATATGAATAATTGAAAGTTCTATTTCTTTAGCATAAGTTGCACCGAGAAAAGCTCTTTCTTTCATAAAGCTTATAGACTTCATAGTCTGGCTTACCGTTAAAAAGAAAGTAAATATATAAATTAAAGATATTAGTATAATAGGGAAAAATAATGTCTTGAATTTGTTAGATACACTCATATTCCTAAACTGGCAAACAATATTCACTATAAACCTCCCGGATAATTCATAAAGAATCTATAATAGACTCCGCAGTCGATCTATCATTTATTGTAGCTATCGATAGAAAAGAAGATGTCCTACATGTAATTATCATAACAATCCGACAAATATGCAACTTTTTTTTTAATCTGGAAAACTCTTTTGATTTCTCAATGAGAATTAATTTGGGTCCGCAGTACAAGCTTTTTGAAAAAATCGGAGGAATTGTTAAATCGTTTTGTAAACTTTTTACGAAATAATTCAGTAATTATCTTCTTCATTATTTGCATTCTCATCTTTTTTCATAAGGACAATTACCGGAAAAAATGTTTGTGTATTATTGTTGGAAACAATTACCGTGGCGTAGTATTCTTTATTTGATAAAAAAGGATAGGGACAAATTTCTATATTAAAGGTTTTTTTAGTATAAGCCGGAATTATTAGATTAGAAGTTGATACATAGCTCCAATTTTTAGCTGACAATTCAAATGTCCCGTTATTTTGATTAAAATCATTAATATTTATCGAAACATTTTCTTCATGACTGGAATTATTCACAATTACAAAGTACTTTTTTGTCTCTTTATTATAATACTCAATAGGTTTGCCATCATATGAAATATGCAAAACCTCGGCATATGATAGGCCATTAAGCAAAACCATAAGGAAAGCGATGCACCGGATGTTCTTTCCCAAGCTGAATAATCGATCCAAAACCTTAAAGTTAAAAGCATCCATAATTATTCCTGAAAAAATTCATAAAGATTTTTATCCATATCGAGCAACAATTTCCTAAAATACATTGCCTCAAACTCTAGTGGCGCAATATAAACCGTCCTCATACCAACAAGATTGCCACCAATAATATCAGAAAAATGCTGATCACCCACCATCAGGACTTTCTCAGCCGGCAAACGGATCAAATCAGCGAGCACTTTTCTCATGAGATAGGGTAAAGGTTTATACATTCGGCATACTGCAGGGATATCAAGATAATTTGAGACTTTTATAACTCTATTCTTATTAGAATTATTTGTGGCGATGCATAATCTAATACCCGCAGATTTCAAATCTTCAACCCAGCTCAAGCATTGTAATGAAGGTACATCTTCAGATCGGGGAACAAGTGTATTGTCTAAATCCAGAACTACACCTTCTATAAAATGATTTTGTAGATATTCAACAGTAATATCACAAACAGAATCAAATATATCATCCGGGGTAACATATTCTTTCATTTTTTTTAACAACATCGGCTACTCCCATTTAATTTACAGGCGAAATAATACTCAGCTAAACTTAAATATTCTGTGTTATATCAAATATTTTGTTTACAACATTAAATAATTCCGGTGAAATCAAAGTAATATCATCTATGGAATTAATGTTCTTAGAAGAATTCAATACATTTTGAACATTTTTAGAATTATAGTAATCAAGCAATGGATAAACGCTATTCACAACTCTCTTTTTAACAACTTCCTTTATATAATTTTTATCAGCAGTATAATAACTTAATTGAATTGTTTTTAGTTCATAATTTATTGTGTTTATAAATAATAAATATTTAACGAGATAATTATCAACCAGGGACTCCCATTCGGCATTTGTGTTCACAGAAGCACTCAACCCGTTCACCATAAGGAGCGAATCTTTAGTTAAGCTACAGAATTCGAGCATAATACCAATATCGTTAACTCCAGAGGTGATAAGCGCGATAATGTCCGAAGGAGGATAGATCGTGTACTTTTTCCAGATATTCCCGGCAAGAAGTGCCTTGGCTAAAGCAATTTTATTATAACCACGGGCATAATAAAGCATTCCATAAAGTGATTTTGATATTCTGATGCGTTTCTCATATTTATAATCAGCAATAAGAGATATTGATTGATTGATCATATCATTGGCACTTTTATACATCTCAAGTTGATCATAAAGATTTAGCATATTACCTTTTATCGACTTGTTGGTAACGATACCGATACGATAAGAAGCACTGATGACATAAGGCATAATGCTATGCATCTTGTTTTCGCTTATTTTCTTATTCTTGCTCAGCAAATCAAAGGCATATTTAAGAAGGTCCTGNTAATTACTGATAGCAGTAGTATAGATACTATGCTGTTCTTTAGCCTGGCCCCTTCTGTACAGGCTATCCAGATAATCAATATCTTCATCGTTAACAAGTTGACAATTAACTATTTTATCGGTAATTCCTATTATTTTAGGCATATTACTTAGAGTTGGATCTTCCTTAACTTCCACCTGTAGATCATTAGCAACCACAGGACTTTCAGCTATTTGAACATTCTTCTTTACATCCGTTGCCGCACTAACAGCACAAGAAAGCAACCACAACGCCAGGACATTGATAATTAAGGTTATTTTTATAAAACTTCTCATATTTCTCCTCTTTTCCGAATACATTTATTACTAACTAAAATTTTTTATCATCATAATTACTGCCGGTCCTAAAAGGATCATAAACATAGCAGGAAGAATGAACAAAACCATCGGGATCATCATTTTTACCGGAATCTTTGCAGCCTTCTCCCTGACTCGCTGAGATCGTTTGATACGTATCTGCTCTGATTGAAGCGACAATATCTTTCCCATGCTCATACCAGTCTTCTCACCCTGTACGACAATAGTAATAAAAGACGTTAGGTCCGGCTGATTGACCCTCTTCCCCAAATCAACCATCGCAGTTGCCCGATTTTTCCCCATACGTATTTCGTAAGCCATACGCCCGAGCTCCTCGGATAGCGGACCCGTAGTTTTCGCTACAACTCGGGAAAAAGCGCTATTAAGATCAAGCCCTGCCTCAACGCAGATCTTCAGAAGGTCAAGGGTAAACGGCAACGATTTTTCTACTTCATCATGACGTTTTTGAGTATTTTGCTTAATCTGCAAATCCGGCAAAAAGAACCCAAACAAACAAGCGCCAACCATAGTCAGAAGAGACTTCCCCTGAAATCCTCCCCCTTTCATAACAATTAGCAGCCCGCCTACAAAAAGAAAAATCAACCCTAAAAATATTTTCATCGCCAACAATTCCGAAACTTTCATTTCCATACCGGCAGTTACAAGCTTTCTGCCGTATCGGTCAAATATTTCTGCAGGCAAAAAAGCACGCATCTTTTCGCCGAGTTGCTTGCCTAATAAGACAAGTAAAGGGCTGGTCCCCTTCTGAAGTCGCTCTTTCTGCGGTTTTTTTCTATCTTTATCAAGTACTTTCTTATGCTCCGAGGCAGTTGCGAATTGGATCCGGCTTTTAATCTCAATGTTTTTTTTGGGTGCGTTAAATGCCATCACAAAAACGAGGACAGTAATAATAATAAGAACTAAAATAATTATTAGCATAGTCAAAACGCCTTCTTATCAGTTAAAATTCAATTTTTACCAATATCGAAATAGTTCCTGCGCCTATAGCAAGTAGTACCAAAGCGCAACCTAATATTACCATTCCCGGAAATGTTGTCCATAACAGCGAAATATAATCCGGATTGAAAAAATAGACAAAAAGCGCAATAAGCCAAGGAAGCGCGCCAACCATAATGCCGGACATTTTCCCTTGTGCGGTTAAAGCATTTACTTCACCAATTATTTTTATGCGGTCCCGGATGGTTTCAGCTATTTTTTCTAGTATCTCAGATAAATTACCACCGATCTCTAATTGTATCAAGATAGCCGTAACAAGAAGATCAAGGTCCTTACTATCAACTCTTTTCGTTAAATTGGTCAAAGCTTCTTCAAGTCCTAAACCATACTGGACTTCTTGAAGTACTTTTGAAAACTCTTCTCGTACCGGTGACGCCATCTCTTCAGCAATAACCTGCAACGCTTGCCTCAAACCGAATCCTGCCTTCAGGATATTTGCAATTAACGTCGACGTATCAACCAGCAGATCATTAAACTGCTTATTACGTTTTTTAATTTTCATCCTGATAAATAAAAGAGGGAAACATAAACCGATCCCCCCAAAAAGAAGGCTAATGATAATAACTTTTGTAAGAATAAAAAAAATTGTTGCGATAATCAGATATCCCATGATATGCAAAGCAACGATCTCAGTAACGGAAATATCGAGATCGGCTTTATCAAGAAGCTTTTCCAGTTTATCAGAATAATCCTTAGGAAGATATTTATTAACCAAGCTTTGATAGCCATCAACAGCCTGCACAAGAAAATTCTTCTCTTTTTGTGCCTCCGAAGGACGATTCTGTCCGATATATTTCAGTCGCTCTTGGACATCTTTTCTCGCAGAAATTTCCTGTGACCTAACTGCAACAGAGATAGAAACAACCAGAATAGTAACGGAAAGAAAGATAATAAGCGTAATAATAAACAATTATTTCACCCGTTTTTCTAATGCGCGTAAGGATCAAATATAGCTCTGTCGATATCTAATCCTTTGGCTTCAAACTTTTCGTAGAAGGTGGGAACAACGCCCGTCGCCTCAAAACGTCCGATAACTTTTCTAGTTTGAGGTTCTATTCCCGTTTGAACGAAACGAAATATAGGCTGCATAGTAACGATATCCCCTTCCATACCTGTTACTTCGGTAATCTCAATAACTTTTCGGGTGCCATCTTGCAGCCTTGACTGCTGGACAATGAGATGGAAAGCGGAAGCTATCTGCTGCCGTATAGCTTTAACAGGCATATCCATTCCGGACATCATAACCATAGTCTCAAGCCGAGCTATCATATCTCTAGGTTTGTTTGCATGGCCTGTTGTAAGCGAACCATCATGTCCGGTATTCATCGCTTGAAGCATATCAAGGGCTTCTCCGCCTCGGACTTCTCCAACAACAATCCGCTCCGGCCTCATACGTAAACAGTTCTTTATCAAATCCCGAATACTCACTTCGCCCTTACCCTCCATGTTCGGCGGACGCGTTTCCAGCGTCACCACGTGATCCTGCTGAAGTTGTAATTCTGCAGAATCCTCAACAGTAATAATCCGGTCTTCTTCCGGAATAAATGAAGACAGAACATTAAGCAAGGTAGTTTTTCCGCTCCCCGTACCTCCGGATACAATGATATTCAAATGACCTTCAACACAAGCTTTTAAAAATTTTCCCATCGATTCAGTCATTGATCCATATTTAACAAGATCGCTAACCTGCAAGGGTTTTGAGGAAAATTTCCGAATAGTGATGGTAGGTCCTTTGAGAGCAAGCGGCGGAATAATTGCGTTAACACGAGACCCATCAAGTAGTCGCGCATCAACCATCGGCATACCCTCATCGATTCTTCTGCCGACTTGCCCGACAATCCGGTCAATTATCCTCTTCACATGTTCGTTATCCTTAAAAACAACATCACTGAGAGTCAATTTTCCTTTGTATTCAACATAAGTCTGATGAGGACCATTAACCATTATCTCAGAAATCCCCTCATCTTGAATTATCTTCTCAAGGGGCCCCAAACCGATAGTCTCATCAATGACTGCACGAGTTAAATCCAGTTTTTCAGTCCTCGACATATAGGTGTTCTGTTCTTCTTTTTCAAGGATCTTCATTACTTCTTTTTCAACATCTTTCTTAATCTGCTCTCTTTCAGCCGGGTCCTTAGAGGTTAGTTGTTCTTCAGTAATACTTAACTCCCCTTCTTTTATGAGTTTCTTATGGATTTCTATTACTCTATCAAGAAAAGCGTAGCGCTGCCTCATATCGAGCTTGGTTTTTCTTTTCTCATCTTCACTATTTGCGGACATCACATCGGGCTTCACTTCCGGCGTTGCTGAAACTGCTGACTGAAGCTGAAGCTCAGGTCTCTCGGTCTCTGGTTTCGTTATTCTGGCAAGTGTTGACTCGATAGAAACATCATTAGGATAGTATGCTTTAGAATGAGCCTGAGGTAACGCTGATTCAGGTGCGAATGATTTCTCTTGAGCAAAAAAAGCACTCTTGAATTTATCATGATCGTCGGAAACAGGTTTGGGGATAGCATCTTCTTTATTACTCTTATCTTTTGATAAACGATCTAACAAAGACATAAAAAAACCTCCGTTATTTCTTTAACCATTTGAATAAACCTTTTTTTTCATCAGATTTATCCGTACCTTTGGACCCGGATGGCACATCTTTCTGGAACGAAGGTTCGACAACATAGCTCAGATTCCTTATTGCGGCAGTTATAGCAGTACCCGGTTGATGAAGCACAAACGGTTTCCCTTCATTGATCGATTGCAGCACAACATTCTTGTCATACGGTATATGCCCGCTGGAAGTCCAATTAAGATGGGATTCAACGTCTTTGATCTCAATCTCACTGCTACTATTGAATTCATTAACAATTATTTTGATTTTCTCAGGAGAATAATAAAGCGCTCGCATTTTGTTCAGACTTATATTGGTATTTCTTATACATGGAATATTAAGTGACATAAGCACAAATATGATATCTGAGATATCCAGGATATCAATAGTTTGCTCAACAAACATTTTTTTCAAATCAAGAATAACATAATTATATGCTGTTTTTAGTGTATTAAGTATGGTGATCAAATCAGAAACTTTCATGGTAAGATCTTCATGCGGCCCAGGCAGGATTTTTACACCGCTCGAATGACTTAACAGCATACTTTCGATAAATTCAATATCTGATTGCGAATTAGACGCTACAATATCAGTCATTGATCTTTCATTGTAGAGATCAAGCACAATCGGCACACTCCCGAACAATGCATTTCCATCAACAACAACAACGCTGCCATTGGTCACTCGTTTCAAATCAATAGCCAAATTGACCGCCATAACAGTCTGCCCGACACCACCCTGAGTGCTGAAAAATGAGATTATTTTTGAATTCTGTACTTTGGAACCTTCATCATTTTTTTGTTTATCTCTTCGATCTTTTTCTATAAACCCAACAGATTTATTGATTGCATCATTTAATCTCTCGGCATGAAATGGTTTGATCAAGAGATCTCTTGCTCTGATCTCAACACCCAATCTCAAGTACTCCGGATTAGGAATATCTGCAACTGCTAATATATAGGGACAATCAATCATCGGATCAGCAATAAAATCCTGAGCCATATTCATATTAAACAATACAACATCAGGCCGACGGGTGATAACGATCTCTTTCAATTCTTCGTAGCAAGTAACAGCACCTATTATCGTTACAAAAGGAGGCAACAACTTTTTAATATCGTCAATATTTTCATGTTCTTTATTAGCAATAACTATTTTCATGGTAACCTGTAATAAGCATACCGCATTATTTTATTTCAATATCATACCACCTCTTCCACCAAAGCAGCAAAAGAGGCACAAATTCAAAAAGTATCTTTACTTTATTTAATAATATGTTGCGTTAACGTAATAATCAATTCAATATCTCTAGTCTTTTTCGATGTCGACTTAAACAACTCTCCGATAAAAGGTATATCACCTAAAAGAGGCACCTTATAAACCGACTCAGTCTTTTCCTCTTTTACCAGGCCGGCGATAACAATTGTTTCGCCGTCTTTTACGGTCATTACCGTGCTGGTCTTGCGTTTCTGAACGGAGGGATATCCTTGATAACGCTCTGCAGTCAGATTCGACACCTCGAATTGGACATACGTTGTAATCGTCCCATTGAAGTTAGTCTGCGGAAATACCGTCCCGATAACCCCGGACTCAATATAAGTAATAGCAGATTTCCCATCAACATACTGAATAAAAGGAACACTTTCACCAACATTGATTCTAGAAACTTCACCGCTCTGAACCAAAATCTTCGGCGTAGCCAGCATTTTGGCTCTTCCATCAGTTATCAATGCAGTCATTTGCTGGGCAAAAATAGTATTATAAATCGAACCTAAAGTGTAAGTAAATACGCCACCCTCGGTCTCGGAAAACTTCCCTGTAAGATTATTTCCATTTGCTTCACTAAGCGCTTTAAGGCTATTACTATAATCTTTATCTACTTCAGCAACTTTAGCAGTAATAAGTATCTGCTCTATTGGCGTATCTATTTTCTCAAGGACATCTTGAATTCTTCTTAATTCATCAGTCGTCCCCTGGACTGCAATTGTATTGAGATCAATAAATACCGCATAATTTTTCTCGTCCAGAATACTTTTCAGTATTATATTTAAAGCCTCGACCACACTAACCCTTACGCCAACTTCACCAGCGGCACTCGGGCTCTTCAGCTTAAGATTTTTAAGTTTGAATACTTTAGCCTGAACGACTGCCGATTTTTTAGAAACAATAATATAATAAAGCTCCTGTTTCCCTTTATCATCCCATATCGTCATCGTTGTATTGCCGATATTCTTTGCATTAACAAGTATTTGCCTGGGGTCAAGCAATAGGGTATCTGCAACATCAGAGCTTCCAAGCGCGACCTTCTTTATATCAGAAACATTCTTAAATATCCTGGTTTCTCCAAGAGCCAGTAATATTTCTTTGCTATTCTTATCAATACTCTTGATTCCCTCAAGCAGGTATCCCTGTACAATGCGTTCCACCGGAGGAGTGTTTTTGCGGGCAGAAGCTTGCGATTCATCCAGGTTATTCTTTTGAGCAGGAGTATCTAGNNCTTCATCAACTGCTGCCGGCTGCCTGTTGACTGTATCCGGTTTAAGTTCGTTGCTTTTAGGCACTTCACGCTGGGTTATAGCGGATTCAGGAACGAACTCTATCATTTTCTTAATAAGCAATGCCTGTCCCGGATAGATTTTTTTTGGGTTGGCTATTTCATTATCTTTAATCAAAGCATCAAGTAGAATCTCATATTTTTCTGCTATAGAATTTAAGGTCTCTCCCGGTTGTATTACATGCTTAGTCGTCACAACTTTTTTTATTATAGGGGAAAGATTACCCGCACTGTCATTGTTCGCAGAAACCTCACCGGCAGATTTACTCTGAACACCAGGGAAACTGGCTGGGGTTGCTTCGATGGAAGTTTTAATATCATCGGTTGCCACAACAAAACCGGCTTTATTCATATAGGATATAATATCATCTGCTTTATTCTGGAACCGAAGCACGCGACGAAGTTCTTGAAGCGTAGTACTTCCGAAATTACCGATGAACTCTTTTCCCGGGCTGATGCCCATAGATTCAATCTGAAAGGCTGATATAACCTGCTTAGTCCTCGAATCAAAAACTCCCTGGGTAAGATAGTTACGGGTCACAAACTTAGCTCCTTGATTATCGTCGAGTTCCTCAAGCATAGCCTGTAACACTTTTATTGAAGGGGAGAAGTACTCTTTTTGGTTCACTGCTTGAAAGATTAGATTTTCTTTCATGATCTCATCAAAATCAGACGCGATTCTTTTTGAGACAGCAGGGTTATCTTCACAGTAAGCAAATGCTGACCCTAAAATAATAAAGGTAATAAATAATAAAAAATATCTGACAATTCGTGATATCAAGAGTTAATTATTTCCTCCAATCTTAAGGATTATCCCAAATAACAACATTCTGTTGCGTACCTTTTATGACTTCTACCTTATATTTTTTCTTGTTCGAATCCTTGAGGCTGACTGGCTTTGACGCAGGTTTTCGTAGTTGTTTATAAACAGGCTGGTTCGATGAATTAAGTAATCTTGCAACGTCCTCCGTCGACCGTGTTGATATCCGGGAAGACCCTCCGGTACCAGCACTGATAACTTCGCTAAGGTTTGCCCCGCGAGAATATACATTCTCTTTATCGTTAAAAGACCGTAGCGCCAAAGAAAGCCGGCCTTTTTCATTTGCCAATGTCAACCTTTCGGCTTCATCAAGAGACAATGCAAACGTAACTACCGCATTTCCGGAATACCCGGATGATTTATCCTTCTCATCGCCTACAAATTCTGTTGTTTGATCTATGGCAAGTATTTCTACTTGTTGCAATACGGTTATTGTTCTTGTTTGAGGACCGCCAGCATCTCCCGCAAGCCCTTCGAAGGTAACAAGAACATCAACAAGATCTCCTGGCTGGATCAATCCTGCAATCCCGGCATCCGAAGCTACTCTTACCGAAACAGCACGTTTATTCGGAGGAATTTTAAAAGATAGTCCCAGCGATGAGCCTTTTTCTTTTATTTTTGATTTTAAAAGTTGCTCACCAGGTATCAATACCGAAGAATTTACCTTGCCAATCGCATCTTTTGTAACAGTAACGGCATCCGGCAAAATATATTCCTTAGGAAGATACTTGAGGCTAACCATCTGCTCAACGATAACATCCCGTGACTTAATGTTAATGGCAGCAACAACAACCGGGAATTGAGGGATATCTTCCTTAACATTTTTCACTTGTTTTTTTATATAAAGGTTTACTGCTAATGTTGTGATTAAACCTAATATTACAGCTAAAATCAAAAACTTCTTGTTAACCAATAGAGCATTCCACCACCTTAGACTTTACTTAAAATTTTATCATACAGTTAATAAATATAACAAGGCAAATGAATATTTCTTATTAACATAAAGCTATTTATCTATGAGTAGTCTTAATTATAAGCAAAGACAAGAGCATTTTGAGAGAATCCTTAACAATTTTTACGCGGCTATGTTTTTCATTTCGCCACGTTACAGGTACTTCTTTGATGCAAAAGCCCATCTTTCTTGCCAGATACAGAATCTCAACATCAAAAGCGAAGCTTATAATTCTCTGTTTAGGAAATAATGCCAGCACTGCTTTACGAGTGAATAATTTAAACCCGCACTGCGTATCTTGAATCCCTGAAAAAACGAGTAATTGGACAAGTTTGTTAAAGGTTTTCCCCATAAGCTGTCGATAAAAAGGCTGCCTGATTTCCAAAAGGGAAGAATCAAGGCCTCGGGAACCAATAACAATATCACAGCCATTTTGTATCTCAACTAAAAATCGGTCAAGTTCTTCTATCGGGGTAGAGAGGTCAGCATCGGAAAACAATACCAGGTCTCCTACAGCTTGCAACATACCGCGTCTGACAGCAGCACCCTTACCGCTGTTTTTTTCCTGAGTAAGAATAATTATGGGAATCTCCGGATCGCATTGCAGAGAAACAATGCCGACAGTCCCATCAATCGAGCCGTCATCAACAACAATAATTTCTGCATCCATTGTGGTCCGGCTCAAATAGGAAACTACTTTTTTGATAGTAGCACCTATCCGCAATTCTTCATTGTATGTGGGAATTACGATCGATAACTTCATTTATTTTTCCTTTTGCGCAACGGCATAAACTGTACTGCCAAAAGGCACTGCGCAGAATTCTCTCTCAAAAACACACACCCGGTACAGCAACTTATTTATCACTGACGGAGGGAGTACCTGGTCGATATACGTACCATTTTTCTCTTTAAAAGCAGTTATCTTTTCTTTTATTATTATAAATGATCTGAGTACGAGCAGCAAAGGAAATAGTATCCCATAATAATATCCAAGCTTTTTAAGAGCAAAACCACTTTTTTTCATAGCAAAGGAAAGTGAGGTGCCGGTATATCTTCGCTTATGAGACAAAGCTTTGTCATGACCCGACCATAACCACTGGTATGCGGGCACAGTTACCACCACATAACCTCCTGGTGAAAGTATCCGAAAGATCTCTTTCAACCCGGCTCCGTCATCCTCAAGATGCTCAAGCACATCTGAGGTGACCACTAAAGAAAAAAAATTGTCAGCGAATCCGGTAACAGCAGCATTCCCTTTTACAATAAGGGCTTTCGAATGATCCGATGCATAATTGATCGAGGCATCGGACATGTCGAGGCCAAAAAGCTGATAATCGCTAAAATGATTAGAAAAACACGTTTCAAGAACATGCAAAAATCTTCCCGTACCACAGCCCATGTCCAAGACGTTGCCAGACAATTGTTTAAAAGGAATAAGCTTGTGAAGAATAAACTCATCCTTTGCCCGAAACCACCAATGATCATCCTCAACACGTCTCATATGTCGGATTTCTTTATCATCCACAGCATTTTACCTGTTAATTATTTTCGCGAAAAAAGCAGGGCTTTTTTATCTTCTTTCTCCAGGAACCAATCATTGCTTACTCTGAGCAAAAATTTTGATATAGTTTGCTCTTTATCAACGAGTATATAGTTAATATTATACTTTTTCAAAACCTCTTCCCATCCATTTTGAAGACCCATCACTTTATAATACTCATCCATCCCCTTCTTTTGAAAAATATCCAGCCGGCCATCAATAAACACCTTATTATCCGGTAATTCCCAAATCAGATACCCACCCCAACGATACTGATTGAACATATTTCCATTGAGTTTCTTGGTTTTCAAATAGTCGACGACTTCATAAGGATAGACTGTTTTATCAATACCGATACCTAAGGGTTTATCTAACTTACCGCTTAAAACAAAAAAAGACACAATTGCGATAAAAACAACAAGAGTCCCATGGATACTTAGCTTTTCTTCCAGGCAAACAAAATTATCCGACCGGTCCTTAAAATAATTGATTATTTTCTGAATTGTCTGCTTCCCTTTGTGCGGAGCAACCTGAAAAAAGCTATCAAAAAAATGAGCCATCGTCCCTTGGACCTGGGGAGCAATAATCGGCAAGACAACGATAACAAACAAGGGAACATGCCGCTGAGCCGAAAACGCAAAATAGCCAAAGACCAGGATCAGAGCGAGTTCATCAAGCTTTGGTTTGATCGATGAAAGAGACAGCATAGAAATAACAAACAGGAATACCAGAACAAAATCCTTGCTGTTTTCCCAGGAAGAGACCATCCATTCCTGAATAATTTTATGAAAATCAGGCATTTTATCCCCGACATAAAGCAAGGGATAAAGAACACCCCTATATGTGTTAGGATTGATAAACGTACCGAGAAAAGACAATGCCGTAATCCCTATCAGACGATTGATCCGGGATTGGGGAAATACATCGTCCTTATTAAATTGAAAAAGGTTATTAAAAGTTTCGGCAGCGATACAGGCCCCCAAGTAAATAAAGCCGATAACATACCCGCCGTGCAGATTTATCCAGACAATAAAAAGGACCGGCAATACAAGCAATACTTTATTGTTGTTATAGTACTTGTATTCGTTATATAGATATATTAGAAACGTCAAAAACAGGACAGTAAACAAATGAGGCCTCTCACCCCATATTTTTGAAGTAGCAAACAAGGTTATAATAGTGAGAAAAAGAGCGACAAAAATATCAATCCTTTTCCTCATCATAATCTTAAAAACCATACCCAGGCTAAATGCCGCCAGCAATGCCCTGAGCAGCATGATGCTTCCGGCTCCAAACGTTTTATTGAGGAGGTAAAAAATCACTTCACTTCCCCATTCATGGAGAATCCAAGGTTTGCCATAAGCAGTAAAAGAAAAAATATCCGTAGTAGGGAATATGCCTTGAAGCAAGACCTGTCCTGTCCTTAAGTGCCACCACATGTCAAAATCCTTCATTGTCTGATGGGCCATAAACATAATGACAAAAACAAGAACCACGATCAAATCAAAAATCGAAGGTAAAAATAATCTTGAGATAAAGGGTATTTCTTTTTTTTCCATAACTCTATTCTAACTTATTTTTTCAGTATACTTAAAATAATTTGCAGATCAAACGTTCTTTATCCTTATGCTTTATAAAAGTTTTTTATAATATTTTCCAGTATTTGTCGAGAATGGATATTACAATAGCCTTTTTTTAATACCAGGTATCCGTCCTTATGATAATAAACGCCATAGCTGTTATTATCGACTAAACTAAAAAGCTTCCAGGCTATTTGCGGCCTGTTGATAAGCAGCATATAATCAAATCGTGCTTTGCTCACCTCGCCATAATAGCTATTTGTAAGGTCCATAACAACATAATCGACACTTTCAGCCTTCAAGGGAAAGCGATATATTTCCAGGCGTTGAGCAAAGTAAATACCAAGATTTTGCTGGACCGAGACAGAAGCATCCGGGGGAATAATTTTTTTTATTACTGCAACTTCCTTGTAGTGCTGCTGAGGATAAAAATCCTGCAAATAATAACGCAGCGGTGCCACCGAATAGGGAAGCAATCCCTGGGTTAAATGAATAATCAGCGAAATACCTACAATCCCAGTCAACACCGGATAAGACCATTGCGGCTTTCGATATTTGATTTTTTCTAACACCATAACTGCTCCCAAAAAAAAGACAGGTGCAACAACTGCAGAATGGTAAAAAAACAGGCTGTGCATCATCTCGGTCGAATCTAACAGGTTAATAGCAACCGTAGGGATACTGATGAGAAGCACCGGGGTAAAAAAAGGAAGGAGCATTAGAGGAAAGCCAAGGAACATCAAATAGCTTCCCCGGTCTTGGGTACATAGTGTCTTTAGTACATACATTGGCCTCGCAAACAGAGTATGGAGAATCTCGCCAAGCGAAGTCCCCAGCCACGCAAACCGCGAGACATACCCTGAACCATAGAGATTCGAACCACCGGCAAGGAGAGGATGCTCATGAAGAGGCGAAAAAAAAGGAATTATCACTTTCATTACCAAAACAAAGGTAATTGCACCAAGGAAGACAGCTGCAAAACCTTGCATATATTTTTTTCTAGTCAGCAGATACATCCCCATGCCGACAAGGGTTAGCGGCATCTCTTCCTTTATGAGCAATAATAGAATGGCTAGTATCCAGAACAGTTTCATCCGTTCTTCAATGATCGCCCAGATCATAAAAGATATGACCGGGACTGCAAGCACTATCGGATGAAAATCATAAAGGTTCGCATTCTCTAATGCCGGATACAAAAAATAACAAGCCGTCAAAAGGACTGCAAAAAAAGGGGATAATCGCTTCTTCGCTAACAGGTAGAGCGGAATTGCACCAACAGCAATCGCCAGGGCCTGGAAAAACAGCAACCAGAGGGGAGAAGCCCAGATAAAATAAAAAGGTACAAAAACAAGCAAAACAGGGTCAAAATGTTCATTAAACCGTGTTAAAAGANGTCCGTCTGCGGTGTTAGACTGATGTAAAAACTTACCATGCAGNGTAGACCAAACTGCCTGGTCCATATTCCCCAGATCATTCAAGTACGTCTTATGAGTATCAANCCGNAAAAAAGATAACACCGTGAAAATCACGACATAAGCGACGAATAACGCCATAAATATACGATTATATTTATCTGCAAATAATTTCATTTCAACTCCAACTGAGATTTCTCAGCCAACACCATAGTCCAGGGAAACGGGGAAGCTATAACAACAACGGTACCGTACGCCTTTACAAGATCAAGAAACCCGGACCGTCCCCATAACTGGATATGCCCGGGATGGTTCCCAAACTGCTTAAGGTATTTTCCTCTCAACAGAGAAGACAATCGGAAAAAAGGTTCGTGCGGAACACTCACGATCACATAACGGCTGGAAATACGGAACAGCTCCGACAAAGCCTTTCCCGGATCTTCAAGATGTTCGAGCACTTCGGTACATACTACCAGCTCATAGGCCTCATCCTTGCAGGTAGAAGCGTAGATATTATCTTCCCATAGCTGAACCGCCGGAAGTTTTATTTTCGCTTGTTCAAGCAATTCCGGTACAAGCTCGAATCCGTTAAGCTCGGGAGGAGCTAATAATCTTTCATGGAGAACACGCAATAAATATCCTTCCCCGCAGCCCGCATCGAGCAGTGTTTTTACTGAGACCGACTCGATAAGTTTGATTAATTTAGTTTCAAAATTAAACAACAAGGCCTGGGCCACAAGGTTTTTTGATCTGTATTTTTTCGAATCATACGGCTTGCTCATGATTTTTTCCTCTCAAAAAGATAACTGCGCCAATGCACGCCGGAAAGACAGAATCAAACAAAAACAACAGAAGCGAAGCTTGGATCGCTACATAGTAGGGAATACCAAACGTAGCAAGCAGGACCATTCCCGCCGCCTCACGGATTCCCAGCCCGCTAATCGTGAACGGAACAGCGCTCGACAGCATCATAATAGGCACAACCAGAAAGATCACCACCAAAGAAACAGAACTGTGTAAGCTGACAAACAGATAAAATTGTACCAGTACAATAGCATATGAAATGAACGTAATCATGAGTAACCTGTACATTGGCTGATCTCGAAGCATATCGCGGATATTCTCGATCTGCTCTTTAATAATTTTTCGGGAAAAGCACCTGCCGGCAAGCCGGAAAAGAAACAGTCTCAGGTTCTTATCAAATAAAAAAGCGATAAGCAGAATAATGCCGGCCAGGATAATTCCAAATACGATATCGCCAGCGAAATGCCGTGTTCCGTACAGGGCAAGAACGATAACAGCTATTAACTCAAGCAGTTTATCAAAAAATACCAAGGGAATATAATTCAGTCTTTTATCCGGAGGCAGAAAAAAAACCCGGGACACCTCCCCCAACCGGCCCGGCGTTATCAACCCGCCAACCAGCCCTGCCATATAGGACTTAACAGATATGGAAAAGTGATGCGAATTTTTTCTGCACACAATGATATGCCATTTCCAGGCTTTCAGCACCACGTACACTGGGACCAGACACAAACTAACCAGCAGCAGTGGAAGATGGGAAAAAGAAAACGAGCTCACCAAATGAACAACATCTACTTTTTTTAAAATAAAGACAAAAAAAACAAAAGTAATTGCCACTTTAGCAACAAAAATCAAACGTTTTCTTAGTAGCCCGTTATATTTACCTACCATTCGACTCAACCCTATAATCCGACAATTCCTATACTACAGAGGTCACAGCCCATAACCTATAAATATAATATCATTTTCTAATAAACCCAGACGCTTATTTTATCTTTTCAGGCAGAATCCAATATTTTAGCAAGGAAAACGTACCTATTGCTAGCTTCTTTATATGAGCCAGGTTCCTTATCCCGAACAGATAGCTCAGCACAACTTTCGGCCTCACATAAAACCTGAAAAAAGCTCGTTTTTTTGCTGCAATAAGCTCTTCTCGCGTAAGATCGTGAGGGATAAAGGCCGGCTCAACATACATATTCATTTTATTCCAGGCTTTATTGAAGCTTCCGTACTGTTCAGCAACACTATGCAATTCCGTACCTGGGAATGGTGTAAGAAAGTTCATTTTAAAGTCATTCAGCTCAAGGCTGCATGCAAACCTGATCGTCCTGTCAATCGTAGCTTTAGTCTCTGTGGGGAATCCCACCATGAAATATCCGAGGCTCCTGATTCCGACTTTCTTCGTTAACGCCAAAGCGTTCCTGATCTGAGCAAGTGTAACGTTCTTCTTCACAAGGTCCAGTATCTCCTGACAGCCGCTCTCAATACCATATGAGATTTGCCAGCAGCCGGCTTTTTTCATGAGACGCAGGACATCTTCGTTAATCGTATCAACCCTTGCATAACATGACCATGACANATCAAGCTTCAGGCTGATAAGTAACTCGCACACCTTGATGAGCCGTGCCCGGTTAGCCACAAAAATATCGTCAAGTATCCGGATATCCCTAATACCATAAGTATTATAAAGATGTAAAATCAACTCAATAATCCGTTCAGCCGAATGACCGCGGCATATTCGGCCCATGGCGCCTTGAAAACAAAAGGTACATTTTGAACCGCAGCCGCGAGTAGTTACCAGAGAACAGGAAGGGCTGTTATTACAGGCGGTTGCAGGAGTATGATAGTATTTTGTAAGTTCAGGAAGCAGGTCCCAGGCAGGGATCGGCAAATCATCCAGGTTTTTGATAAAAGGTCGCGGCTCTGTTTTAACAAAACCCTTTTTATCTCTATAAATAATTCCGGGAACTAGATTAAGCGGCAAACCCTGGCTCAGGGCAGAAACAAGTTCTGTGCAGGTGAGTTCCCCTTCGCCAATGATCCCGACATCAAAAGCTGAGTAGGTCGTCAGTGTTTCCTCAGGAACAGCCGTAACATGAACACCGCCGATAATCAGAGGAACCGCCGGGAACCGCTGCTTAATCTGATCAGCCAGTTTTCCGGCATTATCAATCCCCAGGGTTACAGAGGTTATCCCAATAAGGTCCGGGGCTTGGAATTCGAGAGCATTAATAACGGCTGACGTAGTAAGTTCCTGAACTTGTGCGTCGATAATGCTGAGTTCATATCCTTGAGCTCTCAGATAAGCAGCTAAGGAACACAATCCCAGATTAGGCTCGGTGCTGCCTGCTCCGGCAAGCTTACCGTACATCTCTTCCGGGGCTATCGATGGATTAATTAAGGTTATTTTTTTTATCATTTATATAATTTCCTTATGGTTACATATAATTATTTAGCACTGTCATTAAAAATATCAATTTTCTTCTGTACCCGCTGCTGATTATACAGCGAGACCAGGTCTTTCATCCGGCAACAATAAGCTTCATGATCAGCAGCTACAGTATCAACAAACCGGCTATATTGCGCCAGAACATCTTTTTGCATCAGCAAATGCGGTTCAGGATGCGCACAAAGCACAGCCACGCCGCCAACTGCCTTGATAAAGGCCAGCTTTTTCATCCAGGTCTCGAAAAGAGCATCTCCTCGGATTCCCTGGAAAACCAGCGACGAATCGAGCGGCAGCGTAATCGGCATATGGACGACACCTTCAATGCTATAAGGAAACAGATACCCGCATCCGCCCCGTCCCGGATCAGGAGAAAGTATCCCAGTATCAACGCAGCTGCTGTCGTAAAGGAACTTCTTCGAAATATTTTTTCTAAGCATCCTGGTCATGTAGAGAGATGGCGAGCGAAGCCCGACCTGTGTACCGGTGAGCTCATCAAAAACACCTGCGATCAAGCGTAACCTTGCCACCATCTCTTTTTCAGGAAGAAACGCAAGTTTATTATCATGAACATCTCCATGACTGGCAAGCTCGTCACCAGAAGCAATAAGGTCTCTCAAGTAATGACTGTCCAAAGTATAGTCGCTAGAAAGAAGAAACCAGGTCGCCGGAATATTTTTTTTTCTCAGAATAGTGGAAACAAGAGGAATTGACTTATAGCTATCGATAGAATCAATATCATGGGTCATACAAACGCCATAGCGTTTATTATCAGGATACTGCAATTTATTAAGCACTCCTGTTTTAAGAAATACTGAGTGTAAGGCCATAAGCGAAGGTTCAATCGGCCATTGAGGAAAATTATGATTTTTGGCAGAAAAATAGAAAAAGCTTTGTATTTTTTTAATATTCCTTCGAAACTTTTTGGGAACAATTCTTCTAATATCAAATGGCAGCCTGGCGTAGAGAGGACGCCGAGATACAAAGGCGTTATCGCACATGATAGCTCTCAACGTTTTCCCGATATCAAAGTTATAGATAGGTTGAGAACCATTTTGCGTTATCAGCGGTATGCGATCGCTATCGCGTTGCCCCCACATGATGACCTCTTCGTTTCGAGGACGGGTAATTCTTACATCAACTAAAGGAAGGGCTGCTTTAACGGTAAGCCAGGGAGCCTTATAGGCTTCGTTGATCGTCAAATCATATTCGATGCCTGTCATTTAGGACAGCGATCTTCACATGATTTGCAGAGTTTGTCCACCCGGTCCTGAAGTGAAGCGATCTGCTCCGCTAAAAACCCAACCATCAAAATAAACATCCCGGAAAGCAGCAAAAAAAAAGCCAACTGTAAAAACGGCCGTATCTGTACGCCTTTAAGCAACCACAGGCTGACAAGCACTATCCCGATCATAACGCCACCGAACAGCATACTGAACGCCACAGTTCCATAAAATAGCATTGGTTTTTTACGGAACATAAGTAAAAACTTGAGGGCTAGCACATCAAAAAAAGAAATAGGTATACGCAAAAAACCGAACTTAGACCTGCCGCCAATCCTTGGATGCCAGGAAACCGGGACCTCGGCAACGGAATACCCCATATCGGCAGCTATCATAATAATAAAGCGGTGCCAGTCAGACCGCAGTTCAATATCCCTCAGGACCTCCAGCCGGAACCCCTTAATCCAGTTCATATCATGAAGGTCCAAATGAAAAAGTTTTCGAGAAACAAAGTTATAGACTCTAGAGGCAAGCACTTTACCGTCTTTGCGTCCCTGCCGGTACCCGGAAACAACGTCAAAGCCTTCCTGCAGCTTAGAATATAAAATGGGAATATCCGATTCAGGATCTGATTCCAGATCGCCCGGCAAAAAAATAAGATACTCCCCTTCAGCAACACTGAACCCTGATTTCATGGCAGCTGTCAGGCCCAGGCTTTTTTTGTGGGTAACAATTTTGAGCTTATAAGAACTTTTCAGGTCTTTTAATATTCGCGCAGAATCATCCGTACTTCCATCATCGACAAAAATAATTTCGCCCGACTTCAAGTTTAAGGACTCAAAAGCCGACTCAATCTTTTTAAGGACTTTCTGAAGAGATGCAGATTCATCCCTGGCAGGAATGAACACGGACAATTCGTAATTATAGGCATTGGAAACAGTCATTTTTCTTATTCAATTATAGTCGGTTTCAGACTATAATATCCCTCAAATAATTAGTAAAACCCGATCACCTGATATTCATTATAGTATAGAGAAGATTTGAATGACAATATGTACGGAAAGAAGACTGCATATCGTACAATTGCACCTTTGAAAAAACTTTTGACAGGTCTATCGAAAAGTTTGTCAACGATAAAAAAAATAACAAATAGCGTATCTATACAAAAATATATAAAACCTTTATCATTAATGGAAATACTGTTATTAGTAATAAAAAGAATTGGAGTACCATCAAAAAGCAAGGATTTCTATGGGTTTTAAACTGGGCAACATAATAATTAGACCATATTATGTGATACTTTCTATATTCCTTATTGCCGTAATAAGTTACTCGGCATCTGTGACCCTTAGAATAAAAGAGAATCAGCAGGTAGTAGAACAGTATAAAAAGGAAAAAGCAGCCTTTTTACAATTTAATACTCAGACTACCGAGTTTAATAAACACATCTCAAACATAGTAAATATCAATAACAGGCTTTCCCCCTTATTAGGATTAAAACAAATCGACAAAACCCCAGCACTCTATCTGGAACCCGGGAGCAGCACCCAACCATCAGGAGTATTAGAGAAAATCACGGTTACGACCACAAAAAAAGGCAAAGCGGAGATCAGCAGGATCTTCCTAGGAAAAAACATGGCACTGGAACTTGTCAGCAGAGAAAAAGATCCCGCCAAATCCAGCTACCGGGCCAACCTAGTAGCAGAGCGCATCAAAGCCCTCATTGCAAAGAGAACGGCATACCAGAAAATTATCATTCGGCCATTTGAGAAAAATAACTATGGGATTATTATAAATAATTCCCTGATTTTCACTATCACTCCGCACGAGGCACACTACAACAATTCGATCAACACGCTGGCCCAGGCACAAAGGGCTGCCCGCATATTCCATAATGCCCTCATTACCTTCAGCAAAGAATACAGTCACAACAGCAAACACCAACAGGAAAAGTTACCCGGCACCATTCAAATTAACAGGGAACATCTAAAAAATACCACTGCGCAATTATCCCATCTCAATACTGTCATATCCAAAATTGCCGCCAATACAACTCAGGTTGAAGATAAGATAAAAAAATGCTATCACCGTTTCAAGCAAACGCCGTCGATACGGCCCGTAGCAGGCAACGTCCTCTCAGCATACGGCTATCGGTTATCATCGTTTTCAGGAAAAGTAATTTTCCACAAAGGTGTCGATCTTAGTGCTTTCGTCGGGACTCCTGTCAAAGCATCGGCTGACGGATATGTCAGTTTTACCGGCTGGCATGCCGGACACGGAATTACCGTTATCATTAACCACGGTTATGGGCTGGAAACATTATACGGACATCTCTCCAAAGCACTGGTACGCAAAGGTCAGCGCGTATCAAAAGGGCAACGTATAGCCAAATCGGGATTAACCGGACTGACAACAGGCCCCCATCTTCATTATGAGGTCATCAATAAAGGAACGGCTATAAATCCAATGAAGTACCTTAATCTCGATATCCTTAGTGCAAATAAAATTTGGTAAAAAAATCAATCAGAGATTATAACGGCCTTTGTTTTTTTTGAGATGGTTAATAATCCCGCCATCATAATATATCTTTAAAATAGCAGGTTCGATAGGCACCATTTTTATGCCTAATTGCTTATTAATATTCCTAAGAAAATTATTCTTCAAATCTATCTCGATCTCATCTTTCGTTTCCATGTAATCAGTATTACATTCGATAAGCAGAAAACCGTTATTAAAAGCATTACGATAAAACGTATGAGCAAATGATTTGGCAATTATGACTTTTATTCCGGCTGCCAATAGAGCCTGCAATGCCTGTTCCCGTGTCGACCCGCATCCGAAATTATAGCCGCCGACCAGGAAATCTCCCCTGGTTATTTTGTCATTAATTCCCGGCTCGATATCTTCAAAAATATGTTTTGCCAAAAAACTTTTATCTTCTGACTGAAACTTGTATTTTCCTGATATTATATAATCACAATTAACATCATCTTCAATTTTTTCTAATTTATAAACAGTTCCTTTTATTTTCATTATCAGCCCTCAAAAACATCTATAGCTTTAGTAATTTTCCCGGCTATTGCACTTGCTGCCACAGTTTCCGGAGATGCCAGGTACACGCTCGAATCTTTGCTGCCCATAATTCCCTGATAATTCCTGTTAGACGTCGAAATAACAACTTCTCCGGAAGCAACAATGCCCATATGGGTACCAACACAAGGCCCGCAGCCAGGAGGTAATATTGTCGCACCGGCATCAAGAAAAATATCAATTATGCCTCTCCTGATAAGTTCTTTTAATATCTTTCTTGAAGACGGAACAATTAACAACCGGACCAGAGATTTCTTTCCACGCAGGATCTGTGCTGCACTCTCATAATCTTCTATTTGCCCGGATGCACAGGTACCGATAATAGCCTGATCAACTCTAACATTTTTCAGTTTGCTAATGTAATCAATGTTATCAGGGCTATGAGGCATAGCAACCATATTCTTTACTTCCTCAAGATTAACCACAAGCTTTTCGATATAATCTGCATCCGGGTCCGGATCAACCGGACAAAAATGAGTTTTGACATATTTCCTTGTCCAGTATTCAGTCTGCTTATCAAAGGGCATTAATGCCGTAACTCCACCCATTTCGTTTGCCATATTGCATATAGCAGTACGTGACGCCATATTGAACTCTTCGAGTGCAGTTCCTCCGTATTCTATAGCAAAATCTCTCAAATGCGCGTAATCAACTTTAAAAATTGAAATAAGGTGAAAAATAAGGTCCCTGACTGAAACGCCGGGAGAAAAACTACCTCTCAATTCGACAAACAACGTCTCCGGAACAAAGCTCCATAACTTGCCGGTAGCCATAACTGCAGCAAGGTCCGAAGCGCCAACACCTAATCCAAGCGCGTTCAAAGCACCATACATGCAGGAATGTGACTCCCCGCCGACAATAAGCCCGCCAGGGCAGATAATCCCGCTTTCGATCATAATCTGATGACAAATCCCACACCCCACGTCAAATAATTTTATTTGATGGGCCTGCGCGAAATGCCTTATCTTATTATGGATCATTGATACGCCGAGTAATGGAGAAGGCGTACTGTGATCAATAACGAAATAGTTATTATTCTTGTCATGTAACGGAACACGCAATTGATTAAACATATCAATAACGATACCTGCCGAACCGTCTTGAGCCATTAAGGCATCGACATTAACAATAGCAACCTTACCTTCTTCGACAACTTTTTCCAGGTGACTATCAAATATTTTTTGAATTATTGTTCTTCCCATAACCCTAACCTTAACACTATTTTGATTGCTCTTCATAATTATATCATCTTCGTCAAGATTTGAACCCGGATAATACAAATAATATGGATATTTCGAACATTGCCCATACACAAACTACTTACTATAATAATATCTATTCTTAAGAATCGGATAATTCAATGATATACACGAAATTAAGCTCAGGCCATATTCGGCATCTGCTAAGCAGCAAACTGTCTATGCCCTATGTTTTTCTTGAGACCGCCGCAACCAGCAATCAGGAAACCCATTCATATCTTTTCTCCGAACTACACGACGTAATCGCATATGATGGCAGTTACGAACCAAGTGAGCTCTTTGACAGGATGGAAGAATATCTCGATAAAGGGTTCTGGATCTGCGGATCATTTGATTATGAATTCGGATATTTCCTGGAACCCACGCTTCGTCCATTAGTAAATGAGGCTTCAGCGCCCTATACCTGGATCGGGGTCTGGAAAGCGCCCCAAATCATCAGTCACTCAAGCGATTCACCAGCCGAAGCTAACCATACCAATCCCCTGAGCTCACAGCTGCCTGCCGAAGTTTTTGCTCTGAAGGACATAACCCCCTCGATCAGCAGAGAAGAATACTCGGAAGGTATTGCTAGAATCAAAGAGTATCTTCATAAGGGACATACCTATCAGATCAATTATACTTTCAAGCTGGATTTTGATTTTTCCGGGAGTATCCTTGAGTTCTATCTTAGGTTACGACAAAACCAGCCGACATCGTACCTTGCGCTGATTAATACCGGAGAGGCTTCGATTGTATCCCTCTCACCGGAACTATTCTTCCGCATAAATAACGGTATAATTACCGCAAAACCTATGAAAGGAACTATTAAGCGAGGCGTGACCGAGGCCGAGGAACAACGGCAACGACATCAGCTGTCTACCTGCCCCAAAACCCAGGCAGAAAATGTCATGATAGTCGATCTCCTCAGAAACGATCTCGGCCGGATCGCAAAAAACGTTACAGTATCTGAGCTCTTCTCTATTGAACAATACAAAACACTCTACCAGATGACCTCGACAATTGAAGCTTCATTAAAAAAAAACATATCACTCAAAGACATTTTTACAGCAGTATTTCCTTGCGGTTCAGTTACCGGTGCACCCAAAATAAAATCGATGCAGATAATAAAAGAATTAGAAAAAGAACCGCGGGGTATCTATACCGGGGCTATCGGATACATAGCTCCCGATCGTGAATCTTGCTTTAACGTCGCCATCAGAACTATTACCGTTAAAGCAGGGAAAGGCTCAATGGGTATCGGAGGCGGCATCGTTGCAGACTCTATCGAAGCGACCGAATATGAAGAAGCGCTCCTCAAATCAAATTTCCTCGTATCGCTAAAGCCCACGTTTGGTCTCTTAGAAAGCATACTCCGGGAAAAAGACACAGGCTATTATCTCTTAGACCTCCACCTGAAAAGATTAATCTCGTCAAGCTCTTACTTCGGCTTTTCGTTAGATATAGAGAAAATCAAGCACGAACTATCCCATATCACAATAAGTAATGATATGGACTATAAGGTCAGGCTCATAGTGACAAACGGTGTTATTACCATTGAGAAAGCCCCCCTATCCCCCATTACAGGACCGGTAAAGGTTAAGATAAGCGAGACTGCAATCGACCCTGACAATATATTCCTCTATCACAAAACCACAAACAGGTATTTCTATAACCAGGAACAGGAGAAAGCTGGCAGGGAAGGATTCTTCGAGGTTATTTTTTTTAATACCAGGGGGGAATTAACTGAAGGAACAATCACAAATATATTCATCCAAAAGTCGGAACAGCTCTATACCCCGCCAATCAGGTGCGGCATATTAGACGGAGTACTGAGGCAATCACTCATTAAAGAAAACCAAGCTATAGAAAAAATTCTTTCCATAGAAGACCTCAAAACCGCTGATAAAATTTTTGTTGGAAATTCTGTAAGGAAACTAATCGAAGCAGACGTTATACTTTGAACTTCTGTGCCAGGTTCAGCAGGTCATACGATTCTTTTGCGAGAACACAAAGGGCCGTCGCTATGTTCTCAGTCGCGGAATGCACTTGTTTAAAGTTGGAATTAACATTTTCACTTGACTGATAACTTAACTTAGCAAAATTATCAACTTCCTGTATAGAATTCTGTACCCGCCCGGATAGCGCTATCTGGGTTTTAATGATCTTATCTACATTTGAGAATAATTGAGCAATGCTTTCGACTTTATTTCCAATCGAATCCAACTCATTTAAAGCGCTTTTGATAATTTCCCCGCCTTCGTTAACTTCGTCAACTTCGCTGCGGATACTGGAAACAACTTTATCGGTACCTTCTATTATTTCACCAACCGTTACCTTTATCTTATTAGCAGCTTTATTAGTGCTATCTGACAATTTGCGAATCTCCTCTGCAACAACTGCGAATCCCCTTCCGGCATCACCTGCCCTTGCAGCCTCAATTGCCGCATTCAATGATAAGAGATTCGTCTGGCTAACGATGGTATTAATAACCTCAACAACCTGATTGATCTGCTTACTTTTTACTTTCAGCTCATCTACAAAATTTCTGGAAATCGCTACTCTTGTTTTAATCGACTCTATTTTTTCTCCGGCAATATTAGCTGACTTCAACCCGTCTTGAGCTGAACTATTAACTTCCTGAGTACCAATTATCGCTTCACTATTGGCTTCTTTTATATAGTTAATGTGCTGCAACAGCAATTCAATCTCTGATTTCGTATTTTCGGTCATTTTAGAAAGAGAATTGCTTTCGATCGCTATCCCGGTAATCGAAATCGAGGTCTGCTCGGCAGTAACATTTAACTGTTCACTGGTAGCACTCAGCTCTTCCGCAAGTGCAGCAGTTTTGCTGGCAGTCTCCAAAATACTTCGAATAATTGCTCTCTGCACAGCAAGGAATTTGTTAAAATTAAGGCTCAGTTTGCCGACTTCGTCATCCGCCAGCACCGGAAGCTCTCTGGTAAGGTCGCCGCCGCCTTCAGACATTTCCGCCAACGCTTTATTCACAATATCCAGCGGCTTGGTGATAAGTGAAGACGCCAACAAAATCAAGGCCACAGCAAGCACAATACTCATTAAGGAAATAAGCAGTATCCCTGCCATGCTGGCATATTTCAAACGATTACTTTCCTTGAGATCTAATGCAGTTCCAAGAGCTCCGATATATTTCTCTTCAAGCCCTATTATGGGAAGAAACCCCATCAACATTTGCTTCCCTTGAAAAGAGACTGTACCAACTACCTTGTCGAGTTTTTTTTCAACTAATCCTTTTGCTATCGTCGAATCAACTTTTGATCCGATAAAATGACGATTATTTTTATCTCCCTCGAGTGATGACGAGATAATGGTATCACCTTGCAGCACAGCCGAGTGAAGAGTAATCTGTTCATGCAGATCTTCCAGAAAAGCGCTATTATTGAGAAGATATCCGACTATCACAATACCGACCAAATTCGTCTCATTAAACATAGGACAAACCGATTGGATCATCATTCCTGAAAAAACGCCAGCTACCGTAGCTACGGAAATCAAATTTTCGGCGGCTAACGCTTCTTTTGTGAGTACACTGGCATAAGTAAAAGAATTGCCTTGTTTCACCTGGCGAAAAATATCGCTCCCCGGAAGCTGATCATAAAAGCTATCCTGATTATGACCCCTCGCGATAACCCTTAAATTAGTATCAACTACGGTTATCATCGAGAGCCCTTTATCCTTTTTCATATATGCAAGGTAATTCGAAAGTTGCAGCGTATTTTTTTCTAAGGTCATTCTAATAATTGATTGGTCACTAGCCAGAGAACCGGCTGCGGAACCTACTGCAGAAGACTTATTATTATAGGTCAGTTGCAGCATTGAAAGGTTATTTTTGATTTTATTGGAGGTTTCTCTTCCGGTATACACGTTTAATAGACCAAACATATATATCGAGACAAGGAATAATGGAATAGTAACTGTTATAACAGACACTGTTACCAGACGGACCCGCAAACTATTAGAAAAAGATAATAAATTCGATATTCCCATGCATCAATAAACTTCTTTACAGTTATTTGCTATTCTTATTTTAGCATCTTTTTCCGACACTAGCGAAAAGTTTTCGAAAATAATTTTTATATACACTGTTATGTTCAATGCTTAATTACTTCCCAAGGCTCAACGTCCCCGGTTATTTTTTTGAATAGCGGATGAGTCTCTATACGGTTAATCATTTTTAGCTGTTCATATAACGAGGGCGCCCTGTCTTTTAATTTCCCCAACAGATGATTGAATTCGTAGTCGACCTGCCCGCTTGTTACCAGTATTTTTCCTGAATATACTTGATTTACAATCTTCCTTCGATTGAACCTGTACCCTCTAATATCAGCCTCGTCAGCAACACCCCTCAAAAAACTGGCAATAGCGCCAACCGGGTCTTTGGCATGCTTAAATCTTATTAGTTGAGGATGATTCTTATAACTTTTTGTGTTACCCTGCAAAACATTTTGAGCAAGTAGTCCTTCCCTCCAGAGCGCAACTAAGCCCTTAGAATCCAGATATCCGGGATGTAATGACCAAAGTCTCATAATGTCTCGTTACAACATACAGGAATAATATACGCTCATCATATATAAACACCCTGACTTAATCAACCAGGCTTAAGCCTCGAGGAAATGATTGCGGAATGCCCGCCTCACCTGGCCGAAGGAAGTCGTGTACCTTTTATGGAAGAACTGACAACCTTTTGTGCAGTCCGGGAAGTTAGCTTTCCACCGCGTTCACTACAAAATATGTATGATTCAGCGGTTTTGTTTTCTATATAGTCTTGTAATTGAAGACTCAGCTTGTCGGAAAGAATAGTTATTCTATCTTTGTGTCCTTTAGCCTGTTTAATATGGATCGTTAGATTATCAAAATCAATATCCTTGACCCTCAGATTAAGCAGTTCACTTACTCGCAACCCAGCTCCATAAGCCAAAGAGATCATCAATCTATGTTTTTCGTTTCTTGTGCACTGAATGATTTTTTGGATTTCACACCGATTAAAAACAACAGGGAGGTGCTTCTCTTTCTGAGGATATTTAATTGTTATGCACAATCTCGTTTTTAGTAATTTGCTATAAAAAAATTTGATCGCGTTCAAATACACACTTACTGATTGAGAAGATTTCCCTCGCAGATAAAGATTATGTAAGTAGTTTTTGATCTCATCAGTTGTTACATCTGATGGATCTTTATGCAATTCAGAAAAATAATGAATTAAACAAAACCTGTAACTTTTGATAGTTTTAGCACTATAATTTCGAATCCGCAATTCGCGTTCTACATTTTCAACATGAGTGATCATATTACGCTACCAATCAGAAATATGCGATAATTTACGTCACATTATAATCGATAAAACAAATTAACAAAATAGTTCGCAAAATATACCAAATTCCACATTTATCCACCAAAACACTTCGCATATGATTTAGTTATGTTCAATTGTTGACTGGTTTAGGATTGCTAACAAGTTACATAGTTTGTTCAGGTTATTTTTTCGCCGACTGATGGTGTCCAGAACGTCCTGTTCTGGACGGATTTATATAACGGATTAACAATCCTCATTTTATTTACATCCGTAAATCTGACTACTCAAGAGGAGCTACCTCCTTGTAATAATTATTTATATCGTCACCATTCCATATTTTATTTCTGAATCTCTATGATAATTGACCGATTCTACCATGACCATCTGCGTTGTTAATTTTTCCGTCTAACGACTAAGCTCAGCCGTGCCGGCAAAAAAATCAGGGTAACCCCTCAAATCACCGGGATTACCAACCCGGTCTGTTGGATCAGTGCATCAAGTAATTTTAATATCTTAGTGACATCGTAGCTACCGCTTCGCAGCAGATCATTGGGCTGATCGTAGAAATATTTTGAATAGGTCTCTTTGAAATCCAACACTCCATGCCATGCGTTGATGTCCTTTTTGAAGTTGCTCCATGTGACCTGAGGGCCGGGATATTGATCCAAACGGAGGTCGAGATAGCATTCAATCGTAGCGGCTCGTCCATTGATATCAGAAACGCTAACACCCTCCGGACCTCGGGTGGCGAACTTCCTAAATTCCTCAAGATCGGGTAAGAGCATCGCTCGCATGTTCGCAGGTAGTTTCAGTTTTTCGAGCTTGCGAAAAGCGTCAACGCCCTCCGCATCGTTGTCGAAAACGAATAAGACCTGATTGAGAACGTCAATTCGCAAAAGCCCCTCTGCGAATTTGACGAGATTGCCGGTTCCCCAGAAATGATGGCGTTCATCGACATCCACGAAATTGAAAAAATCTGCCACGTCCGGACGGAAAATATCGAGCGACCGCCGAATGATGCGTGCGTCAGATGCGCCCTCTGTTGCGATCAGAATTTTTTGTTTTTGCCGCGCACCCGGCTGGAATGCTTCACGTTGAACCCAACCGGCATGGACAATAGGACCAAACGCCCATGTGACCTCAACTTCAGCATTGGCCTCATTCAGGGCAAAGATCTGAAGCATCGACTCCGCACTCAGAATGCAAACTTTCGAGGAAAGGAAGCTAGTTTCGGACCAATAAGAATCAGAGTTGTCGGTCATGGGAATCCGCGCAAATATGCCGATATCAGCGGCAAACCGCCCCTGTGAAAGCGTGTCTCGATCTGGCCCTTCGTACTCGACATAACCGCTTTTCAGATTGCTTAGCGGATGGCGGCAAGCTAAATTACAGAATTCTTCAAACGTTAGATACTCGCTTTTTTGCTCTTCTAGCTCGCTATAGCTATCCATCTCGACCGATTCCGCAACCACCGCTTGATATTCGGCGCGTGCGGCTTCAAGAGTGAAGCCGAGTAGCTCAAGGCGAGGCAAGATGCGAGAAAGCGTTCTAGCAAAAAGTTCCTCAGCTTCGTCAAGCTCTCCCTTTTCTTCGGGATGTTCTTCGTAATAACCGTAATCTATTGAGTCCGTCTTGCGGCGAATGAGATCACCTTCCTGAAACAGTAACCCGTAATCTATCCCCATGAAGTTTTTGGAATACGATAGGGACACGTTAGCAATGCAGAGTTCTATGGAAGTTCCCATTTAATATGCCTTCCAGCCAAAATTTAAATTTTGTAGTCTATTTTTTATATATTTCGTGATGCCTAATGACTAAGCTCGCCTGCTGCTTGGACTCTTTAACACATTACCTTGTTAATAGTCATTCAGATTCTAGAAAAACTGACCGTAAAAGTGGTCAGGTGCAGCGTTTTGTTATGTATTCGATATTTTTACATTGTCGACAATTCAGAGACAATCTTTTTGACACCATTAACAGCTTTTTCTAACAATTGCAATACAGGTTCACCGTTTGATTGAAAATTGAAAGAAACCCATGTAATAACCTCTTGTTTTGCGTTGCCCAATATCATAGCTGGATTATTTACATCGATTCTTTGCCCTCCTGGAATTATTGCTCCACCAAATTGAATCATTGCTCCGGCCCCCATCTGAATACTGCAACCTTCTCCCATCGATATCGATGCACCACCAGAGGAAATATTCAGTTGTCTAGTTTCTTTCCTTTCTTGTGGAGTCAAATGCTGATGTTTATTTTCGTTATTTAAATCCATAAATTTTGGGAACCATTCATTACTTGGATTAGCAAAAGCTTGATATGATTCAATTTTTGACGCAATGTCCGGACGATTTCTTATCAGCCCCGGAATTTTATTGTCAATTATTCTTTTCGACCGAAATTCGGTCGCGCTCAATCCTGCCCAAGCATAAGGGAAGTAGATATTCTGTTTTTTTGATGTATCACCGTATTTATCAAATAGTCCATGGGAACAATAGTCTAACGCTGATCGTAGGTTCTCCATTAAATTCTTTATTTCTATCAGCAAAGCAGCTTTTATAGTTTTTTCATATAATGAAGCATTGTAGATGTTCTTAATTTTTTGAAACGTTTCTTCCGAATATTCAGTCAATTGTTTTGCATTTTCAAAATTATCCATGATACGTACCTCTTCATTTTGGTATGCCTAACGACCAAGCTCACCAGCCGCATTTTTCTTCTGACACTTTGTTTCTAAACTAACCGTTGCCTTATTACTAGTTATCACTATCTAGTTAGTTCAGCAGTGAAGCGGTCAGGTGCAGCGTTTTGTTATGCGATTATTTCTTCAAGAGGCAATACCTGTTTTCCATGTCGTATTGTTAGAATATTTACTTGTTTTTTTGCCACCTGATAGATGATTCGATAATTAACATAAAGTAGCTCTCTAAACTTTTCATGTTCAATTTCTGGCACAATTCGCCCGCTATTGGGGAACAGCTCTAATTGTCCGACTTTCTCAAAAACAGTATTAATCCACTTTTTTGCAGCACTTATATTATCTTGAGCAATGTACTCTACAATCTCTGTAGCTCTTTCCAATGCTAAAGGCGACCAGATTATTCTCATTTAGAAATCCGTTTTAATAGTATTGTTCTCGCATTGTCATGTTCTATGCCTTGACCGTTTCCAAGCTGATTTAATGAAGTCTGAATGTCTTCAAATAATTCCAGTTTTTCCTGCAGTATTTCATATTCTTTAGCGTCCATCAACACGGCTACGCCCTTACCATGCTGAGTTATTACAAGAGGACGTTTCGTGTCATGAACTTGTTTTATAAAGGAAGTAATTTGAATTCGAAACTCAGACAGCGGCTTGATATCCTCATTTATTTTCAATCGTTTCATATAGCACCTCGCACTTTATTTTGTACAATATATTGTAACATATATGGTGCTGTTTTGCATCAACCTACTTGTGTAACTGGCACTATCACGATAGCTTGCTGCTTTTCATTTTTCCGCATAACGACCAAGCTCACCTGCCGCTTGGCTCGCGGGTATCTTGCTTCGAAAATAACCTGTACTTTATCAATAGACATTAAGCTTCTAGATAAACTGACAGCAAAAGCGGTCAGGTGCAGCGTTTTGTTATGCGTTTTTACCCGAATACAAATAGCTTCTACCTTTATTTTCTTTTAGCCATTTCATATATCCATCCAGTTCTGGTCCTCCCAAATTCATAGCATACTCAACTCCAAGCATAGCGATCACAACATATAACTCTCCTGAAATCATAGAGTCACTTGTTGGTATAAAAAGAATATCCCATTCATTGAGCACTTGGAAGCACGAGTCCTTTTTGTCTGAGAATACTTGACTGGAATCGTATATTCGTCGAATACTAACTGGCCAAACAAACCCCGGGCGGCCTCTACGTATATAATCTCTCAACTCATCGAATTCTGTTTTATTGACGATTTCGCTATTCCATCCATTAAGGGTCATACCTCTGTGTGTGAAAATTTCAAATGCTACCTTGCCTACAAAACGTGCTGTCGCATAATTGTTTTCTGGAACGGAGACAGTGGGTACTAGAAATGATCCTCGATCCTGCATACGAAGTGTTTGTATGAAATGACTCTCATCTTCTCCATCTGCGGCAAAAAAACTCAAACCCTCGCCATCAAATAGTAGATTAATTTTAGTAGCGCTTTGAGGATGAAGTCCTTTCCCGGTTGGGATTCGACCCCGTTTGCTAGGAATTTTCATTTCAAATCTGGATTGTCTCCCATAAAATGAATCCAGAAATGGAGCCTCGACCTTACGGGACAAATAATTATTGCATACATCACATACCCAACCTGGACCAAGAATGTAATCCTTGTTACCAAAAGATTCGGGCACAATGTGCTCACGGGATATACTATTGTCTGAAGTCTGTTTACAGAAGATACATCTCATTTCGTACACCTATCATAATATTATGCTGTTCTTCATCTTCTCTCAAACCCGCCAGTTTCTCTTAAGTCCACAACCTTCAGCAATGCTTCACTTCTATTTCTTT
>C687J13896_1000364_pt1 | contig 35554 bp, 10 predicted proteins | sample RifGroE2_FD_13896 | JGI IMG/M metagenome (IMG submission 13896)
AAGGCCCTCTGTCTGGATTCTCAATCCAAATTGATCCGTCGTCCCTAAAATTGCTGATGCAACACCAAAAGAATTACCGCCATTCGCAAAATAACTTCCTGCAGCAAAAGGCGACCACCCCAATACACCTGACCCATTTGTTGTTAATGCATACCCATTGGTTCCTGCGGTTGTCGGCAAGGTCAAAGTGTATGATGCTCCCAACGCTGCAGGTGCTTGAAGAGCTACAAAATCGGTACCACCGCCGGTTGCTTCATACAGCTTCAGCTGCCCCTGGTTTGCAAGCGTTACACCTGTAAACGATGGGGCGCTCGTTGTTGATATGCTCTGGTTAATCGCAATTGTTCCTGATGCAGGATCAAACGAAACCGTACCTGCGGATGCAGCAGACAACGTAATATTATTTGTTAAGGGCTCAAAGGTAATCGCACCTGAAGTACTTGATGCTTTCATCACAAAACTAGTAGCTGTTCTGGTTCCTAGATAGCCATCAGGCGCAGTCCCTTCTCCATTGATGCCAATATCAAGCTGTTTGCTCCCTACCGTCTGTTTTACGGCAAGAATACCATCAACAACATTCGTATCATTAACCGTTGTTGTTCCATCAACAGAAAGATTGCCCGGAACATGCAAATCGCCCAAAAGAGTAAAATCCCCTGCGGTTAACGTACCCGGAACATTCAAATCACCACTTAATGCTATGCTTGCTGCATTGACAGTTCCTGTTGCATTAATGTCTCCTGGAACGTTCAAATCACCTGTAAGAGTAAAATTACCCACGGTCAATGTACCTGGAACATTAAAATCACCACTTACTGCAATATTCCCTGCACTCACTGTACCTGTGGCATTAATATTTCCCGGAACGTTCAAGTCTCCTGTAAGTGCAATATCGTTTGCAGTGAACGTTCCACCAACATACAGATCACCATACACATTGGTATCATGAGGTACCGGATAGAGTTCTGAATCAGTTGAAACTTGTGTTGGAGCATCCGGCCTTGGCGCACGAACACTATATAAAGTGAGATATTGTCGTGCTTTATTAAGAAGAATTCCCTCAGCAACAGAGTTCTCGGTATGGTCACCATAATTTTCTAAAACCGCCACTGCGTTTTTAAGAGCATATGACAATTCAATCGCATGCGGTTGTGTATCACTTGTCTTTAAAGCTCGAGAAAAACCTGCAAGAGACTGCGCAGTCTGATCATCTGCAAGCAAAGCAGCCGCATCAAAAATCGTAGTTAACGCATCTCGGTGTAAAGAACAATCAATGCGCTCATTCGATAAATTAAGCGCACGTGCCTTATTTATGTCTTGTACCGTTAATGCTTCTTCAGCAAAAAATTGTTGAGGCAAAAGTCCGAGTGCAAGTCCACAGACAACTAAATATTTTCCTAATAATCCAGCCAAAGTCGACTGACACTTCTGATCCATACTGCTTCCTTTTTTGAAAAAAATAAAAATTCTTAAGACCAATAAAAAAGTTTCTTCTACAGAGGCACTCTCTCAATAAGACCTTCTGACGAAGGTACACTACCATCAACCTCGCGCTTTTGGCAAGCATCTTCTGCTACTCTTTTTAAAACAAAAATAGTACAAAACTTTTGACATCTTTCAGCGTTATAAGTTATAAACAGAATATAAAAAGGAGTTTTTATGATAAGGAAAATACATATGTACAAATATTCACTCGCTTTGATCGCACTCTTAGCGCCCCTCTGTTGTACAACAACCAGAGCTCAAAACATAATCGAGGCTGCTCAAAAAAGGACAGAATCACACTCGCTCGTTGACCACCAATGGATTGATATAATAAAAACAATTAAAGAAAATCCTGCACGCGCACGCGAACAAACTCAATTTGGCTGGACTCTTTTACACGAAGCTGCACAACAAGCTATTCCAAGTTCTAGAACAAAAGAAGGGAAAGAGCTTATCAACTATATGACCGGCAAAACAGCAACCCATTCTCCAGTACCACAAGAATTGGAAACGGCGCAAAAGCCAACTATCGAGCAAGCCACGCAACATCTCGACCAGATCGCTGCATCATCGATTATTCCGCTTCTCTTAGAAAACGGACTTTCTGTCAACGCTAAGAACCAAGACCGTACTACGCCGCTCCATGTCGCTGCACGATTTGACCGTTCGGGAGAGGCTACAAAGCAACTACTCAAAGCAGGCGCTTCGCTTATGGATCAAGACGCCGTACAAAAAACACCGCTCCACCATGCCGCACAAAACAATAACACCACAATAATAAAAATACTTTTAGATGAAGCAAAAAAACAAAATCTTCTGCACAAATTACTCTCTGCGCAAGACTTATTTGGGAAAACAGCGCTGCACTACGCTGCAGAAAATCAAACACCCGATAGTGCTCAATTGCTCCTCCAAACAGGAACTTCTCTGCAAACACAAGACAATGATGGCAATACACCACTTCATCTTGCAGCAGACAAAGGGCATCCAAAAACAGTTGCCTTCCTTTTGAGAAAAGGGGCTTTTGTAAAAGCACAAAACAAAACTGGAAAAACGCCCGCGCATCTTGCAGCGAACAAGTCACCTGCAATTAAAGATTCAAAAATATATATTCGCGAACAATGGAAAACAATAGAAGCCCCTACCAACGATTATCTTGACTGCCTCCATCTTTTGTACAAAAAAGACAGATCCTGTCTTACAATCACTGATGCATCGGGCAAAACACCACTTGATTATGCAACCCAAAGAAACAATCAAGAAGCGATTAAGTTTTTAAAAAACCCAAGCGCATAACATAAGGTTCTCACATGATCAATTGTACAAAAAAATTTCTCACCGCACTGTCACTTGCTTTTGTGGTTTATTTTACCACCTTATGCATGGAGGCAGAAAACCCATTCGTAAAAGCTGCAAAAGCATGCAATGTTCCAGACATGGACGCACACCTAAAAGTTATGCCTCAAAAAGACACCCTTGTAGGACTTGCAACGCCAATTTTTGAAGCACTTAACAATCGTCTCAGTATGGAACACATACCCGAAGAACAGATTGCTACCGCTGTTGCCTATTTGCTCGGCGACACCGTAACCATTGGCAATAGCAAATACACAATCCCCCAACCATCAGATACGCCCAAGACAACGTACTATGAAGCGTCCCATAAAAGAAACAGCGATGGTAAACTTCCTTTACATATTGCAGCAACATATGGCCATAATGCAGCGATTGCGCATTTACTAAAAAATGGAAATGCCAACGACATTTATAGCGTGGACAACTACAAATCAATTCCCCTCACCTATGCCATCGCCGGACGTATAGAAAGCACAGCGCTTCTGCTCCTTAACAAAATGACCGACATTAACGAAATACAGCCAACAAGTATCCGCCAACTGCTTGAAAACGCTATAAAATCACAGTCTCAAAAAATAATTGATATAATTTTTGATAACAACAATATTTTTGCACAATATATTAAACAAAATTACGCAAAGTTTGCCGATACCATAGATCTTCTACCACCACTTGCTCTTGCCATTGAAGAGAACCAAAACAAAGCTATAGACTGGATTTTATCAGTAGGGGGAGCAGCCCTCAAAGAAAGGCTTAAAAAGCTAGGCTCAGAAGACATATCTATACTGCCGCTCGCTTGTTCTAAAAGCACTGTTACAACAGTAAAAAAATTGATAGCCGCAGGATGTGATATCAACACATGTAACACTGAGGGATCACCCCTCAGTGCCGCAGCCTATGCAGGGAAACTCGATGTCGTTAGCTATCTTCTCTCAATAAAAACAGTGGACGTTAACCAACTCTGCACCGATTTTTCCCCGCTCATCAGTGCTGTTGGGGTCCGTCCAGGTGTAGGTTTAAGCCAAGAACTTGTTAAAAATCTTGTATTCAAACTTCTTTCGGCAGGGGCTGATATAAATCAAGCAGGAAAAAGTCCCGATGGTTATAACCCCGCCCCCCACTCGCCTCTTTATGTTGCCTTAGCAAATGGCTGGTTTAAAGCAGCAGTGATTCTTAAAAACCGGGGTGCCAAATTTACTAATGAAGAACAAAAGACCTCCCCTCCAGGAGGACATGAAAACCTTGTCAATCAAATTTTAAGTGAAAAAAAAGAGGAGTCTCCTGAAATTATACAAGAAGCTTCCATCGACAACGATCAGAATAATTTGATCTCTTCACAATGGCTAAGCGTTAAAAAGCAAATCGAAAAAAAGAAGCAACTCGCCCTAGCATACAATAAATTTGGGTGGACGCTCTTGCATGAGGCAGCAAAACAATCGATTCCTAGTGCAGAAACAACGCGCGGCAATAACTTCATTCACTACATGGCAACCGGCATATCCAAAGACTCTACTCAACCCTCACCATTAAACGACGAGCAGGAGTATCTGCGCGAATACCTGCGTAGCGAGTTCGATTTTTTAACATCAAAGAAGTTACCACTGCCACTTGTCGATTATTTTGGAGGCGACTTAGAAAAAACACTCGACTATCTTGCTCAACAAAGTTACTTGCAGGAAGGAATTGACCGCGGAATGGATATTAAAATACTTTTTAAACAAATAGAAGAAAATCTTAAAAAACCAAAACCGGGAAAAGCTAATCGGCCAAACGAAGAAAAAGCAACGGAACATCTCAATAGCATCTCTGCAAAAACTATGATCCCCTTTATTATTGAACAAGGACTCCCCGTCAACATTATCGATTTTGATGGAAGAACGGCGCTCCACATTGCTGCCATTTACGATCAGACAGGAGAGGCTATTAAAGCACTGCTAGATAAAAATGCTTCACTCCTTGCTCAAGATTTTAATAACGCAACCGCATTTCACCTCGCAGCACAAAACAATAACACCATAAGTATAAACGCTCTCTTCGAAAATCCTCAAAAGGAACCCTTTAAAAACTACAATAAAACCGTTGATGCATTAAACAAAACCGCACTCCATGAAGCTGCTTTAAGCAATGCTTTTACCATCATTCCTCTTCTAATCGATCACGGTTGGGACATTAATGCTACAGATTCTAATGGCAATACACCACTGCATCTTGCCGCCAACAAGGGTAATGTCGAAGCCGTCACAGAATTGATCAACAAGGGCGCTGATACCACCAAAAAAAATAACGCGGGCAAAACTGCTGCACATCTTGCAGCAGACAAAGAACCTCGTATTGGTGAAGTATCAGCAAACATAAGAGGGATGGGATTCACTTTTATCGAAGGGCAAAAAGGGAACCCTGCAAAATGCTTTGCCCTTTTGATCGAAAAGAATCCGCTACTCGCCACCGAAAAAGACTCTACCAATAAAACCCCAATCCACTACATCTATTCCCATAATAACAAAGAAGCAAAAGATGCATTCCTAGCCAAAAAGCCATCTCTCGATCTTTATAAAGCGCTCATAGAAAACGATCTTGTTGATGCATTCACCGACTTGGCAAAGAAATACAAGCTCCCAAAAGAATTAGATCCAAAAGACGTTAAAAAAGACTGGGCCATTATTGCAATTCAAGAAATTCGCAACCCACAACCAAAAATAGAAAAAGCGATCGAAGAGAAAAAAGAAGAACCAAAGACCAATAAAGATGTTTTTGTTGACCTCGCAAAAGCATTTGCTCAAATTTAGCCGCAATCTAATTACTGATCAATTGGCACGAGAAACGTTTCTTCTCGTGCCAACACTCCTTACTTATTGCTTCACCAGTTCATCCGCCACGCGGGTAAAATAAAAACCGTCAAACGCAATATCTCTCTGCTGAGCAAACAGCTCAACATCTTTTACATTTTTCAGAGAATCATCAACAAAAAAAATGCGTGTGGGGACGTGCCCAACACGATCAAAAAAGAGCTGGAGCATAATCCCTTTATTCACCCCATCTGCAAACAAAATTCCATCGGTGTAGCAGGCACATGATCCTGTTTCTGGGAAGGTGTATTCTTTGTCAAAACCAGGTTTTGTTTGCACAAAAGAAAGGGCCAAATCAGCAAGTTGCCGTTTGGTTGCTGCAACCGTACGCGCTCTCCCACGTGTTGTCGCCAGAAGAAATTGCATGTTTTTGTGCTTAAGACAGTCGAGCACCTTGTATAAACAGTCATCCACCAGCTTAACGCTTGTCTGTTCTTGAGCAGCGTCATAGAGTGGCAAAATAATAGCTTTAATCTCGTCTACCGACAGCCCTTGCTGTGCAAGCGCAGTCCACTTTGCTCGAAACCATTCATCAGTAGCTTCGAGTTTTTCTCCACGCCACAACGTATTATCAATATCAAAAATAAAGAGGCTATCCTCGCCTTGATCACCAACCACAGCAAGGACCTCAGAGAGCTCACGAATGGTATGTATCTCTGTTTTTGTAAAAGCAGTCACCAAAACCAATCCAAAAAATAGTTTTCGCAGGTGTAAAATCACAAGAATCCCTTTTCATAAAGTATTATTTTAACATCACCTCCATCCTCCCCCTGCCGTCAAGTTTACAAGCCATCACGCAGAAAGCAAGCCATTAATGCCGGATTTGCAACGAGACACTGTCAGGTCTCTGCGAAAAGCATTAAAAAGGTTATACTTAAGAAGAAGAGAAAAAATTCCCTACAACGCAGATTCGAGGAAGCCCATGACAAAATTTTTTAACACTGCAGGACCGGTTAATCCAGAAAAACATTACTACGTTGCACATCGATTTAATGAGACGGAAATTAGGCAATTAGTTACACAGGAAAAGTATTTTATTCTTCACGCGCCGCGTCAGAGTGGTAAGACTACTGGCCTTTTGCAGCTTGTTAAAATGTTTAATAGCGAAGGGCAATACCATGCTCTTTATGCCAATTTTGAGGCAGCACAGGCTGCACGCGCGCAATACAACTATGCCCTTCCCATCATTCTCCAAGAACTTGCAACACGAGCTCACGAACAATTGCCTGAAGAAAAAGAATTTTTAAAAATTTTTGAAGATATTAAAAGAGAAGCGGTCCCTGCAGGAAGTCTCTTATCAACACTTCTGAGTAGATGGTGCGCGCAATCTAAAAAACCTATAATTCTTTTTATAGATGAGATAGATAGCCTCGTCGGCGATACCCTCATCTCTGTATTGCGCCAACTACGGTCGGGATACGATAAAAGACCGGCGAACTTTCCTCAGTCACTCTGCCTCATCGGCGTACGTGATGTACGCGACTATCGCATCTATTCAGATGAACAACAGACTATGGTATTGGGCGGCAGCGCCTTTAATATTAAAGCAGAGAGCTTGACCCTCGCCAGTTTTACGCGCGCACAGGTTGAAAATTTGTACAGACAACATACCGCTGAAACCGGACAAAAGTTTACTGATGAAGCAATTGACTATGCTTTTGAACAGACGCAAGGCCAGCCGTGGCTTGTCAATGCACTTGCCTATCAGGCCTGTTTTAGGGATATTACCGATCGTTCTCAGGTCATCACCAAAGAAACCTTAGAACGAGCTAAAGAAGTTTTAATTCAGCGGCAAGACACCCACTTGGACGTGTTAATCGACCGATTAAATGAACCACGTGTTTATAAAATTATCGATGCCATTATAAACGGACAGAGTGAAAAACGCTTTTTCCCTCATGACGATATACTCTATTGCACTGATCTCGGGCTTATAAAAAAAGATAAATACGAAATTGCAAACCCCATCTACCAAGATATTTTCCCGCGGGCACTTACTTCTTCGTTGCAAAATCAGATCGATACAAAGTCGCTCTTTTACAAGAATTCTGATGGGTCGATCAATGGAACTACACTGATCAAAGAATTCCAACAATTTTTCCGAGAAAATTCTGTCTCTCTTCTCGAAAACTTTAACTATTTAGAGTCAGGGCCACACTTGGTTATGATGGCCTATTTACAACGGGTTATTAATGGTGGTGGAACGGTACATCGTGAGTACGCACTGGGCCGCAAACGCGTCGATCTATTGGCCAAATATCGCGATCAACGCATTGTTATCGAACTCAAGGTTTGGCAAGGTCCTTCAACGCTCAAAGAGGGGCTTGAACAGACCGCAGAATACATGGATGTAAGCAATGCAACTGAAGGACACTTGATTATATTTGACCAACGGCCAAGCAAATCATGGGATGAAAAACTTTATCAACGCCAAGAGACCTGCAACGGCAAAACCATCACTGTCTGGGGTGCTTGAATAAAAAGCTTAACCCACGAGCATTAAAATGGCTCCAATAATCGCGCCACCAATAATGCCATTACCCAAAATCTGCGGGTACATGTGCACAATAATGGCAGCCGGCAAGCTTATAAGAAACCCAACCAGCGCCCCCGTCAAAATGGGATTAAGTGGCAAGGCAACCAACGAAATAAGAAAACCAATTACAAAAGCCTGAACTGAGGCAGACGCTGTTGCGATATGCTTCTGTTCAATACTCTCGAATTTATTGGGAAGCATGATCAGCCAATCTGCTAAGGCAAAACCAAGCCCATATAACAAAGCCAACACAATCTTGTTCATGGTGTACTCCTTAAAAAATTACTTTATGGAGGGTGAACTATTTCACCCTCTCGCTTCTACCTTTTAAACCGGCGTAAATGACATAAAGTGAATATTTAAACTTGAATAATCAAACACAACAGCATCGGCAGTATGTAGTCCTGTAAGACGAACATCTATAATATCACCCGCCGCCATGTAAAGTAACCAGGTCGCTGACATCAAGAAATTGCGGCCAGCACCAACTACAAAGTAGTTTCGGACCGCATAGCCTGGAATAGCCACTCCTCCACGATACAGTGCCATCGTTCTGTTTCCAGCAGTTGTAGTAGCCAATACCGAAACATTCGGCGCGACCAAATAATACCCCGTATATGGAGCCGTGTAACGACCTGTCGCAGCGTTATAGTCTGCTCCTGGGTCAAATAGCTCTGTATTAAAGATAACTATTCCTGTAGTCGCACCTATCACCTGATTACTTGTCGCACGATACGCCGCCATCTTATAGTTTGTCGACGTTGTTGTATTCCCTGCCGTATCAATTTCTACGCGAACATTTCCCAAGAGGCCACTTGTTGTTGCATCACGAATAGTAAAGGTGTTAATGCCACCCGTAGTGTCTACCTCAAGACCCCAGATGCTCGTTCCTTGCTGCATCCCAATATAGGTATTCCCCGAAAGCCCTGCTCCTGCAAGCAGTGTGTCCGAGTTTAATCGTATGCCAAAATTTGGATCAACGGTCGACTGACCTATGGCCACTTTACCAGTGCTATCGATAATCATGCGGTCTGTATTATTGGTTCTAAATAAGAGATTATTTGCATCGTTAGTCCCAAGCGTTGCCACTGTACCAAACGAGTTGCCGCCGTTTACAAAGGCTGCACCAAGCGAAGTTCCCGTGCCCAACTGTCCTGATGAATTCATATATACGGGTACCCCTCCCGTTACGGTGACACCATTAATTCCTGCAAGATAACAACTCGTATGCGTACCTGATGTACCAAGACGAATAACGTTATTATCTCCATTTACCCCTTGGTTACCAATAACAATATTACCACTATCATACGTACCAAAATTTTGCCCTGCTAGGTACCCAATACCAATATTATTCCACCCAGAAACGCTGTACCGTAAAGCCCAAGCTCCAACAGCCGTGTTGTACCCAGCATTCGTCACTGCATTGAGAGCAAAAGCGCCCACCGCAGTGTTTCCCTGGACCGTCGTTGTCGCAAGAGCTCCACACCCAATCGCCGTGTTATCATAGGTCGTTGTTGCAGCATTTAAAGCACCATAGCCAAGAGCAGTTTGATTATAACCCGAAGAACATAATGTCATTGCGGTATGCCCAACGCCTACGTTTTGTGTGCCTGTTACCGTAGCATTACCAACATTAGCCCCCATAAAGAAGTTACTACTTCCCACGGTTAATCCTGTGAACGAAGCACCACGAGGACTTAGTATAGCCTTATAACTTTGCGCAGGAGCAGTAAATTCCCACGAAACTCGATCACTACTCGTCTTTGCCGATCCCGTTATAATACTATTTTCTTCAATTTCTAGTCCGGCGCCACTCCCCGATGAGACGGCTCCGCCATGATTGATCGTTAAAAGTTTATCGGTAAATAACGTTTCGCCTGAACTACTCAATGTCATACGGGTCGCATTATTAGTTTTAAAGAGAAGGTTGTTTGGATCATTTGTGCCCAAAGACGCCACTCCACCAAATGAATTACCCCCGTTTACAAAGGCATTCGCTGCTGCCCCAGATGGCTGCCACGACAATAGTGCTGGATTTGCCCCATCCGTAGTCAACACATAACCACTCGTCCCTACGCTCGTTGGCAAGGTCAAAGTATAGGCACTTGCAAGAGTTGGCGCCTGCATTGTGACCGTATTTGCAGAACCAGAATCCTTAAGCTTTAATGAAGTTTCACAAGAAACAACACCTGCACTGAAGTTACCTGAGGCATCGCGCAGCACAAGATAACTAGGTGTATTTGCAGATGCTACCGTCGCTAAATCTGCATTAGAAATAAGTGACGATGAAAGCTGTCCCGATGCATTGTTATGCACAATTCCCGCTGTTGCAAAGGCCGGTATTGCAATCGTTCCTGTACTTGAAATCGTCAGTCGATTATTGCCCGCCCCGCCGGTCACTAAGTTCAACCCAAAGGCATCGGTTGTCCCTAACACTGCCGTTGCCGTAAAGGCATTCCCGCCTTGAGCAAAATAATTGCCAGCAGGAGCCAAATTCGTCCAACTCAGTGTCCCACTTCCATTGGTCGTAAGAGCATAGCCATTGGTCCCCGCCCCATCAGGCAAGGTTAATACCGTATCAGCAGTAACTGATGCGGGAGCACGCAATGCAATATAATTATTTCCATTCACCGTTAACTCAGACAGCCGTACCTGTTGCTGATTTGACATAATCAAGTTGCCCGTCATAGTGTCACCAGCTTTGAGCACATTCGCTGATGCTGCACCCGTTACCGAACCCGTTAAATTTCCTGAGAAGGTTGCTGAAATAGTCCCCGCACTAAAATTACCGGTTATCGCATCACGCAGTACAATCGTATCTAGAGCATTACTCGTTGTTGCCGTTGTTGCGCTGTTTGATACTTTTCCTGCCGTTGCAATAGTCGCTAGCTTAGTGTCCTCTATCGCCGCCGATGGATGAATATCACCATTTACAATTAATGAAGAAGACAAATTACCGGTTGTCACCGCATTATGCACAATTCCTGCTGCGCTAAAAGCTGGTATCGCAATCGTTCCTGCACTCGAGATCTGCATACGAGTCAGATTGTTTGTTTTGAAGTTCAAGTCATAACCATCATTTGTCCCCAGGGACGCTGTTCCAATAAACGAGTTTCCCCCATTTATAAAGTAGTTTCCAGCCGGAGCCAAATTCGCCCAACTCAGTGTCCCGCTTCCATTGGTCGTAAGAGCATAGCCATTAGTCCCCGCTGTTGTTGGGAAGGTAAATGTGTAATTGGTTAAAGTAGCCGGAGCTGCAAGACTTACGGTATTGGCTGACCCATTCGCCAGAATAAGCGGCACATTGCTCATGGTCAAAGAACCCGACAAGGCACCTCCCGTGAGCGGCAAATCTAATGATGCATGCCCGGTTAAACTTGCGGTGATCGTGCCTGCACTAAAGTTACCTGAGAGATCACGCGCCACAATTGCACTGGCCGTATTTAAACTAGTTGCCGTTGTTGCACTATTCCAAACCTTGCCCGCTGTTGCAATAGTTGCTAGCTTCGTGTCCACTATTGCCGCCGCTGGATCAACATCATCATTTACAATAAGTGACGACGATAAGAGCCCTGCACCGCTAGAATGAACAACGCCTGTCCCTAGCGAAGACAAGGTAGTCGCACCTGTTGCCCCCAACGTACCCGCTATGGTTGTATTACCCGTCGTATTATCAACGATAAACTTATTGGTGTTCACCACCAACGCGTTTCCAGCACCTGCATTAATCGCTAAAGCTCCCGTCAATGTCCCCCCAGTGAGTGGTAAATCTAATGACGCATGCCCCGTTAAGCTCGCCGTAATTGTTCCTGCACTAAAGTTACCTGAGACATCTCGAGCCACAATGGCGCTGGCTGTATTTGCACTTGTCGCCGTTGTTGCACTATTAAAAACTTTGCCCGCTGTTGAAATAGTCGCCAACTTACTATCCAAAATACCTGCCGCCGGGGCAATATCATCATTAGTCACGGTTGAGGTTGAAAAATTGCCCGATGCATCAGTATGAACCACACCGACAACATTAAGCGTAGAAACTTGCATATCGGTATAGAAGGTTGTTTTGTTAGTAACACCCGTATTATCAATCGTCATACGCGCCGTACCGGGCAGACCTCCTGCCACATTGCGCACACTAAAGGTATTGGTACTACCTGCCGTTTCCGCCGCCAGAGCCCACTGCGTCGTGCCTTTTGTAAGACCTATCAAAGTACTTGTTCCCGATCCATTCTGCACAAGAAGATCACCGGTCGCAGCCAGAGTATAATTTGCATCAACGGTAGCCTGACCTATGCCAAACTTGCCAACACTGTCAATTATCATACGCGTCGTATTATTAGTTTTAAGCAACAGGTTATTAATATCGTTTGTTCCCAGAGAAGCTGTGGAGCCAAAACTATTTCCACCGTTGATAAAGTAGCCTGCCGCTGTTCCAATAGGTGCCCAGGATAAAAGTGCTGGATTAGCGCCATCGGTTGTGAGAGCGTATCCTGCAGTACCTGAACTCGTCGGCAACTTCAATACATAACTTGATCCCAAAGAATCAGGCGCTGACAAACTAGCAGAGTTAGCATTGGCAAGATCACGCAACCGAATCTGCTGCTGACTATTCATCGTCAACGGCCCTGTCATCGTGTCGCCAGTTTTAAGAACGTTAAGAGACGCAGACCCCGTCACATTACCCGTCACATTCCCCGACAAAGACGCCGTAATGACATTTGCCGTAAAATTACCCGATCCATCACGCAACACAATGGTATCAGGGTTTGCCGGAGCCGAAATAGCACTTGTTGCACCGTTTGCAACTTTGCCCGCCGTTGATATTATTGCAAGTTTTGTATCCACAATCGCTGCTCCAGGTGCAATATCCGCATTAAAAATAAGACTGGTAGAAAGGAGTCCCCCTGCCGTATTGTGCACAATACCCGCTGTCGACAGATTAGGAATAGTAACCGTGCCTGCATTAGAAATTTGTAGGCGATCGGCATTATTAGTCTTAAGTGTTAATCCGTAGTTATCAATCGTCCCAATTGACATCAAACTGTCCGCCGTATTACCACCCATCAATACATACCCCGGTAGACCCGTTACCCATCCTAAGGTTCCTGCTCCATCTGTTGCTACCAAAACCTGATTAATTGAACCGACTGCATCTGGGAGCGTTAAGGTGTAATTACTAATAACTGATGGTGGAGCTCGCAGTGCAACATAATTCAGTCCATTTCCTGTTGCCTCACCCAACCGCACCTGTCCCTGATTTTCAAAAAACACCGAGCCTATGTTAAAAATACCCGACACATCCCGCGCCACAATTGCACTGGCCGTATTTAAATTGGTTGCCGTTGTTGCACTATTCCAAACCTTGCCCGCTGTTGCAATCGTTGCTAGCTTGGTATCAACTATCGCTGCTCCTGGGTCAACATCATCATTTACAATAAGAGATGAGGAGAGGTTCCCACTCGTTATTGCATTATGAACAATCCCTGCTGCAGTAAACGCCGGTATAGCAATCGTTCCGGTACTGGAGATCGTTAATCGATTATTACTTGCGCCACCCGTTACAAGGTTCAATGCATTAGAATCCGTTGTTCCCAACACTGCCGCTGCACCAAAATTATTACCGCCTTGCATAAAGTAGCTTCCTGCTGGCGCAAACGCCGACCATCCTAAATTGCCAGAACCGTCCGTAACCAAAGTATAACCCGTTGCACCCGTTTCCAAAGGCAGCGTCAACGTATAACTGCCACCTGTTAATGTTGCAGGAGCACGAAGATTAACCGTATTACTACCTCCAGCCGTCGGTTGTTGTAACTGCAACTGTCCCTGGTTTTCTAAAAGTATCGTCGAAGCATTAAAATTACCCGAAGCATCACGCGCTACAATAGCACTGGCCGTATTTGCACTCGTTGCCGTTGTTGCACTATTGTCAATCAACCCACTCGTTGTAAGCGTTGCTAGTTTATCGTTGCCTATGGTTCCAACAGTGATATCTGCATTCACAATAAGCGAAGAAGATAGGTTACCCGTTGTTACCGCATTATGTACTACACCTGCTGCTGTAAAGGCTGGAATGGCAATCGTACCACTATTTGAAATGGAGATACGTGTATTGGGACCGGCTATTCCGGTGACAATGTTTAAATTATTACTGTCAAGAGTTCCAAGCGTCGTAGTTCCACCGCCAAATGCATTCCCGCCATTAACAAAGTAACCAGCGCCAGCACCTGTTGGCTGCCATGTTAACGTTGCAGGGTTAGCGCCATCCGTCGTCAACACATATCCAGAGGTACCCGATGTCGTTGGTAAGGTCAGTGCATAATTTGAAAGACCGGCTGCAGGAACTTGAACAGTTACTGTATTACCCAGTCCATTCTGCAGAACAATTGGTACATTATTCATGGTCAAAGAACCCGACAATATCCCACCGGTTAATGGCAGATCCAATGATGCATGCCCCGTAAGACTTGCCGTTATTGTGCCTGCACTAAAATTCCCAGACCCGTCACGCAATACAATCGTACTCGCTGTATTCAGGCTCGTTGCCGCATTAGCCGCATTTGCTCCACTCGCCACACTTGCCGCCAAAACACCACCAACCTTCGCAACTACCGTAGCACCCTGATTGCCGTTCACATCACCCACAAGTGGTCCACTAAAACTGGTAGCAGACCCCGTCACATTCCCCGACAAAGACGCCGTAATGACATTTGCCGTAAAATTACCCGATCCATCACGCAACACAATGGTATCAGGGTTTGCCGGAGCCGAAATAGCACTTGTTGCACCGTTTGCAACTTTGCCCGCCGTTGATATTATTGCAAGTTTTGTATCCACAATCGCTGCTCCAGGTGCAATATCCGCATTAAAAATAAGACTGGTAGAAAGGAGTCCCCCTGCCGTATTGTGCACAATACCCGCTGTCGACAGATTAGGAATAGTAACCGTGCCTGCATTAGAAATTTGTAGGCGATCGGCATTATTAGTCTTAAGTGTTAATCCGTAGTTATCAATCGTCCCAATTGACATCAAACTGTCCGCCGTATTACCACCCATCAATACATACCCCGGTAGACCCGTTACCCATCCTAAGGTTCCTGCTCCATCTGTTGCTACCAAAACCTGATTAATTGAACCGACTGCATCTGGGAGCGTTAAGGTGTAATTACTAATAACTGATGGTGGAGCTCGCAGTGCAACATAATTCAGTCCATTTCCTGTTGCCTCACCCAACCGCACCTGTCCCTGATTTTCAAAAAACACCGAGCCTATGTTAAAAATACCCGACACATCCCGCGCCACAATTGCACTGGCCGTATTTAAATTGGTTGCCGTTGTTGCACTATTCCAAACCTTGCCCGCTGTTGCAATCGTTGCTAGCTTGGTATCAACTATCGCTGCTCCTGGGTCAACATCATCATTTACAATAAGAGATGAGGAGAGGTTCCCACTCGTTATTGCATTATGAACAATCCCTGCTGCAGTAAACGCCGGTATAGCAATCGTTCCGGTACTGGAGATCGTTAATCGATTATTACTTGCGCCACCCGTTACAAGGTTCAATGCATTAGAATCCGTTGTTCCCAACACTGCCGCTGCACCAAAATTATTACCGCCTTGCATAAAGTAGCTTCCTGCTGGCGCAAACGCCGACCATCCTAAATTGCCAGAACCGTCCGTAACCAAAGTATAACCCGTTGCACCCGTTTCCAAAGGCAGCGTCAACGTATAACTGCCACCTGTTAATGTTGCAGGAGCACGAAGATTAACCGTATTACTACCTCCAGCCGTCGGTTGTTGTAACTGCAACTGTCCCTGGTTTTCTAAAAGTATCGTCGAAGCATTAAAATTACCCGAAGCATCACGCGCTACAATAGCACTGGCCGTATTTGCACTCGTTGCCGTTGTTGCACTATTGTCAATCAACCCACTCGTTGTAAGCGTTGCTAGTTTATCGTTGCCTATGGTTCCAACAGTGATATCTGCATTCACAATAAGCGAAGAAGATAGGTTACCCGTTGTTACCGCATTATGTACTACACCTGCTGCTGTAAAGGCTGGAATGGCAATCGTACCACTATTTGAAATGGAGATACGTGTATTGGGACCGGCTATTCCGGTGACAATGTTTAAATTATTACTGTCAAGAGTTCCAAGCGTCGTAGTTCCACCGCCAAATGCATTCCCGCCATTAACAAAGTAACCAGCGCCAGCACCTGTTGGCTGCCATGTTAACGTTGCAGGGTTAGCGCCATCCGTCGTCAACACATATCCAGAGGTACCCGATGTCGTTGGTAAGGTCAGTGCATAATTTGAAAGACCGGCTGCAGGAACTTGAACAGTTACTGTATTACCCAGTCCATTCTGCAGAACAATTGGTACATTATTCATGGTCAAAGAACCCGACAATATCCCACCGGTTAATGGCAGATCCAATGATGCATGCCCCGTAAGACTTGCCGTTATTGTGCCTGCACTAAAATTCCCAGACCCGTCACGCAATACAATCGTACTCGCTGTATTCAGGCTCGTTGCCGCATTAGCCGCATTTGCTCCACTCGCCACACTTGCCGCCAAAACACCACCAACCTTCGCAACTACCGTAGCACCCTGATTGCCGTTCACATCACCCACAAGTGGTCCACTAAAACTGGTAGCAGACCCCGTCACATTCCCCGACAAAGACGCCGTAATGACATTTGCCGTAAAATTACCCGATCCATCACGCAACACAATGGTATCAGGGTTTGCCGGAGCCGAAATAGCACTTGTTGCACCGTTTGCAACTTTGCCCGCCGTTGATATTATTGCAAGTTTTGTATCCACAATCGCTGCTCCAGGTGCAATATCCGCATTAAAAATAAGACTGGTAGAAAGGAGTCCCCCTGCCGTATTGTGCACAATACCCGCTGTCGACAGATTAGGAATAGTAACCGTGCCTGCATTAGAAATTTGTAGGCGATCGGCATTATTAGTCTTAAGTGTTAATCCGTAGTTATCAATCGTCCCAATTGACATCAAACTGTCCGCCGTATTACCACCCATCAATACATACCCCGGTAGACCCGTTACCCATCCTAAGGTTCCTGCTCCATCTGTTGCTACCAAAACCTGATTAATTGAACCGACTGCATCTGGGAGCGTTAAGGTGTAATTACTAATAACTGATGGTGGAGCTCGCAGTGCAACATAATTCAGTCCATTTCCTGTTGCCTCACCCAACCGCACCTGTCCCTGATTTTCAAAAAACACCGAGCCTATGTTAAAAATACCCGACACATCCCGCGCCACAATTGCACTGGCCGTATTTAAATTGGTTGCCGTTGTTGCACTATTCCAAACCTTGCCCGCTGTTGCAATCGTTGCTAGCTTGGTATCAACTATCGCTGCTCCTGGGTCAACATCATCATTTACAATAAGAGATGAGGAGAGGTTCCCACTCGTTATTGCATTATGAACAATCCCTGCTGCAGTAAACGCCGGTATAGCAATCGTTCCGGTACTGGAGATCGTTAATCGATTATTACTTGCGCCACCCGTTACAAGGTTCAATGCATTAGAATCCGTTGTTCCCAACACTGCCGCTGCACCAAAATTATTACCGCCTTGCATAAAGTAGCTTCCTGCTGGCGCAAACGCCGACCATCCTAAATTGCCAGAACCGTCCGTAACCAAAGTATAACCCGTTGCACCCGTTTCCAAAGGCAGCGTCAACGTATAACTGCCACCTGTTAATGTTGCAGGAGCACGAAGATTAACCGTATTACTACCTCCAGCCGTCGGTTGTTGTAACTGCAACTGTCCCTGGTTTTCTAAAAGTATCGTCGAAGCATTAAAATTACCCGAAGCATCACGCGCTACAATAGCACTGGCCGTATTTGCACTCGTTGCCGTTGTTGCACTATTGTCAATCAACCCACTCGTTGTAAGCGTTGCTAGTTTATCGTTGCCTATGGTTCCAACAGTGATATCTGCATTCACAATAAGCGAAGAAGATAGGTTACCCGTTGTTACCGCATTATGTACTACACCTGCTGCTGTAAAGGCTGGAATGGCAATCGTACCACTATTTGAAATGGAGATACGTGTATTGGGACCGGCTATTCCGGTGACAATGTTTAAATTATTACTGTCAAGAGTTCCAAGCGTCGTAGTTCCACCGCCAAATGCATTCCCGCCATTAACAAAGTAACCAGCGCCAGCACCTGTTGGCTGCCATGTTAACGTTGCAGGGTTAGCGCCATCCGTCGTCAACACATATCCAGAGGTACCCGATGTCGTTGGTAAGGTCAGTGCATAATTTGAAAGACCGGCTGCAGGAACTTGAACAGTTACTGTATTACCCAGTCCATTCTGCAGAACAATTGGTACATTATTCATGGTCAAAGAACCCGACAATATCCCACCGGTTAATGGCAGATCCAATGATGCATGCCCCGTAAGACTTGCCGTTATTGTGCCTGCACTAAAATTCCCAGACCCGTCACGCAATACAATCGTACTCGCTGTATTCAGGCTCGTTGCCGCATTAGCCGCATTTGCTCCACTCGCCACACTTGCCGCCAAAACACCACCAACCTTCGCAACTACCGTAGCACCCTGATTGCCGTTCACATCACCCACAAGTGGTCCACTAAAACTGGTAGCAGACCCCGTCACATTCCCCGACAAAGACGCCGTAATGACATTTGCCGTAAAATTACCCGATCCATCACGCAACACAATGGTATCAGGGTTTGCCGGAGCCGAAATAGCACTCGTTGCACCGTTTGCAACCTTGCCCGCCGTTGATATTATTGCAAGTTTTGTATCCGCAATCGCTGCTCCAGGTGCAATATCCGCATTAAAAATAAGACTGGTAGAAAGAAGCCCACCCGCCGCATTGTGCACAATACCCGCTGTCGACAGATTAGGAATAGTAACTGTGCCTGTATTAGAAATCTGTAGGCGATCGGCATTATTAGTCTTAAGTGTTAATCCGTAGTTATCAATCGTCCCAATTGACATCAAACCATCAGCTGTATTACCACCCATCAGCACATACCCTGGTAGGCCAGTTACCCATCCTAAGGTTCCTGCTCCATCCGTCGCTGCCAAAACTTGATTGATTGAACCCACTGCGGCCGGAAGTGTTAAAGTATATGATGCAGGTGTTACCAACGCGGGAGCCTGAAGTGCAACATACAGCGCACCATTGCCTGAATCTTCTTGTAGTCTTAATTGAGCTTGCGGCGTTGCTGCAAGGGTCATACCTGCAAAGGTCGGCGTTGCTCCCGTATGAATATTCTGTGGTAACGAAAGAGTTGGATTACCACCGACCCCGTTACCGTCTGCGACCAATACCTGATTTACAGAAGCTCCTACAATCGTACGTCCCGTAAAAGTATTTGGTGCTGTCTGTGTCATCAACCCATTAGTGTTATACGATGAAAGTGCCGTTAAAGTGGCACTTCCCGACTGCTTACCGTTAAACAAATTCCAGTCGCTGGAACTAAGCGCACCCGTGGACCCCGCACCTGACAATGCTAACGAAAGAACCTGCGTAGCCAACGACAAACCGTTCGGAGTAACTCCAATAGTCACTGGGTTATGAGAACCTTGATCAATCGTAAATCCACCAGCTCCCGGCGTTATTACGACTTCTCCCACACTCGCTGGAGCTTTAAGCTGCCATGAGTTACCTCCAGCACCCGTTCTAAAGTATCCAGCAGCTGGCGTTCCCGCTTCTTCAATCTGAATACCCGAAAGAGTCCCCGATCCTAAAATACCGCCTTTATTTAACGTGATCGTTTTACCCGAAACATCCAACCCCACCGCAGAAATAGTACCTGCCGCAAAATTACCGGTAACGAGATCTCGCAGCACTATAGTATCAGGCGTATTGGCAATCGTAGCCGTTGTTGCACTATTTGAAACCTTACCCGCCGTTGCAATAGTCGCTAACTTTGAGTCGACAATCCCTGCTGAAGGATCGACATCGTCGTTTACTATGTACGATTTTGAAAGCAAACCTGTTGCACTTGCATGCACAATTCCAGAGTCAACCGATGCCAAGTTAGTAAGTGTCGTTGCCCCCGTCACTCCCAAAATACCAGCAATAGTCGTATTACCGGTATCATTATCCACAATAAATTTATTAGTATTTACCACTAATGCATTAAGACCTGTCGCATTAAAAGCCAAGGTCCCGGCCATTGTATCACCAGCTTTCTGCACATAAAGCGCAGGATTAATACTATCTAACAGCGTTTTATCCGCCGCGGACATAAACCCTGCCGTTCCACCTGGATTGGCTGTTGCTACTGCATGAAGTGTTCCACCCACCAAATTACCGTGAGCATGGACATGGTCAGAGCGTGCCAAAGTAGTCAAAAGCCCTTCGCTGTTTGCAGTACTTATCGTGACAGGCGCTGCCACCAACAACGGATCAGCTCCTCCTGGTTGGTGCCTGGAGGCATGAGCCGAAACATCAACACCATCAACCAAATTAACATTGGTTATACTATTTGTTCCCAGATTAAGACTGCCTGTCATCACACGGGTTCCATCAGTGCGCACATACTGCAAGTGATCATCCGCTCCCAATCCCTGCAAATCACCATGGACCGTAATAACCGATACCCCACTTGCTTTAAATCCAAGGCGAGGCCGTTCATCACGAATTTCTGAGATATAATTAGCCGGCGTTGTTAAATCATTTTTAACAATAAGCGATGCGATCAGAGCCATATTCCCGGTCCACGTTGCAGGCGCGGGAGGAATCGAACCATTTTGCGCATCAAGAAGCGTGTTATAAACCGTCTGACCATAGACTAGAAGGTAATACTGATTTACCCCATCATTCACTACATAGAAAGAATGTCGTGCAAATTTGTCGCCTGGAATTGCGGCTAGACTCCACAATCCAGAGCCACCATCATAATAGTTATATTGTGCATAATCGACATTGCTTTGATCTACAGCAACATAATTGCCGCTCGCTCCGCTCGTATAGAAGGCTTTCCACGAAACCGCAGTCCCTGCAGAAGGGTTATACTCTATAGTCCCATAAAAATAACGTCCCTGCGTAACATCAAGCTGCACGGTCCCATTCTTTGAAACCAAAGATCCTGACGCATAGACAGGACCAAGAGCTTCGCGCCACGAGTAATCCAATTCAGAAGCAGTATGCTCCATACTTTCCGCCATACGCTCACAGAATACTTCTCCGGTAGCGTTTGTTCTCATTTTACCAAGCAAAATGGTCGTCGTAGGATCAGGCTCAGAGGTCGATGCATGTGCAATACCTGCATTATCAATAAAAAGAAAATTATCTGCGTTAGCAGTCAGAGTAACCGCCTGATCAACCCACTCTACATACTTAAGGTAATCATTAGGCGCAGTTCCCACCATTGCGTAACCGTCACCAAGGGCAATATCAGCTTGCAAGACTCCAATTGCCTCATCAAAAACGCCACCTGATAACAGCCCTAGATTGGCGCCATGCTCAATTTGATTGCTTACATTAGTAATTTGGGGATATGTTGCGCCCAAGAACATCGGACCTACGGTCACCGTTCCATCGTTCTCAGGATCCGTTAGGAAAACCGATAGACTAGCTCCTGGATCAATAACAACTCTATTCTGTGCAAAAACTCCATTGATTGTTCCCGTTGTACCTGCTTTAACTATCGATACATCCGTTGTATTGACTTGCCCGTAGACGCTTATTATATTGAGAGATGGTGCAACCCCTACATTGGGAACCGAAATTCCAGTTGTAAATCCATGCAAGCTACTACTTTGCATCCCAAAAGATGCTCCATCACTAATTAAACAACCAACCCCACCAAAAAAACCTGCTGATCCTACGTCAATAGAGCTCGAAACAAAAACCGTCTGTGCCCCTGCAATATCAAGCATCGTTTGGAACGACGCATTAGATTGCGCTAACCATGTCAGTCCATTCACTTTCATGTAGACCGGCAAAACACCAGAACCATCTAATTTAATACCCGTTTTAAATAACGAAGTAGAGCCAAAGCTAGAATCTCCAACCAAAACAAAGGCATAGGGAGCTATCGTTGCATCTTCATAGAGGCCTATGTTACAGCCGTAAAATGCAACTCGCGCTAGATTGAGCATCCCGCCCCCATGGAAGCGAATACCCGCTTTATCTGAATCAGAAGCTCCATCAATCCCCAGGTCCGATATAAACGCATGAGGGGCACCAATAATAACATCTTTTGAAGTGGCGTTTACTTGGATTATGGTTGCAATTGGCGATTCTCCAATCAGCGAAACGTATTCTTTTAGGGTAATTGTATCCTCAATAAACAGACCGGGACCCACTTGCACGACAAATGGATTAGTTGCTGTATTCCCCACAATACTATCAACCGCCGCTTTAACACTATTAAACTGATTGGGACCTGAAATAGTGCCCTTGGTAACCTGTAAAACATTTTGTGCAAGACAGGGCACCCCATTTAAGTAATAGACCCCATTATTAACACTCAATAGCCCCGCCGTCTGCGCCGCCTGAAGATACGATGTTCCTCCAACCGTCAAATTACTTGATCCCCCACTCAACGCAAGAGCACCGGTCATCGTATCGCCCGATTTAAGAACATTTAAAGACGCAGCTCCCGTTACCGAACCTGTCAGATTGCCTGAGAATGTTGCTGTTATGGTCCCTGCACTAAAATTACCCGTAACGAGATCTCGAAGCACAATAGTATCAGGAGTATTGGCCACCGTAGCTGAAGTTGCAGTATTTAATACTTTCCCTACGGTTGCTATAGTCGCCAATTTCGTATCAATTATTCCCGCTGCGGGATCAACATCTGCATTTTTAATGAGAGAAGACGACAAATTCCCTGTCGCTAGTGCATTGTGTAGCACCCCAGCAGTGGTAAATGCAGGAATACTAATGTCTCCCGTTACGCCAGAAATCTGCATGCGCGTAATATTATTGGTTTCGATATTTAAATCAAAGCTATCGTTAGTTCCCACGGTTGCCGCAGCCCCAAATGAGTTACCACCATTTACAAAGTAGCCTGCCGCCGTACCAATAGGAGACCAAGATAACGTTGCAGGATTAGCACCATCGGTGGTAAGAACATACCCACTCGTTCCCGATGTCAATGGAAGCGTTAAGGTATAACTTGAAGTTACACTCGCCGGCGCTTGCAATGCTGCATAATTAATGCCTGGGTTCTGCTCAGCAAACCGCACCTGCTTTTGATTACTCATCGTCAAGTTGCCCGTCATAGTGTCTCCGGCCTTGAGCACGTTGTCAGACGCAGCACCTGTTAGGCTTGCAGTAATAGTACCTGCACTAAAATTGCCCGTAACTAAGTCACGAAGCACTATAGTATCAGGCGTATTAGTAACCGTAGCCGTTGTAGCAGTATTAGATACTTTCCCTGCAGTTACAATAGGCGCTAGTTTAGTATCCGCAATAGCTGCCGTCCCTGAAATATCACCATTCGTGATCAAAGACGAAGAAAGATTGCCTGATGCATCATTATGTACAATTCCAGCCGTAATAAAGGTAGGAATTGTAATCGTTCCTGTTGACCCGACGCGTAACCGAGCGAGCCCGTTTGTCGAAAGCGCAACGGCATCTGCACCGGTTGAAAAAAGCCCTGTATTCAAATCCCCTGTAAAAGAGTAAGACGGAGCAGGTGCATTGCCCGCAGGAACCGAAATCTGACCCGATCCTAACTCAAGTTGTGAAACCGGATTGGTAAGAACACCCGTAGAATCAAGCCCGAGATTGCCGGTAGAAGTCACAACCAATGGCGTTAAATAGGTACTTCCATTCCACCGCTTTAGCTCAAATGCATGGTCAGTCGGACGCTTTTCAATTCGCCACGAACGTGCCAATGACCAATCAGGTGTTGCTGGATCACCATCCGACGCATAGGTACCAAGGACTAACCCTGCTGTATAGGCATGAGCGCTAAGCCCCCGAATAAACGAAGAGGTATAGCAATTATTATTATGCGTAACCACCGTTTGAGCACCCGACAGCCCTCCCAATACCGCTTCAGAAAGCTCTATTCCCTGACCAGTAAATCCAAACCAATTCTGTACATAGCGAGTAACTGGGTCATTTACCCCATTACCCGTAAGAATTTTTGACAAATCATAGGTTGTATTGGCCATCCTCCCCGAATAACGCCTTTCCGCTACCGTATCAAAACCATCAAAGTAGACTTGATCCGAGTCGGCAACACTAAACTTATCAGGTGTTGCACCCGTTACCACATCACCTAGTGCCTCCATCTGGGCGGTTCCAGCAACCTGTTTATAATGCGTAACTATACCCTCAACTCGTGGGTTGCCAACGGTATTAAGCTCTGCACTCCCATCCACAACAAAAGCATTCTGTACATAATAAACACGAGACGAACTTATTAAGGCATACGCGGTATCTTTTACCAAAATCCCATCACCAGTACCCGCAATAGGATCCCCAGAAATCCAAGACGCCGTTAAAGAAACCTGTGTTCTTTGAGCACCGATATTTGTACTTTGAGCCCGTATATCCTGATTTCCCGCGTATGAAACAGTTACATTATTTCCAAAAATATAACCGCCATTATCGACTAAAATTCCACAATCACCAGAAAGGAGTATAAAGCTATTCATTAACGCAACAGTCTCGTATGGCAAAGCTGTCAATCCATCAACAAACATCCCCTGATAACAGCCCTGGATAAGTAAACTGTTCAGATCATAATAAGCCGACCCTGAAATATATATACCAATACTACCAGGCGTGGTCATAAAAGCAGGAACCACCGTTGCGTCAATTACTAAATCTTGAAGGCTAAACGCATCAGTCGTTTGAGACAATGTCAATACCGGAGAACCAACCAGTGCAGGATCTACCACTAATCGAGTCGCAGCGACACCTTGCCCGATAATTGCCGTAACCAATGGATTCGTAACCGCAACCGTAGCGGTAATTACATGGCTCCCGGGAGCAACCACAACAGCAGTCTGCTCCACAGCATTGGCATTTGCCCAGTCAACCGCAGCCTTAAGTGTTGGATAGTATTTACCGACAACCGTTGGAATATCTTTGACAACATAAACAATATTTTTGGTGCCCGTTGGCAATGTTGCACCAAGCGTCCCCGTAGCATCAGCCTGAACAACGCGATCCCCTGTCCCAACCAATGACGGAATTAAAACAGTCCCGGTAGTGCTAAGCGAAATCGCCTGATTCCCGTTTGAAATAAGATTCAACCCATATCCTGCCGCAGCCGTAGTCCCCAAAACAGCGGGGCCTACGCCACCAAAATTGTTGCCGCCATTAACAAAGTACCCTGCTGCCGATCCTGAAGGCTGCCAAGACAGCGTCCCAGAGCCGTCAGTTGCCAATACATATCCATTTGTACCTGCGGACGATGGCAAGGTAAGCGTATAACTTGACCCCAATGGCGATGGCGCCTGCAATGCAACATAATTTGTTCCCGGAGTAGCCTCTGAAAAACGCACCTGCTGTCGATTACCCATAGTCAAGGTACCCGTCATAGTGTCACCGGCTTTGAGCACGTTTGCAGATGCCGCCCCTGTCAACGCCGCGGTAATCGTGCCTGCAATAAAATTGCCCGAGCCATCACGTTTAACAATCGTGCTCGCTGTATTTAAACTGGTCGCAGCATTTGCTGCATTTGCACCGCTGGCTATATTTACAGCAGACACTCCGCCAACAGCCGAAACAACTGTTGCACTCTGCGTTCCTGTCACATCTCCAAGCAACGAACCGGTAAAACTTGCTGCCGAACCACTCACATTACCTGTTACATTACCCGTTAAAGGACCACTAAAGTTTGTAGCAGATACCGTGCCTGCACTAAAATTACCTGAAGCGTCACGCTTAACAATAGTACTTACGGTGTTTGAGGATGTCGCTGCATTAGCTGCTATTGTAGCAGCACTCACATTAACAGCAGACTGTCCGTCGACAAACGCCACATGAGTTGCCCCTTGCGTTCCGGTCACATCACCAGAAAGAGACCCCGTAAATCCTGCGGCCGTTCCACTCACATTGCCAGTTACCGTACCGGTTAGATTGGACGTAATCATAGTTGCCGTAAAATTACCCGATCCATCACGGGCTACTATTGCACTTGCCGTATTAGTACTCGTTGCTGTGGTTGCACTATTGGCCACTTTCTCCGCAGTTGCAATAGTCGCCAATTTTGTGTCCGAAATGGCAGCCGAAGCCGAAACATCACCATTCATGATCAAAGACGAAGAAAGATTCCCTGATGCATCGTTGTGCACCACTCCTGCCGTAGGGGCAAGATTAGGAATCGTTATAACTCCAGAGGCTTGAGCAATAAGGCTCGCCAATCCATTACTTGATAGAGCAACAGCACCTAAACCTGGCGAATAAAGCCCCGTATTTAAGTTGAACAAAAATGTATATGTTGGCGCTACTGCATTACCTGAAGGAGCAGAAACCTGCCCCGATCCAACCTCTAAACGAGTAGACGGTATTTCTGAGCCGAGTCCCAGTTTGCCATCCATAGTCAATGAAAATGGAGTCTGCCAGACAGCCCCATTAAACGATGAAAAACTGAGCGTGCCATTACCGAAAGGATTCTTATAAAGCTGCCACGCCCTTGAAAGAGAATAATCAGGCGTTGCAGGGTCCCCATCAGACGCATAGGTTCCTAAAAGAAGCCCAGCCTCCTTGTCATGAGCTTGTAAGCCACGGACAAATGAAACCAAGAGAGCATCGTTATTCACCGTACAAAGCGCACGCCCTGCATTCCCCGAAGAGCCGACCATTGCAGCCTCTGGCATCTCAAAAAGTTCTCCCCGGTAGCCAAACCAATCCTTTTGGTATCCATACCAAGGGTCACCGGCACCAGATCCGGTTAATATAGAAAATACAGAGACATTGTCATTGGTCATGTTACCAATTTTACGGACATTGCCCGCCCTATCTATAATGTCAAAGTAAACATTGTTTGCATCGGTTATTAGAAATTTCGATACAGCAGCATCCTCTACCAAATCTCCTGACGCCTGAATTACGGCTGTCCCATCAATCTGTTTGTAATTGTCAACGACCCCTGCCAACCTCAGATTTCCGAGGCTTGCTACAAGAGCATTGCCTTCTGCAACAATCGCATTTTGCACATCGTACACGCGAGATGATTCCAAGAGTACCTTAGAAACATCTTTGGCCAATAATCCATCACCCGTACCAGCAACATCGTCGGTTAACCAACTCGCAACTATGGTGAACTCAGTCATGGGAGCAGCCGCGTTTGTGCGTTGCACACGAACTTCTTGATTGCCCGACCATGCCGCAACAAGTTCTGTTGCAGTAACAAAAGCTCCATTGTCAACCAGGACACCACAATCACCCGACAAGAGTGCATAACAAGAAGTCAAAACAGAAATCTGCCCACCAGGAAATGCCGGATCCCCGTCTATTTCAAAACCGCGATAACAACCTTGCGTCAAGAGATTAAGCATCCCAAAATTTGCCACACCGGTAACCAAAAGACCCACCCCACCCGGAGTTGTCCTATAACCGAGCGTCCCTGATCCATCGATAGAAAGATCTTGAATTGAAAATGTATCAAAACCGTAATTCGCACTCAGATGAAAAACAGGAAGCCCCACTAATGCAACATCAGGAACAACAATCGACCCACCAACACTTTCACCACGGATAGCGCGAATCATTGGATTGGTAATCTCTATGGTTGAAGTAACAGGAAAATATCCCGATTCAATCCAAATAGTCGTAGGCTCACTTGCATTTGCATTTGCCCAGTCAACCGCATCTTTTATAGTGGCGTAATACTTGCCTGCAACAACAGGATGGTCTTTAACAACGTAGAGAACATTTTTTGTGCCAACCGGCAAAACACCAGCTAATGTTCCAACCGTATCTGTAGAAATATACCGCTCACCACTCCCTGCAAAAGCAGGTATGTTAATCGCACCGGAAGCCGCAAAAGTGAGACGATTAACGCCACCTGTTTTAAGCGTTAGAGAAAAGGAGTCATTGGTACCTAACGATGCATTTCCAGTAAAACTATTGCCACCATTTAAAAAGTACCCGCCCGCAGTTCCAGTATCCTGCCACAACAAACCGCCCAATCCATCCGACGACAACACCTGATTATTCGTTCCCGCTGTCGCAGGCATTGTGAGTGTATAACTTGATACCAAAGCCGCCGGAGCTTGTAGTGCTGCATAATTAGAACCACCAAACTGGGATAATCTAATTGGCTGCTGATTTGCCATGACCAAAGGACCCGTCATGGTGTCCCCAGCTTTAAGCACGTTCAACGAAGCCGCCCCCGTCAAGCTTGCCGTAATAGTACCTGCATGAAAATTACCCGACCCATCGCGCTTAACGATGGTACTTGCAGTATTGGCATTCGTCGCTGCATTGGCTGCATTTGCACCGCTTGCCACATTCAAAGCCGACACTCCGCCAACTGCTGAAACAACCGTTGCGACCTGCGTTCCCGTTACATCTCCCAGTAAATTACCCGTAAAATTAGCAGCAGAACCACTCACATCACCCATTACATTACCAAGAAGCGTAGCCGTAATAGTCCCTGCACCAAAATTACCCGAGGCATCTCGCTTTACCAGCGTTGAAAGCGTTGCATTAGGTGTTGCATTTTGCACATCAGTAACGGCACTACCTACTTCTGCAGCAGTTTTTCCATCAACTGCGGCCACTACGGTTAGGTTTTGTGGGCCCGTTACCTGCCCTGAAAGCACCCCACTAAAACTCCCTGCCGAAGTAGCTGTTGTTGCATTGCCATTCAAACTTGCCGTAATAGTCCCAGCACTAAAATTGCCAGAAGCATCTCGCATCACAATAGAACTTGACGTATTATTCGACGTAACGGGTGTTGCCAATTTTGCATTAGCAATCGAACCATCGGCAATATCGCTATTCACAATAGGTGATGAGGTCAATAGACCTGCTACACTGCTATGAACAATTCCTAAACCCAAGCCAGACACTGTCACAGATCCTGCAGCATCTACAATCAAACGCGCTAATCCATCAGTCGTCAAAGCTACAGAATTTGAAGCCGGTGAAAAAATACCGGTGTTTAAGTCACCGGTAAAAGAGTAAGAAGGGAACACCGCATCGCCCGCTGGAACCGAAATTTGTCCCGAGCCTAATTCTAAACGTGAAACAGGCGCTGAAGCTCCTAGGCCAAGATTACCTGTTGCCGTCAAAATCAAAGGCATTGAATATGCAGCCCCATTAAAATGTATCATCGTAAAGGCATGGTCATTTGCACGCTTTATCAAACGCCAGGAACGCGCTTTTGAATAATCAGGCGTGCGGGGATCTCCATCCGATGCATACGTTGCCAAAATTAACCCTGCATCTTTGGTATGAGCTTGCAAACCTCGTATTAATGATGAATTGTAGGCCGAGCTGTTCCACGCAGAAATTCCGGTAACTCCAGTAGATCCAGAAAGAACCTCTTCAGAAAGCTCAATTCCATCGCCCTTAAATCCAAACCAATTTGAGACATATTGATATACTGGGTCCTTATCTTCATGCCCCGTCAACACGGCATCTATTAAGTAACTCTCATCAACCAAGCGGCCCGATTTACGCATATTAGTTGTTATATCCAAAATATCAAAGTAGACGTTATTTGGATTAACAATCAAAAATTGGCTGTTTTGAGAGCCATCCACAAAATCACCGATCACCTGAATTTTTGCAGAACCATCAACCTGTTTATAATGAGTTATCTCACCCTTAATGCGAACATTCCCCATGCTCTTAATCTGCCCTAGTCCCTCTGCAACCACACCATTCTGGACATCATAAATACGAGACGATTGTATCAATACATAAGAATTATCGCGGGCCAAGATCCCATCTGCCGTACCAGGAACTATATCGGTAAGCCAACCCGCAACTAATGTTAATTCAGTCATTGGCGAAGCAGCATTAGTACACTGAACTCGAACCAAGTTATTACCAGCCCCATACGCAATCAGATTATTTGCCGAAGCATATGCCCCATTATCAAGTAAAAGGCTGCAATCTCCCGCGCCCAAAAGAACACATGAGTTTAATACTACCGTTTGCAACAAAGTAATATCATTTTCGCCGTCAATCTCAATGTTTCTAAAACACCCCTGCGCCAGGACATTCACCAATCCAAAACTAGCGGTACCAGTTATCCGAATACCTACACTTCCTGGTGTCGAAATATAAGCCGGCTCAGCAAACCCATCAATAGACAGGTCTTGCACAGTAAATACATCACTTCCAGCATCCTGACTAAGCATAAACAATGGCGTCCCGGCTAAACTTAAACCAGGAATCAGAACAGTCCCCCCCGTGCTTACCCCTGAAATACCACGAATGAGAGGATTGGTAATCTCAATAGTGTCATTAACGACGTGCGTGCCACCTGCAATTGATATGACCGTTATGCCAGTTGCATTGGCATTTGCCCAGTCAACCGCATCTTTGAGCGTATTATAATATTTACCTTCAACGACGGGAATATCGTTAATAACTTGAATAACATTTTTCACACCCGTTGGCATTGTTGCGGTTAAAAGACCGGATGAAGATGCCGTCACGTAGCGATCACTCACACCTGTAAGACCATTGGCTGTTATGGCTCCATTATTGGCAAGCGTAAGACGATTGGTATTATTGGTTTTAAAAGACATCCCAAAGTTGTCATTAGACCCAATTGCAATGTCGTGTCCAAACGAATTACCCCCATCAATTATATTCCCTACACCACCAGACCCTGAAGCCCAAAACATATTACCGTTTGCATCGGCGGCTAGGTATTGATCCCCTACAGGAGCCGACCCTGGAAAACGTAGAGTATAGTCCATTGGCATACTTGCAGCCGCCTTGAGCGTTACACTATTTGTGCCATTTGCAGGATCTTCAAAAAGACGAATACCATTTTGTGAAACGTTAAGAAAACCTCCAACCACGATGTCGCCTGCTACAAAAATATCTTGTGGTAATGGCGGGAAGAGAGAAGTTTGAGGCGAAGGGAGCGGTTGTTGATAAGTTGTTTGAGGAAATCGTGGCGCCCTCGTATGCTTTTTAAGCAGAGATGCAGAAACCAATGCAGTTGCCACAGAAAGTCCCTGTTTTTTATTAATTTCCGTGGTTGAGGCCATGGTTAACAGAGGAGAAAAAAACAGTGAAAAAGACAGTGCTGTCGCTATCTGTCTTCGACTTTCTCGGCCAAAAAACTTCATAAAGCTCCCCTTTTTTGTGCAAAACCTCAAATCAACGCTCAACCCAGTTGCATGAACCACACCACCTTGATGTCAGCAACTCTAGTAAAAAGTAAAAAAAAGGTCTACACAGGAAACAGAGAGAATTATGTATTCATGCGTTGCCGAATATTCCTCATAAAGTAGGGGATAAGGCAATCTCAGAAAAAGCCTTTTTTGCACGCATTTCTTCCCGCTCAACCTTAGTAAAATGTAAACAATCGCAAGGAAGAGACAGTCGTTGCGCTGCATTTTCAACAGCCTGAAGATTTCTTAATGAATCATCAATAAAAACAAGATGTTCAGGCCGACAACCGACATACTCAAAAAAGTGCTCAAGGACAACGCCCTTATCTTTGCCATCAACAAAAAGCACCCCATTTTGATAAAAAACATCATGCCCTATCTCTGAAAAATCATGATATCGATTCCAAATTGTGCTTGCTCCCGACGCATCAACAAAAGAAATTCCGAGTTCACGCAGCTGTCTAAATGTTGCATCTGCAAGCATAGATCCTGTCCGAGCCGTAAGCGCAAAAATATGAACATTGTGCGATTTAAGAAATGCGATACACTCAAGCGTTTTATCGTCAACTAAACGCACTGATGCTCGATCTTGGGCCGCTGCAACTAAAAGAAGTACTTCAGTTTTTGCTTCCTTTATATTTTTACCACAAATCAAACGTACCTTAATCTGGCTCTCAAACCAGGGCTCAGAAACCTCTTCAGCAAGCACCTGAAACAACGTATTATCAATATCAAAAAAGACCCATACTTGAGAAGGTAACTTTTCAACAAGAGCCGTTACTTCAGACAAAGAGTCTACTTCTCTAATGGCTTGTCCCAAAAAACTATAACAAAAGAGTGTTAAAAAAAAGACTCCCCTGACCGTTTTTAACTTCATTAAAATACCCCGAGTAAAAAAATTATATGCCCCCATACTGTTCACAACTTGTAAAACAGTACTGATACATACCTAAAATAAATATTTTACTTATATCTATGCCGTTTTGTACACCATCAGAGCTTTCCAGGCAACGGGGAAACGCGGCTCAATAAGCTGCGAAACAAGCTCAGCATAATTACCAATTTCCCGTTGCGCGTTGGATGCAAGCCGTAACCCGGCAAGTCGGGCATACCCTGCAAGACTCGCTGTCTCTATAAATTCAGTATACATTGACTGCGGCAAAACAACCCGCGCTTGCTCAGGACAAACTCCCTGCTCAAGTAATTGATTATAAAAAAGGACTGCACGCTCCATAAATAAACGTATTTCTGCAGAAATTTCAGCGCTCCCCTCAACGAGTTGTGTGCTTGAACCTTGTTTAACAGACACATCTCGCTGACGCAACAGAGTCGGCACAAAACATTCCGGTTCAGTCGTTACATAACGGCGCGACACTTCATTGCGACAAAAACCAACCGCATGCCGATACCACTCGCGTGCAATAAAGATGGGCATCTTAATACGAAAGCGTAATTGCGGATGGAAAAACGGAGCAATGTGCCGATGCTTTGCCAAATAATCAACAAGCTGAGTATCACGCTCAGAAAGCTGTGGGCTGAGCTCTTTTATTCCTGCTTGATCAGTACCTTCAATAAACTCAAACGCCGATTCTTTATGAAACGAAACACGAGCAGCATTCACAATAGTAAGATCACTTCCAAAAGACTCAATCAGCTCAACAAAACCAATGCCATCACTCAGCATAAGCTTTTTCGTCACCGGTTTATTTTCCATACCAGGCTCCCTCATCTACAGAAATTTCTCTTCTTAATTAGGGGGAAGTATAGCGCATGTTCCAATAAATTATAGAGAGGTCTTTTCATACCCAATCAAGCTGTTTTTTGAGTCGCCGAATACCAAGAAATCCACACCCAACCGTAAAGAGCATCATCATCCCCAAGCACATCCAAAAATTTAAATAGTGTTCAGGATTGAGCGTTGCAGCATGAATACCCTCCATAAGATAAAGAAACGGATTAGCAAGACTTAAGTAAGCAAGAAATGGCGAAAATGAATAGAGCACCTGCCAAGAAAATTGCGCCCCGCCCAAAAACCAGAGTGGATAGATCATACGCGTCCAGACAACCCCAATGCGATCAAGGTTTTTTACCAAACTTCCCATTAAAATAGTGAAAAAGCCCACAAAAATAAATAAGAATACCGAGAAAAGCAGAAACTTGCCAAGCGAGAAATATTCCAAAGAAAAGCGTCCACCGACAATGAGAATGCCAATACCAAAAAGTGCCGTCACCAGCCCATTAACCGCTACTTTGCACGCTGAAACTACCGCACGAGCAACAAAAACAAGTGCTGACGGAACCGGAAGTGAAAGACGATATAAAATAATCTGCTCACCACGAATATCAGAAACTAAAATAGTAACAATGCCATACATATTAAAAAGGCAACTTGTTGCAATAGCGCCCAAGCCAACAAATGGCCCATATTCCTTCACTGTCCCTAAGAGCGGCATGATATACGTCATCGTTCCTACTAAAAGTACTGTCGTAATAACCGTATCAACTATGCCATCAAAAACAAAATGCCGAAAAACCACAAGATCTGCATGTATTAACTGGACTACTGCTCGCGCATACGAATGCCAAGCCCGAGCTCGCTTGAGATTCATTATTTTAAGGCTCATCGTTACTCACCTTCCTCATTTGGCATGCCTTCTTGCGTCAGCGCAAGAAACACATCCTCAAGCCGCGTCCTCTGATAGGCAACTTTCAACATAACGGGAACGCCTACAAGACGAACACGTCCCTCGTGCAAGATGCAAATATGATCACACAATGCATCGGCCTCTTCAAGATAGTGGGTCGTTAAAAGTATCGTTACCCCCTCTTTTTTAAGCGCCTTAATCTCAGCCCATAATTGCGACCGCACCTGGGGATCAAGCCCCGTTGTCGGTTCATCAAGAATTAAAAAACGGGGATAATGCATAAGCGCTCGTGCAATAATAACCCGTTGCTTGTACCCGCCAGACAGCTTTGGTATCTCTTCATTACGATAGGCAGTTAAATCATAGCGCTCCATCAGAGCATCAGCGCGTTTTTGAGCCGTCAACAGAGACATTCCATAAAAACGACCTGCAAAAAGTAATTGCTGTTCAACCGTCAACCAGGTAATAACCTGCACTTTCTGAGGACAAAAACCGAGCATATGCCGGTACCCCAGAATATTTTCATAAATTGAAATCCCATCACACAAAACCGTCCCCGAGGTCGTCGGATGCACTGCAGCCAAAATAGAAGAAAGCGTTGTTTTACCGGCACCATTGGCACCTAATAACCCAAAGGCCTCTCCCTGAAAAATATCGAATGAAACATTTTTAAGAACTTCTTTGCCCCCGCTCTTTGAGCAATAGCGTTTTGAAAGTGCGCGAAGCGACAAAAGCGGCTGTACCATATTCGTCATAATCCCCCCTCGTCGAGTTTTTTATCTTTTTACTAAAAAAAGTAAAAACCCGGCTCTCTTCTCCCTGGTAAAACCCAACCATTAAAATCATAAAACAAGTAGCTGTATGTAAAAGCGACGGGCAGCGCCATCATACTTATTTTTAGTCTATCAGAAATGATTGCTTAATGCTAAATAATATTTATTTTTAAGACTCAATCAATTTTATAATAAAATTATTGCAAAATATATAGGGTAATACTACTATATAAATAGGACTGTTTGTAATTTGATATTGAAAAAAGAAGGACTTGTTTAACATGCTCTACTCTATAAAAAAATACTTATTGGCGAGCAGCCGTTTCTGCGGGCATATAGCGCTCATGGCGACAGCACTCCTTTCTGGTTCAAATGAATCTCAAGAAAACAAGAAGGATTTGGTTAAAACCAGAGTTGCTATTCAACGGCTACAAAAACTTGGAGATCTCTTTACAGGCAGCGATTTTTTTAAAAAGTTAAGCGAACAGAAGAAGTCCATTTCAAGTGAAACCACAACACAAACTTTTCTAAAAGACTCTCTCTCAAAAATCTTCTCTTCCTCAGACAAAAAGGATGAATCACTTCAAAACGCCTTGAGGACTATTAGCCTCTCTTTTG
>C687J13896_1000418_pt1 | contig 31974 bp, 33 predicted proteins | sample RifGroE2_FD_13896 | JGI IMG/M metagenome (IMG submission 13896)
GATTCCGATATGCCAAAAAACCAACAACCAACCAACCGATTCAATGAGCGTAGCTCTTATCCAACCAACAAGCCACCGACGAAGTCGGTGGTAGTTGACTTAAAACAATCGGTCAAGGCGTGGATTTTTTAGGTTGGACATTGTTTCCGGATTATCGGACAATTCGCGCGTCGACCAAACGGCGGGCTTTCAAAAGGATTAAAAAAAGCTCTGATCTGCTTTCTTTGCAGTCGTATTTGGGTTTGCTGGGTCACGGCAATACTTATAAGGTGAGGCAAGAACTTTTGAATGATTATTGGTTGTGGAGCGAGAAAGTTGATTTAAATTGTCCACTCCTCACCGCGGCTAAATTCTGGTATCCTATAAGGCGTTATGAATAATCAAAATGAATTTAATTCCTCGTCAGAATCAAAACGCCGGTTTTTGCCAATAGCTTTGGTTTTGGTTTTTTTGGTTGGTTTTGGTGTGACTTTTGCTTGCGGTTTAATGCTCGGTCAACAACTAGGCACTATTTCCGCGGTTCCGGAAAGTGAAGGACAATTAATTAACCGTGGTTTGGTTGCTCAAGTTTCAAAAAATATCGATTTCGGTACCTTTTGGGAAATTTGGGATTTTGTTAAAGAAGATTATTATCAACAGCCGGTTTCCGATGAAACGCTTTTTTATGGCTCAATAAAAGGTTTGCTCGAAGGGTTGGACGATCCTTATTCGGTTTTTTTTGACCCCGAAGAGACCCGGGAATTTAATAGCGAGCTCGATGGCTCTTTTGAGGGTATCGGGGCTCAGATTGATGTGGATGAATCCGGTCAATTATTAATTGTCGCGCCTTTACCAAATACTCCGGCCACGGTTGCCGGTTTATTGGCCGGCGATAAAATATTGGCCATTGATGGCGAGGATACCACCGGCTTTAGTGTTGACGAAGCGGTTCACAAAATTCGCGGTCCCAAAGGCTCGGATGTGGTGTTAACAATCATCCGCGACGGTCTGGAGTCGGCTAGCGATATTACCATCACCCGCGATACCATTGTTATCGAAAGCGTCGAATTAAAAATGCGCGACGACGGTATTGCCGTGGTTTCGATTTATTTGTTTAACGAAGACACCTCTCGTTTATTCACTTCGGCGATTAATGAACTTTTAAGCCAAGGCGCCAAAGGAATTATTCTTGATCTTCGTGGGAATCCCGGTGGTTTGTTAAATACAGCCATTGATATAGCCAGCGCTTGGGTTGGTGAGGATTCCGTGGTTATTCAAAGTACGCGGGCCGGTCAGCAATCTTTTGTGGGTTCGGCCGATGCTCGGCTTAATGGTTTGCCAACTATTGTTTTGGTTGATGGTGGTTCAGCCTCGGCTTCGGAAATCGTGGCCGGCGCTTTGCAAGATTACGGTTTAGCCACTTTGGTTGGCACTCAGACTTTTGGTAAAGGTTCGGTTCAAGATTATCGCGAGCTTGAGGATGGTTCGGCTGTCAAACTCACCACAGCCGAATGGTTAACACCACAAGGCCGTTCCATTAACCACCTCGGTATTACTCCGGACTTTTTAGTCGAATATACTCAAGAAGACGCCTTGGCCGATTTAGATCCGCAACTCGATAAAGCCCTGGAGTTATTAGACCGGTAACAGATAATTACTCAGGTATTTTTATTTAACATGAAATTTAAAAAAACAAAATTACCGATTAAGAACAAAAACGCTCGTTGTGAAATTTCAGCCGGGGGGTTAGTTTTTAAGCGCACATCCAAAGGGATTTATTTTGCCATGATGAAGGATTCTTACGGCAAATGGACCTTTCCCAAAGGTCATGTGGAATCCGGCGAAGCCACCGAAGAAGCCGCGGCTCGGGAAATCATCGAAGAACTCGGATTAGAAGAAATCAAACTTTTAGAACCGCTTGGTAAAATCGATATTTGGTTTCGCGATCAGCATGTGCACAAAGGCACAATTATTCACAAAGATATTTTTTATTTTCTTTTTTCCACACCAGCCAAAGCCGAATTAAATCCGCAAATTGCCGAACATGTTTTGGAGGCCAAGTGGTTACCGGCTAATCAATTGCTAAAAAATTCTTATTACGAAGATTTGATTCCGGTTATTAAAAAAGCTTTGGTCGCGGTGCAAAAATAAGAATTAAAAGTTTTTTATGAAAGTAATTCTTTTAAAAAAAGTTTTGAATTATGGCCAAGAGGGCCAGATTGTCGAGGTTTCCGATGGTTACGCTCGCAACTTTTTGTTTCCGCAAAACCTGGCTGTTCCGGCCACGTTGCAAGCCACTCGTCAAGTTGAAATTAAAAAAGAACGCGAAATTAAAGTCGAGAAAAAGGAATTAAAAGAAGCTGGTCGTTTAGCAACTTCGCTCGATGGACTGGAAATAGAAATCGAAACCAAAGTGAACGAGGTCGGAAAATTATACGCCGCGATTTCCGGTCAAGACATTGTCGAAGCTTTAAAAAAAATCGGAAAGAAAATCCAGCCGGAGTGGGTTGGTTTCTCGTCACCCATTAAAGAAATCGGCGGGCATGAAGTTTTGGTTTGTTTGCCGCACGGTTTTGAAGCCAAAATTAATTTGAATATCAAAGCCAAATAACCGCATCGGAGCTATGCCTCCGGTGTTTTAAAATAATTAATCGTAACCAATCCAAAATCTTATGTCGCAAAAAAAACTGTCAACCAAATATATTTTTGTGGTCGGCGGGGTTATGTCATCAGTTGGAAAAGGTATCGCCGCGGCCTCGGTTAGCAAAATTTTACAGGCTCGAGGTTATCGCGTGGCCAATATTAAATGCGACATGTACGTCAACATCGACGCCGGCACCATTCGTCCGGCCGAGCACGGCGAGGTTTTTGTCGGTGAAGATGGTGTCGAAGCCGATCAAGATTTGGGTAATTACGAAAGATTTACCGATCAAATTTGTACTCACGATAATTACATCACCACCGGCCAGGTTTATCTGGAAGTCATTCGTCGCGAACGGAATTTGGAATATAACGGCGAAGATGTTGAAGTGGTGCCGGATATTCCAAATGAGATAATTCGTCGCATCAAACTTTGTCAACAAAAAAATAAGGCCGAAGTTGTGGTTGTCGAATTTGGCGGAACCGTTGGTGAATATCAACTTCTACTTTTTCTCGAGGCCGCGCGCATGATGAAAATGAAAGATTCGAACAACGTTTTTTCCATCTTGGTCAGTTATTTGCCAACCCCCAGCCTGCTTGGTGAACCAAAATCTAAACCAACCCAATATGCCATTCGAACTCTCAACTCAGCCGGCTTGAATCCTGATTTTATTTTTTGCCGCGGCGATCGTCCGGTTAGCGATTCGATTAAAAACACTATCAGTAATGTTTGTAGCTTGCCTAAAGAAAGAATAATTTCCGCTCCGGATGTCCGTTCGATTTACGACGTGCCGGTAAATTTCGAGGCCGAAAAATTTGGTTTAATTTTGATGAAAACCTTGGGTTTGCGTTCTCGAAAAAACGGTTTGGGGGATTGGCAAAAATTTTCTCAAAAAATCAAGGGTTTAGAAAAAGAAGTTGTTATTGCCATTGTTGGAAAATATTTTAATTTCAAATCCTGTCGCGATACTTACATCTCGGTTATCGAATCGATCAATCACGCCGCTTGGTTTAATAACCGGGCGCCAAAAATTCTTTGGTTGGATTCGGAAGAGTTCGAGAAAGATCCGAAGAAACTCAAGATCTTGGACCAGGTTGACGGTATTGTTGTGCCAGGTGGTTTTGGTAGTCGGGGGGTTGAAGGAATCTTATTGGCCGTCAAATACGCTCGCGAAAATAAAAAACCATATCTTGGTTTGTGTTACGGTATGCAATTAGCTTGCGTCGAATTTGCTCGAAATGTTTTAAACAAAAAATTCGCCAACACCGTCGAAGTCGATCCTAAAACTTCCGATCCGATCATCCATGTTAATCCCCGTCAAGCCGAGAATATTAAAAAAAATCGTTATGGTGGCACCTTGCGTTTGGGGGCATACGATTGTGACTTAGTCAAAGGTACAAAAACCGCCAAAGCCTATGGTGCAACAAAAATCAGCGAACGTCATCGTCATCGTTACGAGTTCAATAATGATTATCGCGAAATGTTGGAAAAAGCCGGTCTGAAAATCGTCGGCATCAACAAAGAAACCGATTTGGTAGAAATTGTCGAGCTGGAAAAGCATCCGTTTTTTGTTGGTGTCCAATTCCACCCAGAGTTTAAATCTCGGCCGTTAAAACCACATCCGTTGTTTAGGGATTTTGTGAAGGCGGCGACAAGGAAGTAGTCTTTTTTATGAAACGAATAACTCGTGATATAGCAATTGAAAAAGACGAACTTTTTCTGCCCAACCATCGTTTAAAAATTGATCCTTCAAAAAAGGAATTGTCGATTAAAGTTGCTATTCCTATCGATTCGGGTGAAATTTCCCCAGTGATAACAGAGATCAAAAAAGAAGAAAAAAATCCAGACTTTCAGCCTGTCTGTTCGCCAAATAAAGATGTGATCGAACCATTTCTAGAAGGCCGACCGGCATCTGGTCGTAGTTTCTTTTGGAATTACGAGATTGAAAGTCAAGAACCTCCTATTGGTCGAAAAATGGATCAGGTACTTTTAGATTTGGAGGCTTTTGAATTACTAGCAGAACAAGACGATCCACGGTCTGGTACAGAAAAGGCTCCAATGATGTTTTATCGCGATCGCCTCAGTTCAAAAGGCCAGCCATTTTTGGAAAACAAGCTGGCTGAAAATGCCGAGCGAGTGGAAAGAGCCAGGGAGGAAATTTTTAGATTGGCCAAAACTTTTAATAAGAAAGTTTCTAATGTTAGAAAAAAAAGCGGTGACGAAGAGCAAGCTTTTGTTCGCGCTTTGAGTTGGTTGAGTCGAGAAATCTTTTCTAAAACTAAGTACGAGAAGGGTCGAAATCGTTTGGTCGATATTTTTGCCCCAGAAGCGGGCGAAGAAGCCGTTGCTGACTGTGAAGGGCGAGCCAAGGCTCTGGCCGCGGTTTTAGATAGGGCCGAAATGCGAGCTCAGACAAATAAAGGTTTTTATGTTACCGAGTGGGAATTTTTTAGAGACCACGTTCGTATGGTTGTGCGTAGTCCGCTATCTGGACGGAGTTTTGTTTTGGAAGGCGGTTTGTCTGATTTAGATAAGAGTAAAAAAACAGTTTTAGTCGATACTATAAATATTGTTAGGTTTTTTACCGGTGATTTGGCGGCACTGCCTTTTCGAGAGGATGAAATTTTCGAGCTAGATCAGGGTGGGATCAAAGTTTTTAAACGCTCTGCGGCCATAGAGACATCTTCGGCTTTGGATTATTATCAAGAACCTTTAACGATAAGACCAACATCTTCGAGAAGTTCTGAAAAAATTGAAAACGCCAGAAAGAAAATTGTCGGTGCTGAAGAAGCCAGACAACTTGTTTTTCGTCAAGCCAAAAAGCAAGGCCAAAAGTTTTGGCGAGATTTGCCAAAAAAGAGGCAGTGCTTTATTCGAGACTTGGCTTTAGTGGCCAGTCTTGGCGCCGCTGGTGCGGCCTTCGCCGACTTTCAGAGCGATCGGATGGATAAGCTCGAGGATTTTTCCAGCACGGTTGTTGACATGGCGACCGAGCTGGCCGGCGAAATCAAGACTTCTTCCAAAAAAAATCCGGACATGACCGTCGGTTTTTTATCCGAACTCGATCGCCGTTGGCAAGAGGAGTGGTCGACGCATTTTGATGGTACTGATTATTTGGTTCGTCTTGATTCTCGGAGCGACCAAGGTTTGGTTTGGGCGACTTCGATTTTGGAAGGAAACACGGTTTGCGATGAAATTAATATCACTCCCGCGCTCTCCGAGCGTTCAGTCGGCAATAGTTTCTGGAAACAACTCGCTCGCGAGGCGGTTCAAGAAGCCGGCGATGTCGAGTATGAAGTTGAACAACTTGTCATTTTTTCTTCTCCTAATAATCAGATTCCTTTGTCTCCGGATAATCTTATTGGTGAAAACGGAAAATCTATTTGTAAGGCTTTTGAGGCGGTTCAAAAAGATGGCTTGAAATTACCGAACGGGTCAATTCGAGTTGTTTTAGATGGCCAAGAATTGGTCGAAATTCCTTTTGGGGATTAATCAGCCTCTTTTTCAGCCTCTTTTTCTTGACAAAAAACCGCCTAACAGGTATATTATTGGCGCTAATTATTAGATATTGAACATCCCCAAATTTGTCATTTGGAATTTAAAATTTGGGATTTCACACATAGCTATGGCACATAAAAAAGCCGGAGGTTCTACCCAGCTGGGTCGAGATTCCCAAGGCCAACGTTTAGGCGTTAAACTCGGCGATGGTCAAAAGGCCCATGCTGGTCAAATTATCGCTCGTCAACGTGGTACCAAAATTCACCCGGGCGCCAATGTTCGCCGCGGCAAAGACGACACTTTGTACGCCGCTGTCGATGGCACGGTCAAATTTTTGAAAAAGCAAGCCAAAAATTTTCACGGAACTTTGGCTTTGCGCACCTACGCCCGGATCGAGCCGACGAAGTAATTGGGTAAAAGTGTTAAGTTGTAAAAGTGTAAAAACGGGTTTAAGCTCGTTTTTTACTTATTTACACTTTTCCTCTATAATTAAAGACACTTATGAAAGAAGCTATTGAACATATTTTGTCCAGCGAAATTCGGCCGATGCTCGAGTATGACGGTGGTGGTATCGAGTTGGTCGAGGTCGACGAGACTAGTGGGGAAGTTTGGGTAAGATTGTCCGGGGCTTGCCACGGTTGTCCGTTTGCGGCGATTACTCTTAAAATCAGAGTCGAGGCTTTGCTTAAAGAAAAGGTCCCTGGCGTTCAAACCGTTATTTCGGTTGAATAAAAAAATATGTCTGGTTTTTTACATCTTCAAAAAGTTAGTTGGGAGTTACTAAAATTAGCTTGGAAAACTTCTCGACTCTTTAAACTGACGTTTATTTTTTCTTGGCTCGTCTGGGTTATAATTCTAATTACGCCAATTTTGCGTTTATCGCCAGGATCCGAAGAAGCTAATTTTATTCCTCTTCATTACAATGTTTTTTTTGGTGTCGATAAATTCGGGCCTTGGTACACGGTTTTCCAATTGCCGATTTTTGGTCTATTGGTTTTGTTGGTGAATTTTTATTTAGCCACTAGATTTTTTAAACGCGAAAAAGCCCTATCGGGATTTTTTTGTGTCACAGCTTTGTTGGCTCAATTTATGTTACTGGCCGCCATGTATTTTACGGTTTTGTTAAATATGTAGAGGTGTGGTGTGTTGTAGAAAACGTAGAATCGGCCTGTCGGCCTCGTAGAAGTCGTAGAAAATGTAGAAGCCGTAAATCTACGATTTCTACGAGGCTTCGTCGCGAAGCCGATTCTACCCTCTACACCCCCACGCTTTTATCCAACTTATCCCCCCTTACTTTATGAATCTTGAATCATTCGAACTCGTCCGAATTTTGGTTTTAACCACCGCGGCTTTTATTTTGGCCGTGGCTTTAACTCCGGTTTGGACTCATGTTTTGTATAAATATAAGTTGGGGAAGAGAATTAGAAATAGCGGTGACACGCCGATTTTTTCCATGCTTCATGCCAAAAAATCGGGCACGCCAACCATGGGTGGGGTTTTGGTTTGGGGTGTGGTTTTGCTTTTGGCACTCGGCCTGCTTTATTTTGCTCAAGCGTTTCCTGGGGCTTGGGTTGCCAAATTTAGTTTTTTAACTCGGCCGCAAACTCTTTTGCCATTGGGTGCTTTGGTGGCCTCGGCCTTGGTTGGTTTGATTGATGATTTTATGAACGTCCGCGGCGTTGGCACTAAGGGTGGTGGGTTAAGAATTAGACATCGTCTTTTGATTTACTCTGCCATTGCTATTGTTGGAGCGTTGTGGTTCACTCTTAAACTGGATTGGGATTTGTTGCATATTCCGTTTATCGGAGATTTTAATATTGGCTGGTGGTATTTTCCGTTCTTTATCTTTGTGGTTGTGTCTACGGCCTTTTCGGTTAACGAGACCGATGGTTTGGACGGTTTGGCCGGCGGCACTCTTCTGACTTCTTTCGGGGCTTTTGCTATTATTTCTTTTGCTCAAGGCAAATACGATTTGGCGGTTTTCTGTGGCGTGATTATCGGCGCCCTGCTCGCCTTCCTTTGGTTCAATATCAATCCGGCCAGGTTTTTTATGGGCGACACCGGCTCCATGGCCCTGGGAGTAACTTTAGCCCTGGTGGCTTTGCTCACCAACTCAGCTTTTCTTTTACCAATTATCGGTTTGGTTTTTGTGATCGAATCTTTGTCGGTTATAATCCAACTTTTTTGGCGAAAGTTTTTTCATCAAAAACTTTTTCTTTCCACACCCATTCACCATCACTTCGAGGCCGAGGGTTGGTCGGAACCAAAAATCGTTATGCGTTTTTGGGTTATTTCCATTATTACTGCCACGCTCGGCGTTTCCTTGGCTCTTCTTGATGCTTTGGTAAAATAATTTTTTCCGTTGCTGCTTTTATGGTTTTCTCAAAGAATGCTCGGGCAGTTGATTATCGTTTTCTGACCATTGTCGGGGTGCTCCTTTTGGTTGGTTTTGTAATGTTGACTTCGGCTTCCGGGCCTTTGGGTTACGCCAAGCAAGGCGGTGACAGTTTTTATTATGTTAAGCACCAGTTGATTTTTGGTTTGGTTCCCGGCTTGTTTGCTCTTTATGTCATGAGTCGGATTCCGTTTGCTTTTTGGAAAAAGTGGTCTTGGCACATGTTGATTGCCAGCATGGTTTTGTTGATCGCGGTTTTTATTCCGGGCCTGGGAACCGATTTCGGAACCTCTCATAGTTGGATAAATGTTTTTGGTTTGTTTTCTATTCAACCGGCAGAAATTGTTAAATTGACTTTTTTGTTTTATCTGGCCGCTTGGTTAGAAAAACGTGGTGTCCACGGTGTAAAAGATTTTCATTCCGGGTTTGTACCGTTTGTTTCGGTGCTGTGCGCGGTTTCTTTGTTAATTATTGCTCAGCCGGATATTGGAACTTTGTCGATTATCGCGGCCATGGCTGTGAGTGTTTATTTTGTCGCTGGCGCTTCTTTGACTCACATTGGGATTTTGATTCTTGGTGGCTTGGCTGCCTTTGGTCTTTTGATTGCTGTTGCTCCTTATCGAGCCGCTCGTTTTACAACCTTTTTATATCCTGAGCTTGATCCGCAAGGCGTTGGTTATCACATTAACCAGGCTCTGCTGGCCATCGGTTCAGGCGGATTTTTTGGTGTTGGTTACGGTCATTCGCGCCAAAAGTTTGAATACTTACCCGAAGTGGCCGGTGATTCCATTTTTGCAGTTTTTTCCGAAGAAATGGGTTTTGTCTTTGCTATTCTTTTGGTTTTATTGTTTCTTTGGTTTTTTCGCCGAGCTTTGAAAATCGCCCAAAACAGTCCGGACACTTTTGGTAAATACGTGGTAATCGGTGTCGCCTCGTGGATAACCATTCAGGCTTTTGTGAATATCGGCTCTATGGTTTGTCTAATGCCCATGACCGGCGTTACTCTGCCGTTTATGAGCTATGGCGGCACCTCGCTGGCCATTAGTTTGGCGGCTATCGGAGTTGTTTTGAATATTTCGCGTTACGGGAGGCAGGTGTTGGGTTCGAGGTGGCCGTAGGGGGGGGGTAGAAAACGTAGTTGTCGGAAATTTACAAAATTTTCAATTACATATGAAGGAAGAACAATATACAAAAAAAACCATAATTCCCTTATTAAAATATATGGGATTTATTGAAGTTCTCTACAATCATGGGACAGAAGAATTCGGCAAAGATGTTCTTTTTGCAGAGTTCGATCGATTTGGAAACAAAAAGTATCATGCGGCACAAATAAAAGTAGGTAATATTGCGGGTGGTAACAATAAGGGAATTTATGATTTAGTCGATCACATTACGAAGGCTTTCGAAGTGCCTTTTCTTGATATGGTGACTAAAAGAAATCAAAACATTGCCGATTTTTTTATTTTCACCAATGGAGAATTTGTAGGCAATGCAAAAGACATAATATTACAGAATGCAAGACTGAAACCGTATATACATCGAGTATATTTTTATGATGGACAGCTCACAACAGAATTATCAAAAAGCAATATTAAAGAGATTAAAGAGTTGTTAACCTCTCAATTAAATGAGCTTAAACGTAATATACAAATTGCAGAAACAATTGAAACTTTATTAAAGGACGTAGGTATGGATGTGGTTGGTCTATATTTAATAAATAATTTACCTCCCCTAATAAATAAGTTGTTATCACTTACCATCTACGAAGAGATTCGTTTAAAACTAGAAATTTATCAGCAATATTTAATCAAGAGTAACAATGTAATATCACAGATGCCCATTATAAAAATATTAAAGGGAGATAGCAGTGAAAGAAATCAACTTTTAGACGATACTAGAAAAATTAAAAAAACCAGCAATGAACTAATCGATTCTATTGAAAAACTGCAAGAATACCGATAAGCGTTTATTACCAGCGTTGTGACGGGGAAGATAAGAGTCCAAACTGTTAAAGAGTAGCCTAGTTGATGTTAGATTTGCTAATATCAACTAAATGGCGTAATATGTTGATATTACTATGAACAACATCAACAAAACTAAAATAGGCCGTTATGTAGCGCAAAAATCGGGTTATAAATCCTTTACGCCTTTTGATTTTCCTCCGAAAGACGGCATTGTTATTAGTTTGCGTTTGCACAAAAAACACGAGGAAGCGATTAGATTAGTTGGAAAACTTGATGGCATTACCAGACTTTTGCCGGACAAAAACTTTTTTCTTCTAATGTTTATAAAGAAGGATGCCGCATATTCCAGTCAAATAGAAGGCACAAAAGCTACCTTGCAAGATGCCGTTGCGGCTCCGGTTACCGAAGAAAAATCACGCCTGCATCCAGATGTTGATGACATCGTGCACTATGTTGAAGCAATAAATTACGGAATTGAAAGGACAAAAACACTTCCGATTTCTCTGTGCCTGATTCGGGAAATTCATGAAAAATTGATGACTGGCGCTCGTGTTACTCAACACGCTTATCCCGGAGAATTTCGTCGTTCGCAAAACTGGATTGGCGGAAAAACTCCGCAAGACACTTCTTTCGTACCGCCCGCGCCTGATGATATGAACAAATCGCTTTATGATCTGGAAAAATTTATTCACGTGCAAGACGAATATCCATCTCTTGTAAAAGCTGGACTTTTGCATGCGCAATTTGAAACAATCCATCCATTTACCGATGGCAATGGTCGCACAGGTAGAATACTTGTGACGATGTATATTCATCACGCCCGGCTTTTAGAATTGCCAATTCTTTATCTTTCAAGTTATTTCAAAAAGTACCAAAAATTGTATTACCAAAAATTGCAATGCTATCATGATGAAAACGCGGATATTGATGCGTGGCTGGAATTCTTTCTTGAAGGTGTTGCGGAAATCGCCGCTTCTTCCATTGAGGCGTGCGCCAAAATTACCGCATTGCGCGATCGTGATTTTGCCAAAATGCAGAAACTTGGTAAAAAATCAGCTGAGTCGACATTAGAGGTGGTGCGCAAACTATTCAGCCAACCGATTGTGGGAATAGCCGAGATAACAAAATGGACAGGCTTTAGTCCGCAAGGCGCATATAATATGATAGAGCGGCTCAAGGACTTAAAAATTCTTGAAACCCTTGGCAATGCCGAATATGGACAAAAATATATTTACGCTGATTATTATGAAATTTTTGACGATGAGTTTTACAGCTTACGCGCAAAAAATAAAAAAATAAATTTATGATTTTTATAAAAAGCCCGTCAATATGAAAAAAATCCTTTTCTGCGGCGGCGGTACTCTTGGTCCGGTAACCCCGCTCTTAGCGATTATTGAGGCTTGGCGAAAAACAGACGCTTCGGCCGAATTTGTTTTTGTTGGCACTCCGCACGGGCCGGAACGGGAACTAATGGTAAAAGAAGAAATCGTTTTTCATTGTTTGCCTGTGGCGAAATTTCCTCGCTATCCAAGTTTGGAATGGATTTATTTACCGTTTCGTCTCGTGGCGGCGCTTTACACAGCTTGGTTGGTTTTGAAAAAAGAAAAACCGCTTTTGATTGTTTCGGCCGGCGGCTACACTTCGGTGCCACTTGTCATTATCGGTTGGTTTTTAAGCATCCCTTCGCTTGTGCACCAACAAGATGTTTACCCGCTTTTGTCGAATAAGATTGCCGCGCCGTTTGCTTCGGCCGTGACCGTGGCTTGGGAAAAATCTCTGAAAGATTTTCCAAAAGGAAAATTGATAGGCAATCCTGTTCGTTCTGCTTTTCTTCGGGTCGAGAAAAGTGAAGCGATAAAACATTTTGGTTTGAATGAAAACAAACCGACTGTTTTAATTCTCGGCGGCGGTACCGGTTCGATTTGGTTGAATAAAACCGTTTCAGAAATTTCTGATGAACTTTTGCTTCGAGCCAATGTTATTCACCTGACTGGGAAAGGGAAGATGGTGAAAAGCAGATCAGTCGATGGTTATCGTGCTTTTGAGTTATTGACCGATGAAATGCCGTCGGCTTTTGCCGCGGCAGATCTTGTTGTTTGTCGCGCCGGCATGGCTACGATCACCGAACTGGCGGCCACAAAAAAAGCGGCCGTCGTCATCCCTCTGCCAAACTCGCCGCAAGAGGATAATGCCGCGGTTGTTAAGGCGGCCGGTGTGGTTTTATACCAAGCCGAGATTGATAGTAAAAAGTTACTTTCGATAATCGTCGGTCTGCTCGACGATCAGACTAGAAGGGAAGACCTAGGAAAAAAAATAGCCGAGGTTTTGCGGACAAATGTGGCCGGGGAGATGGTGGAGTTGGCGGAAAAAACAATCACCGCCGCGCGGCAAACAAAACCTGATTGTTGTTAAAGAAAAGGATTTTTTAAATACAAACCGTATGGGGCACCAAGGTCATGAAAANGAAANGGCTGTAAAANTAGAAGCGGAAAAAATAGAATACAAAACAATTGCGCGGCGCGAGATCNGTGAAATTTTTAGCGACGTTTTAGAAAGTACGGANCTNGAAAAAAGGTTGCNGGAAATTGACAATGTGCGGTTGGTTACNCCAGAACAAATGGATGAAATAGCCAAAACCAATTTAAAAGACGCGGGTGCAGAAGGACTAATTCGTTACGAAATCAAAGGAGCAAAGGTCAGGCGCGTTCCGATTGTAATGATGGGGCATTCTCGTGCCAACACTCTGCATACATTTTTACACGAGTCGGTACATTTGATGTCGCCACCAGCTCTTTTGTCTCCTCTTAATCACTTGTTGGAACCAGACGAGCAAACTTTTTCTGATTTTGTGGGTGGATACATGTTTGAAAGGCTGGTAGCTGATAATTCGTTAGATTACTCAAAGATTCTTGGAACCGTACAAGATCACAATCAACAAATGTTGTTTTGGGAGGCAATAACAGATTGGTTAGCGGCAGATGACAAAGTTTTTAACGATGAAGAACTCAAAGAAATCGAAAACAGTGGTTACTTCGAACGTCACATGATTAACTATCTTTGGGAGCAGTGTCCGGACAGTCAAGTGTTTTTTAGAGCGTTAAAAGAATCTTACGTGCAAGGTGACGCAACCCCATTGAAACGGTTTTTGCAAAAAATAACCGAAACCCAAGATGATCAAATGTATGACCAAATGTTAGAAATTATGGGTAGGGGAAAAAAAGACAGTACCCAAATCTCTGATTGGAAAGCAATGGTAAAAAAGTATTTCAAGACAAACACATAATGCTCGCCGCCTTTGTATAATCGGGCAAATTTTATTTTATATTTTAAGCAATTGACAGAAATATTTAATTGACATATACTTGACATATAAAGTATTAATCAATTAAATATTAACATTATGGATTCCGTGAGTTTATCATTAAAAGTATTTATTAATCTATCTAAAATTTTGACTGAAAATAGCCGCCGATTCAATGGTGGTTTGGACGGGCTCGGTTTTAATGAATTTGTTGTTTTGTTTCACTTAAACGAAGTCTCAAACAAAAAAATTCGTAGAATAGATTTAGCGGAAAAAATGGGACTTACCGCCTCGGGTGTAACCAGAATACTGATTCCCATGGAAAAGATAGGTTTAATTAAAAAAGAAACTACCGCAAAAGATGCTCGCGTTAGTTACGTTGCAATAACCTCCAGCGGGCAACGCAATTTAACGGAAACGTTAAATAATACCAAATTGTTTTTTGAAGAAATATTTCCCTCAAAAAAACTTAAAAAAATACCCGGCCTGTCTAATTTACTTATTGAGCTTGGTGGAACTATAAAATAAAATTTACCCGAATAATGTTTGCTATCGCTCGCGGAGGATTGTTTTGGTCATGATTCTGTTCTCAATCAACCAAGTGCTGAAGAACGGGCTGTGTGGCGCGAATGGGAAGCGATTGCTCGCGATGAAGCATTTGGAGGTGTTCTGGAAGATAATCCTGATGATAAGGTCTGGCACAAATTACCAAAAATATACGACCGCCTGTGAGGGTGGTCGTTGTTTTTAAACCAATTTAAGCAAGGATACAAGCCTTTACCAGGCGGCCATATGTTAGGCGACGGAGTTAAAACTCCAACACGGTGGTTAATCGAAAATAAAAAACCAAGGGAGTAATTTTTGTGATAAAAAAACCGCTCTGTGAAGAGCGGTTAGAGATTCGGGTAAGCCTCGATTGGCGGACAGCCGAGGCGTTCCCAAGTTTCGCGTGAGACCCGGGCGACACAGTAGCAGTCGCATTGCGGGCAAGTGAGTGGATCGGCTACGCCAATCTTGTCTGCCGGGCAGATGCAGGTAGCTCGCCGGACATTCGGCGGCAGGGCGGTGAAGGAGACGTGGATCATTCCGACGCGGATACCGCTCTTGACCTCGCTCGGGTTGGTGGTGGTCGAGAGCAGGTTGTTGCTGTCGTTTAGGTGGGCAATCCGTCGATGCAGTTCGTCCACGATATCGAGTCCGGTGATCGGAAAACGATACCTTTCGTCCACGTAAACCATCATGAGTTCAAACCACGGCCGACCGTCGGTCGTAACATTAAGCGGCACGAGCGAGATACTGCCGACAATCAAGTTGTCGGCAGATCTATCCACAGCCAGGATTACCAGTCCGGCTCGACCGCAGGCTCGAATATCTTCCGCTGATTGCGCCAGCAAGTGTGGTTCTCGTCTCGTGATGGCCGACAAGTACTCGGCCCAGCCGGAAAGTGCGCAAAAACTGGCGTCGCGCAGGTAGGCGATGTCTCTCATTTTGAATCTCCTCGAGGTTTTGTCTGTGTTGAGGTCAAAAACAAACAGAGCCCCGAAGGAGGCTCTGTTTGGTATGAACTGATTTGAATTAGTTAACCAAAATTAGCCGGCCTTCGGGCAGGTTCTTTTTGGCCTTTTTTAAATTCAAGGCAGATAACATACTTTATATTTATACCACGATTTGAAGGCAAGGTCAAGTCTGTGCTAAAGTTCTTTTTGTATGATAAAAGAAGTTGGAAGCAACATCTGGCAAATTACCGGCGCTATCGACGGTCCGAGTGTGGTGATTTTGGGTGGAGTTCACGGTGACGAAAAAACCGGTATCGAAGTGATAAAATTTTTACGCGAAGTTTGTCAGCCTCCAACTAAAAAACTTTTAAAAGGCAAATTGATTTTAGCTCTTGGCAACGAGAGGGCTGTTGAAGCCGGTGTTCGCGAAATTGACGGCCATAATTTAAACCGTCTTTTTAATGTCGAATATTTGTCCAAACCGGCAGAAGATTTTTACGAATCTCGGCGTGCCCACGAGTTGGCCGGTTTTTTACGTCAGGCCGACTATTTGCTAGACTTGCATGCCACCTTTTCTCCTTCGCGGCCTTTTTTGGCCGGCGCGGCCACACCTCGGCACGAAAAAATTTACCGTTGGTTTAATACTGACTTAGTTTTAACCGATCCAAATTTTGTGGTTGGCGACGGCCAAGCAACCACCGATGAATTTGTCGATGTCTGCGGCGGTGTCGGAATTTGTTTTGAAGCCGGTTGGCTCGGAGATACCAGTTTGGTTCCCGTGGTTTCAGAAAGTGTCCTAAAAATTTTGGTTGATTTAGGAATGATTGCTGCCGAGGCTGAAACTCCAGTGCCACCAAAACCCACTTATCAAATTTTTGAGTTGACCAAAAAAATTGTTTTGACCTTAGATGGTTTTTCTTACGCCCAAGGAATTGGTTTGGAATCTTTCTTTCCGGTTAAATCCAGTCAAGTTATTGGTTATCACGGAAAAAGAGAAGAATTGGTCGCCGAAGATGGAGTTCTGGTTTTTCAAAAAGACAAAGCTTTGTGGCAAGTTAATCAGCCGATTTGTTTTTTCGCCAAAAAAGTTTGAGTGTAAAACAAAAACCTCCTAAAACTAGGAGGTTTTTGCGAAAAGTTTATTAAGCTTCTTCCTCAGTCAAACCGTCTGTTTCTTCGTTTTGGTTTTCTTCGGCCTCGAGTTCGGCGCAATCAGTGCAGAAGCCATCGGCGTTAATTTCGATTTCTTCGGCGCCGCAACCGACGCATGTACCAGTTTCCATAGAGGTAGGAAAAAGTTATGAATATTTGTTTTAAATTCGGGATTTAGAAAACCCGATAGAGAAAGTATAAATTAGTTTAAAAACTAGTCAATAGCTTTGTGGATAAAAATCAACATAAAAATCAACAGCCCTTGTCAAAAAAATAAATATAAGCTATTATATCGCCGCGATTAGATAAATATGCGCTGGTAGCTCAGTGGTAGAGCGAGGGCCTTTTAAGCCCGAGGTCGAGGGTCCGATCCCCTCCCAGCGCACCAGGTTGTTGAATGGTTTGGAATTGATGATCAGGATCAAATCGGAAATTTTACGATTAAATGTTGAAAGATAATAAACCAAAGGTTCGAGGGGTGGATATCTTTTGTCCTTTAAGAGAAAAGCACTGGTTGTGGAAAATCAATGGCTGAGACGAACGGATCGGAAGCGATGCGAATAAAAAAACATATTGGGTGTTTGAAACTCGTAAATAACTCGTAGATGAATAAATAAAAAGAATTATGTCGGCGCAAGCGCCGATGTTTTTGTATTATGATTATTTTTCCTGTATAATTTTTAGCGAATTTAAATTTTATTTTTTCAATTATGATTTTTTTCTGGTTAATCGTCTTTGTAGTTTCGCTCGCGGCTTTGGTTAAGGGTGCAGACTGGTTTTTATCAAGCGCCGAGAAGGTTGGTTTGGCTGTTGGTCTTTCGCCGTTCATTGTTGGTGTGACAATTGTTGGTGCCGGTACTTCGCTTCCGGAGCTGTTTTCATCTTTGGCTGCGGTGCTGAGCGGGGCTAGCGAGATTGTGGCGGCCAATGCCATTGGCTCCAATATTGCCAATATTCTTCTAATCGTCGGAATCTCGGCGTTGGTTGGTCGACGCCTGATGGTTTCAAAAGATTTAATTGATTTGGATTTGCCGCTTTTAGCCATTAGTACGGTTTTGCTTCTAGGTGTGGTTTGGGACAAACAAGTAACTTGGCCGGAAGCTGTTTTGCTTTTGATTACTTACGGAATCTACCTTCTTTACACTATTTTGCATAAAGAAGATGCCGAAGAAGGCAAAAAGACCAAAAAAGAGAAAATATTGGTTCGGCCAAAATTTTTCGCCAAAGATTTTGTTTTGTTGTCGGTGGGTATTTTAGGTTTGGTTTTTGGTGCTAAATATTTAATCGACTCGGTTATTGGTTTATCGGAAATTTTTAGTATTGGTACTGGCGTGATTGCGATTACGGCCGTGGCTGTCGGTACTTCGTTGCCAGAACTTTTGGTTTCAGTTAAAGCGGTCAGAAAAGGGAAGTCCGAAATCGCTCTGGGTAATATTTTCGGTTCCAACATTTTTAACGGTTTGGTGGTTGTTGGAATTCCCGGTTTATTCAAAACCTTGGTTTTAGACGAACCAACTTTTATGATCGGCGTTCCGGCTTTGGCTTTAACCACCTTGCTTTTTGTTATTTCAGGAATTTCTCGGCGAATTCATATTTGGGAGGGTGCTTTCTTTTTGATGGTTTATGTTTTGTTTCTAGCTAAACTTTTCTCGCTATTTTAAATTTAGTTTCGTCAAATCGAGGCTCTTAAGCCTCGATTTTGTTTTACCCACCTTTTTTCTTGCGAAAGTCATTTTTTTCCCGTATCATGATGAGGTATGAAAGGTAAATATACTCGCAGTCTAGCTTGCTTTATTCGTCGGCAAAAAGCGGTTATCAGAAAAAAAACTCAAGTTTCGGTCGAACGAAAACATTTAATTAAAGAATTGCTTAGCGGTTTATCCGTTAAAAAATAATTTTTTATGAAAAATATTTCTTATCTTTTGGCGGTTAAAAAAGGCTATCTTGCCGCCACCCAATCCCGTCGCCACATGTTTCATGCCTGCAACGACGCCACAGCCATTGCCAAACGTGCCATTTTCGCCTTGCATCGCGATAACTTAACCGAGGCCGAACAACTTTTAGACGAAGCCAGAAAACTTATCGCCAAAGCCGGTGCCGAGACCAAAAAACATCCCGAGCTTCGCGGCCAGGGTCCGTATAAAGCCGCCCAAGAAGAATTTGCCGAGGCTTTGCTTTATCAGAACTATTTGTTAAAAGGCGACTGGAAAAATGCCGAAGCTTTAAAATTCGATCCAGAAATTTTTCTCGGTGCCCTTTCTGACGCTACCGGCGAACTTGTTCGTTACGCTGTCCGCCAAGCCACCAAAAGCAACATCAAAGCCGTAGAAAAAGCCCGCGATGTTGTCGAAACAACTATCGGTTACATTCTCGAACTCGATTTAACCGGTGACCTCCGTCAAAAAGGTGACCAAGCCAAACGCAATCTTCGTTCGCTCGAGGATATGATGTATCAGATTGGGTTGGCGCGGAAGTAAATTGCAGTTGTTTAGTTTTTTTACTACTGTCATCCCGAAGCCTCAGAGGGATCCCCTAAGTTACAGTTCAGACTGGAGGATATCGGAAAATCTTAAAACACGTTTTTTTGAGGTCAGAATTAAACCAATGCTCGTTCTGTCCCTAACGGGATCCCTCCCACCGTCGCTCGTGGCGAGCTATGGTGGGCACGACCGTGGCGTCGGAATGACTGTTTGGTTTCATTCCTTGTCCCCCCTCACTCAACCGCATATGTCCGAAATCATTCGTCCAAAAATCACCGCCATCATCCCGGCTTATAACGAAGAGCAAACCGTGGCCGCGGTGGTTAGAATTGCTCATCAATCAGATTTAATTGACGATGTTTTAGTAGTCTCCGATGGTTCGACCGATAATACCGTCGATGTGGCTCGGGCGGCCGGGGCGCGGATTTTGGCTTTGTCGAAAAATCATGGCAAGGGCGCGGCTATGCGTTTGGGGGTTTTAGATACTAACGCGCCGATAATTTTGTTTCTTGATGCCGATTTACTCGGTCTGACCGTCGATCATTTGGAAAAACTTATTCTGCCGGTGGTTACCGGCGCCAGAGTCATGAACGTCGGTCAGCGCGATCGCGGCGATTTTATCAACACTTGGGTTAAACGTTTGCCTTTGCCGCTTATTAGTGGAGAAAGGGCGGTGCGCCGAGATATTTTTTTAGAGATTCCCGAAGAATATATTCAAGGTTTTATGGTTGAGAACGCTTTAAATTACAAGTGTCGGGTCAAAAAATTCCGCTACGGTTCGGTTTTAATGCCCGGCTTATCTATTCGTCGCAAATACCAAAAAGTCGGCTGGAAAATCGGTTTGAAACAATATGTCCGCATGACTTTTCAGATAATAAAAGCTATACTGGTGGTAAGAATTGCCAGAGTGTTTAAGCAGTTTTAAATTTTTTTATGTCCATCGATTTAACCAACGTTTCCACTTTCCAAGACGCCGTTGTCACTGTTATGGGGCTCGGCCGCTTTAAAAACGGTAGTGGTATTGGCGCGGCCAAGTGGCTTATGCGTCACGGCGCGCAGATTGTTATTACTGATTTAAAGAGTCACGACGAACTTAAAGATTCGGTTGACGAAATCATGAATTGGTACGAAAAGTATAAAGCGCAATATTCTAACCGCGATATTTATAGTCCGGTTTTTGTGCTCGGCGAACATCGGGCCGATGATTTTACCGATGTCGATTTGGTTATGCAAAATCCCGGTGTGCCGCGCGAATCAGAGTTTGTTCAGTTGGCCAAACAACACAATGTTTCGGTGGAAAGCGACATGAGTTTATTTTTTCGCCTGTGTCCGTTTCCGATTTACGCCATTACCGGCACTCGTGGTAAGTCCACAACCACCGCTTTGCTCGGCGAGATTTTTAAACAAGTTCAGCCAAAGACTGTGGTTGCTGGTAATATCCAGCGCTCGCCGCTCGAGGATTTGGATTGGCTGCTCGAGGAAGAGAAACCAGTGCCGGTTGTTTTGGAAATGTCTTCTTGGCTTATCGACAGTTTGGAAAATGTGGCTCGGGCTCCGGATATTGGAATTTTTACCAATATTTACGCCGATCATTTGAATCGCTATGCGTCCTTCGAGGCCTATCGCGAATCCAAAGCGGCCATGTTTTATAAACAAAGCGCCGAGCAGTCAGGGGTTTTTAATTTTGATCAAGAAGAAATAAAAATTGTCGGTGAAAAATCACCGGGCAAAAAATTCTGGTTTTCCAAAAATAAATTGGCCGATGGTTTAAACGGAACTTATGTTGTCGAAGGAAATTTAATTTTCCATTCTGCTGGCACCGAGGAAATTATTATTCCAGTTTCTGAAATAAAACTTCAAGGCGAACATAATTTGGCCAACGCTTTGGCCGCCGTGACCTTGGCCAAACTCGCCGCTGTTACCAACGAAAATATCGCCAGCGGTCTCCGGGAATTCGGTGGCTTGCCCGGTCGACAAGAAGTTATCCGTGAGTTGAACGGTATTACTTATGTAAACGACACCACAGCCACCTCGCCCGATGGCACCATCGCCGCCCTCGACCGTTTCGGCCAAAAGAAAAATGTTATCCTTTTGGCTGGTGGCGCCACTAAAGGTTTACCACTCGAAACTTTAGGTGAGGCGATTAAAACCACTTGTAAATTTAGCATCCTCTTCGAAGGCACAGCCACCGAAGAATTTGTCGCTATTATTGGCGAAGAAGTTCCTGTTGTTCGCGTCGATTCCATGAAAGCCGCTCTCGAGGCCGCGACCGAAGTCGCAAAAGAAGGCGACGTAGTTTTGCTCTCGCCAGGCACGGCTTCTTTTGGAATTTTTAAAAACGAGTTCGATCGCGGCGATCAGTTTGTGGCGGCGGTTAAGAAGTTGAAATAAGAATTTATGTCGTCAGGAGAATTTGGAGACATTCCGGCGGAGGCGATAAATTTTTCGGTCGCAACGCAGCCAGAGAAAGAACCAGAATACGATACCGAAGCTTGGGGCCGATTGACAGCCTCCGAGGAGGGTTTTGGTTGGTTAATCCAACAAGGAGAAAGGCTCGGCGTGCCGACCAAAGAAATTGATAAGGCGGTTGTAGCTCTGGTGGCAAAAATGGAAGGCGCCGGGAATTACGGAAAAGTTTTTCATTTTATGAAAGGCTCTAAAACCGGTCAAAGATTATATGGTCCGGACAAGGTTAAAGAATTCGGGTTAAGAGCTGTTGAAGCGGCCAAAGCCGCTCAAGATTTTTCTACAGCCGCCGGTTTGACCTGTGATTTATTTGGTCTTGATAGTCCGGAATGGCGAGTTGCTGTAGAACTGGCCACTGTCAAAGGAAGGGAACAGGAGCAAAAAGAAAAAGCCGCGAAAAAAAATAAAATAAGACTTTTGCCAGACGCCAGTTTTGCCGATTTGTTTCAGGCTCTAAGCGATTCGGGCGAAGATTTAAACGAACTTTTTGAAGCCGAATTGGCAGATAATTTTTCTCCGGAAGTCGTTGAAGATATTTTGGGTCTAATGAAAAACAGCACTGCAGCAGAAAATTTAGGAGTTGTCGATTTTTTCAAGAAACACGGTTACTCTAAAAAAGATATAACAACTTTTTTACCGATTGGGTTCAAAAGAAAATAGGTTTAACAGATTATGGTTGACAAAAAAGTTATTTTGTGATGAAATAAAAATAGCCTAGTGAGGTTCTGTAAAAGAATTTAACTCTCGGTGTCAGCAACACAACTCCCCCCGAGTTGCCATGACACGAAAAAAACAAATCCGAATTAGTTCGTGTATTTGTATTTATTCGTGAAGTTCGCAATTCATGACGAGGAGTTGTTTTGTTTATAAAAATGCCGATACGGGCTTGTGGAGGTAGTGGTAACCTCGCTAGGTTTGGCACCGAGAGTTGTGAGTTCGATTCTCGCCAAGTCCACCAAAAAAATCGGCACCAACCATCCCCGCTTCTAACCAGAAGCGGGGTTTGGCTTTTATCCAAGGTTTTGTTATAATTTTTTCATCATTATGTTACTAACCGACCTCCACGAACTCACCAAATTCGGCGCTCAAAAACCTCTGGCCATGTGGTGGGGCGAATATCAGCCCAAAAATCTCGATTTATCGGATGGTTTATCGGAATTAGCCAAAACTATCGAGGCCGGTACTGGGGTGCGCGAAAATCTCGAAGCCTTGGCCAAAGTTTTGAAAATCAACCAGCCCGGCGAATACGAAATGGCCAAAATGATTTTATACACAGCCGAGCTTTTTAAAGCTCAAACCGAAACTTTATCCGAAGAAGATAAAAACACAGTTTTTTCCTTTATCGTCGACAGCAAAAAGTTTTGTGATCGCGCCCAGACCGCGGAATTTTTGGGCCGCGAACGCCAGCGAATTCAAGCCAGTTTGTCGGCCGAAGAACAAACCACTCATGACCGTCGCCTTTTCGAGCTCGAGGGTATGATGTATTGTCTTGAGTATTATCTAACTCTCTACAAAGCCATCCTCGACGCGCCCGACGAACCAGCTAAACGAAAATTTATTGAAAGCTCAGAAATTAATTTCGGCTTCGGCGACTTGCCAGGCATCTGGACCGATTTCGACAAAGACGAAGTTTTACAAAAATTTATTCTCAAAATTTTAAACCAAGATTTGCGTTCCGAACTCGAAGTTTCCTACTATACGGCCAAAGAAAAAATCGCTAAAATAAAAATGATTTGCGATAAACAGGGAACTTGCTCGGCTGATTACAACGGTGTAACGTTAGAAGAGGTAATCAATGCCTTTAAAGAACTTATAAAAGTGTTTATTGCCGCCTTTCAAAAAGTCGGTATTGAACAATTATCTAGTTATTTTCTTACTCCGTTTGGCAAAAATGCTAAGCTGAGTGAGGTTAAGATTTAATTTATATGGGAAAACAAGACGGAGAACAAATTGAGCCGGAGGTTGCTGAAACCGGCAAAGTTAATCGGGAAAAAAGACCAGGTGCGGATGACAAAGCCAAGAAGGCTCAAGCGGTTAAAAAAGTAACCCGGGGTTTATTGAGTACGGAAAGAATAGACAAAGCCTTAAAAAAACGACACAGCGAACATGTTCGTTCTCTAAAAGAACAGTATTTGAGCGATACTGAAAATCTGAAAAGAACTTCAGAGTCTCTTTTGTATTTAGCTAACTCTGATGAAGTTACAGAAAAACAAAGAAAAGAGCTTTTTGCCATGGCTGTGTATTCGCGACAAATACATGGAACAACAGAAGCTTTCACAAGTCGTCTTGGTAGTCTTGATCAAAAAAAAGTCAATAAAGCCATTCAGGATTTTTATGCGGAGAAAAAACGTTTTACGCAAAAACTGGAAGATTATTTGACAGATTTGTCGAGCGAGGCCGATCCTTGGCTCAAAAAAATGTTAGAAAAAGGTGCTTTAACGCTTAAACGAGACAAAGTAGTTCCCGGTGATCGCGAGTTGTTAAAAGACGAAGCCGTAAAAGAGGGGGCCAGGAAGTTTAGGGAGAGCTTTAGAGGGAACGAACATATTTTACAAGGAAAGATAAAAGAAATAATTGAAGCTTCTTTTAAAACAGTGCCAGGCAAAAAAGGAAGAAGAAAAGAAGACGCCCAAATTTTTGGAAGAGTTTTTCGTGAAGCTTTTGAAGAAGATGCGGACGATCGAGATGTGTTAGTAAGCGCGATGATGGGTTTAACCAGAGAACTGCTTTTAGAAAGAGAAGATGAAGAGCTTGGAGAAGAAGGAGAATTATTTATTTCTCCTAAGGGGGTAATGGCAGTTCGCGAGTTAACAGAGTTTCTTTCAGGATTCCTTTCGAGTCGTGAGTCGGTAAAAAAAAGAGTTTGTAGAGAGGTTGATCTTGTTCTTAGTGAGTTGGAAAAAAATAAAAGTCAGAGGGGGCTAGGGGGAACTGGTGACAGGGTTACTGATTATTTTTCGCCAACAGGTAAGATAAAAGCTTTGTCACTTCTGGGGCGTCTGGGATTAGAAGTTGGGTTTGATGAATTTTTAGGCATAATGAATAAAGATGAAAAAGTCAAAGAAATTTTAGAAGGGATTCAATTACCTTTTTTGTTTCAAGATTTGGAAGGTCGAAACGCAAGAAAGTGGGCCGAGGCTTATTTTAGAGAGTTCGGGAAAGAAAAGACACGGCGGAAAATTTATTCTGAAGTTTTATTTCCAGAAATGTTGGCTGGCGAAAAATGGCAGCAAGGTCAAGAATTTGTTTTTCTTGAAGAGCCGATGAGGGTGGAAACTTTTAGTGCTGGGCTGAGAGCTCTGAAAGAATTAGGAATTTTGACCTTTCCGGAAATTAAAGGGTTTTTAGGTGAAATAAAAAAAGAGTTAGAAGCCATTGGTGACAGCAATGAAGAAAAAAAGATAGCTCTTAGTCAAGATAAATTTGGAAGACGTATTGAACATGATTATTCTTCCGTAGAACTTCAACGACTCGGTTTAACCCGATTGGAACAAGTTCGGAAAATAATTATTAACGATGTGTTTAAAAAAGAAGTTGAAAAAGCTCTTGGTTTTTGACTTTACGAGTTGCAAGTTTTTTGTAAAAAATTCCCGCCAGCCAAATCGGCTGGCGGGTTTTCATTTTTTCCCAAATTTTGCTATAATTTTCACATCCTATGACCCTCAAACAAACGGTCAGAAAACTTGTTCCCGAGCCGCTAATTTCGGTTTATCATTGGTTTTTAGCCAAACTGGCGGCTATAGTTTTTGGTTTCCCTTCGCGCCAGCTAATCGTCATCGGCATCACCGGAACCTCGGGGAAATCCACCACCGTCCAATTCCTCGGCCAAATGCTCGAGGCGGCCGGGAAGCGAGTTGGTTGGGCTTCAACGGTTAGTTTTAAAATCGCTGACAAAGAATGGGTTAATGACAAAAAAATGACCATGCTTGGTCGATTCCAGACTCAGAAATTACTCCGTCAAATGGTCACTGCCGGTTGTGAATACGCCATCGTCGAGGTTTCCTCGCAAGGAATTGTTCAACATCGTCATGTCGGCATAAATTTTGATATCGCCACTCTTACCAATTTGTGGCCCGAGCACATCGAGGCTCATGGCGGGTTCGAGAATTACAAGAAAGCTAAGGGTAAATTTTTCGAATATGTTGCCAAAAGTCCTTTAAAAAAGCTGGCCGGAAAAGTAATCCACAAGTCGTTTGTCGTTAATGTTGACAACGAGCANGCGCCGTACTTTTTGGGATTGGTTGGAGAAGGGAATCAAGTTGTCGAATTCAGAATTGACACCGAAGAAGTAAAACTTTCGGCCGACGGGTCGGAATTTAATTGGGAGGATTTGCCGGCGTTTATCGAGCCGATTGGTTTGCCAAATGTTTATAACGCGGTTTGCGCGGCTTCGATTACGAAGGCTCTTGATTTTTCGCTTTCCGAAACCGTCACGGTTATGGAAAAAATTAAGTCCGTGTCCGGGCGTTTGGAGTCGATCGACGAAGGTCAAGATTTTTTTGTTATTGTTGATTACGCCTTTGAACCAAAAGCTCTGACTTCTTTGTACGAGACAATTCGTCTTTTACCGCATCAAAAAATAATCCATGTTCTTGGTTCGACCGGCGGTGGCCGCGATATTGCCCGTCGTCCGGTTCTTGGAAAAATTGCTGGCGAGAAAGCCGATGTTGTTATTGTCACCAATGAAGATCCGTACGACGACGATCCGCAAAATATCATCGATCAAGTAACAGCTGGTGCTCTTGAAGTCGGAAAACAAGAAAACGAAAATTTGTTTCGAATTCTTGATCGTCAGGCCGCGATCGAAAAAGCTGTCGCTTTGGCCAAGACCGGCGATTTGATTTTAATCACTGGCAAGGGTAGTGAGCCGGTTATGGCTGTGGCTAATGGCAAAACCATTCCTTGGGATGATCGTCGGGCGGTGCGGACGGCTTTAAAAAAGATTTTTTAAATTTCGGTTTTTATGAAAACAGAAAATTTAATTCAACTTCGACCTGGCGAACAGGTTTTGGATACGGTTAATGAAGACATTATTCCTTCTTTACCTTGGTTGGTTTTTTTGATTTTTTGGATTGTCGGGCCTTTTTTCTTTTTGTTTCCTTTGGTGCGACAAGGTCCGGCCGGTATAATTCTTTTGGTGGTTTTGGTGGGTAGTGGAATTTTTATGGCTTGGCGTTTTCGTTTTTCGCGTTTAAGAACAGTTTTGATTGTTACCGATCAACGAATCGTCGACATTGTTCAGCATGGTTTTTCTGATCGAACAATTTCCGAAGTGAATCACGAGGAAATCGAAGAAGTAACCTATCGTGTTAAAGGTTTGCTGGCAACGATTTTTCGTTTTGGCACGGTAATTATTCGCACTGCCGGCGAACGCGCCGATATTGCGGCTTGTCGTGTACACCGACCAATTGATTTGCATCATCTTTTAAATGATTTGCGCCAGGAAACTTTGGCTGATCCGGCTATAGTTCTTCGTGCCCAAAAATTAAAAACCCTGGCCGAACAAATGAGCGATCAAGAAGTTGAACGTTTGACCGAGGCCATAAAAAAACGGGAAAGCAGTAAAGCTGCTGGTCAATTTTTTCAAGAATAACTATGGCTTCCCAAGTTCGGACAACTTGGCTTGGTCGCTTGCTGGCTTCGCGCACAGCTTTGTTGGTGCAACTTTTAATTTTGGCTTTTCTACTTTTTTCTTTTGGTCGCGAATTTGCCAGAAATTATACTATCCATCAAGAAATTACCGATCTGGAGGCGGAAAAAGTTAGTTTAGAGGCTCAAAATTCCGACATTTCGGCTTTAATGAACTCAGTACAAACCGAAACTTATATTGAACGCGAGGCTAGAATTAAACTGGGTTTAGCCAAGCCCGGTGAAAAAGTTGTAGTTTTACCCGGTTCCCAAATCTCTAAAAATACCTCAGTAACCGAAGACGGAGCTAATGTTTTTTTGACTTCCGAGGACCCGGTTGACTTATCCTCAATTGCCAACATTCGAAAATGGTGGTATTACTTCTTCGATACTAATAAATTTGAAATGATCAAATATTATGGAAATACCTCCGTCCGTTGACCCGGTTTTAACTCCGCCAACTCGGTCTAATGTTCTGCCCGTGGTTAATAAAAAGTTCCGTTTGCTNGTCGGCCTGATTTTAGGTTTGCTGGTTTTGGTTTGCGNCGCCGCTCTAACAGCGGCAATTTATATTTTGCCAATCGATGATAAATTTGTCGGCGTTGTTACCAAGATTGTTCCTTATCCGATTGCCGTAGTTAACATGCAGCCGATTTCTTTTAAGGATTTTTACAAAGAACGTCAGGCTTTGGAAAATTTTTATCTAGCCAACGAAACGGCCGCAGAAGAACAAATGTCCGAAGCTGAACTAGATACCAGTATTATCGAAACCATGATCGATCGGGAAGTTATTCGCCAGCTGGCTAATCGTTACGCCATTTCTTTAGATCAAACAAAACTTGACGAAGTCTATACCGAAGCCTATACCTCAAGCGGTTTCGAAGAAGCCTTTTTGTCCGAAGTTGAACGTTTGTTTGGTTGGGAAAAAGAAGAGTTTATGAGCCATGTGGTTAAACCAGTAGTTCTAGCTTCACAAGTCGAAGAAGCAATTAACGCCGATGAAGATTTGCAGGCCGCTGCTCGAACCAAAATCGATGCTGCTTTAGCTCGTCTTAAAAACAACGAAGATTTTGCCACCGTGGCCATCGAAGTCAGTGAAGATGTCTCGGCCGCCGATGGTGGCGACCTGGGTTATTTGCCGCTTACACAATTGCCGCCAGAATGGCTGGACTTTTTGTCTAACAATGAATTAAACACCCCGACCGAGGTAATTGATTTGGGTAATGTTTACAGTATTGCCTCGGCCAGCGACCAAGTTGAAGGCGACGATGGTACGCAGTTCAATGTTAAAACGATTATTGTTTACAAAGTTGGTATGAGCGAAGTTATCGAAAACTTTACCGCGGCTTCAAAAATTTGGAATTTTTTGAAGATTTAAGAGTTCTAATTTTTAGTTTTTAAAAAGACCGGGTAAAACCCCGGTCTTTTTACTTTTATTTTTTTTTCACGACAATTCCGAGCGAAGCTGTGGCCAACATCGCGAAGTGGAATGGAGCCGATGGTGGGAATCGAACCCACGACCTTCGGTTTACGATACCGGCGCTCTACCAACTGAGCTACATCGGCGAAAAACATCGTCGGGGACGTTAGACGTCCCTTCAAGCCTTTGGTTTACTACCTTCCACCATTCAACTGTAAAACATTCGCCCAATTCTGATCATCTTATCCAGGCTGTTCGACGGCCTGGAGCGGGTAACGGGAATCGAACTCGTGACTACTGCTTGGGAAGCAGTCGTTTTACCACTAAACCATACCCGCAAATATTTTATTAACTTGTCTAGAATTCTTGCGCGCGGTATCATATCAAAGATAGCGCTTTTCGACAAGTACAACCATTTAGAGATTTTTAAATGGAAAAATCTTTTTTAGTATCTCCTATTAGTTATGATTCGTCTAAAAAACGTTTCAAAAAAATATTCTCCCAGCACCATGGCTTTGCAAAATGTTAGTTTGCACATTCGGCCCGGGGAGTTTGTTTCCATTGTTGGACAAAGTGGCACCGGCAAAACCACTTTGGCTAAACTTTTGTTTGCCGAAGAATTGCCTTCGCGGGGCGAAGTCATTATTGGCGATTGGGATATTAGTAAAATTCAAGCCGAGGACGTGCCGTTGTTGCGTCGGCAAATTGGCGTGGTCTTTCAGGATTTTAAATTGTTAACTAAAAAAACCGTTTCCGAAAATATTGCTTTTGCTTTAGAGGTCTCTGGTGTGGGTTCGCGGCGTATTCAAGAAATTGTGCCTCAAGTTTTGAAAATTGTTAATTTACACGATTGTGGCAATCGTTATCCACGTCAGCTTTCCGGTGGTGAACAACAACGGGTGGCCATTGCTAGGGCCCTGGCCCATAAACCAAAAATTATTGTTGCCGATGAACCGACCGGAAATTTAGATACCATCAACGCTCACGAAATTATCAATCTTTTAAAAAAAATAAACGAGTTCGGCACGACCGTGGTTTTGGTTACCCATAATCGCGAGGTGGTAAATCACTTGCGTCGCCGAGTAGTTACTCTTCACGACGGTCAAATTATTTCCGACGAAGAAGAAGGTCGGTATCGTTTGTGAAATCAAGCTAAGTTTTTCTTTTTAAATTTTGGATTTTAAAATTTATGTCCACACTTTTGCGAGTCATAAAATTCGCTTTTCAACATTTTTTCAGAAATATTTGGTTGTCTTTGGTTACGGTTAGCATGTTGACTTTGACTCTTTTGGCCTTGAATATTTTGCTTAGTTTAAACCTGGCCACCGACGCGGCCATAAAAAATATCGAAAGTCGGGTGGATATTTCCGTAACTTTTAAAACCGAAGCTGTCGAGTCTGACGCAAAAAACACGGCGATTTATTTACAAAGTTTTTCCGAAGTCCGAGACGTTCAAATCATTACTCCGGACGAGGCCTTAGAGGCTTTTAAAATCAAACACGCCAATAACCCAATCGTTTTAGCTTCGATCGAAGAAGTCGGTGAAAATCCTTTTGGTTACGAATTAATTATTCAGGCCAATTCTACCGATAATTATCCCATGATTCTCGAAGCCTTAGACAACCCTTCGTTCCGCGATCAGATAGAAGACAAGGATTTTGCTAGCCACGAAGCTGTTTTAAATAAAATTTCCAGTGTGGCAAATCAAGTTAGATTTTTTGGTCTGATTTTAGTCATTCTCTTTTTAACCATTGCCGTGCTAATTGTTTTCAATACTGTTCGAGTAGCAATTTTTGTCCACCGCGAGGAAATTTCCATCATGCGTTTGGTCGGGGCCACAGGCTGGTTTATTCGTACCCCCTTTCTTATCGAAGCCCTGATTTTCTCCTTTTTAGCCGTACTAATTTCCGGTGCCTTCATGATTTTTGCGGCCACGGTTCTGGATCCTGTTTTTGCTTCGTATTTTGATTCCGGCTCCAAATTAAAAGATTTCTTCATTGGCCAAGGTTATTGGGTTTATGGTTCAGAGTTTGTTGGCGCGGCTTTGGTTTGTTTGTTTTCGACAGCGGTAGCTATGCGGAAGTATCTGAGGGTTTAATTTGCTAATCGTCATCCCGAAGCCTCTGCCGTGCCCGCCATAGCTCGCCACGAGCGACGGTGGGAGGGATCTCCTAAGTTCCAGTACAGACTGAAGAATTAAAAAGACCTCCAACGTGATGTTGGAGGTTTTTTGTTAACCGTCGGTTTTGCTGAACCTAACGGGATCCCTCCCACCGTCGGCACGGCAGAGGCTTCGGGATACCCGTTAAAGGGGTGGCGATGGAAGTCTTTAAACCTCATCCCACGCAAACGCCGTCACCTCGCCAATATTCGAAGCTCCGGTCAACAGCATCACCAACCGATCAACTCCCATGGCCATGCCGGCGGCGCGGAGTGGCTTGCCTTCAAGATCGGTTAAATATTTTTTTTCGAAGATGTTTTGTTTCCCCCCTTTGAGTTTTTTAGCTTAATTGTGGATAAAAACTTGAAAAAAACCCAGTTTGGTCTAAAATGACGTTAGATCAATTTTAATTCTTATTTACTATAAATATGTCATTACGAAAACCGGGTGGGCCAGTGCCCGAAGGTGTCCAAGATCATGAAAATAAAGAAGCTTTGTTAAGTAAATTACTAAAAGCATTAGAAGTTGATGACAAAATGATTCAAGAATACACTGTTCCAACAAGAACGTACACCGATAAAGCGCGCGCTGGGATTATAACGGAATTTGACGTCTATAAAGCGGCTCACGATTTGAGAAAAAAATTTTTGGAATTAGCAAAGGAAGCTGGTGATTTGCCCGACGAGTTGATGGAGAAAACGGCACAAACGGCGAGAGATTATGTTGCGGCGGGTGGTGTAAAATATTACGAAAACAATTTGGTGGCAGAAAAACTGTATGTTCAATTATTTGCCATAATAAATGTTCCGGAATTTATTAAACATCCAAAAGCACGAGAGGTTTTGGAGGCCTTTATTTCCGATACCAGCTACGAAGAGCGGGCCACTTTTCCTATGAGGTTCGAAGCATATTTAAATTTTAAAGACGGAGAGGGTTATTCTCTCAAGGAACAGATAGACGGAAGTTATGTAGAAAATTTAGAGAAAATTATTGACGATCCAAGATTGTGGATAGGTAGACAACAAAGAGACTCGCAAAACTCTGAAGTAAGGAGAATCTTGTTTGCTAACGTAGCAGACGTATTAAATCATTTGGCTAAAAGAGACGGGGCTCTAGATTTGGCAACTGTTTCAGGACGAATTAGGTTATTAGAAAATAATATCGGTGGAGCGGCTGAAGTCGGAATTCCTCTTGTAAATTCCTTGATGCGAACTGAAGTTGGAAAAAAGGCTTTGGAAAAAATAGTTCAAGAAGGACCAGGTTCGATGGCCGCCGCGGAAGCTAGAAAAGTTTTGAGTGGATATTATTCCAATACCGCCTACTAAATAAAGAGTTATAAAAAAAGATTAAAACTCCATCCTTAAAAAGGACGGAGTTTTTGTTTGTCTGTAAT
>C687J13896_1000423_pt1 | contig 31850 bp, 31 predicted proteins | sample RifGroE2_FD_13896 | JGI IMG/M metagenome (IMG submission 13896)
CCATGGATGATTTTGGTTAGAAATTAACCATCCATCTTAGCAGGGTATGACATTTCTATTAAACGCATGGTATGACATTATCATGTATTTATGACAAGAGCCTTGAAAACATTACTTGCCAATGCAGCCATTTTTCAAATTTAGTCATTTTTAGGTCCAAAAAGGCTTGTTTTTGAAATAATTTACTGATTTTCAGAATTTTCTGACCCTATTTCCACAACAACCCTTTTGGAATACTGCGGTATTCTAGTCACAAAAGAAGGCGAAAATTCAATACTTGCATTTTTTATTGTTGGATATTTTCTCAATATTGTGGTTAATTGATCATCTGTTTTCCCTAGTAATTCATTTTTGATACTTTCAGTTTCGATTATTGGTGTTGTCAATGTTTCCGCATGAATCCTTAAATCAAGAGTATTTTTTTCAAAATCAACATCAGATGTCCCATACTCTATCTTAATGACATCAATTTTAACGTTTTGTGAGACAGCTGAATCATTCAATGAATTTTGAATTTTATTTTTCACATCATTCTCAGAAAAAGCAAGCACCTGAACAGAGGCGGTGACAGTGTATTCAAAAGAATCAACAAGATCTCCAATTCTTGCATTTGCAAAAGATTTCAACAAGGTTATTTTTTCAGCCTGAGGCAAAACGATCTCTTCAAAAGACAACTCTTCCTTTATTTTTTTGTCTATTTTCTCCTTGATCGCAGCTTCTGTTTTCTGCTTGGCATTATCAATATCAGATTGAGAAATCTTTCCTCCATTGCTAGATTCACCCTCAGATGATCCTCCCGACATCGGTTCACTTGATTTTGCATAAAATTTATCGTACTTTGGACCATCTTTAAATCCTGGAATAGTAAATTTTGTCTGATCAATATTGAAATCAGCTCCAGCTTGATCAGCAATCACATCAGCAGATACAGCTCCCGGTTTTATTTCCCCTGAAACATTCATCGTACCTGGAACAATAACATTTTTCACTAAGCGAAATATTTTTCCATCCTCAGTCTCCAGCCTTGTTGTTGCAACCAATGTTTGAGGACTACTATCATACTCATTATATATAACAACTGTTCCATGAGATTTTTTACCAATCATTGAACCAGAAGATTTTATTTCATATGACAAAGAAAGATCGACATCAATTGAAATCACTCGTGCAGCAATTTTTTCCTCACTAGATTCTTGCGTGGAATCAACACTGGCAATAAAATTACGATCAATTTTTTCTTTTGATATGTTTGGAATAATCATTATTTTTGCACTCGGCAAAAACAAATAAGATGCTGTAAAAATAAAAGCACCTAAACACAAAATTACAAAACTAAAAATTACCTTTTTTATTCTTTTCTCTCTGCCTGTAGGTGCTTGCTGTAAATTCTTCGAAACATTCCCTTTTTCTGAAGCAGTAAACATTCTTTCAATAGACTGTACTTTGCCAGGATCAAGTTTTCTTTCAGGTGATTGTGAATTTTGTTTCTGATCAGCTCTGAAACGCACCATATCCTGACTGGAATTATTTATTTTTTTTCGAAAAGAATTTTTTTGATCAACATCCAAGCTGACTGGTATTTGCCTGTCAACCTTCTTTTCAGGTACCAAAGACTTTTGTGATGCTTGCAAAGCTGAACCAGTCAGGGAATCATAAAACTCGTTAGATCCAACACCACTAAGCCTGTTTGATTTGGAAACATCCTCACTGACAAGAGAAATTGGCATTTCCCTATAATCATCATTTTTTTCATCATCAGATTCTTCAACAAAATCATCCTGTTCCTGAGAAAAAGCAATTTCATCAATATTATTCAACACTTCAATTCCTGAACGCTCTGCCATAGAAGATCCAATTTCATCTTGAGTAACAATGAAAACCTTTTTTTCAACCTTATCAGCTTCCCGCTTAAGCAATTTCAAATTAACAATACTTTGCAAAAAAAGTGCGCGCTTAGGAACCACAAAATAATTATCTCCAGCCATAGATTTATTTAGACGATCTATTACTGATGAAATTTCTTCTTCTGAATCCAAATAAAATGTCTGCTGCATGCTATTAGTTTAAAGTTCATAAAGTTCTTAAGGTTCTTAATAAACCTTGCAACTTTACAAACCTTACAACATTATGAACTTTATAACTATTTCAATCTTGCATTGTTTGCAAAACCCTACGCAAAATTCCCGCCATAACTTTTTCTTCTCCCGTGACATCCAAAACCAAATTCGCCAATCCCATGGGAGTTACATCTTGAGGATTTTTAAGCTTACCAGTTTGATCAAGAACACGAACCACATCACGAGGCTGCAAATAACTAACATTTGGAGATTTGGAAAATGGTAGACTTTGAATCCATCCCGCGGTAAGTAATATTTTTTTTATCCCTGGCAATCCAGAACCACCACCACAAAGAAGTATTCTTGAAGGAAGTATATCCGATCCAGCAAATTCAGCTAACGAAAGCTCAACGCCACTAAGCCAAACAGCACAATCACTTAGTAAAATCTGTTCTATTTTGGAACTTATATTATCATCCAATTTACCTTCAGAATATTTTATTTTCAACTCCTCAGCCTCATCAAAATCAATTCTTAATTCTTGTGCTAATTTTTTTGTAAAAGCTCTTCCACCAAAAGCAAACATTTTCGTTCCTTCCAAGCCTCCATTTCTCACAACTGCAATATCAGTAGTTCCTCCACCAATATCAATAAATATGGCACTGAAATCCAAAGCATCATCATAATCAACGCTGCGCGCAACTGCGTATGGTTCAGCTGCAATACTAAGCAAATCAATATCAAGCTCATCTGCAATAGCTTGCAGCGCACCTAGATGAATCATTGGAGCGTAAGCATTAAAAATACTGACCGAAACATCTTTTCCTTGAAATCCAACGGGATTTGTCACTTGATATCCGTCAATCCTAACATCTACTATTGCAGCGTTGATAAGTTTAACATCAATATCCTGACCTGTCTCCCATGAAATTTGCTCCTGAATTCTTTCGTAGGCCTTATTTTGAACTTTTTGTATGATATTTTTTAATTCTGAAAAATCTATACGAGCATCTGGATTGCCACGTTCATAATGAACAGTAGTTGTTGTTCCTTTTACCAATTCGCCAGCAATTCCAACAATCGCTTTTTTGACTTTTTTTATTTTTGCCTCTTCAAGTGCTTTGCTTATTGAAATCTGACAAGTTTCAATAACTCCAGATATATCAGAAACAGCCCCGCTTTGCATGTTACCTTTTTTTTGACGTTCTCTTCCCACGCCAACAACAACTCCAGTTTTATCCTGATTATCAATTCTAAAAACCAAAGCCTTGGCTACTTCCGTGCCAATATCCAGTGCCAAATAATATTCGTCACCACCACCTGAAAATATTTTAGAAAAAATCCCCATGCTTATTTATTTTTTTTATCATCTTTATACCTGTTTATTATACCATGTTTTTTAAAAATAAAAAAATAGTGGACTCGCAAATAAATCCACTAAAAAATTTAGTATTTTGGAAAAACATTTCTTCAGGAAATGACTACTTTTGCTGCTATTTTTTCAATTTCAACTTTATTCAAGAGACCTTTTTGTCCTCCATATTCCGTCACAGAATTGCTAGAATTGACAATTCCCCATTTAAGACACTCCCCGAGGTTTTTTCTTTTCAGATACGCCGCGAAAAAACCGCTAGTAAATGCATCGCCGGCGCCAGTGGTATCGACAACTTTTCGCATCAACAAGGCCTCGCAATGAAGAAGCCTGTCTCCGCCATAGCACCAAGCGCCTCTTTCCCCATCAGTAATAACGACAACTTTAGGACCAAGCTTATATAAAACCTTGACCAAATATTCCTCATTTTCCAAAAGTTCCAAAATCGTATTTTCCCCCAACCCGCCCACTATTTCAATCGCTTCATCTTTGTTTACAAAAAATATCTCGCTTACATTTATCGCATTAGCAACCTCGGAAAGGTCTGTTTTGATATTCTTTTGTCCAGGATTGAACGCGATACGAATTTTATTGACTTTTGCTATATCCAATATTTCCCGAATATGTTTTTGCCAATTGCCATTTAATGAGCTGATAAAAATCCAATGCGCGCGATTAAGCTTTTCCGGCATTATTACAAGTTTATCATTAGCATCCCTATTGGAAAAGATAGTCCGCTCACCGGAATTAATATCCACTATAATAAAAGAAAGGTCGCTCTTACATTCTTTTTCAATTTCAAGAGTTTCCGTGCCGACACCTCCTTGGGTAAGAGTCTTTTTTATCCAATGTCCGAGTTCATCATCGCCTATCTTGGAATAACATTCCGCCTGCTCTCCAAGTTTTGTCAGCCCTTGCGCGACATTGGCGGCACATCCACCAATTGATTCCCAGCGCTCCTTGACCTGATATTTTGCGCCAAGTTCGAAAGCTATTTTTTTTTGTGAAGTGATTTCCAGAGGGGTATCAAAAATCAAACCTTCACTTGTTGGAAAAAAGATATCTTTTGTTGCCGATCCAATACAAATTATCTTCATATGCATTTAACCTTATAAGCTTATTTTAATTCTTGTTCAATTTTCATCAAGCGATTGTATTTGCAAAGTCTTTCTCCTCTTGAAAGTGAACCTGATTTAATAAATTCAGCCGCTGTCCCTACTGCCAAATCTGCAATAAAATCATCCGTGGTTTCTCCGCTGCGATGTGAGATCATGATTTTCAATTTATTTTTTTTAGCCAAACGAATACATTCCAATGTTTCTGATAAACTACCTATTTGATTGACTTTAATAAGAACTGCATTGCAAGCTTTCTCCTTAATTGCTTTTTCAACTCTTTTAACATTGGTCACGAGCAAATCATCTCCCACCAACAAATTTTCATGCAAAACATTTTTTGGAATACCTGCCAGAATTTTTTTACCAGCAATTTTACTTGTCATAATAGCCCAGCCTTCCCAATCATCTTCAGCCAAACCATCTTCAACTGAAACAATATGATATTTATCAATCCATTCTTTATACATGCTAACCAAACGCTCACGTTCCAAGCGAGCACCTTCCGGTTTTACCAAATAATGCTTTTCATTTTCATCATAAAAGTTACTAGCAGCTGCATCTATTCCGAGATTAAGTTCACTGCCAAGTTTGTATCCTGATTCAACAATGGCCTGATTGATAAGTTCCAAAGCCTGAATATTACTTTCTAGTTTTGGAGAAAAACCACCTTCATCGCCAACTCCACTACTATGATGCCCTGCTTCAAGGATTTTTTTTAATTTATGAAAGATTTCACTTCCAGCCCTAAGCTGCTCAGCAAAAGTCTTGATCCCGGTTGGAATTATTTTAAACTCTTGGATACTGAGACCGCTGTCACTATGCATTCCTCCATTTAAGACATTAAACATCGGAACTGGAATGGATGGTTTTGTCTTGAAACCACATATTTCATTGATATATTGATACAGTGGAATATTTTTCGCTTTTGCAGTAACTCTACAAACTGCCAGAGAAACTCCCAAAATAGCATTTGCTCCAAGATTTGATTTGTTTTCACTACCATCAAGCTCTAGCATTATCTCATCTATAATAAACTGGTTACTAGCATCCTTCCCAATAAGCGCATCCCTAATAATACCATTAACATTTTTTACTGCGTTTTGAACACCAAGTCCTCCGTAACGATTCACATCTCCATCTCTAAGCTCCAAGGCTTCAAACTTACCAGTTGAAGCTCCAGATGGAACAGCAGCCACAGATGAAATTCCACCACTCAACCAAACCTCAACTTCCACAGTTGGATTTCCACGAGAATCAAGAATCTCTCTTGCTTCAATATTTTTAATTTTAAACATATTTTTTTGCCCGTTGAATTCGCATTTGGCGATTACTCAACTGGGATATACTTTATTTTTTTAATATTTACATATTCAAACGAATCCAAATGAAAAAATGTTGCAATGGATTGTATGAAATCAATAAGATCAACAATATTAGATAATATGCACTCAAATATTTGAGAGTTACAAAGTACTGACCATAACCAGCAAGCGATTTCTCCATGTTATTTGCAAGAATTTTTCTAGCTTCCAAAAAAAATTTCACGTGAACAATAGTAATCACAAAGACAGATACAGCGAGCATTGCGAAAGCAACTGAAATTTCACTGCTGCGCAAAAAAAATGTTCCAAAGAAAAAAAGCGGCAAAATCCAAAATGTCTCTCTGTCCCAAAAATCATTATTACTTTTAAAGTTATTGAAACTTGAAAAATATAGGTACGGTATGGAAACAAAATTAATATAAATACCTATTGAAAAAACAACCAGTGTCAACCAACTCAATGCTCCAAAATAACTACCTGGAACTATCAAGTCTAAATTATTACCAAGAATCAACAGTACACCTAAAAACAATAGAGCCTGCGAAACATATAGACTCATTAGCGAACGAGCATTGACGGAGCGCAATTCACTTAAGACTATTTTTTTATTAAAAACTATGCTGCCACCTTCTGTTGCCTCAGGATTATCCATAATTAATTTTTTTCAATTAATACACCACTTATTATTTTTATACGCGTAAAGCTTTAATGCCAGGAAGATCATTCCCACTCAAATATTCCAACATGGCACCTCCACCAGTTGAAACAAATGATATCTTTTTCATCAAACCACTTTCCTCCAAAACCTGCACAGACTCTCCCCCGCCAATCAATGTAAAAGCATCACTTTCTATTAATGCATCTAGCACTTGTCTGGTTCCAAAATCATTGGGCACATCTTCAAATTTTCCCATCGGACCATTCCAAACAACAACTTTTGAAAGAGCAATTATTTCCTTAAATCTCTTAATTGTTTTTGGACCTATGTCTAGTCTATCTTTGGCAAAATCAATTGGCAAAATAACCTTAGATGAAAATGTCATCTTTTGATCAATGGCTTCATTGGCTATTTTTCCACCAACTAAAATGTGTGAATATGTTTCTTCAAAGCGTTTTATTAATGGCAATTTTGTTTCAATTTTAGCCCCACCAATAATTGCTATTGCTGGCTTTTCAGGTTCATGCATCACACGATTTAGATTTTTTATTTCTTCCTGCAAACATAGCCCTGCGTAGCTATCAAGAAATTTTACAATTCCCGTAACAGAGGCTTGATCTCGATGACAAACACTAAAGGCATCATTAACAAAAACATCAAAATTTTCCGCTAATTTTTTTGCAAACTCGGAATCATTTTTCTCTTCCCCTTCATAAAATCGAACATTTTCCAGGAGAAGAATTTCATCTGATTTAAGATTTTCCAAAGCTTGCTGCACCCTCTCTCCAATACAATCATCAATAAAAACAATTTTTTTCTCCAAAATAGCTTGCAACTCATCCATGATTTGCTCCAAGGAAAAATCCTTGTTCCTCTTTCCTTCTGGCTTGCCCGCCAAAGTTTTAACGGCGGCGGGTCGTCCAAGATGAGAAATTATGGCAATTTTTGTCCCGGGTTGTGAAGCAAGTCGCTGGACAGTTTTTTTGCAAGCCTCCAATTTAAATCTTTCTTTAATATTTCCATCCTCAAGGGCCACATTAAAATCAGCCCTGAGAATTATTTTTTTATTTGTAAAATCACCTTCTTGAATTTTTTGAATATCCACTTTTTTCATGAAACATATAGCATACAACATATAACAAAAATGCTATACGTATATACTGTCTGTTTTTATTTGTTACATGTTATATGTTTTGTGTTATATGGTTTTATCTTCCCATTCCAAAAATCGCAATCACAACCCCAACCAGTGCGGTCATCATTGTAAATATCCAGGCTCTCATAACAATTTTACATTCAGGCCAACCCTTAGCTTCAAAATGATGGTGCAGCGGTGCTGCCAAAAAAACTTTTCTATGAAAATATTTTTTACTAAAAAGTTGAATCATAACACTTCCTGATTCAAGTACATACAAAAATACAATTAGAAAAAGTACGAGAGCAGAATTTGTAAGCATCGCAACAACACCAAGCGTTGTTCCTAGAGACATGGCACCTGTGTCGCCCATCATAAAACGAGCCGGTTCAATATTAAACCACAAGAATGCCAACGTCACACCAGACATGGCGGCACAAAATGCTGCAAGATTAACTTTGTTTTCAAAAAAAGCAATGATTGCGAAAGAAAAAAATGCTAACAGCAAAACTCCGCCATTCAAACCATCCAGACCATCAGTTTCATTTGATGACACAGCCGAAAACAAAATAACAAAAATAAAAAGTGGCACATACCAAAGACCTATTGAAAAGTCTCCGAATGCAGGAACATGCAAAACGTCCCAACCAAGTTTATAATAAAACCACCAACCGCCAGCTGAAGCAATGGCAATCAGCCATCCAAAACGCATTGCAAAACGCATTCCACCACCCTTATTGCTTCCCCAGCCACGAACACTCATCACATCATCAAAAAGTCCAAGCACGCCAGCTGAAGCAAGGGCAAATAATGGTAGCCACACTTCTTTGCGACTCAAAAAATCAAGTCTAGCAAGAAAATTTATATCGAAAAGTTTTGCCAGAAAAGGAAAAATAAAATGAGAAGAAAAAGCCAATATAACCACAGTGGCCCACATAATTACTCCGCCCATTGTTGGAGTGCCAGACTTGTGAGCATGTAATTGACTCACAAAAGTTAACTTTTGCCCATTCACATCCTTACTTTTTATTTTTATCCCAAACTTATATTTATAAAGCAAATGAGTCCACAATGGCGTGATCGAAAATGCCAACAAAAAAGCAAGCAAGCCCGTAATGAGAACTTTAAGCACATTAACAACTTCTGGTATTGTTTGAATTTGTGCAAATTGCATAATTTTTTATAAATTTATTGCCAAATATACGAATTAAAAGCCCAATTTGCCATCGTTCTAATATCTTGCCATCTTGTGGCATCATCCAAGACAACTGCAACTATTTTGTGCTTCGTGCTTGGATCCGTAGTAGCCATTAATAATGAATATCCTGCCATTGGAGTAAATCCTGTTTTTGCACCAATTATATTTGGCATTTGATCAAGTAACTGATCAGTATTTAAAATTGTATGAACAATTTTTCCATCAGATGAAGTTATGGTTGAATTACTTGGCATACGAGAAATTTTCCATATTGTTTCATATCTCAACGAATAAGCTGCTATACGTGCAATATCATACGCCGAGGAATAACATCCTGCTGCTGCTGCTTCATCATTCAAATCCAACCCAGAAGCGGTGCAAAAATTTGTATCAGAAAGACCAAGTTCTTTTGCTTTTTTGTTCATGATTTCAGCAAAAGCCTCTTGCGAACCTGCAACGTGTTTTGACAAAGCAATTGCTGCATCGTTAGCACTATTCATAAGCATCGCCTGAAGCAAATTTCTTGCTGATATTTTTTCTCCAAGTTTAAGCCTTTGACTAATACAATAACCACTTCGTGGACAACCTATTTTTGTCCCTTCAGCATAAATAGCTTCCTCATCAATCGTAACAATTTCATCCAAATCCTTAACTTTTTCCATAACCAAAACAGCAGTCATGATTTTTGTCAAAGATGCAATCTGGCGCTGACTTCTTCCATCATTATAATGCATTATAGTTCCTGAATCAGCGTCTATTATAACTGAGGCATGCGCACCAGGAACAACCAGGTCTCTAACTCCATTTTTTCTTATGGGTTGATATTCTGGAACATCAACTGCCTGTGCTTTGATAATCTCCTGTTTTTGAACCTGAGGAACAACCTCTGCAAGACTATCTATGCTTTTTTCAGCTACTTGTTCATCAGCTTGAACCAATTTTTCACTTGCAAAACCCTCTTGCAAAAACAAGAGTGAATTTAAAGGAAAAAAAACAGTCATTAAAATAATCGCCCCTATACTCATTTACCCTGTTAAATAAGATTTGAGCCTCCTTTGGAGAAACAACTTATTTATAATTATTTGTTACAATCCCTACGACTTGAGTCTTATTTGTGCGAACTCAAATCTTAATTTCAAATTTTTTAAGAAATTTGAAATTATTTAACAGGGTGAACTATTTTTCAATTATGGAATTTATTCTTTCGTCTACTGACAGTATACCATATTCTGGAAGATTTTTCACGGATTCAATTCCTAATTTTCTAAGAAAATCAAATGTTATTGCATAAACATATCCTCGAGAATCTTTTGGATTATCATTTCTTTCAATAAGCCCTCTCAAAAGCAAATTTCTAAGAGTATAAGCGCAATTAACACCCCTAATAGCTTCAATTTCTGTTTTAGAAATTGGACCGCGATAAGCAATGATTGAAACGACCTCCATGGCGGCATTTGATAATGAGTCTTGAAGCTCACTCTTAACCAAGCCCTCAACAAACTCAGCATTTTCAGGATTTGAAACTAATTGCACTTCTTCACCTTTAACAAGCAAACTGAGCCCACTGCCCGCCAAGACATATTTCTCGCTCAACACAGCCAAAGCAGCATCAACTTCTTCAGCACCAAGCCCCATGATCTTTGCCAACTTCACCCTCTTAATCGGCTCCCCACTAACAAACAAAATGCTTTCAATAACCCCTTGTAATTTTTCCAATTCCATAGCTTTTAATTTTTTTATTACTTACTGAAAGTATACCAGCTTTTTCGGAATTATGTAATTAGCTACGTAATTCCCTATGGGATGTGAGATTGTTTAAATGCTTTTTATTTTTTAACCCATGAAATTTAATATTATTTCATTGGGTTGCTACGTAGCATGTTACGTAGCATGTAATACTAATCGAATAATATTTTTGATAATTCAAAAAAATCAGAAACTACCATGTCTGCGCCTGCACCTTCCAATTTCTCGCGACCAAATGTCGTCGTGATCCCGCAAGCAAAACATCCTGCAGCCTTGGCAGACAAAATTCCATTATCAGAATCTTCGATAACCAAGCATGCCTCGGGCAGCTCATTCAGTTTTTGCACTGTGATTGCATATGGCTCTGGATGAGGCTTGCCATTCTTCACATCATCCGAAGTAATCATGATTTCAAAATAATCAGCAAGTTTGAATTTTGAAAGAATTTTTTCCTGCTGTACCTTCCTGCCTGAGGTCGTCAGCGCGTAGCTATATTTTCCATTCTTTTTTAGCTTCTGCAGAAAATCATATGCACCGGGGACGAGATCCATTTCAGCAAGTGCCAATGACAAATACCGAGCAATCTTACGCTCAATCATCTCCTCAATAGGCTCATTTCCAGTTCCATATTTTTTGCTGGCGTATGAAAAGATGTCTTCAAGCTTCTTGCCCCGAAAACCATCCCATTCACGTTTTGAAACCTTCATACCAAACTCAAGACAAATCTCCATTTCCGCTCTTTCATGTATTGGTTCAGAATTAACCAACACACCATCCATATCAAATATTATTGCTTTTATCTTACTTTTTTCCATATTTTTTATTTCCAATCTGAAATTATTTATTTGTTATTAACTCACTCATCCACGGCCGACGTTGAGTGAGTGTTTGTTTTTTTTGAAAAACATTTTTTCGAGATATTTACCATTATCCAATTTCTGTGCAGTTATGACTCTGACAAATTTTTCCGCCGAATACAGAGCGACCAATTCCAAGATAGGTTTCTCGAAAGGATAAGGTGAAACAAAAACGCTGTGCTGCAATTTCCTAAATTTCAAATCCTTCAAGTGATTTCTGAGCACGTCGCGAAAAAGTCTATCTTTTTCAGGGATATCAAACATAACAACTCGCCACTTGCCATCCCATTTCTTCGGCTTCTTGAAATCTATCGACTTTCCGAAGATATTCAGCACGCGAGCCTGCTTCTTGCCTTTTTCAGTTAAGGTCAATTTAAAAGAACCATCAGGAAGCTCGATCTCGCTTATAAGTTTTTCCTTCGAAAGACTCTTGATGGAGCGATTAAAATTCTGTGGATTTATTTTTACCCATTCTTTTTTCAATTTTCGCAAAGTACTAAAATATTGTCGAGGCGATGAAGACACACCCAAAGCAACCCCACCTAAAAGCGCCAACAATATTTTCTTTTGAACAACTCCTGGCCTATACATACCACGATTATACTATAAAAAAATAAAGATCTCCATCTTAATAATATCCCACCTTACATCACTCTTCCACGGCCGACGTTGAGTGAATGCTATGTTTGATTGGTTATTTTTTACCCCGTAAAATCTCTTCTATTTCTCTGGAGTGCTACGTAACATGTTACGTAGCTAATTATAATTCAGCTATTAATTTATTTTTTATTTCGATTGGTCTCAAATCCAAATCTGAAAGTTCCTCTAACTTTATCCACATTGGCTCATAAATTCCACTATTGCGGTCTGGGCTATATTCTTCTCCTTCACCACTTCCGAGTTTTCCTCCTAATATATCGCATTGATAAAAATATTCTTTCTGTGGCTCATTATCCTTTTTGATAAAATCAAAATCATACATAAATTCCAATACTGAAACATCTAGGCCCAATTCTTCTTTGCATTCTCTTTTTAGTGCAATGGGATGACTTTCTCCATCATCAACCCCGCCGCCAGGAAAAACAAAATATGTTTTCCCATTTTTAATTCTCTTAATTACCAACAGTGAATCGTCATTTTTAATTATAGCCCTAACCACAATTCTCATATTTTTTATTTCCAATCTGAAATCATTATTTTTTCAATACCCATATTATTTTATAATCTTACCCTAAAAAAATCATAGATATCACTAAACTTCCCAGTAATATGTCTACTGATTCTATCAATAATATTCACAATTTTTTTTCTATCTTGTTTTTCTTCTGTTGTTGTTTTTCTTCTTTCCAAAACTCTAGAAACAACTTTTCCCCACTGTGAAGGAAGATCAAAAAATAGCAAGGCTATAACCTCTTTTCGCGAATAACCATGATCGAGTAAATCAAACATAGCAACAATTCCTCCATCAACAAGGTCTTTGTAATTTTGAGAAAATTGCTCTCCATGTTTCCTTTTTTCTTTTCTATAATTCTTCCCATATTCATATATAGTATCTTTTTTTAATATTGCGTCATGAATATATTGAGCTGAATTACCGGTTTTAAAAAATGCGCACATCTCATCCCCTATCATCATTTCAATGCCTATGTCACGACTTTCAGCGTCTTGTTTCTTTTTTTCTTTTTCATCCACATCCCGTAATATTTCCTCGTTTTCGCCAATAGGAGATGATGCGCTACCGTTATTTATAAACGCTTCATCGATAAGATCATTAAAATTATGCTGATCTTCATGATCACGTGTTTCATCAGAAATACTCTTAAACATTCTTTTAACGACATTATTAGCGTTTTGAAGTGTTACAACGCTTTCCAGACCAGAAAATCCAGAGTTCCACAATTTTACTCCTCCTGACATACTAGCATTTTTAAATTCATCATCATCAATTTCTCTTTTGTTTTTATATGCATTTGAATGAACATACGCATAATCTTCAAAATCAAAAGTTCTTAGATATATAGTAATTGGCAATATTTCAACATTAACATCCCCATAAGGTTGTCTACCAAAAATTTTCTCATATAATTTTTTTCCATCAATGTTCCCTTCTTCATCAATGCAATCTCGAGTATTTTCAACTATACCATTATGTCTTTCGGCATATATTTTTATTGCAGAATCAAAAATACGTCTTTGCTCATCGCATAATGCATATTTATCTTCAAGGTCGGCAATGGATTGCTTAAGCATTTCAACCGTCATTGTCTCTTTCTTTTGCATTAACTCGTACAAATGAGTTTGCATTTCAGTAATCCCCTTACGCTGAAATATTAATTTCTTCTTATATATTTCCAGATTATGTCTTTTTTCTTTTTTACTTCCAACCCTAATTTTATCAATTTCAGAATATGGATCAAATTTTTCGCCAGCATCAAAAACATGTACTTCATTATTTCTTTCAGGTACACGAAAAAATCCCATAATTTTATCTATTTCGTCAATATCTTTTTTTTCTTGTTGTATCCTCATTTCAGCCAACTCTTGCGAAATGCTCTTGGAATAAGTTTGATCGTTTTCAAATTTTATCCCAGATAAATTAGAATTTTGCAATTTTGATGATTCCTGTGTTATGTGTTTTTCACGCATATATAAATAGAATTATTTCCAATCACTTATAATTATTTTCTTGCGGTCGATTTTGAAGGTCATTTTTTGGCGTTCTTTAATCCCGAGTTCGGCGACGATTTCGGATGGGATGACGATTGAGAGGCTTCGCTTCCCAACTCCAGTCACTTTGCGAACAAGTTCTTCTTTCTTTTTCATACTTCTTTATCATTCCGGACAGCAAATCCGGAATCTAGATTAATTTTTATTTTTTATTTTGTTACGTAGCATGTTACGTAGCAAATTATTTTTTGTTTTTTATATCCTGCCAAGAATTTTGTTTCACTTGTCCTTTTGAATCAACAGAAAAAACATACAGCAGCAACTTTTTTGCTACTTGCCATGGAATGCGCCTAAGCGCAATTTTTGCTATTGAATCCGGAAGTGCAAGTCCATAATAATTTCTTGTTGTTCCGCCAGAAGTCATACGAGTTATTATTTGCCCTAATGAATAAACAAAATAATTTTCATTCATTTCCCTACGACTTCCTTCGCCTTTTGCCTCAATAAGAAAATACCGATCATAATTTTGTTTTTTTGCTTTTATATCAACACCATGCTCTCTTAATCCACCAAATTTAAAATGACCCCAGCCGTTAGAGGAGAGATATTTAATAACAGAGTTTTTCACAAACTCTTCTGATAACTTTTTTTCTTTCTTTGTTTTCATAATAAAAAAATCATTTCTGAAATACAAAAAGATGCTCATGCATAATCAAGAGAAAATTACTTTCTTGGGAACGTTTTACCCAAAAGCCGGTGGCTTTGCAGTTATGTTGTTTTTTAATAATATCCTCTTTTAATACAAAACCTTGTTTTAAAAATCGTTCCATAACCTTAAAGGCCAACGGTTGATACATTTTTTCTCTTCTAGTATCCCCCATCAAAATTGCACAATATTTTCCTTTTTTCAAAACGCGAAATAATTCACTGGCAACTTTTTCAATTTCATCACAAAATTCATCCAGACTATGAATGCCAGATAAATCTTCTTTAATTTTTCCTTCGCTATACTTTATAATATCAACATACGGTGGATGAGTAAGAACAAAATCTATTTCCTCATTTTTAATGAATGCCATATTGCGAGCGTCGCACTTCATTATTCTTTGTTTGGAATTGTTTTCAACCTCAAATTCTAATGATTTTTTCGTACGTTCTAGTGCCTCTTCATTAACATCAATACAAGTGATGTGACGATTTAATATTTTTGCCTCTATTGCGGTTGTTCCACCGCCAATCATACAATCAAGAATGTGATCGCTTTCCTTTGAGTAACGCAGGATTAAATTACGCACCACTTCTGGTGCCCAATTTCCTCGCCAATCTGATTTATGTGTTGCCCAGTTTCCACGCCTAGGGAATGACCACACAGTGGTACATTCCATTTCAAATTCATCTGGATGCAATTTTATTTTTGTTTTCATTTTTTTAAATCATCTTTAATTCCAACAGCCATAATCAAAACCTATTTTTTTCAAAATATCTGTAAAGGCAACATATTCAATATTGTGCTCCTTGTAAAAAGCTAGGCTGTCTCGTAATTCAGTTGTTTGATTATTTTTGTCTAATAAATCACCGAAAGCGAATTTTTCTCGAGCTTCATATTCCTGATATCCTACCAAAACTATTTGAAGTGGTTTTTTGTATAAACGTGGCAATTCACCATATTTCAAGGGCACTCCAAGTATTTTTTCACCAGCAGTTCCAGGGGTAGACCAACTTCTGCCCTTCACCTCATAAACAAATTCGTCACATTCTAAATCTGGATCGTATTTTTTATCCCTAAGAGTACTTTTTTTTGCAGTAGTTTGTCTGACATTTTTTCTACCAAGCCTAACAAGTGCCTCCATGACTAAATTTTGACAAAGCAAAGTTGTCCACTGCTTTCCATCTGTGGTATTCATAACGCTATTGCCCCATTCTTTTTCTATCTCCTTTGATTCTTTTAATTTTTTTTCACTTTCAGTATTCTTCAAAGAAATATCCGTAACACCCTCATAGCACCATTTAATAACCTCCGAGTTATCAAGTAATCTTAAATTGTAATTATTCATATTTTTAAAATTTATTTCCAAATTTTTTCAATTCTTTTTGTCATATCAATACTTCTCCGCTCAATAGCATTCTTGAAGTCTTTAACGAAAATATCGCCCCATTTATCTGCTATATCAACGTTGAACTTAAGTTTTGATTTTTTAAATATAGCTTTTTTAAATGACATGGTTTCATTGCTATTTTTTTTATTAAAATCACTAAATAATAAAGTTAAATTTCCAATTTTATCAACATAATCTTTTACTTCACTCTTGGCAAATCCCCATTTTTTAGGTTCTTGAGGTAAAATGTGTTCTATTTCTGGCTCTTTTATGCTTATTTCTGGATTATCATAACTCATTAAGTCTGAAATTGCTAGAGATATTAATTTATTATCCTTCCCATACTTAACATCTGCAATAAAATTCTCAACAAACTGCTCATCAGATGAAACAAGTTTTTTTAATTTTGAAAAAAAACGTTCAGTTTCAGCAGAAACTTCTTCAATATTTTTGCATTCGTAAATTTCTTTACATTGTGTTGAAAAGATTTTTTCATATTTAGAAGGATTTACAGATACGAACCTAGCTCTAACAGTAAAAATCCAGAGTCGTTTAAGAAATTTTTTAAAAAAAGATTGGGTTATCCTTTTTTCTTTAAATGCCCGATGATAAGTCAACAACACCTCATAAACCTGGTCATTTTGCAAAAATCTGAATTTAAATATTTCTTCCAATATATCTTTTGGCAAGTCCAGGTTTTTTTCGTGTTTCCAATATAGCATCCCAAGATATATCTTAGCATCAAATAAAACTGATTCCACATATTCCTTAATTATCTGCGGTGTCTTATTATCAATCTTCTCAGACTTTATTTCCCTATAAAGGTTGGACATAGAAACATGGCCATAAACTGAAATCCATTGGTGCCTAAGAAATTTAGGAAATTTTGAAGCAATTGTTTCATCAAACATTAACTCCATTTCATTCCATAATTCCTCAATTAATGATTGCATTTTTGTATCTCTCGCACTTCCTTTTAAAATAGAATTTTTTACAAGATCTGCTACCGACAAGCCCAATCCTGTAGAATTAAATCCTTCGAAAATACCATATATATCATTTTCAGTTGCACAAACAATAACAATAAACTGCAAATTTAAAACTTTGTTTAAAATACCATCCAAACTATTCAGCTCTGATCCCTTAATTTCTGATAGTATAAATTTTTTTAATATTTCATAGTTGTTTATTAATCGTTTTTGGTTATCAGTTAACTTTTTTATATCAATGTTATCGATTTCGTTATCAACCAACATGTTGAAAATTTTCTGATACATATCTTTGCCAAGTTCTAATCGTTTATATTCAGACTCTACCGATTTCGAAAGATCATCATCCTTCAGATATTTATCTATTCTTGCAATAGTTCTACTGACTTTAGTTTTATCGCTTTTTTTTACTTTTATATTTGAATATGTATCCCTTAGGGCTATTAACAACAAATTAATTGTTGTTAATCTCTGTTGCCCATCAATAACAAGAAGACTTTCGTCACTTACTGCAACTATATTCCCAATGAAATATGGACTCTGATTTGAAATAATTGAGCTCCAAAATTCTTGGATATTTTTATTTGTCCATTTATATGGTCTCTGAAAATTTGGTATCTTAAACATTTTAAAAGAATCACAAAGGGCTGCAAATGTATAAGGCTCTGTTTTTGTAAAATTTGCCATAATTATTTTTTAATAATTTATCACGACAACCTCCTTAATTTTTCCTCTTCCTGTTCCCTTTGAATTAATAGAACGCCCAGCATCAACAGTGTGAATTTTTATTTTTTTGCCTAGTCCAGAATATAATTCATTGATAAATGGCGTATCAGAATTTGAAAGCATAACATAGCAACCTCTCTTGTGGAGCTCCATAAAGGCATCCTTCAATTCTATTTGTTGTTTTTCAAGAAATCCCTCCTTGGTATAACTCGTAAAACTAGACGTTGCGTTAACCGGACAATAAGGTGGATCAAAATAAACAAAATCTCCTTTTTTTGCTTTTTCTAAAACTTTTCCATAGTCCTGATGCAAGATTTTAGTATACTTCATTGCATCATGAGCTTTCCGCAAATTTTCTTCATCACAAATAAGCGGATTCTTGTTATCCCCAAATGGAACATTAAATTGACCACTACCATTAACGCGAAACATTCCATTGAAACAAGTTCTATTTAGATATATAAAACGAGCAGCAACATCAACATCGGAAAGTTTTTTAAAATCTTGCGCACGAACTTTGAGAAAATATTCTTTATTATTTTTCTTTTGATATTCTTTTAATTTTTTTATTAATCCTTCAACGTCATTTTTAATAACATTATAAGTTGTTACCAATTCGGCATTCATATCAGACAAAACAGCTTTTTTTGGTAACAAATCAAAAAACATTGCTCCACCACCGACAAAAGGCTCAAAGTAAGTTGCAGTTTTCGGATCAAAATCATAGGGCGGATACAAATCTCTCTCTCTAAATTGTTTGAGCAATTGCCTTTTTCCTCCAACCCACTTTACAAACGGTTTTGGATTTTCATCTTTGAATTCTTTGTATGCCGATACGATATTTTCAGCTGATACATTTTTAAAGTTCGACATAAAAACCCGCAGATGAATTGGATGAATATTCAAACTGACGGCCATATCTTGTATTATTTTTTGTGTCATATTTTTATTTTAAACTCTTACAGTGATATTATATCATTCAATAAATTCAAACACAACTGTGCATAACTTATTTTTCAAAAATAAAACCTTGTTACGTAACATGCTACGTAACAACATCAGTTGACTTATATTTCCATTCTACTCTCATTCCACCCATAATTCAAGCACAATAAAACAGACTCAAGGCCTGCTTTATTTCAAAAATCTCACATAAATCTGACACGGATTTTCCATGCCCCAACCGGGATAGGGGTGGATGATTTCAATTGGAATAAAACCCAATTTTTCATAAAATTTTCTTGTTCTTGCATATCCTGCATCTTCAACAGTCTCTGCCAAAGTATTAACCTGGCAAACCTTGAATTCCCCGCCTTCAACAGCAAGACTCTCTTCAACAAGTCGCGTGCCAATGCCCTTTCCATGATAAGTCTCCAGCATAAAAAGGAAAGCAATATCAATTGTTGAGTCATTGACTTTCTTATAGCTAATGCAGGCGATCAATTCCTCGCCGTCATATGCTCCATATACTGCTTGATCAGGAAGCTGCACCTTGATTTCATCCAGCCCTTGCTGCGTGAAAAACTCCGGCAATGTTTTCGCAATTCCCAAAGCTTTTTCGAATTCATTTGTTTTTCTAATCACGATTTCCATACATATAATTTTGTTACGTAACATGCTACGTAACAACGTCAGTTGACTTATATTTCCATTCTACTCTCATTTTACCCATAATTCAAGCTCGAAATCATAAAACATGAAACATGGAGCATGGAGCAGAATACCTACTTTAAGCCCGAAATCATTCTTCAATTTCCCAAATTCACGCTTTTTTCTAATTTTCAGTTAAAAAAATTCCCTGCGCTGGTGACAGGAAATTTCTTTTTGAAATCATTACATCGTTTCTTCCATTTTTTTCATCTCCTCTGATGGTTCGAGGATGCCGAAGATGTTGCCTTCGGTGTCATGGTAATATCCATGCAAACCGACAGTTGGAATCTCGTGCTTTTCCATTTGCACTGTTCCACCGGCTGAAAGAATCTTTTGGTGATATTCGTCAAAATTGGAAACTCCCATTGTTGGGATGAATGAATTGGCTCCTCCTTTGGCAGGAGGCTGGTCTTGCTTGCTCATACCACCGTTGATTCCCATGGTTTCCTTGTCGCCTGTCATAACCATCCAATAGTCCATGTTGGCTTCTGGCGTCTCCCACTTTTCAAACTCCCACCCGAACACATCCGCATAGAATTTGGCGGTGCGCGCAGGATCAATTGCGTTGATTTCAAAATGTATGGGTCTTGGATTTTTCATATGATTTTACCCAGTTAAATTGCAAAACCTCCCGCCATTTAACTTGAGTGAATATTAATTATTATGATATTTTCCCACTTTTTTGCGACATTCTTTCATCTTATAAATATTAATACACAATAATCAGAAACCTCTTCCTGCTGGGAAAACAGGATTTTTGGATATAAAAAACGAGCTGGTTTTACCCAACTCACTTTTGACAAATCATATGCAAGTTATGACTCTAAGTCTCAAAAGTTCAATTTGTTTTGCCTGTTTTCTTTCGAGGCAACAGAGAGCGACAGCGAACTCTTAGCGAGCAATCATAGTTCTTCGATTGCGAAGCGTGCCGAGAAAGGAAGCAGGCAAAACAAAAGCTTTTTTTGAACTATAATTACGTAGCACTTTTATGATCTTTGTGTTTAAGATGTATTTCGGAAAATAGTTCTCCTTGCTCCACGTGGATGATTCGTTGTTTTACCAATTCGAGCATTGCAAGAAAAGAAACCACAATTTCAACTTTGTCTTTTGCATTTGCAACAAGTTCGGAAAATGATGTTTGCACTCGGTCTCTCAAGGTGTTTTGCAAATGGACAATTCTGTCTTCCAAAGTTAGAACTTCTTTTACCATTTCTTCTTCCAATTTTTCTTGAACCGGAATTTCGCCCAACACTTTGGCAAAAGCTTTTTGCAAATCAAAAGCAACAATATTTTCTGGCGGATAAAAAAGTGTTGCCAAGCCCAAAAATCCTTCGCGCGCAAAACTTGCTTTTGGCGAATCAAAAATGGGCGCAATCTTTGCCGAAGCATCTTTAAATTTTTTATACTCTGCCAATTGATATTCCAAATCTTTAATTTCCTCCTCTTCCTCTTCAGTAAATTCCAACATCGGAAGCAAGGCTTTGGATTTGATCAAAATAAGACGAGATGCCACTGACAAAAAATCAGCCAGATGAGCAAGCGTGATGTCTTTGGCCTCAGCGATATATGCCAAATATTGATCTGCAATTTTCGCCAAACTTACTCGAGTAATATCAAGCTTTTCCTGCTGAGTCAGTTGCAAAAGCAAATCCAGCGGCCCTTCAAATTGTTCGAGTTTAAAATGATAAGACATAATAATTTCAATAATCAATAACCGACTAACTACGCAAATATTTTTTTTCTAATTCAATTTCTTCTTCACTTTTATTATCCACCAAGGTAAAAGCAGGATACAGCGCAAGCAGAATAACCAACGTGAGGAAAATAAACATTGCTTTGACTGGAAAGACAACCAGCAGCATTGCAGAAATGGCTGTTGCGGCAATATATGCGACACTTCGAGAGGTTCTAAAAAAACTTATAATATCCATATCGTCGCCATCAATTCTTTTGTAAAAATAAGAATCGCGCAATGTTTCGATCATTGCTGCACCTATTCTCGTCATAAAAAGTACCATTCCCCAAATGAAAACTGATGTGCTTGTCACGAAAAAAATACTCAAGGTTGAAATAGCCATCACAAACAAAGCAAAAATTATCATTTCTTTTTCTCCAAGTTTTTTATCCGCAAGCGCTCCCACGGGATAATTAATCAAAATAAAAGGTATCAGCATTATGGTAAAGATTACTCCAATCTGACTCCAAGACATTCCCAAGTCAAGCAGATACAAAGGAGTGTACACGGTCATTAGCGCATAAAAAAATTCCAGCACAAATGACACCCAATATATGCGCATCAAATTCTTGTTCACAAATATTTTTTTTACCAAATCCCGAATGGTTATGTTTCCATTAAATTTATTATTCCCGCCACGCAAACCAACAAGACCAATCACAAAAATCACCATACTGATAAGCATCGACAAAAAGAAAAGTCCGGAATAATCATACACTTCCAAGATGCGAGTAGAAAGAATTGGTCCAAGCATAAAACCAGCGCTGATGATCATCAAGTGAAGTCCGCGTATTCTGCCTGATTTCCTGTCTTCAGAATACGATTCCATAATGATGTCCAACACCACATACATCAAATATGACGTGATGATGTTTATCATCAATAAAAATATTCCAAACATTGACGGCGGAACCATAATAAGCACCGCCATAGCAAAAATTTGCAAAAAGAAAAGCAGGAAAAAAGTTGTTGATTTTCCCAAACGCTTGATGAATTTATGCATATTCAAAAGACCAAGCAGCGACACGACATACGCCAAGAAATAAAAAACACTCACATTTTCGCTGCCCAAAGACAATTTGAAATATGACGATTCAACATAAACAAGAAGCGATTGAGAAAAACCCAACAAAAAAGAAACAAACGTTATCAATTTCAATTTACCATCATTAAGCTTTTCCTTGTGTTTTTTATTTGCCATTAATTTTTACCCCGTTAAATTAGCTTTTTGTAATCATTTAACTGGGGTTATTTTTATTTTTGAATTATTATTTTGCGCTTAATTCTCTCTGGCAATTTTTATCATATTTTCCAATCTTGTTCTGGCGGAAATGATAGACAACATCTCAACATCAACCTCACACAAGGCGTGACCATTGCTCAAAGGACATTCCTTAACAAACCCAACCATTTCAACAATGTAACCCTTTTTAATATTCTTCGCCACCAAAAAAACATTTTCCCTGTCAGGGATAATAATAGCCTTGGCTAAAGATGAAGAATGACTTATTTCCAAAAACAAAATGCCCCCATGATCTTCTATTTTTTCAACAATACCTCTGACTTTAACTTGTTTCCCTTTGTATTGTTCAAGTTTTTCTATCTCTATATTATCAGCCATACAATATCAATTAAAATATAAAAGCCGTTATACTTTTTTAAAAAATATTGATCATTTGACAAGTTTTATATGCAAATCTTTCAATTGCTTTTCATCCACTTCACTTGGGCTATTCATCATCAAGTCTCTGCCGCTACCATCTTTCGGGAAAGCATAAATATCGCGAATAGAATCAAGATCATGAAGAACCATAAGAATTCTATCTATTCCAGGAGCATTTCCACCATGAGGAGGAGCACCGAATTTAAACGCATTAATCAATCCTCCGAAACGAGCATCAACTTGTTCCTTTGTGTATCCAGCAATTTCAAAGGCTTTATACATAATTTCTGGATCATGGTTTCTGATTGCCCCACTTGAAGCCTCAAAACCATTAATCACTAAATCATACTGATAAGCCAAGATGTCTAATGGTTGTTTTTCCTCCAATGCTTTGAGCCCTCCTTGTGGCATTGAAAATGGGTTATGCTCAAAATCAATTTTCCCCGGTTCTATTTCTGAATATGAATACATTGGGAAATCAACAATCCAACACCATGCTGCTTTTGTATTGTCTTTGAGTCCTAATTTTTTCGCACATTCACTTCTGACGGCTCCCAAGGCGCTGCAAACAGTTTTCCATACATCAGCTCCAAAGAAAATAATATCCCCTGATTTAGCTTCAACTTCATCTGTAATTTTTTTAGTCAAATCATCTCCCAAGAATTTAATGATCGGCGATTGCAATTCTCCATCTTCTTTAATCACGATGTATGCCAATCCTTTTGCATCTTTGCTTTTTGCAATTTCCACAATTTCATCGATTTCTTTTCGACTAAATTTCGCCCCTCCTTCAACTTTCAAAGCATGCACAACCCCGTCGTTTTTAATAGCATCAGTAAAAACTGAAAAACCACAATCTTTAACAAGCTCGGTTATTGGTTTAATTTCCATTTCGAAGCGGAGATCTGGTTTATCACTACCATATCTTGTCAAAGCCTCTTTCCATGGAATCTGCCTGAATCTTCCATTTTCTCCCATATTTACAATTTCCTTGTTGGAAAATTTATCTGTAAGTTCAATCATCAACGGCTCCATAACCTTAAAAATATCATCCTGACCAACAAAACTCATTTCCATATCTAGCTGATAAAATTCGCCATAATGCCTGTCCATTCTTGGGTCCTCATCTCGAAAACATGGGGCAATCTGAAAATATCTATCCATTCCACCAACCATAAGCAGCTGTTTAAATTGCTGTGGCGCTTGAGGCAAGGCATAAAATTTTCCTGGGTGCAAACGAGAAGGAACCAAGAAATCACGAGCTCCCTCTGGAGATGAATTTGCCAAAATTGGAGTTTGTATTTCAACGAAATTCAATTTCTGAAAATAATCCCTCATGCATTGAAAATATTTAGCCTTAAGTTCCAAAAGAGATTGAACTTCTGGTCGTCTAAGGTCGACAAAGCGATATTGCAACCTGAGTGCTTCATTTGCTTCCCCATTTTTTTCTCCATCAATTTCAAAAGGAGGTGTTTGAGATTTGTTTAAAATATCAAGTTCAATGGCTTCAATTTCTATTTCTCCAGTCTTTAATTTTGAGTTAATCATGCTTTCTGGTCGAGCTATGACATTTCCAGTAACTTTAATAACCCATTCGTTTCTTATCTTATCAACCTCATCCATTATGTCGCCATTTTTAACAGGATCAAATTTAATTTGAGTTATTCCATAACGATCTCGAAGATCGATAAAAGCGATGCCGCCATGATCTCTTCGACGATGTACCCATCCAGTCAAAACCACTTTTTGCCCAACCAATTTTTCATTTAATTCTCCGCATGTGTGTGTTCGCATCATAATTCAGCTTTTAACGTTTGATTTTGAAACAAAACATTTCAATACCAACCACATTTTATTCATTATATATATTAATATAACCCCTAATCTACCTAGAGATTGTAGCTCAATATACCAAAAAAGGCAATTCCGCGAGGGAAATCGTCTCAGCACCTTCAATATTATTCTTTATATTCACAAATATAGTATTTTTGATCTTCTTTTGCTTCTACTGTTATGAAAAATTCAATATTTCACTTAGTGATTGTAAATTCTTTTTTACTGGGATTAACTCCTTGAAGTATTTCCCATTCTTCCAATAAACTTTATACGCATTGGCAGTTTTTTTGGATTTCAAAATCTTATATTCATCGTCAATAATTTCAATAGCGCAGCAATTATCAATCGCGATGGCCACTCCTCTGTTTTTCTTCATCATTTCCTTAAGTGATTCTTCGCGACCCTTTTCAATATCATAATGAGGACAATGCAGAGCTGGAATCATATTCAAACCTTTCACGCGAATCATACTCGCCTCTTTGTTTTTTCCAAATCTGGCAGAATCAGAGTTGCCATATCGAAACCAGCAAATAGAACCAGCCGACAATCCAGACAAAACAATACCCTTTTTCATTGCTTTTTCCAATAAAGCATCAACTCCGAATTTCCTCCAAACCTTCATCATCTTCAATGTGTTTCCACCTCCTACATAAATTATGTCAGAATTTAATATTTTATCTGAAATTTCTTTTTTTGAATATTTTTTAATTATCAATTCAAGTGAATCGATTTTGCATCCCAATTTCTTTCCAAAGTGATTTTGAACAGATTCAATATACCCAAGTGCATCTCCACTAGCCGTAGGAATAAAAAGTAGCTTTGGATTTTCTTTTCCTGAACGTTTTACTATTTCACGATCAATAGCCAATGTTTCATTTTTAACACCAGCCCTGCCTATCTCCCCACCACCAATCGCAATAATTTTTCTCATATTTCTTTTTAACTCAACAGTTCTGTTACTCGCCGGGCAAGATCGCTGGGGACTAGGCGTGTTTTTTCGTAAAAATCAGTCACTCCCATATCTCGCACCGGCTGGATATCCCCTTCGATCAATGATGCTGAAATCACAATTATAGGAATGTTTTTGGTTTTGTCATCCAACTTAAGACGCTTGATAATTTCCTCTCCACCCATCGCAGGCATAACCATATCAGTGATAATCAAATCGTATTGGTTTTCAGTTGCAAGCTTACTTCCCCAAGCACCATTTTTGGCATATTCAAGACAGAACCCTTCGTTTTCCAATTTTTTTCCAAACATTTCCAAAAAAATTTCTTCATCTTCAATAAAAAGAATTTTCTTTCCAACACAAGCATCGTCTTCTTTCTTGCTAGACAAACGCTGTTTGTTTTTTTTCTGTTCTCCATATTCATTCAAAAGTCTTTGCACTTCAACCACAAGCTCAGAAGGACTAAACTGCGTCTTGCCTATAAAATCATTGGCACCATTTGCCATTGCTTCCTTTTCATTTTCAGTCTTATTAAGATTGCTCAAAATGATTATTTTCAAATCGCTGTCATATTGCGTGTTGCTGCGAAGTTCTTTCAACACATCCATTCCACTCATTTCAGGCAAAACCATATCCAAAAGAATAAGATCGAATTTGTCTTCTAATGCAAATTTTAAAACTTCTTTTCCTGTCACAGCATTAACAACATCAAAGCCAGCCGATTCGAATTTTTTTTGATATATTTCAGCAATCATTGGATCATCCTCCACCAACATTATCTTAGCCATAAATTGAACTTTTTTTGTTATTTTTACTATTTTTTAATATTTGAAGTATAACCAATTCAAGGGTAAAAAGCAACCCAATCATGGATCACTAAACATAAAACATAAAACAAAAAAATAAAGACTCTCCATAAAAAATCAACTTGTACCTATGTTCCATGCTATGTGCTCAATGTTTCAAGTTTTGCGATAACCTCATCTATTATCCACCCTGGTGTGCTTGCTCCGGCGGTTACTGCCACTTTTTTGCAATTAGCAAACCATTTACTTTCAAGCTCTGAAGCTCGCTGAACAAAATATGATGACTCATTGACGCGCTTGGCGATTTCCCAAAGACGTTTTGAATTTGCACTTTCTGGCGATCCGATAACAATAACAACATCGTTTTCTTGCGCCAACTGTTTTATTTCTGTTTGGCGATGATGTGTGGTCAAACAAATAGAATCAACGACTTCTGCTTTTGGATATTTTCGTGAAATTTGAGCGGCAGCTCTGTCAACAAATTCTTGATCTTGTGTCGTTTGCGACAAAACTGCGATTTTCTTTTTTGGGTCAAGCACAAGCCCGCACAAATCCTCATCACTTTCTATGAGCACGGCAATTTTCTGCGCCCATTCAAAAATTCCCCTCACTTCTTTATGATTTTTTTCGCCAATAAGAACGATCTGAGTATCCCGATCGAAAAATGTTTTTGCCAATCTCTGCACTTTAATTACACGCGGACAAGTGGCGTCAACCAGTGGAACTTCATATTCCTTGGCAAGCTCATAAAGTCTTGGTCCGATGCCGTGAGACGTGATGACGAGCGTCCCAACTTCGTCTTTTATTTTTTCAAAAAAATCCTCAAGCGGACCCTCAACGTGCACTTTTTGAATTCCCATTTTTTCAATTTTTTCCACCACGTCCTCATTATGAACAAGCGAGCCCAGCACAAAAATAGGCCTCTTTACTTTCGGATCCTTGGCGATTTTTTCCACAATATCATATGCCCGCTCCACTCCCTCGCAAAAACCAGCATACTGGCTAAGTGTAATTTCCATAATTTTTATATATTATTCAATTCGCTAAATTATATCCATCATCAGCAAAAAAAGCAATCGGGGGGTCAGCTGCTTGCACTTGAATAGTGTTTCAAGGAAAACTCCCAGAACCAGCGCGATCCAAAGAAAAAAACAAACGCCACTACAAATGAAAGTGCAGTGAATTGCCAATCAATATCAATATTGGTCAAAATCTTAGCAGGAACTGTTGCCACAAAAGCCAGAGGGACAATAAAAGTAAAAACTCCTCGCACAATTTTATTATAGTAAATATCAACAGGATATTGAGAATTTATTGTGATTCTTTCCATCAAAAGCCACAGACCAGACCCATCAATAATCCAAAAGGAAAATGAACGAAAGAATATATCAAAACTATACAAAGCTATTACTCCGTTAATAAGGAGCATTAAAAATAAAATGAAATGTCCCAAATCAAAACCAATGGTATTTCTCATAGCCAAAATTATCAAAATAATTCCAGTCACAATGCGCAAACTATCTTCAGGATCACCTTTCCAAAAGGAAACAAGGAATTGAGAATTGATTGGTTTCAGCAAAATTCCATCCAGTGTTCCGTCTTTAATATGAACATTGATAGCATTAAGCATCGAAAATAAAACCCACATTATACCCTCCACAATCATATAGCTACCGACCACGCCCAAAACCTGATAATATGACCATCCTGCTATTGAATCAATATAACCGAAATTAACTTTTATAAATAAAATGCTAAGCATCATAACTAACAAGGTTGCCACGAAATTCATAAAGAATGATGCGGGATATGCCACCCATCTCATAATATTTATTTTTTGCAAATGCAAAAAAATAAGAAAATATTTTTTAAAGTTTTTATAAACCATATCCTTCGTATTTTTTTAAACCTTTCTTATATAATAGTTGAGCGAGAAAATACATACCAATGCACCACAAAACTGGGACTACTATCATTTTATAATCGAAATTTACTCTTCCCGATGCCAAACTAACTGGCACAAAAAACAGATATTTGAACGGCAAAGAATCGCTAATTAATGAGAACCATTTTGGCAAAAGATCCAATGGGATCAATCCTCCCTGCATAAAGTTGATTACAACCCAGCATGTATAGAAAAAACCTTTAGCTTCAGCTGTCCAAAAAGCGACTATCCCTACAATGAAATACACCAAAAAATACAACCCATAACTCAGCATTGCACAGAGAGCAAAGATTGCATATGTCGTATAATTTTGCGCATGCGTAATATAATTCCTGAGCACAAACAAAACAACCAGAATAATCGGTAAAAAAATCATAAGTCGATAAGCAAGATTTCCCATATGCTGGGAAAACTTGTATTTCAAATAATTTATAGGCCTTAATACACTGGATGTTATTTGTCCATTGTTTATTTCATCGCCAACGCTCCAAGCAGTGTTATCACCAATTACCAATAAATGAAATATGGTCACAAAAACATAATATGAAATCATTTCTTCAAGAGAATATGTTCCTATTTGATTTCCTTGCCTATAAATGGAGTTCCAGAAATAAAAAAGAACGATAAATGAAATGAAGACTGAAACCATCGTGATGAAATTATTCATCCGATATGCAAGATTCTTTTTTATACTGTTTGCTGCTACCGCAAGATATTTCCCCATTTGTTATTTTGTAAAAATATTTCTAATAATACTTTCGATATCCTCTTCATCAATTTCGAGATCTTTGACTTCCAAATTTGAAGATAGAATTTTTCCAACCACATCCTTAACCTTTTCACGTGGAATTTCAAAAACGAGCTTAAGAAAATCAAATTCGACCAACGCGCCAAATTGTTCCACATCCTCTCTCGAAACTTCTTTTTCAAAATAAATTGTTATCTTTTTATTGGGCACATATTTTGAAATCAAATCTTCCAATGACCCATCATAGATAATTTTTCCCATATCTATAATCACAATGCGTTTGCAAAGCTGGGCGATATCTTCCATATAATGCGAAGTCAAAATGATCGTGGTCTTTCTTTCTTGATTATATTTTTTGATAAAATCACGAATCTTTTTTTGTGCCACCACATCCAAGCCAATTGTTGGTTCATCCAAAAAGAGAACTTTTGGACTATGCAAAAGAGCAGCAATAAGTTCACATTTCATACGTTCACCAAGAGAAAGTTGACGCACCTGTTTGTTCACGATCCCGCCAACATCAAGCAACTCAATCATTTCAGACAGATTTTTTTCAAAATCCTCATCATTAACTTCATATATTTTTTTGTTGAGCAAAAAACTTTCCATTGGTGGCAAATCCCACCAAAGTTGCATCTTTTGACCCATCACAAAAGCAAATTGCATTTGATATTCCTTTTGTCTTTTAATCGGCTCATATCCCGAGACTTCCACTTCTCCACTTGTTGGTGTCAAAATTCCAGCCAACATTTTTAAGGTTGTAGTTTTACCTGCTCCATTTGGACCCAAAAAGCCCACAAGTTCCCCTTCTTCAATCTTGAAACTAACATCTTTCACGGCTTCTTTTTGCTTTTTTTCTCTTGCAAAAAGATTTCGCAGAGAATGCTTGATCCCTGGATTTTTTTCTACATATTCATATGTCTTGCACAATTTTTTTACCTCAATTATTGGTTTTTTCATAAAATTCCTTTTTTTCAGAAAATAATTTTATGTTACGTAGCATGCTACGTAACATAAAATCCTCCGCCTGTGACAACGAAGGATTTTGTGTTGCAAATTATTTTTTCAATAATTGCAGAAATTCCTCAACTGTCATTATCTTACTTTCGCTTTCATTGCGTTTTTTAACTTCAATCCCGCCAGCAGCCAAAGTTTTTTTACTGATCACGACGCGATATGGAATTCCGATCAAATCACTGTCAGCAAATTTTTCGCCTGCTTGCACTTCCCTGTTATCAAGGAGAACTTCAATGCCTTTTTCCAAAAGCTGCGCATAAATTTTTTCCGCCTCCTCATTTTCACCCAAACTCAAAAGATGCACAGAAAATGGCGCAATATTTTCTGGCCACACCAAGCCTTTATCATCAGCAAATAATTCTGCGATTACTCCCATTAAACGACTGACACCAATACCATAACATCCCATAATGATTGATTGCTTCTCACCTTTTTCATCACTGTAAAATAATTCAAGAGCATCAGTATATTTACTTTCCAAATGAAAAGTATTGCCAACCTCAACACCTTTTTTCTCTACCAAATCTTCGCGCTTAAGTCCAAGCTTCTCAAGATTTTCATCTGTGAATATTTCATCATTAATTGCAATCTTCTTTTTCTCGTCAACATATATCTTGTCCTCTCCCACCTCACTCAATGTTTGAAATTCATCACTAAATCGTGGCGTGAAAATTCCGCCATCAGCATAAGTTCGATAAGTGATTTCTCCCAATCCCAGTCTGTCATACACTCGGAAATAAGCTTTTACGATTTTTTCATATTCCTCTTCATGCTGCTTTTGATCACGAGAAAAAGTATACATATCCTTCATCAAAAATTCGCGACCTCGCAAAAGTCCACTTTTGGCACGTTTTTCATTTCTAAATTTATTTTGAATCTGATACACAGCAAAAGGCATATCTTTATATGAACCAAGATAATTGCTAACAGCGTCCACAATTGGTTCTTCATGGGTCAACCCTACTCCAAGCTCTGTCCCATTTACAAGTTTGGTTTTAAACCAATTGTCCACCTTGGCATCATCCCAACGATCAGTTTTTTCCCAAATCTCCTTAGGCTGAAGTGTTGTCATCATAAGCTCTTGTCCACCAACACCGTTCATTTCTTCGCGAACAATTTTTTTAATATTTTCAAGAACCCTAAGACCAAGTGGCATATATGCATATACGCCCGCCATTTCCTTATGAATAAAACCAGCCCGAATCAACAGCTGTGCATTTTTGGCAACTTCATCAGATGGCGCATCTTTTTTAGTTTTAGTAAAAAGTTGTGATTGTTTCATATGGGTCAGTTATAAAGTTCATAAAGTTATAAGGTTCATAAATCTATTGTATCAAATTTTTGCTTTATTGCAAGCAAAAACAGCCTCATTAAAAGGCTGTTTTTTGATTAAGATATTCATTTAACCTTGGCATACATGTGACAGTCTATGTATTTTCCATCTTTAATTGTATATTTTTTATGGATTCCCTCAAATTGCATACCAACTTTTTTCATAACATTCATTGATTTAACATTGTCAGCATGAGCAAAAGCACAAATGCGACGAAGCCTAAACTC
>C687J13896_1000444_pt1 | contig 30691 bp, 12 predicted proteins | sample RifGroE2_FD_13896 | JGI IMG/M metagenome (IMG submission 13896)
TCAATCAAGCGAGCCATAATATCGGCTTGCACATCAATCAAATGCGCATCGATACCCTTCTGTTTTAATGCCTCAAAAACATTTTGACCGCTCTGTAAAGACACGTCTCTTTCTGCGGATAACCCACCGCACAATACAGCGACTTTTCCGAATTTATGTTTCATGATTTTCCCCAAATCAAATTCAAAAAAAGAATAATAAACCTGCGTAATTTTTTGTCTGGATCCCGCGGTCAAGCCGCGGGATGACAGTGCATAAGCAATTCAATCCTTGCTTGATTTTAGCATGAGTTTTTAAGAGAAGAATAAATAAATACCGTCTGCAGATAAAAAGCGCCGCGCCCAAAAGAAAAATGACGACAAATAAATGATTGCAGGGACACGAAAGGTCGGCACAACGCCCTTATGTTTTATTCGAGAATACAGCGTTTAAACACTTCTCCGCGATGCTCGTAATTGTCAAACATATCTAAACTCGCACACGCGGGCGATAATAACACCAAATCACCTGCCGTAGCTTCTCGCTTTGCGTATTGAACGGCTTCTTTCATCGAATCAACGTGAATAATCGAACAACAGCCTTTCAACGCAGCGGACAATTTTTCGGCATCTTCGCCCAATAAAATCGCACATCGAACCTGTTTTCGAACCGACTCGCGCAACGGCGTGAAATCCGCCCCTTTGCCTCGTCCACCCGCAATCCATAAAATATTTTTTTCCTGGCCTAATCCTTCCAATGCCGCAATCGTCGCGCCGACATTGGTCCCTTTGGAATCGTTATAAAATGCCACACCTTCCGTTTCCGCAACAAATTCACAACGATGTGGCAATCCAGGAAAAGTACGTAGCGTGTTTAGCATGGCTGCCTGATCCAAGCTTAACGCTTCACCTAAGGCTAAAGCAGCAAGCGCATTTTCTGCATTATGTTTTCCGACCATTTTCATTTCTTTGATATTTAAAATCGGCGCCCCATTACGCGTCAAATAATATTCTTCGCGAATTTTTTCAAATCCATATCCGCGCGCTGAAGGCGACAATCCAAAAGAAATCGTTTTGATATTTTTATCCGCTGGCGCAATACGCGGATCTGCACGATTGATCACGGCTATCTCACAATGATCATAAATGCGCAATTTTGCAGCCCTATACTCATCCATGCTTGCATAACGATCCATGTGATCTTCGCTAACATTTAAAATAGTCGCTGCTTTCGCCTTTAGAGAAAAAGTCGTTTCTAACTGAAAGCTCGATAATTCTAAGACGTATAAATCCGATACAGGCTCTGTCAGCAAATCTAATACCGGTGTCCCGATATTACCCGCCACCTGCGTTTTAAGTCCCGAGGCTTTCGCCATTTCTCCGACAAGTGTCGTTACCGTACTTTTAGCATTAGCGCCTGTAATCGCACAAATCGGCGCCTGAATCCGCTCGACAAATAATTCGATATCACCCACATAAGAAATGCCCTGCGCTATCGCTTTTTGAAGGACAGGTTCTTTTAAAGAAACACCGGGACTGATGATAATTTTTTCAGCCGATAAAATAAGCGCTTCATCCAACTGACCAAAAACCATTTTAACCTGTGGCGCGATTGCTTTAAGTTCAGCAGCATAAGGCGGATTATCTCGTGAATCCGTAACAGCAAATAGCTTATTTTCTCGCAAACAAAATTTCGCACAAGAAAATCCTGTTTTGCCAAGCCCCACAATGACTGTGTATTTTTCGTTCATGCTGTTCTCCATTTTTTAGCCCCTATTCCGTAAACGATGATAAATAGTAACGATCCATCGACCACTGTAAAGGATTATTAATAATATATTCTTGTATCGAACGAAGCTCTTCTTCATTTCGAATAACATGTTCGTAATAGCCGCGCTGCCATATCGGTTGATGAGGCCTATTTCGCACTCCATTAATTCTTGTCGTTGCAACAGATTTAAAGGAACGAATAATGGTGGGGATACTATTGATGTTCGGCTTTCCAAATTTCTCGTATTTTGTAGGGGTACGCTGACGCGTGCCCTCATCACTTTCAGAAAGCATAATAATTCCATGTAAATGATTTGGCATAATACAAAAATCACCCATTACCACACCTTGACGTATATCGGCTGTCTTCAGCCATTCTTCTTTGACAATCTGACCCTGCCACGTAAGTGAGACATTCCCTTCATCGATATGACCCAAACAACCTATCCGATGATGCGTACAAATTGTAATAAAATAGGCGCCCACAGAAGCATAATTGTATCGCTTCAATCGCACTGATCTACGATGATAATTTTCAAGCATGATGAACCTCTTTCTATCAGGCATCATGCCAAAAATAATCTATTCACGGGCACGCATCAGCGTGCCCCTACAATTTCACAGCACGACATGAAATTCAAACGTTGCCGAATTTCATCTGTTAGGGGCACCCTGGCGCGTGCCCTTCAAATACCCCAAAATTCCGCGCACAACCTCAGAACCGTAGGGGCACGCTGACGCGTGCCCTTCAAATACCCAATTCCACGCACAACCCCAGAACCGTAGGGGCACGCTGACGCGTGCCCTTTAAATACCCCAAATCCACGCATAACCTCAGAACCGTAGGGACACGCTGATGCGTGCCCTTCAAATACCCAATTCCACGCATAACCTCAGAACCGTAGGGGCATGCTGACGCGTGCCCTTCAAATACCCAATTCCACGCACAACCCCAGAACCGTAGGGGCACGCTGATGCGTGCCCTCAATCCTCAACGCTATCTCAATTTCAACGTCGCTAATCCTAACAAAACCAGTATAAAAGTAATAATCCAAAATCGAACAATCACGCGGGGTTCCGGCCATCCTTTTAATTCAAAATGATGATGTAAAGGCGCCATACGAAAAATACGTTTGCCCGTCAATTTAAAGGACGCTACCTGTAAAATAACTGACACCGTTTCGGCCACAAAAATACCACCCATCATACAATACACGAGTTCTTGTCGAATCATCACCGCAATCACGCCCAATGACGCACCTAAGCCTAAAGCCCCTACATCGCCCATAAACACTTGAGCGGGATACGTGTTGTACCAAAGAAATCCCAATCCTGCGCCCGCAATAGCACCACAAATAATCACGATTTCGCCGACACCCGGCACATAAGGCAAGAGCAAATATTTGGCAAATTGATGATTACCCGTCACATACGCAAAAATACCTAAGGCAGCGCCCACCATCACAGTTGGCAGAATCGCAAGACCATCTAATCCATCGGTCAAATTAACGGCATTGCTCGATCCGACAATCACAAAGTATACAAAAAAAACATACAACACACCCAACGGCAAATACGCATGTTTTAAAAAAGGAATTAATAATTGAGTTTCGGTAGGCGTTGCCGCGATATGATATAAATAAATAGCCGTAACCAATCCAATGAGTGATTGAAAAAAATATTTCCATCGAGCTGGTAATCCACGACTGTGTTTTAAATGTAATTTACGATTATCATCAATCCAACCAATAAGTCCAAAACCCAAAGTCACGAACAACACAACCCACACATAACGATTTGACAAATCGGCCCATAATAATGTGGCGACAGTAATTGCCGTTAAAATTAACGAGCCTCCCATCGTCGGTGTACCCGCTTTTGAATAATGAGAAGTCGGCCCTTCTTTGCGAATCACTTGTTTGACTTGTGCTTCACTTAATCGTCGAATTAAATAAGGCGCTAACAGAAAAGAAACCAATAAGGCAGTCAGTGTACTCAAAATCGTGCGTAACGTGAGGTATTGAAATACGCTAAAAAAACGGTAAAAATGCGATAAATAATGGGCTAATACCAATAACATAAATTTAAATTCTCCTGTTAAAAAAAGGGCACGCGCAGCGTGCCTCTATAATTTTAATACCTCTTCCACAATTTCCAATTCCGAAAACGGCAAATATTGATCGCCAATCACTTGATAATTTTCATGCCCTTTTCCAGCTAATAAAATCACATCATCCGGCAACGCTTGCTCGATCGCCCGATGAATCGCCGCTCGACGATCGTGCTCAACAGCTATTTTTTCAGGATGCTCACAACCCGCCAAAATATCCTGAACAATCACGATCGGATTTTCAAAACGGATATTATCATTCGTCACAATCACTTGATCGGCTAATGTCTCAGCAATACGTCCCATCATCGGGCGTTTGCCTCGATCACGATTACCGCCACAACCAAACACACAAATCAGTTTTCCTCGACAATGCGTTCGAACGGCTTGCAAGGCTTTTTCTAACGCATCGGGTGTATGCGCAAAATCAATCACAACCAACGGTTGATGATGCTTGCCGCCAATCAATTGCATTCTGCCAGGCACCGTCGTAAATTGTTCGACCGTCTCAACAATCGCTGCTAACGAATAGCCCATCAGTCCCAGCGTTGCAATCACCGCTAACACATTGCTCACATTAAACGCACCCAACAAAGCACAAGTCACACTCGCTTCACCCCAAGGGGTTTTTAAATCCAAAGTAAATCCACGCGCATGAAATTCAATTTTACGTGCACACACCACCCATAAATCATCAACACATCGACTTGCGCTTAACGTATAGCCGCAAACTTTATAATGTGATTTAAATTCATGCGCCCATTGCTCGCCGATAGGATCATCCAGATTAAAAACGCCTGCTTCGAGACTCGGCATTTCAAATAATAAATGTTTCGCGGCCGCATAATTTTCGGCTGTTTCGTGATAATCAAAATGATCGCGCGTCAGATTTGTAAACATGCCAATTTTAAAATCGACCGCCTTCACTCGATGCTGATGCAACGCATGGGAAGACGCTTCCATCACAACGGCGTCGACTTTTTCATTCACAAAACGATGCAATAACGCCTGCACGAAAATCGGATCTGGGGTGGTTTGATGGCAACTCGTATCGTACGGTTCACCGTAAATCCCACTGCCCATCGTCCCAATCACCGCTGATTTTCGGCCCAGCCTCATCAAAGCATTCGCCAATAAATGACTACACGATGTTTTTCCTTTTGTCCCGGTCAGTCCGATCATAAATAATTTTTGAGAAGGATGATCGTAAAAAGCAGAGGCAATTTCACTCACCTGTTCGTTTAATCGCTTCACGTTAATAATGGGTACATCTCCCCGCCAAATAATCATCGGCTGATTTTCTTCGGCCTCTTGAAGCACAGCAACAGCACCCGCCGTGATAGCCTGATCGACATAACGTCGACCATCCATTTTTGTACCGACGCAGGCAAAAAATAGATCACCGGATTTAACGGCTCGACTGTCGAGCGATAAATCGCGAATCGCTATTGCGGCCAAATCATTTTCATTTGATAACCTTGGCGGTAATGATTGTGGCAATAATGATATTAATTTTTTCATATAAAAACCCAGTTTTTCCACTATTTTTGAAGGGCACGCATCAGCGTGCCCCTACCATAGTTCATCCATCGCAATGAAAACCGTAGAGGGCACGCTGATGCGTGCCCTTCAAATACCCCAATTCCACGCACAACCCCGGAACCGTAGGGGCACGCTGATGCGTGCCCTTAAAAAATAAAAATCGCGTAGCGACCATTTCATTCAATCACCTTCACCTGTCCCATATCACTGTCATTCACAGTCGGTTGAATATTTAAAATACGCAACGAGCCACCCATAATTTGCGCAAACGCCGGCGCCGAGACTACCGCACCGTAATAGCCCGCTTGCGGTTCATTGACAATGACGGCAACAACCAATTGCGGATCTTCGACTGGGGCAATTCCAATAAACGAAGATGTAAAACGTTTATTATCGCGATTATATCCACCGAACGCCTCCGCCTTATACGCCGTCCCTGTTTTTCCTGCGATTCGATACCCGGGCACACGCGCCGCCCTGCCTGTGCCATCACCTTCCATCACGACTTCTAATAATGACAACATTTGATCGGCTAAGGCTGGATTCATCACTTGCACGCAAGTCGGGGCAGTATCGCGTTTGAGAAAAGTGGGTGGACATTGGAGTCCATGATTTGCAATGGCTGCATACGCCTGCGTTAATTGTAATGTCGTCACCGAAATACCATAACCAAAAGCGAGCGTCGCCAACTCAAACGGACGTAATTGATCTAATCGCGGCAATGATCCTGCACTTTCACCTGGAAAAGCACTCAGAGTGCGATCCCCAAACCCCATTTGACGCAATAAATTAAGCAGATTTTCTGGCGGCAAGGATAGCGTTATTTTTGCGGCGCCAATATTACTCGATTTTTGCAAGACTCGCGTCACGGTAATCACGCCATTTTTTTCATGCTTATCATCAAAAACTCGGTTACGACCCACATCGAGCCATCCCGGATTTGTATCGACTTTTGTGAGCGGCGTGTATTTACCACTACTCAACGCTGCCGCAATACTAAACGCTTTTAAAGTCGATCCCGGCTCGAACACATCGGTCACCGCCCGATTGCGTGTCGCCGCAATAACTAAATTCAATCGTTGATTCGGATTATAGGATGGTTGATTCACCATCGCTAAAATTTCGCCTGTCTTCGGATTCATGACAATAACCGACCCCGATATGGCATGGTATTTTTCGACCGTCGATTTTAAAACGCTGTACGCTAAAAATTGAATTTGCTCATCGACACTCAACGTCAAATCATGTCCCGATTCAGCCTCTTTGATATTGTCTAACACAGCCAACACGTGACCGTATAAATCTTTGAGTACGCGCGCTTTACCTGCACGCCCTTGTAACCAACTGTTATACGCCAACTCTAATCCTTCCTGCCCTTGATCATCGACATTCGTAAATCCCACCACATGTGCCGCAACTTCCGCTTCCGGATAATAACGACGATAAGTATGTTCTAGATAAACGCCCGAGATCGACAAGGCCGCGACTTGTTTTGAAATACCAGGATTCACATTTCGTTTTAAATAAACAAATTCTTTTTCGCTACTTTGCTGCATGAGATGATGAATTTCTTGCGGGGTGATATTCAGTAATTGACTTAAATTGATTTCGTTTTGGGAGGAATCATCAAAATCCTGCGGATTGATCCACACCGAATCAACAGGCGTACTCACCGCCAATGGTTCGCCATGACGATCCATAATCATTCCGCGATAGGCAGGAATTTCCATCAAACGTAAATACCGGGAGTTGCCTTGATTTAATAAAAAGGAACGATCAAAAACAGTGAGATAAACCATTCTTGCCGTGAGCAATCCGGCTAGTATCATTAAAATCAATAAAACACAATAAAAACGCCATGGATAATAAGGATTGTTATCGTGATTGATCTTAGTCATCTCACGCCACTTTTTCTGCAATACGCAAAACCGCGCTGCGCGCTCTGGGATTTTGCGCGACTTCACTGGCTGTCGGCTTCATCGCTTTCCCCCTACTTTTTAATCGCCGTTTAATCTCTGAAAAGCGAATCGGCAATCCAATCGGAAACTCATCGCCTCGTTCTTGCTCGCGAATAAATTGCTTCACGCGACGATCTTCGAGCGAATGAAAGCTAATGACGGCCAATCGTCCCCCTACTGCTAACACATCTAAACATTGCGGCAAAACTTGCTCTAATGCGTCTAATTCGCGATTGATGTAAATGCGTATCGCCTGAAAACTACGCGTCGCCGGATGCTTATGTTTTTCTCTCGACGGCACGGTTTTTGCAATCAACTTTGCCAATTGTGTCGTCGTCTGAATCGGCGCTGTCGCCCGCGTTTCAACAATGGCGCGCGCAATGCTTTTCGCATAATGCTCTTCGCCATAAGTTTTCAACACATCAATTATTTCTTTTTCTGTTGCACGTTGTAACCACGCAGCGGCTGTCTCACCACGCGTTTGATTCATGCGCATATCCAGCGGACCTTCGCGCAAAAAGCTAAATCCCCGCGCCGCTTCATCCAATTGCGGTGATGAAACACCTAAATCTAATAAGATACCATCAACTGCGCCCAGCTTTCCGTATTGCTGAATTAATTGCTTCAACTCAGTAAACGATCCATGGTGCAATATCACGCGTTCATCCGCCCCCCATTTTTCTCGTGCCGCATAAATCGCGGCGAGATCTTGGTCAATTCCTAATAATTTTCCCGAAGCCGATAATTGCTGAAGAATCAAAGCCGCATGACCACATCGACCTAACGTAGCATCCACATAAAAACCCGATGGCTTGATCGCCAGTCCATCGACGGCAGTTTGTGCTAATACGGGTTGATGCAGTTTATTCATTCAATTCTCTCGTTAATCGCTCTCTCTCGATTTGATCGCTGAGCCAGTTCTCTGTCATCCCACGGCTTGACCGCAGGATCCAGGAAAAATAACTCATCGCATAGCGACACTTCGCCCATCAATCCTGAATAACAATAATCGACTTTGTCTTCGGTTGAACCATATCTAGATTTTGCACCGCCACTTCGCCGATACGCGCTTGAGAGGCCCACGTGCTTTCTTCGAGCAACAATTGACTCCACGCATTATGCAAATTTTCCTGTGTATTTTCTAACGTTTGTAATTCGCTCATCAATTGTCGATTGGTGTCTTTGATACACACCACAAAAAAAGCCGAGATTAAAATCATGGCGCTCATGATCACAACCATCCATTGTTTGCGATCCAAAACAATCGTCGGCCAATCGTGTGCGGTTAAGATCGACTGATTGAGTGTTTTAACGGCTACATTCATGTGTTTCTCCTTTCCTTCCCTGTTGTTATCTCTGCACCGCCATTGCGATGGTTCGTTTGTCTTCCTAGCTGCCTTTCGTCATCCCGCGACTTGATCGCGGGATCCAGTTTTGATTCTGCTTCGTCGCTAGCGCTCCTCGCAATGACGGCAGGTAGTTCCCTTCCTCAATCCTATTCAGTCTTTCCTGAACCGTCATCCTGACGCATCGACCCTGCTCGGCTTCCTGCCTCGCGTTCGCCGGAAAAATGCTTCGCATTTTTTTAACCCGGCTCACCCTCAATCAATTCTCACAACGCGATCGTTTTTAATTCTTCCGGCAATTCCGATAACTTTTCAGTCAATTCTTCTTTCAACCAACCTTCGCGACAACGCTCCCAATTTTCATCGTGCCAAATTTCAAATTTATTACCTTGGCCCAATAACATGACGCGTTTATCCAACATCGCATAATCCCGTAACAAAGTCGGAATCAAAATACGGCCGTGACTGTCCAGCGTCATTTCGACCGCATGGCCAATCAATAATCGTTGAATACGACGTGCAATGGGATTGAAGGTCGGCAATAAAGCAAGCTTTCGCTCGATTTCTTCCCAAGTCGGTAAAGGATAAAGGAGTAAACAACGCTGTTCCGTATCGATCGTCAGCACAATTTGATCTGCTGCATCCTGCGCTAAACGATCGCGATAACGGGCTGGTATAGCAACCCGTCCTTTGGGATCAATGTTAATGGCGTTCAATCCTCGAAACATATTCTTCCCTTTTATCCCACTTTAACCCACTTTTTGCCACCTGAAGCGACTATAAGAAATATTTTTTGAGTTTGCAAGCAGAAAATAGAAAAAAATGGCTATGTTGACTGGACTTATGCGAAAAGATGAGATGTGAGACGAAAGCAAGTAAGCAACCGGAGTTTATTCAGCAATAAATGAGGATTGCTGTAGGGGCACGCTGCTGCGTGCCCTTTCCAAAGCAGATCGCTTTTCGTATAAGTCCAGGTTGATTTGGATAGGTAATTTTTGTTTTCGAGATATAATCCCCCGCCCAAAAGAATTTAAAAAAATATCGAATAGCTTTTTATCCGCTCAATTTAGCATAAAATCAAATAATGGGGAGCAATTTAAAAATGATGCCCGTACCAAGACCTCAAACATTAAGTGAAGCGTTTATCGCCTACAAACAACAAAAATCAACAGCACCAAAAGAACTTCTGGGTGAATCAGAAATTATTCAGGCATTGCAAGATCTTTCCCCAGAAAACAGAAAAAACTTATTTAAAGTTCTTCTCTGCTTTTTAACATGCGAATCGTTTTGGGCGCCGAACCCAACTGACACGCTCATTCGGCAAATTTATGATGCGGCAATAGCAGCATTGCCTGGAACACCCGAGGAGCGAAATCGAATCATCAACGAATGCCGCGCCCATTTTCCATCAGCGCTAGCAGAACCGCTGTCTGAAAGAGCGTTCAACGTTATTGTACATCGCGCTGTGCCCATTACTTCAGCCTGGAGGCCGTCGTTTACTTCACCCTTAACACATGGAACACCCACCTATGTCCCCCAAGCAAGCGAAGAAGATGAGGAAACTTTCTTATCTCACTTCCAACAATACATGAGCGCTTCTGATCATCAAAGCCCCTCACTTCTTCCAGAACCGAAAAGTTATCTTGTGCAAGTGCTAGATCCGGAGCAGCCTCTCTCGTTATTCGCCCGATTTCCATCAGAAATCGCGAGGACTATTTTTTTTATGATCCCGCTCGATGAAAGAGATCCGGTCGAAAATCCGATCGTACAATTGAGATTTGTTTGCCATTTTTTTGATGCTATGCTGAAACGCCTCATTCCATTGGGGCAAGAAGACGAATTGTCATTAGCACTCATGCAGAAGATTTGCAGAGAAATACCAGAAACTTCCGTGATTGGGAATGTGAGAGACATCGCACCAACAATACAAATGGGAGCAATGCCGCTACCGGAGCCGCATGCAAGCTATGCTGGATCACGCGTCATAAAGCAAATATGGCGTTACCATAATGTTTCAAGAAACTGGCTCGAAAGGCGAGTGGGTGATCCTACCAATCCACAGGCGTTTCTTCAAAAAACAATCCAAATGTTATATCCCATTTCAGAAACAGCCACGCCAGAAATGCGTGCTGAAATTGAGGCTTTCCACGCAGCACTTTTGGCGGAATATCACAGACGCTCCTATGAGACAACGCATCGGGATGCAAGGTGTCTTTTTTTCCCTCCTCAATCAGCATTAGCAGCGGGAGATAACATGGATGCAGTAGTGGATCGATTATGTGGCATGCTACTTCGATCAGACTGCCAGATTGAAGCGATATATATCCTAGAGCAACTTACCGACGAAAATGAACATGCATTAGCTCAGGCTATCGCGTTAAGTGAAAAAAAAATTACCGTCAAAGGCATCCCCGATTTTGATCGCGTTTATCTTGCTCAGGCATATTTATTTCAATTATATGAGCGATTAAAGAGATTTGACCCAATGATGGATGATCCTCTTAACACTATTGATTGGTTGGCCAAATCCCCAGTAACAATAGAAACCAGAAGTGGTAGGCCAATCATTACAGGATTAACAATTCTACATTTATATCCGGCGCGATTTCTACGTGCAGCCTTGGATAGTGATTATTGTTCTATTTCTAATATAACACTTTCCCTACGTTCAAAAGATCGCCTTATTCTACAAAAGGCATTGGGGCCCCTCATAAAAGTAATTATTGAAAAACGCAAAGAAGATATATTCAAAGATTCTCCCATTCTTGTTAATGCCTGTTGTTTAATGAAATTATGCGATCAATTAGGCGAAGCATTTGAGTCTCTACCAATAGATTGGCATGTCCCTTTTCCTATAACAACAGAAACGAATCCTGATGGAACGCAGGTGATCACGGGATTAGCAATTGATGCTATAGATGACAACTCAAGTCGATTGTTATGTACGCTACTGGGTAGCGAGCACGCAACGCTTTCTTGTTTAAAGTCTTTGCATCTTTCCTCTGTGCGACAACCGAGCGCGCTAGAGCGATTAGTAAGAATGATTATTACAAAAAACAAAGAGGGCATAATCAAAGATTCTCCAATTCTTGTTAGCACCTGTTGTTTAATAAAACTGTGCGATCGATTAGGTAAAACATTTGAATCTCTATCAATAAATTGGCGTGCTCCTTCACCAATAACAACAGAAACGAATCCTGATGGAACACAAATAATCACGAGATTAACAATTGATACTTTTGATGAAAGTTCAGTTCAGTTTTTATGTGCGGTATTGAGAAGTGAACTATGCGCCATTTCTGAGATAATATTTTCTTCGCCTACTAGAAGTTTATATGGCGCTTCTTGCTCTTCAGACCCATCTACTTATATAAAAGACGAAACATCGTTAAGAACCTTGGTAAAAGCGATTATCGATAGCGGGAAAATGATTGCTGTAAAAGGAGCTCCCTGTTTTGATGCGGTTCATGCCTTAATGCGACTACATGCGCAACTCATAACGATTATTCCAAATCTTCCTGACCCTTTTGATTTTACCAGTGGGGTAACTATAACAATCAGCGAAGGCAGATCAGTAATTACAGGACTCACATTGGATGAACTGAGTGATCATTCACTTCAATTTTTACACGCGATATTAAGCAGCGAGCATTGTGCTATTTCTCATCTAAAATTTTCTTTCTTTAGGGGTAGGATGTCTAGTTCATATGAAGGGTGCGATAATGCTACAGAAAAGTTAGCACGTATGATTGTCAAGACTCGAAGCAAAATTTCTGTTACAGGTCTTGATCATTTTGATGCCATTTATTCTTTAACCCAATTGCATGAACAATTACAAAGCATCGATCCCACTGTTCCAAGTCCTGTTGCTTATATTGCCTGGTATTCCTTAACCACAAAAGAGGGACCCGAAGGAACGAAAATAATCACAGGATTCAGAGTTACAACAATAGATGATGATTTTTTTAGATTTTTTTGTGCCGCATTGAATAGCGAGCATTGCGATATAACACAATTATCTGTTTCCTCTTTTTATCACTATCCTATGCTGGGAAAATTAGTAAAAGCAATTATCAGTAGTGGGAGAAAAATTTCTATCCATGGTATCCCTCACTTTGATGCTATTTATTCTTTAATCCAATTGCATGAACAATTAAAAGGTGCTGATCCAGCGATTCCTGATCTTTTTGAATCTCAGTTGATCGATTTTGACTCCCCTTCGCCAATAACAACAGAAGAAATTCCTGATGGAACGAAAATAGTTACTGGCTTAACATTAAAAAAACTTAATGACGATGCGTGTCGATTTTTGCGGGCTGTACTAAACCTCGAACGCTCTGCTATTGCTACCATCGCATTTAGTCAAAACTGCTGGATAACGGGGAGTGCATTAGGAAAATTCGTTAGCACGCTTATCTGCTTAAGAAGAGAGATTGCCGTGACAGGCATTCCCCATTTCGATATAGCTTGTTCTTTGGCACAATGGCTCGAACAGCTCAAAAGCATTGATCCAACAATACCTGATCCTTTTGAATCCCAATCCATCGACTGGCAGGCTGCTTCCCCCATAACAATAGAAACGGACTCCGATGGAGTGGGGGTAGTTACAGGGTTGACGATTCGCGAGTTGAATAGAAACTCAGCAACATTTTTATGTGAAATCTTGTTGAATGCGCATTACGCGATTTCCACTTTAACGTTTTCGTCTTCTATGTACATAGACCCGATAGAGATGTACATGGATCCGAAAAATGAAACCAGTCCACTAAAAAAAATAGCGCGAACAATTATTGAAAGTGGAAGACAAATTACTATCGTAGGACATCCAAAACTTGAAATGGCTTGCTCTTTGCTGCGACTGTATGATCAATTAAAACGTATCAATCCAGCTATGCCTGATTTTTTCGGCTGTATTGATTGGCTTCAGGATGAGCCTCTCCCGATCACAACGGAAACTAGAGCCGATGGCACGAAAGTGATTATAGGCGTTACGATTTGTTACTTCGATAAAAATTCTGTTCAATTTTTATGTGCGGCATTGGAAAGTGAATACTGCGCTATTTCTAATTTAACATTTTCGCCTTCTCGGTATTATCTTGCCTTGTGTGATCCAGAACTACTAGAAAGGCTGGCACGAGCAATTATTGACAGCCGAAGAAAGATCATTGTCATAGGACCTCCCAAGCTTGATATGGCTTGCTCTTTACTACAATTATACGATCAACTAAAACGCACTAATCCAACCATTCCTAATCCTTTTAGCGGTAGATACTTTATGAATTGGTATTCTGATGAACCTCTTCCGATCACAACGGAGACTAGACCCGATGGCATAAAAGTGATTACAGGACTTGCGATTAGTTGGTTAAGTGAAAATTCCGTTCAATTTATATGTGCAGCATTGGAAAGTGAACACTGCGCTATTTCTACCATTGTATTTCCTCACGACTTGTATAGAAATGATGATGCGTTAATACAGCTGGCTAAAACACTTATTCAGTGCCGAAGAGTAGTGAAGGTAATAGGTATTGATTTTGATCCTTTTATTGCTAAAGGATACTTCATACAATTGTATGAACAATTACAGCAGACGCATGCAAATGTGCCAGCTCATTTTAATATGATGGGTTGTGAAGCTACGATGAGCGTTCGGTGGTATAACGGGACAAAAGTCATCACAGAACTAATGTTTCATGAATTAAATAATGATTCACTTCAGTTTTTATGTGCTGCATTGAGTAGCGAACAATGTGCTATTACTCATGTAACGTTTTCTTCCATTCGTTATAATGAAAAAAATTGTATCGGAAAGTTGGCGAAGATTCTCGCTAATTGTGAAAAATCCATCCCTTGTGATAGGGTGGTTACCGTTTCTGGCATCCCCCATTTTGATATTACACGTTCTTTAGCTTACTTATATAAGCAATTAATAGATACAAATCCAGGAAAACTCATACCCGATCCTTTTGATGTTTTAGAGTGCCATGAATACGATAGATGGGGTTGTGAACACGGGGATTCGGACATATACTCTGCTGTAACAATAGGAGTTGTTAATGGGTCAAGAAGAATTACCGGATTAAGAATCCGTCAATTAAACGATCGGTCTGTACAATTTTTGTCCGCAGTATTAAATAGCAGAGAATGGTCTGTCACGACCTTAAGCTTTTCTAATAGTGACCGATGGTTCAATGACTCATCTTTTTCCCCTGGTCCAGATCTACAGGCATTAGGGGCATTAGTAAGGATAATCATCGATTGTAAAAGAAAGATTACAATTACTGATTTCTCTTATTTTGATGAGGCTTGCGCTCTCGCTCAATTACATCAGCAATTGACAGCAATCGATCCAACCGTCCCTGATCCATTTAGTCTAATGGATTGGGTTCATTCGTCTCCGCTGAGAACAGAAACAAGACCCGATGGCACAAAAATGATTACGGAGCTCACGATTAGTCAATTAGATGGAAATTCCGTACGATTTTTATGCGCAGCATTAAAGAGCGAGCACAATGCTATTCAGTGCTTCAGGGTGGTACGCATAATATGCGACGACGATGCGCTCAGTATATTAGCAAGGACCCTACTTGATTGTGGGGGAAAAGTAATCGTACATATATCCTGCTTTGATATTAATCAGGCTTGCGCTCTTGCTCAATTGCATCAACAATTGAAAGCGCTGGATCCCAACATACCTGATCCTTTTAAGGCGATAAATTGGACCGTTTATTCACCGATAAAAATAGACCCTAAATCTAAAAAAATTACTGAGCTAGCCATAAAAACACTGGACGATAATTTTATTTCGTTTTTATCTGCAGCGCTTAATAGTGACCATTGTGCTATTTCTAGGTTAACCTTCTTTCGAGGTGATCGGATCAGCCATGTAATGGGAATAAAATTAGCAAAAATAATTCTTAGCAGCAAAAGAAAACCGAAAATAGAAGGGTTACCTAATTTTGATAGCCTACGAAAACAAGCAAAAGCAGAAAAAACAGGGTTTTCTACAAAACAAGAAGATACTGCCCTTTCGGCAAGTTATCGCGCCCAAGGTTTTCTCCCAATTTTACCACGTCCCAACGATGATTTGACTGCTGCTCGCGTTGGCCTCCAGAGGGGGGTCATCTGACGTATCGGGGACGGCTACAAAAACGACATTTTTTCATCCCGCGGCGAAGACTGCATCTTTGTGATCAACCATCTGGGCATGATGGCACCCAAGTTGAAAAAAGACCTGCAGGAATATTAGTGGTTTAACCCGAGTTTTGGGTAAGAAAATGAAATTTTGATTAATACAATCACTGTTCTGTGTGATGAATTCGGGCGGCCTTTATGGCCGCCCGAAAATTGCGAGTGCCTTCGAAATCGTGATTCTCAACGGGGACAGGCTCCCACCGTTGGCATTGATGCCGAGTATTCTTCGATGGCGCGCGTCAAATCTTCCTCCATGATGGCACTTGTAGGGCGATTTTTCGGCTCTTGCGTCCAACCCCGACGAATAATAGCCGCGTAGGAAGACGGTGTTCCATCTGGAATTTGCTCTCTTTGCCCAAGTTTTACCACCGCAGCACTTTGTTCTTGACCACCCCAAGGCTGTTTTCGAGAAGCAATCTCCCATAAAATAACCGCCAAACTAAACACATCACATTTTTCCGTATATTCAGCCATCGGGTCATCATATACTTCTGGCGCTCTATAAGTGAGTGTTCCTGCCGGTCTTGAATCCCTCACTTGGTGAAATCGAGTAATCCGTCTGGCAAGACCAAAATCACTGACCTTTACTTCGTAATGCTGCTCTCCCTGAACCTGACTGCTTTTTTTTACTAAAACATTACTTGCGGTCAAATCGCCATGCACCACTTTTTGCCTATGTAAATAAGCAATTGCTTTTGTAATACCTAATGCCATTTCCATGCGCACTAACCAGCTCAGTGTTTCTGACTTTTTATCCAACAAAGTGGCTAAAGATCCCTGCTCCAGGTATTCCATCACAAGGCCATAATCTTTGGAAATATCCCAATAACAAAGCCCCAATACCGTAATAATGTTTGGATGGTGTAACCAAGCCAATAAAGCCGCTTCAATAAATAAGCATCGCTGAAAATATTGAATATCCTGATGGCTATGATGATGACCCTCTCTTGAAATCTGCTTAATAGCGACAAACATAGAGTTAGAGCAAAATTGCCTTTTGGCTAATTTTACACAACCATAACCACCTTTCCCCAATTGTCTTTCTATATGCAATTGATCTGAAGGAATCAGGAGGGGCAATGGCATCTCACTCACCAACTCATCTTCTTGCTGTAATCTTTGCAACATCAAGAAACGAGATTTTTCTTCTTCCGCCTGAGCAAGCCGCATAGTCAATTGAGCGTTTTCTGATCGACATAATTTTGTCGCCTGCTCCGCCTCAGCACATTGTTTTACCCACGGTATTTTTTCCTTTTGCCCCTGCGCTAAAGCCTGCACTGATTGAGCTAACTGCCCAACCAACACTTCCTTTTCCTTTTGAATTTGCGTTACCGTTTGCTCTGCCTGGGAAAGCTGCGCTGCAAGCTGTGCTTTGGCCCCTTGTGCTTGATTTACTGCTTGAGCCGTTTGAGCCAGTTGCACTGCCATTTGTGTTTTTTCTTTTTGAGTCTGTTCTATTGCCAATTTGGCTGCCTGCAATTCCCTCAGAAGTTCTTCAATTTTTTCTTGATCAGCACGCCGTAATTGATCTCGTTGAAGCAACAACCCTTCAAATTTAGAATTCACTGCCGAAAGCGATTGTATCGTAGGTGTTACACGAATATCTCTCCTCGAAAATAAAAGCTGAGCCAAAGCATCTTCCGAACCGCTTAAATTAACGCCGGTTAAATTAATATCTCTCACTGAAACATTACTCGTTAAAGCACCAAATAATTGATTTAACTCTGCGGAATTCAAAGGCCTTTCGATCAAGTGAGGATTCCAAACTTTGATTTCCTCTTGAGCCCCCAAAACAAGACAAGCATCAGGAAAAACCGCTAGAACAAGGTTACGATGAGAATGTTTTTCAAGCGTAAAACAACAGATTCCTGTAGAAGGATCAAAAATATTAATTGCCCCATAACTACCCGAAATAAGGAAATTATGAAAAGCAACCAGATTTAAGACAGAGGACTCCTCCGTCAACGTACGTAAACATTCCCTCGTCCGCGCATCCCAAATTTTTATCGTTTTATCTTGCGAGCCAGACGCAAAACAATTACCAGATAAAACAACAAAAGTCAGCACGTTATGGTCATGTGCCGGCAAAGTAAAAATACATTCGCCAACCGTATTCCAAATTTTTATTTCTTTATAACTACCCGAAATAAGGCATCCATCGGGAAGAATTGCTAAAGCATAAATGGGATTAGAATGCCCAATTAAAGTAGAAAGACATCTCCGAGTACAAATATCCCAAACTTTAATTGATTGATCCAAAGAACCCGACACAAGACGATCATCAGGAAATATTGCAAAACTCCGAACTGCATTGCTATGTCCGCTAAGCGTAAAAAGACACGTTTTTTTATGAGGATCCAAAATTCGAATTAAACCATTTTGAAAACCCGCAACAAGTAACCCATTACGTAAAACAAACAAAGCGGTGACATCTTGGCAATCTTTAAAAGCGAAAAGACACGTTCCTGTTTGGACATTCCAAACGTGAATTCCCCTATCAGAACCCACAGCGAAAGAACCATCATGAAGAACAGCCAGTGCAGTAATAGAACCCGAGTCTTTCATCACTTTGGGAGAATTAATACTCTCTTGCACACCAAAAATTTCCGGTTGGAATATGATTTTTCCAACTCCGATGCTGCCAATTGAATTGGTACGTATAGATTGAAGTACCTCAGCCAATGTATAAAGGTATTTTCCATTCCCAGTAGAAATTCCTTGGCCCATAAATCACCTCTTCGATTTTTAAAAACCATGAAGTTATCAATATGCCAAATTCCGTTTTAGACGAATAGGGTTGATCTAATAACCCTATAAATTTACCTGAGTTCAAGATAAGAAAATGATATTTTTCGTGTAGAAGCAACTCTTGTGGTCGCCCAAAAATTGCGAGTGCCTTCAATTTCTGGCATCCCTTATGGGTGCCCAAAACAAACATCAGAATTAAAAAATAAGCACCCCGAGTCAACACCTTGTTTTCTCTGTTTCTTATCCAAAATTCAGGTTAATCCAATTTTCGCATACTTTTACTTTAAAGGGATCACGCATTACAGCGTGATCCCTTTAAATTATGCGAAGCAATTAACTTCTACTGACCGCCACTAGTCAAGCCCGGAGCTTGAGGAGCAACGGGCGCAGCAGCAGTAGCCGTCAGCGGCGGTTTAGCATTTCCACCACGCAAATCCTTGCCAAGCGCCGTCCCCAACGCTGCCGCTGAGGACTGATCACGACGCTTGCCATCTGGCGGTGTGCCTGATGGACTTAGCGCACTAGCAGAACCTAGTTTCGCTGTATCAACAGATCCAGATGAGGCACTACTACCGGCAGAACTTGGCCGTGATGAGCTCGCTGGACTTGGCGTAGTACCAGCAGCAGTTGCAGTTAGCTGTGAGATATTCGGTAACGTTATTCCCAAAGCCTGAAATTCTGCTCGCGTCATTTGTTTCAGTTTAATCTGCGATAAAAGAAGACTCTCAGTCCTACTCAAATCCCTCTGCAACTCTTGGATTTGACCTTGGTCAGTCACATACAACAAAATTGGTGGCTGTGTATCTGCTGCTACAACGTTACAAGCAACATTAAAACTATCTTCTGATTTTGCGCTAATAACCATCACATTTCTTCCTGCATTCTGCAGAGAATTTGCAATAGCACGTACGTCAACTACAAGATGTTTTGACTCAATCAAAACTTGTACTATTTGAGCTAAAGACAAAACATTGTCTTGATTCGCGTACGTAATACGTACCAGCCCCGGTAAAGTACCTTTCTTCCCTACCATGGTATCGGCCTGTACTTCTAAATTATGTTTTTGCTCTTCAGTAATTTGCACTTTACGCTGCCGGTCCTCCTCTTCTGCCATATAAACTTGTTCTCTTTTAACCTCTTCTTTCTGATACAGTTCTACTAATCGTTTAAATGTACCCTCTGGATTGTTCTTTTGTGCAAGATCATCAAATAACATAGTTCCCCATGTTGATGATGTCAAATCTCTACGAGTAACCTTTCTTTGCTTGTTTATCTCTAATAACACCACTGTCTCCAGTTTAGTCGTCTTGGCAACCTTCTGGCTTTCCATCAACTGCATAGTTGCCTGCGTCATCAAAAGATGAGAACTATCATAGACTATTACTGCTACATTCGGATTATCAGAAACAACGCGCTGTGGGACACTACTTTTTAGCTGTTGTATCACTGTATCAACAGTCGGCGGCACCACTGGCTGGGAAACAAGAGCTTGGCCTGCCGTCGCTGACATTGTTGCTTGTTCTTGCGCTATCGGTTGCAGCCCGGGAACGGAAAAAGACTGTCGCCGTTGCTGCGGTTGCACTCGTTGCTGCGTCAACTCTAGCAACGCGGAGTATTGCTGTTGTCTCATCTCCTCTCTATGCGCCTGTTCTTGTTGTGATTTCGAGCCAGATGTCCGTGCTCGAGTTAAAACTTCAGCGCCGGATCGAATCCCCTCGTACTGAGTCAACAACTCATCTGTCCATTTCATAACATCCGATGGAGCCGCTACACGCTTTTCTTGAGCTTCATTAAGATAATAGCTCATCCCACCAAGTACGCGATAACCACAACTAACCGCATCTTTTTGCTGACCAGTAGGTGAGCGTTCTGCCTGGAGCGGCACAGCTACACCCATCACACTTTGGATTACTTTAGCTGCTTCGGCATTTGCTGCTGGATTATCTCCCAATGAATCAACCCAATGAGCAGTTACATTTTTCAATGCGTTATCATGAGCCTTGCCAAAATCAATTTTAATCAATGTCCAGTGAACATTATCAACATTGATTGGAATCAAAACATGGTTTTGACCAACCACAGCGTTTGCTAACGCTCGATGTAAACATGTGCTTAACGACGTGGTATATGCGCTATTGCTGATTACAGCAGGCGGGCAAAAAATACACCGAGCGCCTCCGCGGTATTCTCGTATCGTCAAATTTGTATAACTAAAATCCTTATCGTGCAATAACATTCGCATGCCTGCGATTATTTCAGTTTCTTCTAATAATCGACCTGGCGTTCTTCGCGGCAAAGTTAGCGCCGTTGATCTCGCCGCTTCGTCAGCAGCGTCAAGTTCAGTCTTCATTGCCCTAAGAGCAGCACCATCAACAACGCCAACAGTTAATCCTTTATCAGGCGGCGACTGAAGCGTAACTGCAAAATGACGAACAGCATTAATACATCGATTCTCAAAAGGGGTATTTCCAAATCTGGCAAACACTGCTGACCTCATAATGAGGATCTCGTTTAGCGGTATTACAGACTTCAGTATATCCGCTTGCGTTGATACAAACTTTGCACGTCCAGAAGCAATAACCGCTCTCTCAATACTTTCGTAAAATTGCTCGCCGACACGACAGGATACTTCTTGTGGTGGATTTAGCATTCTTAATTCCATCAGTCCCGCTAATGTCCGCGCTACTGTATCTACTTGGAAAACCTCAACCACCGGATCCAGTTCTTCTTCTGAGAAAGCCTGACTAAGAGACAAGTCATCTTCATCAGTTTCAGCTCCCGCTCCATCTACTACGGATTCTTCTGCCTTTTGTTCCCGCTTTGCCTTTTCTACTTCCGCTGTTAAATGCGCACTGAGCGCTGTAAGATGGTCTCTTTTATCTTCAAGCGTATAGCTATCTAAAATACTACCGCCCAAATCGGACAATTGGATTTTTTTTACTTGCGGTACACCCATCCTTAAATTTTGTGGCAACCGATCATTGATAGCATCAAATATCTCTATTGATACTTGCGCTATTTGCGGTTGTGTCCTTTGTATGGGCTGTTGCTGTTGGCGAGCAGCTACTCTTGCAACCGCCAAGGGGCTGGACGACCCTTGCGCTCTCTGACTCTCCACAGCGTTATCATATGCCTGTTTTACTCGATGAGCGTTAAACTCGTATAGCTTTTCACCAAGCGGAAATTTTTCCCCTTTGATGGCAAACCTCATCATTTCGTACGGCTCTTCCTCAATAACCGCTAACAACGGACATTTTCCTTTCAGCTCTTCACGCTGTTTCGTTCCTCCAATGCAATATAAGAAAAGATCACGAAAAGAAATGTTATTCGTTTTGCAAAAATCAACGGCCTGACGAATAACAGCTTCCCTAAACGCTCCAAGTAACGAACCACTTATTGGGACGCTCACTCCACTCACTGATGCAGATACTGATGGGGCGCGAGACGAGCTTGCGGAAACCGGTGGCGTATGAGGGGGGCTTGCCAATTGCGCTGAGGCAGTCACCGGCGGCGCTATTGATGAACCACCCTTTCTTGGCGTGGCTGGTGGCAGCATACTACCTGCTGTACGCTCCCTCTCTTCTTTTTTTTGCGCTTCTATTTTCGCTTTTACATCCCTCTCAACTATCTTGCTAATTCCCTCTTTTATCATTGTCACAACCGTTAATGCATCTTTTGCATTATCACCAGCAACCGATTGAACAAAACCAAAAGGAATCTGCCATAAATTAGGTATATATTTTGATTTTTGAACGGATGGCTGAATTACCATAGCTTGCTCAACAATCTGAGCAATATGAATTCCAAAAACATTTAGAACCAAACCATTTCTGTCAGCTACCTCAAGTCTTATTAAGCGACTAAGTATATCTTGCAGTAAAAGCCTTTTACTCTCAAAAGGAGTTCTTGCTGCAAACAGTGCACATCGTATTTGCTGTACGACTTTAAGATTCATTGGTCCTTCTAAAATTCTGTCAAGAAACACAAATGAACGCGCTACCGGCCTGTCCTGACCATTACCACAGCGATCGCTTACTTCAGCTAATTGCTGTAATCGCTGCGTTTTTGCTTCAAAATCCGCTCGATCAGTAACGGTTAAGCAAAGAACAGGAGATGTTGCTTTTCCCAGTAAGTCGTTGATCCTCTGTGTTAACCAAGCACGCCTTGGCGACTGGAGAGCAATCAAAAAATCCAATCTACCAAAAATTTGGCTGATGTCTGATTCTGATTTTGAACCAAAATTTCTCAGCCAACCTTCTAACGCATCAATATCTCTATCTATTAAATCTCCTGTTTGTAATTCTGATAATCGTGCTTGATCGTCAGCAGACAATGTGAAATACCCAGCGATTATCGCAGCCTGAAGATTACGATCCACGTTCAAACCTCTAACCATTTTCTCGATAAATATTCTGCCAAAAACAGCAGGGGTAACTACTTCAATAGTGTGTTTAATACGCCCCAGCGTCTCTGATGTTATTTCCCTTTTGCTAGGTGATGTTGAAGCCTGTGGCGTTACAGCCTGTAGCAACTGCCCTTGAATTGCTGTTTGATCAATACGTGCATCAATTTGTTGCTGATAATTTTTCCCATCCTTTGCTGATGGCTGCAAAATATCGGCTAATAATCGCAATCTTTCTATTTCATCAACGTTTGTTACTTTGTTAACAGGAGGCGTGGTAACTTCTTCGCCTTGTTTATTTTTTTCAGTTTCCCCAGCGACCTTTGCAATCCATACACTTCCCAGCCAAGGCGCAATAACTCTATCAAATACGTTAAACGGATTGCCTGCTTGTGTCTGTAAAGCTCTTATTTGCTCTAACATCTCTTTGCTTGGAAGTTCGCCAAACTGGCTCCGAGAAAGAATATCGTAAATTTCGCCATACCATAAACTCTCTCGAAATAACCAAAGATTTTCCAGCGCAGCATGGCATAAATCTAAGCACTGTTTAGCAGGATCATACGCCTCTTTTGCAGCAATAAGATTTCTGCGCGCCTCCATAGCTCGTGCGTATTGCTGACGCAAAGCGTCATCCACGGGCTTATGTTCACTCTGAAGAGCTTTAACTTTTTTGAAAACCTCATCAGCTCTCATTTGGCGATATACTTCTAATTTTTCATCATAATCCTTTTTTAAAGGATTAGTTTTTGCTTCTTGTTCCCCTATAAAAGTTTCATTTTCGGAAATCGCCTGAGCAAACTGTTGCGAATACGCTTCTTTTTGAATGCTTTCTAAAAACTGACGATAACCCTCTCTGAGTTCAGCTGCTTCAGCGTTCACCTGCTGCAATGTTGGCCCTTCGCCTCCAGGAAGAGAGCGCTTAAATGCCATCACATATTGCATAAGCACATACTGAGTATTTTGATGAAGTGTCTTCATCCTTTTCGATAACAAATCCAATTCCACCTTCTGCTCATGCTTTTCAAAAACAAAATAACCCTCTCTCAAACCTTTCAAAGCATGCATACTTACACTTTTTGCGTCGGTAAGTTGTTCAGCGTTTGTCCGTTCTCGCATAGCAGCTCCCACCGATGGCGTAGCTGTGCTAGTAACACTGCTGGCTCCAGACACAGATCTTGCTTCATCGACAGACGATGTATCAGTATCAGATACAGAATCATCATCTATCGAAGGTGCAGGTTGATAGGATAGTTGGGCGAGAGACAGAGGTGTTTTTACACGCAACTCAATTAATTGATCCATAACGCGACCAAATTCTTGCTCATCTAAGCCTACAAATATACTTATGGGATTAACTTTATCTACGCTATCGCGAAGGGACACTGCGTCTCTTGGATCAAGCCCGTCGGTAAAAAAGAGCAAATAGCGACCAACTTGCGTTATCAGCGCGTCTTTTTGTTTTTGATCGGAATCGTCCTTCTCATTATACTCTTTTAGTGCTTCTGCTACCATGCCCCTTAGGGTAACAAAAAAGCTAACAAGTCGCCTTCTCAATTCGTCCTTCGCCTTCTTCTCAGTCTTGGACGTTAATTCGCTAAGCAATATTCTTATTGAACATGCTTGTCTTAAGAGATTGTAATGATCTTCTGTCATTCCCAAACTTAGAGCTACTGTTTTAGAATAAGGTTCTGTGGCTTCAGAGGGTACCGCTACTGCAACTAGCTCTTTCATTATAAGAGGCATAATTTCTCGATCTAACCAATCTGCGCCCACTAAGATTTTCTGAGAAAAACACCCTGGTATAGCAAAAAAACCCCCAGCTCCAAAAAAATCCATTCCTAGCGATTTTTTAACGAAACCCAACCGAGTACTGACAGAATCATCTCCGAACCGAGCCTGATTCCCTATCATTCCATCTATTTCGCGCATTAAACTCTTTTGATCGATAAACGAACGCGCAATAGACCATTCTTTATCAAATTCTACAGACGTCTCCCCACAATGGGCGGCTAATTCCCTGAGCGCTTCAAGCATCTCGTATACGACTCCGCATTCGGATATGCTGCGTATAATTTTTTTAGGTTTGGCAAGTTTAGCTAACTGTTTCAAACGCTCCCATTGATTTCTAAGTTCAGGAAGAACTATTTGTTTCAAATGAGGTTTAAATACATTAACTTGCGCATCGCCCCAATTCACTTCTATTAAAAGGCCAAACGCGTCTTGATTGCGATATTGTCTCAGCACATCAATTGCCCTTGATCCGGCTGGAAGTAAAGCTGTCGTAGCGCTTGATCGGTCTCGTGGTAACAACATCCCAGCAAACGGAATCCCTTTTCCTTCACTCGCTGCACCGTTTGCACCGAACAATCGGTCATGCAGTGTATCAGCCAATTTTTCTCTTTGTTGTGCTAAATCTCCTATCGGCACCGATGTACTTGTCGCTTGTTGTGTTCTCTGATGGGTATGCAAGGATGAAAGTTTTGGCACTGCTGCCATTAATCCTTGCTCATCCATAGCAACTTTTAGTTGGTGAAGAAAATCTTCCGCCATTTCCATGTGACCAAAATACTGCATTCGAACAAGAAGCGCTAATTGCTGGCTCGCTTGAGCTTTGCGATCTGGTGCTACAAACACCAGCCCTTTAATTGCTTTCTGTGCCCAACCAGAAAATGATCCATCCCCCCCCCAAATGCGTTCGTCGGTAAATAATTGATAGTTACTTCTTAAAATCCCTCTTAGCTGATCAATACTGGCACCTTTTTCTCCTCTAAAAGCGCGATCCAGCCATGCATTGATAATAGGGCATATTTCTGTCCAAAAAATAGCACTTCCCGTTGTCGTGCTGGTTAATTCGGTCATCAAGACCTGCGGCCCCTGCGCTATAATCCCAAAAAAATGATACAATGCTCGAATTGGAGCTGCTGGGTTTTTTTCAACATATTCTAAGATATTTGCGGCTCCCCTAAGCGACCCTTCACCTCTATCTCCTGGCAACACTATTTTAGCGAGAGCAGAATTTAGTAGCGAACGTCCTGGCGTTAGTGTTACAGGATCGCTGGAAGCTTGTAGAACATCAGAAAGAAGTTGACCTCGCGCAGCTCCACAACATGCAGACAGTAAAGCACCGCTGCTCACCTCACCATCATCATATCTAAAACGCGCATGATAATTACCGTGCAGCTCCCGATATTTTCCTGCTATCTCACTACGTTTCTGCCTGTCTGATGTTAATGCGCTTAACTTTCTATCACAAAAATCCATCCACCAAAAATCATCCTGCAGCAGAGAATCCCCTAAGTGTGAAAACTGCGGTACTTGTAATTGAACACTTTGTTGTTGAACATCCTGCTGAGTGCCCTCTGAGGGCAATTGAGTCGGAAGAGGTGCGTCGCTCAAAAAATCTTGCTTTGTTAGCGTCACCCGCGGGGGTTGTGCTGATTGCGCGGCGTGTGCTTCTAGTTGTTCAAGTTGCCGTTTTATGTTACGTCCCCAACTTAAATCTTCAGCTAAATTTTCATATAAAAAAAGAGCGGCACTAACTCTCTCTGCTGGCACCCTTGACCGCTGCAGAGAAAATTGTTGCATATAAAAATGCATTTTGAGCAAAATATCACGAAGTGGGATCTTGGGTAACAAAACCGCCTTATTTTCTTGGTCTAATCGTGTCAGCTCTTCCTGTAGATGCTTTTGTTCTGTTTGTAAATCACCAGATTGCTTGTTAGCGGTCCCGATAAGCTGATCTATCGTATCCACTGCGGCTGCACTCTCCTGACGCGCACGGCCAGTCTTCCCATTCGATTGCTTTGCTAGCTCTTTTTTTCGTGCTTTTAACCCGTCTATGTTTGCCTGTACTGCCCGACACGTTGCCTCATTAGTCAATAATCGCTCTCTTAGTTGAGCTATTTTACCCAGAAGCTCTTCATTCTTAAAATAGCCATTTCTTGTGAAAAATTCTTGCCCTTTTTCTAAACGAAGTTTAATAGCAAAAAAAGGATAGTCTTTTTCAAACTCTCTTGCCTGATCTGCTTCTTCATTTAACAGCTTCTTTTTACCAAGAGATTTGCTTAGAAAATCCACGTATTTTTTAATTAGGAAGGATTCTATGGGCGGCGATGCGAAAACTTTTTCAGATAATTTTTCCGGAGCATCCTCGGCTGCTGTTGTCAAAATAGGAATCAACGTCTCCAGCACGCAACGCATAGCTCTAACATAAGTTTCGTGACAATAATCTTGAAACACATCTATTTTTTGAAGCTCTTCGACCCTGAGAGGAGGATTACCTTCCCTCCTGTATTGCTTACTGCATGAAACCCATTCCTCTTGTTGAACGACTATACCATAAGCGAGCACATAAACCATGTGTCCTATAGGAGACTGAGCTTCTGTCAGACTTTTTTGATCATCTCCAACCCATATGCCGTTCAATCTATACCCTAATGCTGCATTAACCGCTGAAACTGCGCTTTGAGAAGAAGGAAGACGCAATGCATATTGAGAAAATGATGAAACGCTAGCCCGATCTATTTCCTGGCATCTCATTTCTTCACGTAAAAAGTCAGCAGATTCGCCTAATTCGCTCATTTTCGCGTCAACATAACCATCCAGAGTTGACGCATCGCTCTTCGTCGACCCTACCGATGGTGTTTGCGCTTCAAAAAAACGCTGGCGCTCGGTTATTTGTCTCTGTAACCCTTGGAATTGCCTTTGCATTTCCAGATTTTCATGTAATCGACGAAGCGATAAAACGGCGAGCCTCGGATATTGCGCTTTGGCATCGTGAAAAAAATCACAAATTGCTCCATACGCCGCACTATTGTGCTTTATCTCACCATTTGCATTGCCCGATGATTGAAGAGCTTCGTGAAGAGATGCGATAAAACGCTGATCATCTTCTGATAACTTCTCTCTTTCAGAATTCGCTAATAAGTTTTTTTGTATGGAAGCTGCAAGCCCTTCTCTCAATTTCTTTATGCGATCGTTAATTATTTCAAGCTGACTTTGACACCTGCTAGCAGCGTTCGTACAGCAGCTTTTCAAACTAGATGTGCTACTAGAAGAGCTGCCTTCCGTCGATGTTGGCTCTTTTTCAAACAAATCGCACATAATGGCTTTTGCTGCCTTTTTTAAGTTATCAACCGTACACCAATCTTGTATGGCTGCGAGATGCCTTTGATGAGCCAATATCCATTGTTTATCTAAACCTTCCCCGTTATCAAACAAACTTGGCACTGAACTATTTTCCTCATCAATCTTCGCACATATTCGTTCCCCCGCTAACTTCAAAGCTCGCTCCCATAACTGATCTGGATTTGCACCATTGATAGCTGCCTGGACGACGCCAATAGGTCCCGAATAATCTACTCTCTCAGCCGACACTGCCAACAATTGCCGTAATTCTGTAGCTGCTGCATATAAACTCCTTGGCTGTGGTATTTCTCCTTCGTCTGGAATACGAACCGCTTCAACGGCCACTTTTAATCGTTGATTAGCTCCTTGAAGCCTCGTTATTGCTTCTTTCTGACTCTGTGCACACCGAGATAAACTTCCAGAGACTTGATCCTGTTCTAGCATTTCTTTGATTACTTGAGTTACTGTAGCTCGACCTTGTCGTTTACCTTGCATCTTATCAACTTGCGGAAGACCCAATTCTTTTCTGTAATCCTCAAAAAGCACATGTAATTTTTCTGCCATCGCCCCGTTTTTTGCAGGCAGAGTCACATCTAGCTCAACAAGGGCTGCCTGAAATCTTAGCCCTATTCGTCGCTGATCATCTGTTGTAAGTTGCGGCGCGCCATACAGTTTCTTAAATTGCGCCTCAAAAAATGACGCGCGAGTATCTCGTCCTAAACAGTTTACTCTCACATCATTCAATCTAACTAACGCAGCCTGTCGATTGCTTTCTTGGTCAATAGTGGATTGAAATATAAAAAAATGATGCTTAATTCGGTAACGTTTAAACCATCCAGGCTTTTGCTGTTCGAGTTTGCGTTGTAAGTTTAAAGCTATTCGAGAGTAACGCTCTAGCTCATCAAAATCTTTCGACATCGCTAGTGGATTAAATTCATGCGGTTGTTTCGTTTGAGTTAAAAACTTATTAGCATCATCTAAAAGCGCATTTACATCATCGATAAGAGCGCCATGCGCTCTTCCACCCGCGCGAGGAATTTGCACAGGGGAATCAGTCTCTGCTGACTGAGCGAGATACGTTTCGCTGATGGCCTCCTTCTCACTGTCCTCAAAAGTTTTTTTAGCAGTAGCTGCCAATACCTCTGCTGTAAAAGTTTCTTTCCACTTCTCTTTTTCTTCATTTTGTTTTTGAGCGAGCACTGCATTTTCTTTTGCAAGATAGTGCGTTAAAAACCGCCCAATATATGTCGATTTACATTGACCTATAAAAGTTTTGTCATTCTCGTTAAGAAAATTTATCATCGCTAGCAACGCTGTCTTATCGCTCTCCTGAAGCAAAAAGCCCTCAGGAAATTCGCTCCCAGATTCGTGCTTAGCAGATCGTTGGATTATTTCAGTTATTTCAACAATGACAACCTTGTAAAGAATGGAATACGCCGTGCTCATCGGCAAAGAAAAAGAAACTTGCGCGGCTAATACCAAATAATTCCGCATTTGACTTACAAGATTAGATTGTTGTTCAAATAGATCTCGAGCAGGTTGCACACGTTGTAATCCAGTTGCGGGTTGTGGCGCTTGCTGTTGTCGCGGCGCAGCCATCGGACCTTGAAATAGCTCCTGTCGTGCAAGATCATCCTCCGATGCAAGAGGCTGTTGCTGCTCTTCATATCTATGAACGACCATCGCCTCATGCTCTTCACTTGCAGCGTCGTCCTGCAGCAATCTCGCTCCTGCAGGCACACCCGGCACTGACGCTACTTCGGCGTCTAATTGTTGCTCCCCTGTAGGCGAAAGTTCTGGCCCTTCAAAATCATTAATCGACCCAACCACTGGGGCTAAAACCGCCGCACGTGCTTGTTTCTGCATCAATTGATCAATAATAGGTCCTATAAAAGCAGAAAAGTCTTGACCACTTAAAGCTTGTTTTTCGGCTAGCGTTAATGATAATTGATCAACCGCTATGTCGGACAAATCGGCTTTTAACTGATTTGGGGTCATGAGTAACATAAAACCTCCTTCTATTGAGCTATTATTTATTCTTTTCCTTCACATAGTCCAACTATAGCGCTAATTCCTTAAGAAAACCTTAAGGAATTTGTTCTTCTATCAAATATATGAATTATTTTAGTGGGTATTTCGACTTTTCGCCAAGGGAAAGCGTTGATTGATAGCAAAATGTGTGCGTTTTTCAGCCTTCCCCTCGGAAAAATCCCAGCGACCGTTGTAATCTGAAATTTTAGATGGTTATTTTCGGTCATCTCATCGCATTTATCCCGTTTTTTTGAGGCCTAAACCGGTGCTTGGTTGCTGAGCGCCACCAGATCGCTGTCCAACAAAAAATCCAGTGGGATTTCCTGAGCTGCTGCCAGGCTGTTGAGAAGCTAATCGACGTTGGCATTGTTCTTTTAAAGCATCTAACTTCGATGCCTCTAAATTCATGTCTCTACCCACCTCTACAAAAGCAACAAATTCAGGGTCTGCTTTGTTATTACGATAAAGACTACCGAACTCATCAA
>C687J13896_1000467_pt1 | contig 29809 bp, 27 predicted proteins | sample RifGroE2_FD_13896 | JGI IMG/M metagenome (IMG submission 13896)
GCGTCAATCTTACTGCATCACCAGATCCGGGGATGGCAGATTCAAATCAGCTGATAAAAGTTACTCCTGACCGCGTTTGCGACAAATGGATGACCTGTTTGACTAAGGTGGTTTACAAGGACAATAATGGCCAACAGGCAAGTTATTGTTCAGATATCGGCGTGTGTAACAGCGTTGATGATAAGGGTAATTGCATGAATTTGATTTCCGACAAGGTGCCTGTCAATCAAACAGTATCTTTGCCCGGAGGTGATATGCAATCCAAAGGCAATGTCAGCGGTTATAGTATGGTTTCCTATGAGGGAATCGATGATAACAATCTGCAAGGAAGTTATCGCTTTGGTGACATGAAACAAAAAGGTGAACTGGCTATCGTGCCAAATGGAAGTTTCGAATTCTATAGTCTTGCAGGCAAGCCGATGGGTTGGAGTTTTGAAAATGGCAGTTGGAGTGAAAATGGTTTTAGGGTAATAAATAATCCTGTGGCCGGACAGACCGAAGGTGTCCGATATCCATTTGATGGCAAGAGCTTCTTAAAGATAGGTTCTCAATATCAGGCTATCTCCGGAACAATACATATTTCTCCTGGCACAAAGTATATCTTATCCGCTTATATGAATACTCTTAATCTGACCGATGGCGCTGCCTCTATTCAGATCAAAGACAAAGCGAACGGCAATGTATTATATACTTCAATCCTGGATGCAAGAAATGATTGGACTTTGAAGATGATTGAATTTACTAGCAGTGTTTCGCCAGTCAATATCAGTCTGAGCTCTACCGGCAATAGTGGAAACTTTTATGTGGACAGCGTAAACATCCAACCGGCTTTGAATTCTCGCAAAGATGGCTCAAATGATTGGAACACTACTCAAGCCTGCCGCTTGTATGCGGAAGAGGATTCTTTATCTTGTGAATATTATGATGATTCAGGCGTCAAATACAAAGGCTGGAAAGGCTATTGCTTGCAATATGACCGACAACCGGGCGATCCTAATACCTGCTTGCTATGGTGGCCAGGTGAGAGAATTAAAGGAGATGCCATAGTCGAGCAAAGCGCCGGCTATCAAGGACAGACGCCATTATATTTCTGTCAAGAAGCAGAGGCTTTGATTCCGGTGGAGAAGAGAAAGATAAATACTAAAATGGGAGCTCCAAAAGGGCCAAATAATTATTGCCCATTAAGCACTATAAATCAAAATTGTCCCAATGGATATGCAACCATATGTGTAGCAGATTGTACAATTTGCGGAGGTAATGGCGGAAGTAGTTGGGACCCAAATGATCCATGGAGTATTAATTGTAATGCAACTGGTACTATGTATAAAATAGATACGGACATTAATTACGGTTGGTTTGAATATAATGGTAGCTTAATAAACACTACAACTATATCGGTAAGTTTAGGGACTATGGATTTGGTTTCTGAAGAAGGTGTTAAATTTTATGACAAACTTACGAACACGCTTTTTGACGATAAAATGTCATATTGTAGCAAGATTGCCAAGGTAGTAACCGAAACCGGCGAAAATAAATATTGGAGTGGTCGTGTTTTCGATGGCAGTAAATTTATCTTGCCGATGCTCGACTTGGGCGGCGGGTTACTCTGGGGCTATGGCTATACTGCGCCTCACCTGCCGTTCGGTAGTATTCTACAGCCACTTAATGTACAGGATCCATACGACTGGAACGGGCTTCCAGGCAATAAATTAAATAACAATCCGATATATAATTTCGGCTTTACTGATATGACAGAATACAGCTCAGTAGTCAATGGCGGGTTGCCTTACAGCTTCAAGAATAATACCTCCAGTCCATACATGGGTGTATGTAGAGACTTGGTTGCTCCGGAAAAATCTTCTTTCAAAGCTTGCGTTGCCAATAATGGAACCGTGCCTTTTACTACAGATAATTTCGCTTGCCCGGCAACAGCAACTTGTACACCATTTATGACTATGGGACCATTTTTGCCCACACCTGATCCAACGGCATTAAAATTACTGAAGAGCATATTCGCACAAAGCTATGGTATTTGGCGATGGAACACCACCACTTCGCATTATGTACCGGAAGTCGGTGATTGGACTGCTCCAGAAACCATTTGTCCTTCAACTATCGCACCGAATTCGAATGCCAGAATGGATTGTGCTTACGCGCCGATAGTTTCTAACGTTTCGGTTAATGCCACTTCCACATCAGACGCAAAAGTATATAAAAGCGGTTTTATCAATTTCACTTTTAATTCCTCGGTTGATTCCCAACAGCTGCCTTTGGTTGAATATGTTGTCGATTGGGGCGACGGGGGTATGACAACAGTTTCTGGTGTACAGATTATGGACCAACCAAACAAAGAACATCCGCATTCTCTGTATCGTTTGTATGACTACTGGAATCTAAAAGCTTTGGCAGGTACTCTAGGTACAAATATTACTTGTGCAGCAGATGAATGTAGGGTTCAACCAAGTGTAAGGATTAAAGATAATTGGGGTTGGTGTAATGGTGATACGACAGGGAACAGGGGTGATTGTAGTCAATTCATATTGTCCAGTCAAAATGTAGTGGTAACGGCTAATTAAGCAAGTTTTAAAAGTCATATTTTGCCCCCCCCTTTAATAAAGGGGGTCGGGGGATTTAATAACTTCGGACGAACTCAAGCATTTCTGTAAGATATAGTCTTAGCGATGCAACATTTACCGATTGGCCGGAAGTTTATGGTATAATAAAAGTGAATAAAATCGAAAATATGCCAGAAGCTTTAAAATTGAATCAGGAGGAACAACTTATTCGTAGCTCACAAATGAAGCAGTTAAAAACTGATAAAAGGATTAATAGATTTAGTGATAAAATTAAGAGTGGAAAGTTGTTTAATAAAGAACAAGTTAATAAAGGCTTGGGTACATTTGATTCAATAAAAATAGCAAGAAGTGAAAAAAGTGCAAAATCATATGCTGATGTCGCTAAATCCGGACTTGAGTTAACAGCACAGTATAGTCAAGATCAAAAATCGAGACAGTTAAGTGAAGAAGATCAATTTAATGCAAGTAAAGAGTTGTTGAGATTAATCAAAGCTGCTGAAAATGAAAATCAGTTTCAAGCCTATTCTGAAGCGGCTAGAGTTGGAATAAATTTTAGAAATCAGATAAATAAAAACAAGCTTGATGGTGGGACTTTTATTTCAATACTTTTGCTTTCAATAATCGGTGATCTAATTGATATTATTACTTTGGGAACAATTGGATATTTTGCGGATAAAGTCGTCGCAATCGCATTGTTTTTTATATTTTTCCTTCAATCATCTGTTATAAAAAAATGGTTGATAAAAAGATATGCCTGGCCGATAGTGATTAAGTTTATTCCTTTTGGAAATTTTTTCCCATCTTATACTATGGGAGCAATATTACTAAAGCTTAAAATTAATAAAAAGAACAAGGCATTGCTAGAGAGTGCAGAAAAAGTTGAAAAAGAATATAAAAAATATAACCCAAAAGTAGTTTATGAGTAAGCCTAATAAAAAAATTTATCTATTTGGATTGCCATTATTTATTGTATTGGGTGTATTTTTGTTGACAAAAAATTCTTATGCAGGCGTTCTTGATTTGGTTATGAACCCAATTGACTCAACGGTGATGGTAGTAGTCGGAACTATAGTACAAACAATAGTGTTTGTTATGGGTATGATAATTTCCATAGTAATTTGGGCAGTAATTCATATTGCTAGTTATAATAATTTCATAAATGAGACGCCTATCATAAATGCTTGGATTATAGTAAGAGATTTTTGCAACATGCTGTTTATATTGGTTTTACTTGTTATCGCATTTGCTACTATTTTAAGAGTTGAAAGCTACAACGCAAAAAAGTTGCTTCCGAAGCTGTTAATGATGGCGATATTAATTAATTTTTCCAGAACAATATGCGGATTAATTATTGATGGATCGCAAATCGTGATGTTAACTTTTGTGAATGCGATAGGCCAGGGCGGTGGTAATTTTGTAAATACTTTGGGGGTACAAGATTATTTAAATATGGCAGCTAAAGAGACCTGGAAAGGCGAAATTAATTTAACATCAACTGTAGGAGGATTGATCTTAGGTGTGGTTTTTTTAGTGATTGCTGCGACTGTAATGTGTGCTTTTTTAGCAGTGCTGGTTGTAAGAATTGTTATGCTTTGGATTTATGTAGTACTTTCACCTCTTGCTTTCATATTATCAACTTTCCCTAGTGGACAAAAATATTCATCAGAATGGTGGTCTGATTTTGTTAATTATGCAGTTTCTGGACCGATTTTAGCTTTTTTTCTTTGGCTTGCATTAGTATCTTCAAATCAAATTACCAGCATTGGCGGCGACGGTTCTGGTGCAGAGCAGTGTTTTGGTCCAGCACAAATATTATGTACAGGTAAATTCATAAATTTTGTAGTTGCAATCGGCATGTTGGTCGGTGGTTTAATGATTACTCAAAAATTGGGAGGAACTATCAGTAAAGCAGCAAGCTTCGGGGAGAATTGGAGTAAGAAGGGATTGAAACTAGGCGGTGCTGCAACTCTTGGTACAATGGCTTGGGGGGCTAGGAAAATTAAAACATCAGATGGTAAGCTTGGTGGATTAGAATTAAACCCAGTCAATATTTACAAAGGAATTAAAGAGGGTTTTGAGCAGAAGAAAAGAAAGGAAATCGCTGAAGGTGAGGCAAAGTCTGCAGATGCATTGAGACAGGGTGGTGGTGCTGGTTTGATAAAGGGACTTGGCGCTTCGAAGGATATGACTGAGGCCATGGCTAAAGGATGGTTTGCTAAAGAAGGTATTAAAATGGCATATCAGACTTTTAGAGCACCTGAGCGTAGAAAAAAATTAGGAGAAAAGGAGCAACAATTAGAAGATTTAAATACAGATATGGATTCTAAATCTTATGCTTCTGAGCTATCTACCATAAGAGAATTGAACAAATTGGAAGAGAAAAAGAAGGCTGGCAATGCTACCGATGAAGAAAAGAAGAGAATCTCAAACTTAAAAGTTGATTTAAATTCAAAGTTGGGAGGTATGGGTGAAGTTACAAGAATAAGTAGAGAAGTAAAGAAGGGAGATGAAGATATTGCAAAGAAAACCAAAGAAATCATAGATTTCAAGGAAAATAGTCCGATAAGAACTCCATATACCTTTGAAGCCAATATGGGTAGAAAGAAGAGTGTTCGTGAAGCTATGAGTAAAATAGGTGACAATGACAACTCAGACGATTTAGTTGATATGTGGAGACATGCTAAGGCAGTAAATGACAAAGAGTTGGCAGCAGCAGTCTTTCTGGCGGCTGCAAAGAATGGGCATTCCAATGAAATTATTCAAGCAGAAAAAGGTATTTCTGATAAACACGGATTTAAAGGAAAAGTTTACGATACAAATCAAGATGGCTTAAATGCTTTTGTAAATGAGCAGTTGATAGGTGAGTTGGGCATGGCAGAACAAGAGGCATTTGATTATCAAAGTCAGTTTTCTTCAATTTGTAAAAATGTTGGACATTTTATGTTTGCTGAAAGTGTTTCTTCAAAAAATGGTATGCTTTCACAAAAAACTGCTGAAGAACAGGAAGCACATGCTCGCTCTGAAGCTCGAAAGATCGACGTAGAAAAATATACCCGTGATAGGAATAGATTTGGCTATGGTTATGAGGTGGATGATGGTGCCGGAAACCGAAAGTTCAAATTTAGTAGAATTGGTTTAGCTGCAGTTACAGAAAATGCGTCAATGATCGAATTAGAAATAGGCAAGGAACGTTTTAATAAAAATGCAGCAATGAAGATGCTAGATGATTTAGATACTTTAAAGAAATATATAGCAGCAACAGGGAAATCAACTTATTCTGCAAAAGGTAAAGATGCTAGCGGCAAGGAAACTATTGTAGAAAAACGCTGGGATGAGTTGTTGAAAAAGATGGATCAATATGGAAAAGCAGCAAAAGAAAGTGTTCAGAAAGAGAGCATGTCTGCGGCGAACAAAGTATTGGAAGAACGCGATAAAAAATCTGCTGTCTAATAAAGTTAATAATTTATATGGATATTGATAAAAATAATTTATTGAATGAATCATCTCTCGCGGAAGTAAAAGCTTTAGCAGAAGAATATATTGCTTTTGATATGTTTCGAGAAGCTTTTAGCTTATCAAAAGAATTGAGCAAGGCAATAAATGCAAATAATGATTTAAAAATAAAATATCCAGAACTTTATAATGAATATCTAAAGATTATTACTAAGTTGAAATGGGTAGGTCTGCCGATTATGCGAGAAGAAGATTTGGTTAATCTTTTTCAAAATAGTTTTGCAAGAATATTTAGTATACCTAATTATAATGTTTGGGAAAAATTAAAAACAGTTTTAATAAGTATTGTAGTGCTAGAAGATAGGGATAAGCTAAAATCAGAAATAAGAAATGCTCTTATTAATAACCAAGAAAGAATCACGAAAAATAAGATTAAAATAAATAATGAAGAAAAAGAACCGACAGTGGGAAATTGGTTATTGGACTACACAAGGAATTTAGGAACAGGTATTGTTGATAAATTCAAACTAACTCAATATTTGGTAAATGGTGAAAACATTAAGAAGTTAGATGAAAATGAAAAACACAGGGTAAAAGTATTATTCAAATTATATGAGAAATTAAAACTTTCATCTCTAACCTTGGAAGGAGTGGAAGAAGATATTCCTATTGATGAAGAATATGGCAAAGGCTTGATCGTTGGCGGTAATCCACAATTTTTCAAAGAAACGAAAGAAGAAAAGGAGTTGTTTGATATAGCTTCTAGGGTTATTGCCGAAAGAGAAAGAATGGATGCAGAGAAGAATAATCTTAAAATTGAATTGAAAAAATATGTTCCGGATTCCCTTGAATACAGAGCAATCGAAGAAGAAATTAAGAAACTAGCTAATGTCAAATAAAAACATTCTCATATCCGGTTCGCTGGTCTATGACCGCATAATGGATTTTCCTGGGTATTATAAAGATCATATAATTCCTGAGAAGATCCATTTGTTTAATATATCTTTTTTGATCAATGAGCTAAGAGAAAGCTTTGGCGGAACTGCCGGGAATATTGCTTATAATCTTGCTTTGTTGGAGGAAAAATCAACCATTCTCACAACTGTGGGCAAAGATTTTGGGGAATATAAAAAATGGTTGGAAAAAATTAGGATCGACATTTCTCAATTAAAAGTTGTCAAAGATAAGAATACTCCTTCGGTTTATATAATTACGGATAAATCCGATAATCAGATTGCCGCTTTTAATCCAGGCGCGATGACTGTGGCACGAGGCACATTCAGCAAGAAGTATCTGAAATCTGCTTGGGCGATTATTTCCCCAGGCAATGCCGAGGACATGGTAAACTATGCCAAGTTGTATCAGAAAGCTAAAGTAAAATATATTTTTGATCCGGGGCAGCAGATCGGAGCTTTGAGTGCTGTAGATTTAAAAACAGGGATATCAGGCGCAGAAATATTGATCGGTAATGATTATGAAATCGCTTTAATTTGCAAAAAAATAAAGTGTAAACAAGAGGACTTGCTCAAAAAAGTAAAAACCTTAATAATCACAAAAGGAGAATTGGGGTCGGAAATATATAATAAAAAGCAAAAAATCAATATCCCTCCGGTTAAAGTTACCAAAGTCCTTGACCCGACTGGTGCTGGTGATGCCTACCGCTCAGGGTTGATTAAAGGATTGGTTAATGGCTGGCCGATTGAAAAAGCCGCTAAGTTAGGCAGTTTAGTGGCTACCTACGCGGTGGAAAAACATGGCACTCAAAACCATTCTTTCACTCAAAAACAATTAGCAAAAAAGTTCAAAGAATGTTATAATGAAGATAATCAGATTTAAGAATAATTTGATTGAACGATAATTTATTGGTATTACATTCCTTATTTCCCCCTCTCCTTTACAAGGAGAGGGACGGGGTGAGGTTGGTTGATTTTAAAGGAATTATTCTTTGGAGTGTTAGGTTGGCAACGACGAACCTCACCCAACCCTCTTCCCCAGTCAAGCTGAGGACAGGCTCTTGTAAAGGAGAGGGGATAAATAAAAAATTAAAAATTAAAAATTAAAAATTAATGAGATACAGCATAAAGGATATTAAATTAGCAAAAGAGGGTAAAAAGCGTGTTGAATGGGCGGAAAAGGATATGCCTGTTTTGGGGTTGCTTAAAAAAAGATTTGAAAAAGAAAAACCTTTGAAAGGATTGAGAATGTCTGCCTGCTTGCATGTGACTGCGGAGACTGCGAATTTGGTTAGAACCCTGAAGGCGGGCGGGGCAGACGTGCTTCTTTGTGCTTCCAATCCGCTTTCCACTCAAGACGATGTAGCGGCTGCGCTAGTAAAAGAATATCAGATTCCGGTTTTCGCTATTCATGGTGAAGACAAAAAGAGTTATTATTCTCATCTTAAAGCGGCTTTGGATTTCCGCCCAAACGTTACCATGGATGATGGCGCAGATTTATTGTCACTTTTACACACCGAATATAAAAAGAATACCAAAGATATCATTGGCAGTATGGAAGAGACGACAACCGGCGTGATTCGGTTGAAAGCTCTAGAGAAGGCTGGGAAGCTGGAAGTACCGATAATCGCGGTTAATGATGCCAAAACCAAGAATATGTTTGACAATCGTTACGGTACCGGGCAATCAACCATTGACGGCATCATTCGGGCAACGGACATCCTGCTGGCTGGTAAAAAAATGGTAGTGGCCGGATATGGCTGGTGTGGTCGCGGCCTGGCAATGCGAGCACGCGGCATGGGTGCGCAGGTGATTGTGACAGAAGTTGATAAAATCAAAGCGCTTGAGGCGGTGATGGACGGCTTTGAAGTGATGAAAATGACCGCTGCCGCCAAGGTGGCAGATTTGTTCTGCACGGTTACCGGCGATATCAATGTTATCAGGGGGGAACATTTCAAACTGATGAAAGATGGTGCGATTGTTTGTAACTCCGGACATTTTGATGTAGAAATCAATATCGGAGATCTGAAAAAACTTTCATCAAGAGTGATTAAAAATATCAGGAATAATGTTGACGAATATATAATCAAAGGAAAGGGTGGAAAAGAAAAAAGTATATTTTTATTAGGTGAGGGCAGACTGATAAATCTGGCAGCTGCGGAAGGACACCCGGCCTCCGTGATGGACATGAGCTTTGCCACACAAGCAATGGCTACTGAATATGTAGTGAAAAATCAAAAGAAATTAGAAAATAAAGTTTATACCTTGCCGGAAAGCATGGAAGTATGGATCGCGGATTTAAAATTGAAATCCATGGGTGTGGAAACAGATGTGTTGACTAAAGAGCAGGCAGAATATCTGAGATCATGGGAAATAGGGACGTAAGTTTATTTTCCTCCCCTTTGCAAGGGGAGGTGCCCGATAGGGCGGAGGGGTTTATGACAAAGATTTATAATAAGAAATCGTTGGAAACAATAAGAAAGAATTTAAGAAATAACATGGTTTCGGCCGAAATAATATTGTGGTCGCGATTAAAGAATAAACAACTGAAAGGTTTAAAATTTCGACGTCAATATAGTATAGGTAATTTTGTAGTTGACTTTTACTGTCCAGAATTTAAATTAGTAATTGAATTAGATGGGATGACTCATGATAATTCAGAAAATAAGGACATAAAAAGGCAAGAGTTCATCGAGTCATTCGGCATTAAATGTTTAAGATTTACAAATAATAATATTTATAAGGAGCTTGATAAAGTTTTAGAATTTATCTTAAATACATTACCACCCCGGCCTTCGGCCACCCCTCCTTGTAAAGGAGGGGATAAATAAAAAAATAATAATATGTCAAAAAATATTAGACTAATCACTTCTGAATCTGTTACTGAAGGGCATCCGGATAAGATTTGTGACCAGATCAGTGATGGAATTTATGATGAGATGTTGAAAAACGATCCGGATAGCCGTTCGGCAGTGGAATGTTTTTGTACCACCGGTCTTGTTATGGTTGGCGGAGAAGTCACCACCAAATCTTATGTGAATATAGACAAGGTTGTCAGGGATGTACTGCGCGATATCGGTTATGATAAACAGGAATACGGTTTTTGTTGTGATGACGTAGGTGTAATCGTTACTTTGCATGAGCAAAGTCCGGATATTTCACAGGGAGTGACTGAAGGGTCTGGAGAGTTTAAAGAACAGGGAGCTGGCGATCAAGGCCTGATGTTCGGTTACGCTACCAATGAGACCGAAGAACTGATGCCTTTGCCGATCGTTCTTGCCCATAAATTGACCGAGAAATTAGCACGCGTTAGAAAGGACGGCATCTTGCCTTATTTAAGACCGGATGGTAAAAGCCAGGTGACTGTGCAGTACGAAGATGGTGTGGCAAAAAGGATTGAAACAGTAGTAATCGCCGCGCATCATAGTGAAAATGTCACCACCAAAAAATTACGAGCCGATATCAGAGAATGGGTAATTGAGCCGGTTTTGAATCACCTAGTTGATAATAAAACCAATATTTATATCAATGCGACCGGTCAATTCATCATCGGGGGGCCGCCGGCTGACACCGGCCTGACAGGCCGAAAGATAATCGTTGACACTTATGGCGGAGCTATCCCTCATGGCGGAGGCGCTTTTTCTGGCAAAGATTCTACCAAAGTTGATCGCAGTGCAGCGTATATGGCTAGATATGTGGCCAAGAATGTGGTGGCAGCCGGTTTGGCCGACCGCTGCCAAATCCAAGTCGCATATGCTATCGGTGTAGCCAAGCCAGTCGGATTATATGTTGATACTTTCGGCACCGGCAAAATCAGCGAAGAGAAAATTTTAGAATTAATCAATAAACATTTTGATTTCTCACCCAAGGAAATCATCAAAACCTTGGATCTGAAAAAACCGGTATTCAGAAAAACAGCAGCCTATGGACACTTTGGTCGCTCAGATAAGGATTTTGCATGGGAGAGGACGGATAAGGCGAAAGTGCTTAAAAAGGAAGCGGGGGTAAAGTAACCCCACCTCTGTCATCTCGACGAGTCAGTAGACGAGGAGAGATCTCTGGGAGATGTATAAATCAAATTTATAAATAATTCAAGCCACGATTGAAGATTAATAAACCTAAATAGTTAATAATAGTTACTTAATTTTACCGAGATCTCTCACATCCCCCGGATCAAGTCCGGGGCTAAAGGCATCGCTCCGTTCGAGATGACAATTTTAAAAATAAATAATTTTAAATTTTGATCTGTCATTTTGCATTTTTATTTTTAAATTTTAATATAAAGATATGTTCACCGGTATAGTTGAAAAAACTGGCAGATTGGAAAAAATTGAAAACAAGAATGGTAAGATTTATTTTACTATCAAGGTTGCGAATTTTTTAGGGAAAGTAAAGATCGGCGCCAGTATAGCCTGCGACGGTGTTTGCCTTACAGTGGTAAAAAAAACCAAAGATAATTTTACGGTGGAATTGATGCCAGAAACTTTCCGAGTGACTAAATTTTCCAAAGCTAAAACAGGGCAGGCTATAAATCTTGAACTGGCAATGAAACTGGGTGAGCGACTGGATGGACATTTTGTTTCCGGACATGTTGATGCGGTTGGTGCTATAAGTAAAATTTTAAAAGAAGGAGAATATACTTGTTTAGAAATCAAAGCACCTGTCGAAATCTTGAAATATCTTTCTTACAAAGGTTCAGTGGCAATCAATGGCGTGAGCTTGACCATTGCTGGAATCAGAAAGAATGTATTAAAAGTCTGTTTGATCAGCCATACTTTAAAGATGACGAATTTAGGTGATTTAAAAATTGGTGATGAAGTAAATCTGGAAGTTGATTTGATTGCCAGATATTTAGAAAAATTAATAAGCCAAAAATAATGAAAACTAATGTTTTTAAAAAGCTGGATGGCAAAAAATTGAAAATCGCCATAGTCCAAGCCAGGTTCAATGAAGTAGTGACAGACGGTTTGAAAGCCGGTGCAGTTGCTGCACTTAAAGAAGCTGGAGTTTTGGAAAAAAATATCCAAATCCTGCAAGTTCCGGGTGCTTTCGAAATCCCTTTGGTCTGTAAGAAAATTGCTTTAGCTAAAAAATTTGATGGCATTATCGCTTTGGGCGCGATCATAAAAGGCGATACTGCGCATTTTGAATATGTAGCCGGTGGAACAACTACCGGCATCATGGGAGTGATGCTGGAAACGGTTACACCTATCGCTTTCGGCGTATTAACGACCGAGGACAAAAAACAGGCAGAAGTACGTTCTCGCAACGATCAATCAAACAAAGGCAAAGAAGCGGCATCAGCCTTGATTGAAACTATCGGGGTGATCAAGAATATTGAAAAAAAATAATTATGTATGAATTTTCTGGGAAAGTAATCCAGGGAGAAGGCAGAGGGAAGAAAATCGGTTTTCCCACCGTAAACATTGATAATCAAAGCTTAGATCTGAACCATGGCGTTTATTTGGTTGAAGTATTTATCGGTGCCGATAAGAATATTTATCGCGGCTTATTGCATTTCGGACCAAAAAAAACTTTTAATGATATTATTTCAACCGAAGTTTTTATAGATAATTTCAGTAAAGAAATCTATGGAGAAAAAATAAAAGTTAAGGTATTAAAAAAAATCAGAGAGATAAAAAAATTTAAAAGCTCAGATGAGCTGATCTGGCAGATGGAAAAAGATAGGGAATTTTTAAAATAAAATATGTTTGACTATTTATTAAAATTTAAAGAGCTGCCCAGAGAACTTCGTGAGAAATTCTCTTCACCGGTAGTAATGCAAGCGATCAATGAACTGGAGAAAAAATACCAGGTCAATTTGGCGACCCTGGTAATCAAAGTCGCTGTAAAAGAGATAGTTGTGGGCCAACTAGCAGATTTTTTCATAAAAGATTTTTCGCTTGAAAAGGCAAGAGCTGATGCACTGGTGGAGGAGTTGAAAGGAAATGTATTTTTTGATGTGAAAGGGTATTTAAATATAGCCCCAGCATTTAAGACGACCACTGATGTAGTTAGGGCATCAAAGGCACAGGTCGTTAATTTAAAAAAAAGTGAGGATGAAGAGGAGGTTGAGGAATTGGCCAGGGAATTGAAAGCGCTACCCTTAAAAAGCAAGGCCATGCAAACCACTCACGATATTCTGCCTTCTCTAATAAAGCCTAAAAGCGAAAATGAAATAGATGTTACAGAACTAGCTGACGAGTTAAAACATTTTTCTAAAAATAATCCTGTCGCCGAAGAGCCGAAATTGAATCAAGTTGTGCCGATCAAAGCAAGCGTGCCGAAGGGTGCAGGTTTTTTCTTTTCGGCCGAGGATGAAGAAGAAATAAGAAAATTAACAGAGAAAGCCATAGAAAATAGCGGAGATAATTCAGTCAAAGATGCAGATCTGAAAGTTGATCAGATCATCAGTATGGTAAAGATGAACTTTAGCAGTGAAGCGATGTCTGTACGCTTCAGGCAGATTTTGACAACCTATATCAAGGGGATAAGGGGTAAGGTAGAAACAAGGTTAACCCTATCAAAGAAATACCAAGAAGGTGGGTTGGGTCTTGACGGTCAGGCGGTTGAAAGAATTCTATCTCTGGCAGATAGCGTCAAAGTCAGTGCTCCCGTGAATGTGCAGGCTCCAATCAAATTTGCCGTACCTGAAGATGAATTAGTGAAGAAAAAATTGGAGATTTTAAAAGATATGGGAGCTCGGGATTTTGAGTATGATTTAGCAAGAGAAATTAAAAAAAGAGAGGAAACCAAAACGAAGGCAGCGCCTATTGTAGTTAAGGAAGAAGTGGCGGTAGAGAAAATTCCGGTTGCGGAAGTTGTCGGTCCTAATAAGATATCGAGTGAAAAGACTGAAAGTAGCTGGGATAGGATAGCGATGCGTAAGCCCCTTGAGGCAGGGACAAAAATAAAGATCGAAGACGTCAAAATTATTCCCAAAATCATGGGACCGATTGAAGAGCTGAAATATTTAGATTTGGTTAATTTCCGTCGGCTTGATCCTGAACCAGCTAGAGCATGTCAAAGAATATTAGATAAAATCAAGCTTTTGGAGCAAGAACAATATAGCAAGCGGTTGGAGGGGATAAAGGCTTGGCGGCTCAATCCTGTAAACCAACTTTACCTTAATATTGGCGAGCTGGCGATAAGCGAAAACAAACCGGTGGATATAATCATTGAGGAAAAAAGATCTGCCGGGCAGGATTATTTGAATAGTGATGAATTTGAAGCTATAATGAATTTAAACAAGCAGATGAGATTTTAATGAACGGAAATAGTTGTTTCTTCGCAGGCACTTAGAGCCTGCAGCTGCAGGCTCTAAGTGCCTGCGAAAAATGAATAAATAATATGCAACAATTTACAGTGCCGCAATTTATTGATGTCGAGGACAAGATATTCGGTCCGATCACCACTAGGCAGTTCTTGATAATCTTGGCCAGCAGTATTGTTGTGGCGATCAGCTACAAAATTTTTGATTTCTCGCTTTTTGTTCTGGTCTTGATAATCGTCTCTTTGTTCTGTATGTTGTTTGCTTTCGCCAGAGTTAATGGCAGGCCATTCCATTTTTTTGTTCTTAATTTTATCCAAACCGTGAAAAGAGCAAATTTACGAGTATGGAACAATAATTCTTCGGAAATGATAATTGAGCAAATGGACGCAATCATAGAAAAGCCGGTCAATCATGCTCAGGCGCCATCTATCCCGACCTCAAGACTGGATGAATTATCTTTGATTGTAGACACTTCTGGAGCGTATATGGGTGAAGATAAAAATTAGATTTATGGAAAATAAATTAGCTAGCGGAAAAATTAAAAATACTACTCAGCAATATTTGGATATCGCAGAAATCCGAGATAATACTTTGATTATGCGAGACGGCACTCTACGTTCAGTGGTCTTGGTTTCAAGCATAAATTTTTCATTGAAAAGTGAGGATGAGCAGAATGCGATTATTTATGCTTATGTCAGTTTTTTGAATAACATTGATTTCCCTATGCAGATAGTGGTCCAGTCTCGGGAATTGGATATTGAAAATTACATTCTCAGCTTAAAACAAAAAGCTAAAGAGCAGACCAATGAATTGCTCAAGATACAGATTACCGAATATATCCAATATATAGCCGAACTTATTTCAATGGGCAAGATCATGAACAAGCGTTTTTATGTCATTGTTCCGTATAATCCGCTTTCAGATAAGAAGAAAAACTTTTTTTCTTCATTGGTTGAATCATTCAAGCCTGCCAGCCTTATAAAGATGAAGCGCGAGGTTTTTTTACGACGAAGAGAAAAACTGACCCGCAGGACAGAAAACGTCATTGGTGGCTTAAGCTCAATCGGCTTGAAATCAGTGGAACTCGATACGCAAAGTTTAATTGAGTTATTCTATAATACTTATAACCCCACTACTTCAGCGAATGAGAAGCTAGTGGACGTAGAAAAGCTAAGGGTCGCATAAAGATAAATCGGTAGAAAATATATGTTTAATTTAAGTGATTTACAAAAAAAAGAGACAGCGGAAGAATTGAAGAAAAAAAAGGTGCAACCAGCGCTGTTGGAGGACCAATCTTTAGAGCTGTCAAATGAGTTGGTTGACGAAGAGAAGGCTTTCAGACGGGGTATAATTTCCATCAAAGATCTGATTGCCCCAGCTAGCTTCCAGGTCACTCCTGATTTTTTACGTTTGGGAGAAAAATACGTCAGGACGGTCTTTGTCATCAATTATCCGCGCTATATCAGCGTCGGCTGGTTTTCACCGATCCTGAATCTGAATACGACATTTGATGTGGCAATGTTTTTTTATCCGGTCAAAAGCGCAGTAGTATTAAAGCAGTTGAAAAATAAAGTCGGTACCCTGGAGGCGCAAATTATCTCTGACGCGGAAAAAGGAGCAGCTCGTGATCCACTGAGAGAAACTGCTCTCAGAGATATAGAAGCCCTGCGCGATGCTTTGACTCAGGGAACGGAAAAGTTTTTTCAATTTTCACTTTATGTGACAGTCTATGCAGATACTAAAGAGGAGTTAGACAAGCTATCTGATGAAGTTGAGAATATTTTCGGTTCTCGGTTAGTTTTTTCTAGAAAAGTATTTTTCCAAGCAGAACAGGGCTTCAATTCCACCTTGCCTCTAGGCAATGATGAGCTATATATCTGTTTTAACATGAATTCTTCACCGATTGCTTCTTCTTTCCCTTTCATGTCTTCTGAACTGACAAGCGATAACGGAGTGCTCTATGGCATCAATCGTCACAACAACAGCTTGATATTATTCGATCGTTTCAGTCTGCAGAATGCCAATTCAGTTATTTTTGCGACTTCTGGTTCGGGAAAAAGTTATACCGTGAAGCTAGAAATATTGCGCAGTTTGATGATGGGCACGGAAGTGATCATTATCGACCCGGAGTATGAATATAAGCATTTATCTGATGCGGTCGGCGGTACTTACATCAACGTTTCTTTGGCAAGTGAAAACAAGATCAATCCTTTTGATCTGCCAAGATCGATCGGTGGGGATGCCAAACCGGAGGATATAATCCGCAGCGGGGTAATTTCGGTCAAAGGTTTGGTGCGCCTGATGCTTGGTGATATTACTCATGAAGAGGATTCCATTGTTGATCGAGCATTACTCGAAACTTATGCCAAAAAAGATATTACACCTGAAGCTGATCTAACCAAGGTTGAAGCGCCTATCCTTCAAGATTTGCAAGATATTTTAGATGGAATGGAGGGCGGTACCAGCTTATCGCTTCGCTTAAAAAAATATACAGAGGGAACATTTTCCGGTCTGTTGAACAGTCCTACTAATGTAAAAATGGACAACCAGTTGGTTTGTTTTTCTGTCCGCGATTTGGAAGACGAACTCCGTCCAATGGCGATTTATACGATTGTCAGCTATATCTGGAATGTTGTACGTTCGGAAGTGAAGCGTAGAATTTTGGTAATCGATGAAGCTTGGTGGATGATGCAGCATGAAGATAGCGCCAAATTTATTTATGCCTTGGTAAAGCGATGCCGTAAATATTATCTTGGAGTCACCACAATCACTCAGGATGTTAACGATTTTTTGAGATCACCCTATGGTCAAGCGATCGTTACTAATTCTTCTTTGCAATTATTGCTCAAACAATCTTCTGCCGGGATAGAATTGGTGCAAAAGACTTTCAATTTAACGGAAGGCGAAAAGTTTTTGTTGATGGAATGCGGAGTTGGCGAAGGCATATTTTTTGCCGGAACCAAACATGCGGCCATCAAAGTAGTCGCCTCCTATACTGAAGATCAATTGATCACTACTGATCCAAGACAGCTTCTTGAAATTGAAGAGGCAAAAAAAGAGTTCGCCGCCTCAATTGGTCATGGAGAAAGCAATAATGAAAATGTTGAAGAAATAGATTTGTAAACCTTATATTTATAAGAATAATATGAACAGAAAATGGATCGGAATTGCAATAATATTTTTGGGCTTCATATTCTTGATAGGAATAGTATATTTTTTATTCTTTTATAATTTTAATAAACAAGCACCAATAACGGTGCCGGAAGTTAAAACAGAGACGAAGCAGCCAGAAACAGTTGTGACAAAAGCTGTTGAAATTAAAAAGACAGTAGAATCAAAGTTAACTCCCAATAGAGATGTGAATAAAGAAGATCTAATAAGGATGGCGGCGCTTTTTTCTGAGCGCTATGGCAGTTTTTCTAACCAGTCGAACTACCAGAATATTATTGATCTAAAGATCTTTATGAGTCAAAAAATGCAGAGTTGGGCTGATAAATATGTCAAAGAAAATATAGAAAAGAAAACAGATAACTCGATCTATTACGGAGTCACCGCCAAGGCTGTTGCCCAGACGGTTGAAGCTTTTGATAATGCAAAAGGCACGGCCAAGATTTTGGTTCAGATGCAACGTCGTGAAATGTTGGGCGCAACAAATAATGCATCCTCATTCCAACAGGATATCAAGATATCTTTTGTAAAAGAGAATGGCGCTTGGAAGGTAGATGAAGCTTATTGGCAAGAGAGAAAATAACAATAAAATGAGTTTAGATTTTAAAAAAATCAGGAATCACGCAATTAAATGGCGTGATTTTTGTTTTGATTTATTGTTTCCAATAAATTGTTTGGGTTGTGAAAAAGAAGGGTCGTGGTTGTGTGATGACTGCTTTAACAAGATTGAATTGGCCGGAGAAATAATCGAAAGTAATGAAATGATCAAAGATTGTATTCATCTTGATGGCTTATGTTTTGCCGTGGATTACAATGACAAGGTTGTGGCAAGGCTTATAAAAACTATGAAATATAAATTCATTAAAGATATTAACAAATTGCTGGCTGAATTTATCATTAAATTTTTTGAACAAGGGATGACTCATGGTCTTGAAACCATTGATTGGAAAAATAGTATTATTATTCCAGTGCCTCTCCATGTCCGTCGTTTGAAATGGAGAGGTTTTAATCAGGCGAAAGAGATTGGTCAGCGGCTAGCTCTTTATTTGAATTGCCTGTTCGCTGAAGAGTTGCGTCGTGTAAAAAATAACCGGCCGCAAGCTAAATTAAAAGCTGAAGAGAGATGGAGGAACATAGAGGAATGTTTCGTTCTTGCAAATAGTATCGATCTGGAAGAAAAAACAGTGTTTTTGGTAGATGATGTTGCAACCACAGGCGCAACCCTGAATGAATGTGCCAAGGTCCTTAAGGCCGCAGGGGCAAGGGAAGTATGGGGGGTAGTTGTGGCAAGAGGATAGAGTTAATTGCCAATGTGCAATTATCAGTTACGAATTAAGCTATTTTTAGACTTAAATATAGAAATGGGGTTTACAAGTCCAAGTTATTATATTAAGATAATAATATAAAAATAGCCAATAAAATTGGTTATTTTTTATGAAAATAGTTAATTGTTAACCTGCCTTTAGGCAGATGTTAATTGTTGATAGTTAAAAACGGAGAGGTGCCTGAGTGGTTGAAAGGGGCACCCTGCTAAGGTGTTAGGTCAGCAATGGTCTCGGGAGTTCGAATCTCCCCCTCTCCGCCAATACAATTTAGTATCGCGCAGACTCTAGTGCCCTAAAAGCCTACTCTGAGTCTAAATTGGCAAAATAACTGCTATCTTAAAGATAGCAGTTTTTGTGTTGAAATAAAGAATAATACGATCATTACTGATGTATATTTGATAATTCAATAGCTTGGCTTAGGTTAGGACTCACTTCGAATATTATTTGCAATAGCTAAATTTATGCTATAATTCTATCAGTGAAAAATATAATGAAAATAAAAAAGATTTTACCAAATTTAGCCCTTCTGGTTGTCCTGTTGGTTTCGGCTACCTCTTTTTCTTGGCAGCAGTGCGTGCCTAGTGCTTGCAATGATAGCGATAATATTTGCAGTAGTAGCGGACCTTGTGTAAATGAAACCACCACAGAACATATCGCAGAAAGGCTGAGTATATTAAATACAACAATTCCGAATCAACAAACCGGCATTTTTTTGTTGGGCGCCATTGTTTTATTTTCAATCCGTAAGGGGTGTTTATTTGGTTTAGTGCGTTTATTAGCCAGTCGACAAAAAATAAAGATAAAAAATCATTCTCATTCATTAGCAAGATTAAATACTTATTTGCTCGATTTATTTTCAAACGGGGTTTTGCATCCAAAAACATATTTATTGGCAATATAATCCGCTTTGAATCGTTTTTACAAAAAATTGTAGAAATGTTTGAAGTGGTTTTTTTGTTGTCTAATTATTAATACTTATAAGTATGTCTATTGAGGAACGGGAAAAGCCGCTCATTAAGTCAAAAAACAGTTTTTACCTTGGCCTAGTAACTGGTGTTGCCGTGGTATCGCTGATCGGAATAGTCGTAATCAGCGGACAAGTCATCAACAAAGGTTCGGATATAGAGTCTGACGACGGTGAGGTTGTAGTTAAAAATACAGTAAAGCAACCAACTAAGCCAAGCCAACCCACTCCGTCCGCTGGCAATGCTGGTGCTAAGGTTGATATTAAGGTTGCTAGCACAGATCGTATCCGCGGAAATAAAAATGCCCCAATCACGATTGTTGAGTTTTCGGATTATCAGTGTCCATATTGCTCAAAATATCATGACACCATGAAGCAAGTGATGCAGAATTATCCGGATAAAGTCCGTTGGGTGTACAAGCATTTTCCACTTGAATCCATGCATCCTTATGCAAAAAAAGCCGCAGAGGGTGCTGAGTGTGCCGGCGATCAAGGAAAATTTTGGGAGTTCACGGATGATTTATTAGCCAACCAAGGGAGTATAAAGCCAGAGTATCTATCAACTCTTGCTCAGAATTTAGGCCTTAAGACTGATAAGTTTGAAAATTGCTTGTCGACCGGCAAATACACGAAGAAGGTTGAAAATGATATGAGTGAGGGTAAAAAACTGGGAGTTCGAGGAACACCAGGGAGTTTCATAAATGGCCGTAACATTGCCGGCGCGGTGCCTTATGCTGACATCGAAGCCATGATCGAAGCCGAGCTCAATAATTAATTAAAATAATGCAAATAATTTTATGAATAAAGAAAAAATGAATAACAAGCAATTGGGTGTGGGGTTTTTGGCAGGCGCCATTATTGTGGCGCTGATCGGTGCCGCTTATTTAAATGTTCAGGCCAAAAACGAAAAATCAACATGGCTCGCAGTGAATGACATTGAAGAAAAGGCAACAGCATACATAAACTCTGAACTAATCCAGCAAGGAACAGCCACCGTTAAGGTCACCGGTAAAGAGGGCGACATGTATACGCTAGAAATCGATTACAATGGGCAGAAGATCCCGTCCTACATATCCAAGGATGGCAAAAAATTCTTTCCTCAAGTAATGGATGTTGCCGGCGGAAAAACGGCTAAAAATGATACTCAAAACGCTAAAGCTGATTCTGAACCGGTAGCTGATGCAGTTGAAACAAAGTCAGACAAGCCGAAAGTTGAACTTTTTGTCATGAGCCATTGTCCTTATGGTCTACAGATGGAAAAAGGCATCATTCCTGCAGTTAAGGCTTTGGGTAATAAAATCGACTTCAAAATCAAGTTCAATGACTATGCCATGCATGGCGAGAAGGAATTAAAGGAACAATTGAGCCAGTACTGTATTCAAAAAGAGCAAACGGATAAATATCTGACCTATCTAGGATGTTTTACTAAAGACGGTGATAGCGGTGTCGAAGGGTGTCTAGGTAACGCCAAAATTGACAAGAATAAATTGGATGACTGTATTGCGAAAACAGATAAAGAATTCAAGGTGATTGAGAATTTCAAAAATAATGTTGGCTTCAAGGGGCAATTCGCTGGCTTCGAGATCTTCAAGGCAGACAATGATAAATATAGCGTGGGCGGTTCCCCAACCTTGGTCATTAACGGTGCGCAAAGCAACAGCGGTCGTGATAGCAAGAGTTTGTTGAAATCTATCTGTTCTGCATTTAATAATCCACCAAAAGAGTGTTCGACTGTACTGTCAGGCGACGCACCGGCACCGGGATTTGGTGCAGGAGCAGCGTCTTCTGGCGGTTCCGGTTCGGGTGGAGGTTGTGGTCAATAGCAATAAATAAACTAGCTGGGAGGTGAGTTATATGCCTCCCAGCTAAAGATAATATTTAGATATGGATATCGAAAAAATAAAATATGACTTTCCCATATTAAGCAAAGAAATCAAAGGCAAGAAAATTGTCTATTTGGACAATGCTTGCATGAGCTTGAAGCCACGGCAGGTAATCGAGGCAATGAACCAGTATTATTACGAGTATCCGGCTTGCGCTGGTCGAAGCTATCATAAGCTGGGGGAAATAGTTACCAAAAAGGTAAAGGAGGCACGGGCAACCGTTGCCCGATTTATCAATGCCAATGCGAATGAAATCGTGTTTACCCGAAACACGACTGAAGGTGTAAATCTGCTTGTCAATTCTTTCGATTTCAGGACTGGAGACATAATCTTGACCACCGATAAGGAGCATAATTCCAACTTAGTACCGTGGCAAGCGCTTGCCAAAAAGAAAGGCATTAAGCATCAGATAGTCAGGTCAAAAGATGATGGGTCATTCGATCTTGATAGTTATAGGGAAAATATAAAGGGAGCTAGAATGGTGGCTATGGTGCTGACTTCTAATCTGGATGGCTCGACCATCCCGGCAAAGGAAATAATCAGAATTGCTCATGAGTATGGAGTATTAGTGTTTTTGGATGCGGCGCAAGGAATGGCGCACCAGAAGATTGATGTCAAAGATTTGGACGTGGATTTCCTAGCGTTTTCCGGTCACAAGATTTTGGGGCCATCTGGCACCGGGGTGTTTTATGCCAAGTATGATTTACTAGAAAAGCTTGAACCGTTTATGGTGGGTGGTGATACAGTTGAATATTCGACTTATTCCGATTATCAAATGCTAAAAGCTCCGGAAAAATTTGAAGCCGGATTACAGGATTATGCCGGCATCATCGGATTAGGAGAAGCGGTTAAATATCTTGAATCAATCGGGTATGATACAATAAAAGAACAGGAATTAAAACTGAATAGTTATATTACAGACAGCTTGAGCAACTGGCCGAAGATCAAAATAATCGGCCCCGCCGATCCGGCTTTGCGTTCTGGTATTATCTCCTTTTACATAGATGGTATGGATATGCATCAATTTGCCTTAATGCTTGATGAAATGGCGAATGTTATGATTCGCTCGGGTCAGCACTGCGCACATTCATGGTTTGATGATAAGAAAATATTCAATTCTGCCCGGGTATCATTGTATTTTTATAACACCTTGGAGGATGCAAAAATTTTTGTTGATAGTATGGAAAAAATAATGAAGATCACATAATAATTATGAGACAGGATAAATATTTACAATCGACAAAGCTTTTGGATTTTGAGCACTCAGCTATCAAGAAATTAATTGCTGACAGACGATGGCAATCGATGGCGGAATATGACCGAATTTTGGCCATATATAATTATGTTAAAGATGAAATAAAGTTCGGGTATAATTTATCCGACACTTTGGTCGCTTCCGAAATACTAAATGATGGTTATGGCCAGTGTAATACGAAGACAATTTTGTTTATGGCCTTGCTAAGATCAGTCAGAATTTCTTGCAGGTTCCATGGTTTTACGATTCACAAGGAGTTACAAAAGGGTCTAGTAAATAACTTGGCATATTTTCTTGCTCCCCGTGAGATCATCCATAGCTGGGCTGAGGTTTTATATGATGCGAAATGGTTTGAGTTGGAGGGATTGATTTTAGATAAGGCATATTTAAATGGATTAAAGTCAAAATTCAAGGATCACCAAGGGTCTTTCTGCGGTTATGGAGTTGACGTGAATGAATTCGAAAATATTCCGAATGAATGGCAGGGATGCAATACCTACATACAAAAAGAAGGAATCGTGCGCGATTTCGGGATATTCAGTTCGCCGGATGAATTTTACGATAAGCATGGTGCTAATTTTTCCGGCCTTAAAAAATTAATTTTTACAAAAATTGTTCGCAAAATAATGAACAACAATGTAATAAACATTAGAGGATGATCTGCATAATAGCATTAATAATATTTTCAATATTGGGCATATTCAGCGCCACGCATCGTGAGCTGGCCAAGGAGGCTCTCGATTGTGTGTTTAGGCGGGTGACATTTAGGCCGTGCAATACTGGTTTCAGGGAAAAAATAAAAAGTCGGATAATTGCTGGGCTGTTAAATAGATCTGTCTTTCTCGCACGGCTTACAAATAAGCATTTTGAGATTTTTTCTTGGGTATTTTTTATCCTAATGATTACTAGTACATTCTATGTCGTTAAAGGAGGTTATAACTACTATCTTTACGGTAGTTGCAATGGATTGAACCAGTCAGGATTTTGCGCCTTTGATCCCAAGGGAGAAAATAATAAGGTGACTGAAATTGATGCCACCTGCGGAGCTGTTGAGAAGATAGAAAGCAATGTAACCTTGGAAAATGTTGATCTAACTGGTTTTCCGAGCAAGAATATTGATTCTAAAGACACAGTGGTGCTGGTTGGATGCTATGAGTGTGATTATACTAGAAAGGCCTATCAGGACATTCAAATGTTAGTTAGGGACAAAAAAACAAACTACATTTTTGCTCACTATCCGGCCAAGGAAAATACGAATTATTTATCGGAAGTCGGCTACTGTGTTTACAAGGAGTATGGCGAGAGATTTTGGGCATTTAATGATTATCTATTTACCGTGGATAAAGTTGAGATATATCAGTCGGACTATGTAGATACTATTTTGAGGAATTTTGATTTTGATGTTGATAAAATCAATAGTTGTATTAATGATACTGAAACGAAGAAAATTGTCGAAGATCAGGTGGCAGAGTTACGCAAGACTCACCTATACGGCACCCCAACGGTGTTCATTAATGGCAAGGCATTGGTTGGCCCTAAACCCTACAGGGTTTACAGAAGCATGCTTAATAAGTTTATTATATTTTAACCATATGGATAGCTGCAATAACTGTTGCTCCAAGGGGCAAGAAAAAGAAGAAAAGCCGCAGGGCAATAAGATTAGATGGTTGGTTGGTGCTTTGTTGCTGATTATCCCTTTGGAGATTTTGTCATTCTTTTCCATTGATTTGGGCTTATGGATTCAGTTGCCATTGTTTATCGGTATAATTTTAGTCTTTGGCCGAAGTATTTTCGCAAGCGGATTTAAAAGCTTGTTAAAGTTGAATTTTTCAGATATCAACCTACTCATGATGATTGCCATTGTGGGTGCGGTTATTTTGCAAAAATTTGAAGAGGCCGCAGTTATTGTTGTTTTATTCGGTTTGGGTGAGGCTTTGGAGGAATACGGCTTAAAGCGCAGTCGACAGGCTATGGAAAAATTGATTGATAATTTCCCCAAGAATGTCGAATTGAAGAATGGTCAAAAAAAGGACATCGACAAGGTTAAAAAAGGAGATGTGATTATTATCCGCCCAGGCGATCGGATTGGCCTTGACGGCGAGGTAGTCTTGGGCGACAGCTTAGTGGATGAGTCAACGATTACTGGCGAACCATTACCAAAAAGCAAAATTGTCGGCAATGCGGTTTATGCGGGGTCGATAAACAATGGAGGTTATTTAGAAATTAAAGTAATTAAAGAGGCTAAGGATTCGACTTTAAACAAGATCGTACAATTGACTGGCGAGTCACTCAAGCTCAAGGCCAATTCACAAAAATTCATTGAGAAGTTTGCCCGCTACTATACCCCATCTGTTGCAATAGGGGCTGTTTTGTTGTTTTCCATACCAGTGTTGTTTTTTGGTGGAGCGGTCCAATTTTGGCTGGTGCAGGCACTGACCATTCTTTTAATTGCCTGCCCATGCGCCTTGGTAATTTCGACTCCGATTTCAGTTTTTTCAGCCATTGGCAATGCCGGGCAAAGAGGCATCTTAATCAAAGGCGGTAGGGTTGTCGAGGACATAGCTCAAATCAAGCAAATCGGCTTTGATAAAACCAGAACTTTAACCAAAGGCATACCAGAGGTTGTTGATATTATTCCGTTCAATGGTTTTAGTAAGGAGGAAGTCATGAGCTGTGCTGCTGGTTTGGCAAACTATTCTGAACATCCGTTATCGAAAAGCATAGCCTTAGAAGCTAGGGCGATTGGCTCGAAAATACATGGCTTTAAGAACTTCAAATCGATTCAAGGTGAAGGCATTATAGGTGATTGCTTGGTCTGCACTGATGTAAAACATTGCCTGGGCAAGATCGACATGATAGCCGATCAGGTCGAGGGGGTTGAACTGACTGCATTCATGATTAAAGAAAAAGAACGACTGGAAAAAGAAGGCAAGACGGTGGTTTTTTTAGGGGATGAAAAGCAGGTTAAGGGACTAATTAGTTTATCCGATGAGATAAAAGCCGAAAGTAAACAAGTCATAGATGACCTCACTGTATTAAATATTAAAAGCTTTATGGTAACTGGCGACAATGATGGGGCGGCCAACTATGTAGCAGAGCATCTCGGTATTAGTGAAGTTTATGCCGGTCAATTGCCAGAGGATAAAGCAAGCCTGATTAGTAATAAGTCGAAAAGCAATATTAAAGTTGCCATGGTGGGCGATGGCGTAAATGATGCCCCGTCGCTAGCTGGTGCCAATGTCGGTATCGCAATGGGTTCGCTCGGTTCCGATATCGCTATCGAGAGCGCTGATGTGGCCTTGATGAATGATGATCTAAGACTGATTCCATTCTTGGTCAGTTTGAGCCGAAAAACGGTCAGCAAGATCAAATTCAACACATATTTCGCTCTTGGTACAAAATTTATCTTTTTGGCTCTGGCCGTTGTCGGCATGAGCAATCTTTCATTGGCAATATTTGCCGATGTTGGAGTGACTTTAATCGTTGTGTTAAACGGCTTGAGTCTTTACAGATTTAAGCAACTTGATTTGGCGTAACTTTATGAAAAAAATTATTATATCCATCGCTGTTTTTTTACTGCTTTTTTCGCCAGTTAAGGCGCAAGAAACGGATATTGGATTGGAAGGATTAGAGGCAGAAATCCCGCAGGAAATTATTGACGGAGCAGCCGGCGAGCTGAATGCGGAGCCATCTTCGAATATAGAAACATTCAAGGCTAAAGTAATAAAGATACTTGATGAAAAAGAAGAAACCCTTGAAAATAACAGGAAATTGAAAAAGCAAAAGTTGTTAGTGAGAGGTTCGGTTGGCAAATACGCCGGAAAGGAAATTGAAATCGACATGACCGACGATCAGGGAAGCATTGTTAGTAATGTTTATCGGGTCGGTGATACGGTTCTGGTTATGCAATCTTTTGATGCGGTAGGAAATGGTGTTTTTGTTGTAACTGATTTAGTAAGAACAAATATTATTTTGTGGGTGTTTATAGCTTTTGTGGCATTATTACTCGCTGTTGGAAAATTCAAGGGAGTAAGAGCCTTATTGTCATTGGTTTTATCATTTTTGGTAATAGTTGAATACATTGTCCCTCAAATACTCAATGGAGCAGATCCTGTCATGGTTACCGTAATTGGATCATTTGGAATTCTTGTGGCGGTTGTTTATGTAACTGAGGGTTTTAACAAGACTTCGCATATCGGGGCAATTAGTATTTTCATAAGTTTGTTGGCAACAATAGCCTTGTCGTGGTTTTTAGTGAAAATAGCAAGATTGGCCGGACTGTCGAGTGAGGAGGCAGCCTTCATACTTGATATAGGAAAGCAGAGCATGAATTTACAAGGCATACTACTTTCAGGTATTATAATTGGCACCCTGGGTGCGCTTGATGATATCGTTATAGCTCAGGTTACAGTAGTAGAGCAATTGTACGCAGTAAATTCTCGGATGCCAAGAAAAGAGGTATTCAGGAAGGCGTTTAGGGTGGGTGTGGCACATATAAGCTCGATGACCAATACATTATTTTTGGCATACGCTGGCGCAGGTTTACCGTTGATAATATTGTATGTCAGTGGAAAAAGCTCTTTTGGGAGTTGGGATGCGGCAATGAATAACGAGATGATCGCCACCGAGATTATCAGAACATTGGCTGGTAGCATTGGAATCGTGCTGGCCGTACCAATATCGATATTCATCTCGGTCTGGGTGTTAAAAAAAAGTAATCAAGAATAGATTAAAAATGTCTGACGATTATTTATTATCGTTCTAACTTAGTTTGCGTTACCGAGAAAATTAATACTGGTAACTAAATCACTATAAAGGAGCTTTAATTAGGAGTTAGTTTATTCTATTTAGTTGAGGCAGGTCTCGATGCTTTAATATAGTAAGTCTATTATTCAAGCAGAGTTAGTATTTTATCCTTATAAACGATCTTCGACCTTAAGTTACCTAGCAGTTCTCGTTTTTCCGATACCGACGCCTCTTTAAGTATATATTTAGCATAATTTCTAATATCAGTGTCGGTATTATTTTTAAGCTTATCTGTCGACCCCAGCACCGATCTTTGAAAGATATTGAATCTGGATATTTCATCTTCAAGTTTTTGCCTCATGCCTAGCTCGTTAATATTTACCTTGTCCAGTATTTTTAGAAGTTCAGTGATTAACTCCTCCTCTCGTATATATTTGTTTTTACAATTACGATCCCGAGCTCGTGAGCAAGAGTAGTAGATATATCGTGCATGTGTATCATCTTTGAGTTGCTTGTATTTTTCTTCTGCAGAGATGCCAGAACCGCAGTATCCGCAGGTGAATAGCTTGGTAAAGGCAAACTCTTTATTTTCTCTCACAATTTGATCTCGCTTAAGTTGTGCTTGAGCCTTATCGTATAGATCTTTACTGATTAATGGTTTATGTTTGCCTTCATACCAGTTACCGCTACCTTGCGGTCGCTCAAACATTCCGTAGTAGAAGTGGTTGTTTAATATTTTATACACTCCTCCTAATGTTAGTGGTTTATTGCCTCGGGTATAAAAATTCAGTTCATGTTTTAACCAGTTATATATTTTGCGACCACTATACTTTTCGTAAGCTACTTTTTCAAACATTTGTTTAATTGCTGGCGCTCGCAGCGGATCAACAATGACTTGGCACTTTTTATCCATGCGTTTTTGGTTGAGATAGCCCAATGGTGCTAGCCCTACCCATAGACCCATCTCAGCCCGAGTTCTTAAACCTCGCCTCACATTCACTCCCCGGTTATCATTCTCAAGTTTGGCTTGCGACCCAAGAATCATAAGCAGAAACTTTTCATTTGGATTATTAGAAAATCTCTGACCGAATGTCCTGATCTCTTGCAGGGCACCGCTATCCATTAAATCTACAATTCTACCTAAGTCACCTGCATTTCTGGCAATGCGGTCTGGCGCCCAGGTTAGGATGCCATTAAATTTGCCAGCTTTAAGTTCATCTACGATTTCATTAAAGACTGGTCTTTGACCAGCCTCTTTGGCGCTGTGCGATTCTTGTTTCATCGTCACAATATCCAGTTGTTCTCGCTCAGCCAGCTGAAGCATCTCTTTTATCTGACTATCAATAGAAAGGACTTGTCGTTCTTCCGATTCTGTTGATTTTCGAGCGTAAAGGCAGTATTTAACTGGAATTGGCTCAATAACTGCTCTGGAGCCGTGAATATGCCCAAAGGTTGTCATTGGTGGAGCTACCGTCGTTTCATGTTGTTTCATATGAATTTTATTAATAATTAGCTTATCTAACAACATTGATGACGCAACATGCCCATGAAGTCCAGGCGCACTTAGTGCCTTTACTTTTGCAATAATTTAGATTAGAGTTTCATAAAATATATTTAATAAGCCAACATCCTTATGCAAATTGTTGCCACAATAACTGTAGCAGTTCTTATATTGCTTTTTATGCTCATAATTTTTTCAAAGTCGTTTTGGAAGGCAGTCGCTAGTCATGTAGTTGATGGGATTGCTAAAAAATTCAGTAAACTTGTTATCGGAGCTATTATTCTCATCCTTATAGCCATAATTGCTTCAGTGGCTAATAAATAAATAAACGATTTTTGTACAATTCATAAGACACCTCAAAAAGGTGTTTTTTTGTTACCTTAGATAAATTTGTTGGTAAATTGTTAATAATATAGCTTTACTTTTAGGGTTTTCTAAGCTATATTTGAAATGCGAAACCACAATTGAATAATCTCGAAATGCGTGCTTGCAAAGCATAGCTTCTTGTATATAGGAACGGGCACTCCGACCGATACAAGAGGCAGTCTTTCGAGACATCCAATTGTGGTTTCGCGACCAGGTCGGGTGTCCGTTTTTGTTTTAGACATTCTTCCTGCATTATTAACTAATTGATTCAAAATAGTTGTGGCTGTTTTGATCTAAAATGTATGAAGGATAAATTGAAAACCGTAGGAAAGTGGTTTTTAGGCTT